>Ga0073934_10003893_pt1 | contig 26134 bp, 20 predicted proteins | sample LarsenN4metaG_FD_76834 | JGI IMG/M metagenome (GOLD analysis project Ga0073934, IMG submission 76834) | Hot spring sediment bacterial and archeal communities from British Columbia, Canada, to study Microbial Dark Matter (Phase II) - Larsen... ... | reverse complement strand
GTGAGAGTCTCCTCTTAACCTCGCGTCTTTGCGCCTGCGCGGGAGATCGTCCGCTTCGTTGCTATCTGACGGCGGGAGGTCGCACGTCGCGATCGACCCGTGACGATCACCCGGTCGCCGTCGCGGGTGATTTCGAGATCGCAAGGGGCGGCGAAAAAGATCATGGTCCGCGGGTGCTCATAAAGCGTGGTCTTGTGAGGAATCTCCTCGATATAGATGTTGAACATCCTGCCTGCGGGCAAGTTCACCGTGCGCGTGTGCATGGCATCGCCCGCGAAAAACACCTCGATCCAGTTGCGGTCCTCGGTGACGGCTAGGATGATGCCGCCGGCGTTCTTGATTGTGGCGACTACTTCTAGGTTTGTATCGACGCTAAGGTCATTTTTTGCCATCATAGATCGCCTGCTATTCGATCAGTGTCGGTCAGCGCCTACACTTTGGTTAGATTCCAAATGAGTCAACGATATCTCTTTCAGTTACATTTTAGATGATTCAATACGCAGGCGTTGCGCCTGGCGATTCGGGTGTATATGATGGAATTTTTCGCGCTGTCATGGAGGGTTATTTTGCTATGGCCGAATTGAACGAGCTTAAAAAACGCCTGGCGATGTCGTCACGCATGCTGTTTCACGCTGGTTTGGTCGATTATAGCGGGCATATTAGCGTGCGTATTCCGGGTTCCGATCACCTGCTGATATTGCCGCACCCAGTCAGTCGGGCGACGGTCAAGGCGGACGACATGGTGGTGACCGATTTCGAAGGCAAGCTCGCGGAAGGCAAGTACAACCCGCCCTCCGAGGTGTTCATGCATGCGCGCGCCTACAAGGCGCGCAAAGATATTCAAAGCGTAGCTCATCTGCACAATCATATGGTGGCGACTCTCAGTATGGTCAACAAGCCTTTTTACCCGGCCTCTTCCAATCCGGGGGCCTTTTTTGGACCGGGCGCCCTGCCGTTATACATGGACCCGGCGCTGATCCACACCATCGAGCAGGGCGACGCCGTAGCAAGGGCGCTGGGGCAGGCGGACGCCGTCATGCTGCGCGGGCATGGCTCCATGGTGGTCGGCCAGTCGGTCGAGTGGGTGTTTGCCGCTTGTGTCGATCTCGAGGAGGCTGCCGCCCGGTATTACAAAGCGTCGTTGCTCGGCCCGGTGATGGTGTACAACGAGGACGAAACCCAGAGAGTAATGAGAGGGCGGCGCAAGGACTCGGTGGTGCAAAAGATTTGGGATCATAACATAGCCAAAACCAGACTGGCCGGTCTCATGGAGGGGATCTGAAGAAATTTACGCAGAGAGCGCAAAGAACGCAAAATACTAGGCTCGGCTGAGGCGAATTGTCCAGTTCTCAGGCTATGATCAAGCTGATTTTCCCATGAGTTGGCGATTTTTTTCTTGCTTGGGTGCCGGACCCTGTGCTATAGAATCCGACCAACTTAACGAGGAGATTGTGCAAAGATGTACGATGATTTCTTAGCACGAATTCTGGAACCCGACATTTTTCTGCCCTCGCAGTTCTATGGCTCCGCAGGTTTGTCGCGGAAGCTCGAAGGGGAAAAGCGGCTGATGATTGCAATTCTCAAAGACGCCGTTGAGTGTTTGGAGAAATATCGCGAGGCGCGCAGCGGGATGGGGCGAGTGCAATATCAGAACGCCATCGAATGGGTCGAGGATACCGGAACGGAGTGGCTGTTTTCGTTCACAAATATCTGCGATTTGTTGGGATTCGATCCGCATTATCTGCGCACGGTGCTGCTCAAACGGGAGAATCGCTATAGCCGGCCGGCGCGCCCGCGCGTGATGTCGTTCGCCTCGATGGCGGCCCAATAAGCTCTATCTCTTTCGACTTTTGAGCGTTTTTAGCTCTTCACTGATCGCCTGGCCGCGCGGCGTGTGAGGGCCGATAAGCTTGAGCGCGCGTTCCAAATCGGCGATTGCCCGTTCTTCTTCATCCTGCAGGAGATGAGCGCGGGCGAGGTAGTAATAACCGTCGCCGAGGCGGTCGAGCTTGCCGTACACGAGACTGAGCCGCTGCGGTGGGCGATCCCACAGCGGCGCAAGATTCTGCGCATTGAGGTAAGCGCCCGCCGCGCCGCGCAGATCGCCCGCCTTTTCCAGCATCTCGCCCAGATACAGAAAGGTCAGCGGTTCGTTGGGTTCCAAGGCTATCGCCTGATCGAACGCCGCACGGGCGGCGCCAAAATCATTGGTCTGGCCGAGTAGCTGGCCGAGATCCCTGTGTAAGGGCGCATAATTGGGACGGATTTCGCGCGCTCGCTCGTAGTTCTGTCGGGCTGCCGCGAGGTTGCCGCTCAGCTGCTGGGCGAAAGCGAGCAGGTGCAGCGGCTCGGGGTTTTGCGGCGATTTTTGCACCAGTTTCTGGTACTCACCGACGACATCGTCTTGAGCGGCGCGGTGCTTACGGAGAATAAGCTGAACTTTCTTTAGCACGATGGGATCGTCGGGCCTGACTTGTGTCGGACCGAGCGCTTTGACGACGAGTTCGGCATTGGCGACGCGCTCCTGAGTGATGGGATGACTCAAGACGTAGGCGGGCAAATCGATCGGATTGAGCGCGCGTTCCTGATCGAGGGTCTTGAGAAAAGCGATCGCGCCATTTGGATTAAACCCGGCGGCTGCCATGTAGCGGGTCCCGAGGGTGTCCGACTCCAATTCGAGCTGCCTGCTGTAAGCCGCCTGCCTCGTCGCGCTCACCGCCTGGCCGAGCATACCCGCAGCTTGCGCGGCGCTGCCGCTGCGCGCCGCGAGCGCCAAGCTCAATAAGCTCAACAGCGAAACGGCGTCCGGACCGGACGAGCGCGCCATATGACGCGCTTTGATATGAACGATCTCGTGACCGAGGACGCCGGCCAACTCGTCGGTGGTCTTCGCCCGTTCGATCATACCGGTGAAAAGATAAACGGACCCGCCCGGAACGGCGAAGGCGTTAAGCTGGTTTTCCTCGACGACGAAAAAGCGGTAGTCGAAGGCCAATGGGCCCGAAGCAGCGAGGATGCGCCGGCCGATGCGCTCGACGTAACGTTCGACTTCAGGGTTATTGGCGAACTTGAAATGCTTTTTGGCCTCGCGGCGAAATTCGCGGCTGATACGGGTTTCTTCATCCTCGGTCGGCGGCGTGACCGCGGGCAGCACCGGCGCGAACACCGATTTGCAACCAGAGACGGATAAGGCGATCAAGATACACGCGCAAACGAGGGACCCGAAGCTCCGCGCGGGGACAGGGCGAATCATTGACGAATTATAGAGAGTCGGTTTCCGGCGTTCAACTGCGCAAACCGAATTACAAAACGATGTCAATCGCGTCGCTTTTTCGCTCCACAGAGTTGACGACCGGGCATTGACTCCCTATTCTCTGCGCCAGAACATCAAGAGGTGCGGCAATGGCGACCAACTTCGAAGTGCCGGCGGAACAGCTGACCTGGCGCTGCGATCTTTCTTTTTTACCTTTTACCTGTACGGCGGAGATGACGCCGCTCGAAGACTTTATCGGCCAGGAGCGCGCCATTCGCGCTATTGAATTCGGCCTTGGCGTCAACCGTCCGGGTTTTAATATTTTTGTTACCGGTCTAACCGGCACGGGGAAGACCAGCATCATCAAGGCGTTCCTGAAAAAAGTGACCCAAGATGGGGAACCCCCGGCTGATGCGCCGGCGCCCGAGGATTGGTGTTACGTTTACAATTTCAGCGACGCGGACAGGCCGCAGGCGCTCAAGATTCCGCGCGGCTGGGGCAAGCGCCTCAAGGCGGATATGGAGCAACTGGTTCAACATCTCCAACGCGAGGCGAAAAAAATGTTCGAAAGCGACGACTACGCGCAGCAGCGCCAGTCGATGATCGAGCAGATTCAGAAACGCCAGCAAGAAATGATGGAAGGTTTGATGGAAGAAGCGCGGCAAAGCAGTTTCGCCTTGCGCATGACGCCTTCGGGCATCGTGCTGTTGCCGACCAAAGACGGCAAACCGATGCAGGAAGGGGACTACCTGGCGCTTTCAAGCGAGGAGAAAAAGCGTCTCGAGGAGCAACGCGGCGAACTCGAAAAGAAGGTCGAGGCGACGCTCCGTGAAGGCAAGAAACTCGAACGCGAAATCGCCGAGAGGTTGGAGGCCGCCGAGACCCAAGCGGCGGATTATCTGGTGCGCGCGCCGATAACCGAGCTGAAGGAGAAGTATCGAGGCTTCCCCAGGGTGGTGGGCTACCTCGACGGCGTGCGCGATCACATGATCAAAAACCTGCAACGCTTCAAAGGCGATACCGTCGCGCCGCCCAACGTGCTGACGGGAATGGCGTTCGGCGAGCCGTCGGGAGATCCTTTTTTGCCCTACCGGGTTAACGTTTTCGTCGATAACAGCGAGACGCAGGGACCACCGATCATCGTCGAAACAAATCCGACTTATCATAATCTCTTCGGCGTCATCGAGAAAAAGCCGATCATGGGAGGTTACGTCACGGACTTTACACTGGTGAAGGCCGGTTCCATCAGCCGCGCCAATGGCGGTTATCTGGTGCTCTATGATCGGGAAGTTCTGGCCAACGCCGGGGTCTGGGAAGCGCTTCAGAGAGTCATCAAAAACCGCGAGCTGAGGATCGAGGAGCCGGGCGCGTTCTTCGGTTTCGTGCCGCCGCAGGGACTACGTCCGGAACCGATTCCAACCGATACCAAAGTGATCATGATCGGCGACCCGGCGCTCTACCGCAATTTGGCGGCTTGGGACCCCGATTTCCGCGAGACCTTCAAGGTCAAAGCCGACTTCAATTTCGAAATCGATCGGTCGCGCGAAAATATCACCGCGTTCGCCTGCTTCATCAGCGATTACTGCAATCGCGAAGGGCTGCGCCACTTTGAGGCCGACGGCGTCGCCCGGGTGATCGAGCAATGCGCCCGTCAAGTGGAGGATCAGCACAAACTCTCGACCCGTTTCAGCGACATGGTCGATCTGTTGATCGAGTCCGATTATTGGGCGCAAAAGGAAAAGGCAGAGCTGGTTTCGGGACGCCATGTGGAGCGTGCCATCGTCGAAAAAGTTTTCCGCTTGAACCTGATCGAAAAGCGGCTGCAAGAGCTGATCGCCGAAGGCACGATCCTGGTCGATGTCGAGGGCGCCGTCGTCGGCCAGGTCAACGGCTTGGCGGTTTATCAGATGGGAGATTTCAATTTCGGCAAGCCGTCGCGCATCACGGCGAAAACGTTTATGGGGCGCGGCGGCATCGTCAACATCGAGCGCGAGTCAAAGCTGAGCGGCAAAAGCCATGACAAGGGCGTGCTGATTCTCGGCGGCTATTTGGGCGGCAAATACGCTCAACAGGCGCCGCTCTCGCTTTCCACGACGGTTTGTTTCGAGCAGTCTTACGACGGCGTCGACGGCGACAGCGCTTCATCCACCGAGCTGTATGCGATCCTATCGAGCCTTGCGGAAATTCCCATCAAACAAGGGATCGCCGTGACCGGCTCAGTCAACCAAAACGGCGAAGTGCAAGCGATCGGCGGGGTCAATTACAAAATCGAGGGGCATTACGACGTCTGCCGGCTCAAGGGATTCGCGGCTGGGCAAGGCGTGATGATCCCGAAAACTAATTTGCGAAATCTGATGCTGCGCGCCGATGTGGTGGACGCCGTCAAGGCAGGCAAATTCCACATCTATGCCGTCGGCAACATCGACGAGGGCATCGAGGTACTCACAGGGGTTAACGCCGGTGAACGCCAAAGCGACGGCACTTACCCCGAGGGCTCGGTGAACGACCGTGTGCAGAAAAAGCTACAATACTTTAGCGAGCTGCAAAAAAAATTGGCCGTGCCAGCGGAGGTGCCGACTGCCCGGCCGTGATCGGTTCGGCGCTACCCTTCGCGCGCTCGGGTCGATTCCGGCTTGGCGCCGAGGGGCACCGACATGTGCAAGGTCTTGCCGCGCCGCAAGATCGTCACCCGCACCACCTTGCCGGCTTCGATGCCGCCTACCAGGCGCGACACCTCGCGCGGGCTATCGACATGATTGTCGTTGACCGAAAGGATCACATCTTGTTTTTGAATGCCGGCGAGCGCGGCCGAGTGTCCCGGCAAAACTGAATTGACGATAACCCCTTTCACCGGGTGAACGCCAAGCGCGCGCGCCTGTTCGAAAGAGATGTCGGACATCTGCACTCCCAACCAGCCCCAAGCGAATTTTTCGCCGTTTACCAGGCGCGGAAAGATCCGTTTGATCACGTTGATCGGTGTGGCAAAGCCCATGTTGCCTCGTTCCGACGCCATGGTGATCATGCCGACGACGTGTCCTTTGCTATTGAGCAGCGGCCCGCCGCTGCCGCCGGAGTAGGCGCCCGCATCCGTCTGAATATAATCAAAACTCGCCGAGTCTGGATAGGTTCGTCCGGCGCGACTGATGATCCCCAAATTCATCGAACTCTCGCGGCCAAAGGGATAACCAAAGACCACGGCTAGATCGCCGACTCGAATACTCTCCGAATCCGCCAGCGCTAAAACCGGCAGACTGCCTTCACCGTGTACTTTTAAGATCGCCAGATCGATCTGACTGTCGGCGGCAATGACCTGAGCGGGTAAGCGTTGGCCGTCGGCGAGGCGCACTTCGAGCGTCTTCGCCTTGTCGATCACATGCTGCGCCGTTAGCAAGTAACCTTGAGGGTCAATGAAAAAACCGGAACCGCGGCTGCGCTGCGCTTCACCTTGCGGGCCTTTGGTGGATTCACCCGTGACGCGAATCTGAGCTATCGCGGGTCGCGCTCTTTCCGCCAGCTGAACGAAGGCCCGGTTCAGCCGCTCGAGCTCGGTTTCGCCGGCGGTCGTCACTTCGGCCTCGCGCCAGTTGATCAAGGACGAACGATTGAGCTTCTCTTCGGCGCGCGCAAGCGCGGCAGCCGATGCCCAGGAAAGTAGCATCAAAGCCACAGCGAACTTCATATTCACCCTCGCAAAGACTCGCGGGATTCCATTTATCGAAAAAAAAAACAGATAACAAGCGCGGCGCAGGGCGGCAGATGCGCTTGATGCGTCAAATTGTGTTATGGTCGGTTCATGGGGCCCCTATCGGACAAAATTGTCCTGGTTACCGGCGGCAGTGGCGGGCTTGGCGCGGCTCTCGCGCGCGGCTTTGGCCGTCAAGGTTATCGGGTGGCCATCGCCGCACGCAGACGCGATAAGCTGTTGGAGGTGGCGGACGCCATGGCTCAAGAAGGTGCTCAAACGCTGCCGATCGCCTGTGACGTGACCGACCGCCGACAGGTGAGAGATCTCGCCGCCGAAATCGGCGCGCGCTGGGGTGCCGTACACATTCTGGTCAACAACGCCGGCATCGCCCGCGCTGTCAGCTTTTCTGACATGTCTGATGAACAATGGGACGAGACCCTGGAGACCAACCTCACCGGGGCCTATAACTGCTGCAAAGTCTTTTTGCCTGGAATGGTTCGAGCGCGGTGGGGACGGATCATCAACATCGCCTCGACGGCGGCAAAGGTCGGCTATCCTCATGTGACCGCTTATGCGGCCTCGAAGCATGGCTTGTTGGGGCTGACGCGCTCGCTCGCTTTGGAAGTTGCGCGCCAGGGTGTTACCGTCAACGCGATCTGTCCAGGATATGTCGACGATGAGCGCACCCATGAAAACGCGTCGATCATGGCGCGCAAGACCGGCAAGCCGGTGAGCGAAATTCTCAAACTGTTTGCGGCGAGCGCGCCGCAAAACCGCCTCATCGATGCCGCTGAAGTCGCTTCGCTGGCGGTTCTGCTGGCGTCGGAGAAACTCGGCGCCATGACCGGTCAGGCGCTCAACGTCGACGGCGGCGCGGTGATGATTTAATGAAGTCAAGTTTCGTGTTCCGAGTTCCGAGTTTCGCGTTCGCCGAGGCTCAACCTCTGATGAGTTCGGATTGATGCTGCCCTTCTTCGATCAAGATCACTTGGCTTTGCAGGCGCGCGTGCGCGCTTGGGTCGACAGCAATCTATTCGCCGTCGAAAGCCGCGATGAGACTGACATCGAATGGCGCGCGCGCGATTTGCTGCAACGGCTCGCGGACGCAGGATTTTTGCAATACACGGTGCCCCAAGAATATGGCGGCGCGCGCGCCCAACTGAGCGCGCGAGATCTATGCATTTTGCGCGCAGAGCTGGCGCGCGGCGATGCGCTTGCCGATACCATGTTTGCTCTGCAGGCGCTGGGTAGTTATCCGATTACGCTGGCGGGGGATGCGTTACAAAAGAAAGCCTATCTTCCCGGAGTTGGAAGCGGCAAAGCGATCGCCGCTTTTGCCATCACCGAGCCCGAGGCGGGTTCCGACGTCGCGTCGTTGCAAACGACTGCAATGCGTCGTGGTACTGAATTTGTTTTGCACGGCACGAAGCGGTTTATCTCGAACGCGGGGATAGCGGATTTTTACGTGGTCTTCGCTTCCAGCGATCCGGAAAAGAAAGCCAAAGGCGTAAGCGCGTTTGTCGTCGAGGCGCACACGCCGGGTTTGATCTTGAAAGAAAAAACCAGGCTGCTTTCGCCCCATCCGCTCGGCGTTCTCGAGTTCGCCGGTTGCGCGATACCTGAAAGTGCGTTGCTCAGGGCCGAGGGCACCGGAATCGAAATCGCTTTGGAAACGCTCGATCTGTTGCGTTGCAGCGTCGGGGCTGCCGCCGTCGGTTTCGCCCAGAGGGCGTTGGAGGAGGCGATCCGCTACAGCAAAACACGGCGGCAATTTGGCCGCACCATCGGCGAGTTTCAAGGCATTCAGTTCAAACTCGCGGAAATGGCCACGGACTTGGAAGCGGCTCGACTGTTGGTGCAGCAGGCCGCCTGGGCGCACGATGCCGCGGCTGCTGATGCGAAGCGAAAATCGTCGATGGCCAAGCTCTACGCCACCGAGGCGGCGCAGCGCATCGTCGATCAGGCGCTGCAAATCCACGGCGGCAGCGGCGTAGTCGCGGGCAGCATCACCGAGCGGCTCTACCGCGATGTGCGCGCACTGCGGATTTACGAGGGCACGAGCGAGATTCAGAAGCTGGTGATTGCGCGAGAGCTGTTGAAGACGGCATGAGGCGCGAGCGAGAGTTCTTTCTCATGTCTCACGCCTCGCAGGAGGCAAGAAATGGATTTTGAATTGTCGGATGAATTGATCGCGGTGCGCGATTTGGCGCGCGAGTTCGCGGAAAAAGAAATCGCCCCGACGGCAGCCAAGGACGACAAGGAAAAGAACTTCCGCGGCGACCTGGTGCGAAAGATGGGCGAGCTGGGTTTCTATGGCACGTCCATTCCGGAAGCCTATGGAGGCAACGGTTTGGGGTTTCTCGCCATGGTGTTGATCACCGAGGAAATCGCGCGGGTGCACAGCGCCATGCGGGTAGCGATCAACATGCAGATCGGCCCGGCGGTGACCGTGCTGCAGTTCGGCAGCGAGGAGCAAAAAAAGAAATTTATTCCCGGCCTGGTATCGGGCGAGACCATCGGCTGCTTTGCGATCACCGAGTCTGACGCCGGCTCCGATGTCGCCGGCATGCGCACGGTGGCGAGAAAAGAGGGCGACCGCTACCTGCTCAACGGCAACAAGATATTTATCACCAACGCGCCGGTGACGAACGGCGGACTGGTTTACGCCTATACCGATCGGACGCAGAAGCATCGCGGCATGAGCGCCTTTTTTGCCCAATGGAGCGAGCCGGGTTTGACGCGCCGCACGATCGAAGCTCTCGGCGCCCATGCCTCGCCTCTGGGCGAGCTCATTTTCGACAACTTTCCGATTCCGGCGGAGAACCGGCTCGGCAACGAGGGGGAGGGTTTTAAAATCTGCATGTGGCAGCTGAATCAAACCCGGCTTAACTGCGCCGCGGGAGCGCTCGGCGTGGCGCGAGCGGCCAAAGAAGCGGCGGTGAGCTACTGCAATCAGCGCTCGCAGTTCGGCCAGAAGATCGGCGAGTTTCAAATGAATCAAGATTTGATCGCGCAGATGATCGCGCACGAGGAGGCGGCGCGGCTGCTGGTGTACCGGGCGGCGTGGCTGGCGGATCAAAAAAAGCCCAACAATCTCGAAACTTCAATCGGCAAATACGCTGCGGCGGAAGCGGCCAACTACGCCGCCGACGCGGCGATGAAAATTCTCGGCGCCTACGGTTACACGACCGAATTTCCCGTCGAGCGTTATTACCGCGACGCCAAATCCTACCAGATCGTCGAAGGGTCCTCGAACGTGCAAAAGATGATCATCGCTCAGGACGCGCTCGGGTATCGAAAGGCGAACCGGTAGCGACTATCGATCGATGAGGCGCTGGATCAGGTCCATATTGAGGCTAGCGCGCACGTGAGCGGCGAGGCGATCGTAGTGCTCTGCTGCGGAAAAATGCGTCGAAGCCAACGCGACTGTCGCGCCTTTCCGCTCGGCGAGCTCCTGCAGGATGGCTCGGCGAATAGCGTCGTTGTGAAACAGACCGTGGAGGTAGGTGCCGACGACATTTCCATCGCGACTGAGTGAGCCGTCGTAGTCCGCACATGCTTCGCCGGAGCGCTGTTCGACCAGGAAGGGCCGGGTCTCTTCGGTTCCTTCGGTGCGCCCCATGTGAATCTCATAACCGCAAAGCGCGAGACCGCGGGATTTAGCGAGCAGGCCGAAACCGGCCAAGGCGCGCGCTTTGACTTGATGAGTTGACTTTTCGGTTTGAAAGCGCGTGCGCACGGGTAAGAGTCCCAGGCCGGCGGTTCGGGAATTTTCCGACTCCACGTGATCCGGATCATCAATCCAGTCGCCGAGCATCTGATAGCCTGCGCAAATGCCGATGAGCGGAACGCCAGCGAATACAGCGAAGGTTATTTCGCGGTCGCGGCCGTAGCTGCGGAGAAACTTGAGGTCGTCAACGGTGGCTTTGCTGCCGGGAATAACGATCAGGTCGGGTCTGCCGAGATCGTCGGCCGGCTCGATGTAACGAAGCCGGACCCCGGGTTCTCGTTCCAACGGGTCGAAGTCGTCGAAGTTGGCGATGTGGGGTAGAGCGATGACGGCAATATCAAGATCGAAATCGCCGCGATTTTTCAGTGCCCGCCGGCGCTCCCTGGTCATTGAATCTTCCTCGGCGATATGAATGTCGTGATAAAACGGCACCACGCCGGCGACCGGGACGCGCGTGCGCGCTTCAAGCCAATCCAGTCCCGGCTGGAGCAGGGAGATATCGCCGCGAAATTTGTTGATGATGAACCCTTTAACCCGCTCCTTTTCTTTGCCGTCGAGCAGGTCCAGGGTTCCCACCAGAGCTGCAAAGACACCGCCGCGGTCGATATCGGCAGCCAGTAGCACGGGCGAGTTGCAGTAAAGCGCAACCTCCATATTCACCAAATCCCGCTCTCTCAGATTGATCTCGGCGGGACTGCCCGCGCCTTCGATGATGACCAGATCATAATCCCGGCGTAGCCGGTCGATGGATTCGGTGATTGCGTCCCAGAGGTGTTCTTTGAGCTGGCCAAAGCCTGCAGCGGATATGGCTGCCCGCGGTTTACCCCGGACCACGACTTGCGCGCGAGTGTCGCTTTCCGGCTTGAGCAGTACCGGGTTCATGTCCACGGTCGGGGCTAGGCCGGCGGCCTCGGCTTGAACCGCCTGGGCGCGGCCGATCTCAGCGCCGTCGGCTGTCACAAACGAGTTGAGCGACATGTTTTGCGCCTTGAACGGCGCCACTCGCACTCTTTGCTGTCTGAAAATGCGGCACAAAGCGGCGACCAGAACGCTCTTTCCGACCGAAGAACCCGTCCCCTGAATCATCAACGTCTTGGCCGGCATGGGAAGTTGCGGCGGGCCGCGGTCAGTTGCCTCTGCTGTTAATGAACGGTTGGCGCGGCGCGAAGCAGCGAATGGAATTCTTTCCACCGACAGCAACCATATCGACGCCCAAAAGATCGCTTATGCTCGCTTCATTGAAAACGTCGGAGGTCGGGCCGAAGCTGTGTAAAACTCCGTCTCTGAGCAGCAATGCCTTGTCAGCGAACAGCGAAACCAAATTCACGTCATGGAGGACAGCAACGACCGTGCTTTGTTGTTCCGTGCACAATCTTTTCAACGCCGCAAGAATTTGGATTTGATAGTAGAGGTCGAGATGCAAAGTCGGTTCATCAAGCAAGAGAATCGGCGCGCCTTGCGCCAAGGCGCGGGCGATCAAGACCTTTTGTTTCTCGCCGCCGCTGAGAGTGTTGAAGCGGCGATCGGCTAGATGTTTGGCCGCGCTCCGGTGGAGCGCATTGGTCACCGCCAGAGAACCCGCCGGAGTCAGCCTTCCGCGTCCATCATGGGGGTATCGGCCCAGTGCAACCAGCTCGCGCACGGTTAAAGGAAAGCTCGACGATGGTTGCTGGGAAACGTAAGCGAGATTAAGCGCGCGCGACTTAGGCGGGTAATCGGATAGAGGCCGGCCGTGCAGCGTCACGCTGCCGGAGCGCGGTCGTAACAGGCCAAGCATGATTTTCAACAGAGTGGTTTTTCCGGAGCCGTTGGGCCCGATCAGGGCGATGAGCTCGCCGGGAGCAATGGCAAAAGACACTTCCTTCAGAAGCAAGCCGCCCGTGTAACCAAAGCAAACATCCTGCAGTTCAAGCGCGCTCTTTATGGCCATCGCATCACACCCAGTCGCCGGTTTCATTGCGGATCAAATAGAGAAAGATAGGCACACCTATCAGCGAAGTCACAATGCCAACCGGCAGCTCCGCGGGCGCCAAGACGGTCCTTGCGACAGCATCGCTCAGCACGAGAAATATCCCGCCGGTCAAAAAAGTAAGCGGAAACAAAGTTCGGTGATCGGCTCCCGAGATCAAGCGGATCATGTGCGGCACGATCAGGCCGACAAAGCCGATCAAGCCGGCCACCGAGACCGAGATCGAGGTGAGCAGCGCCGCGACAATCGCGTAGAGCAGTTGAACTTGCCCGGAGCGAACACCGCTCGTCTGGGCGGTTTCCTCGCCGAGCAGGAGCACGTTCAGATCTGCAGCATAAAAACAAGCGAAGCAAACGGCAGCCGGGATGCATGCGAGCGCCACCCAGGCGGTGTCCCAGCTCGACGTGGCGAAACCGCCGAGAAAAAAAAAGATCAGCGCCTTGAGCTCGTCGCCGGCCAGGAGCATAAAGACGGCGACCAGGGATGACAGAAACAAACCCACACCCAAGCCCGAGAGGAGCAAACGGAGTATCGAAAAACTGCCGGCACGGTGGCCAAAGTAGAAAACCAGGGCGAGAGCGCCAAGGGAGCCGACCCATGCGAAGACACTGACAGCGGCGAAACTGGCCAGGGGAGAAGCGAGGTTGAGCACAAGCGCCGCTGCGGCGCCCAAAGAAGCACCGGAGGAAACACCGAGCAGATAACTGTCGGCTAGCGGATTACGAAAAAGACCTTGAAAGATCGCGCCGGCGAGGGCCAAGCCGCCGCCGACTAGAAAGGCCGAGAGCACCCGCGGGAGCCGCAGATCGACCAGGATTTCTCTCTCGGCCGGCGACATATGAAAGAACGATATCGGCACCGGGCCGATGCTCAGGCCGAGCAGGATGACCATCGCGACCGAGGCGGCCATTAGCAGTGCAAAGATTGTTCGCTTCACGGTTTCTCCGACCCCAGCGGTTTAGCGCTCGAGCGATCGCGCAGGATACAGTCCTGAAGTTTGGCCAGTCCATCGATGAACATGATGCTGCGCCGGATGTCAGGCTCGTCGACGAAACAGAACTGGTTATCGCGCACGCCGCGAATCCTAGACCAGCCCGGGCGGCGAGCGAGAGTTTGCGCGAAGGGCGCGTGTTGGGAGAGAAATATCAACACTTCGGGATCCCTGTGGATCAGCGATTCCAGACTGATTTGTCCTGAATCGAACGCCAAATCGGCGAAAATATTGGTGCCGCCTGCGGCGCCGATCAGCCAATCGGTGAACGAAGCCCGGCCCACGGTAATCAGCGGAGCGGTCCACATTTGCGCATAAACACGCTTTTTCGGTTTGTCCTTCGCTCTGGCGGCGATCGGCTGAAAGCGCTGACGCATGTCGGCGATATAACGCTGCGCCTTCTGTTCTTGCCCCAACAGCTCGCCCAGAAGCAGAAAATCTTTGATCAGGCCGTCCAAGTCACGCGGCCATAAACTCACGACCGCGTAACCCATGTTCTTGAGAGGCGCGGCGATTCTCTGCTGAGTAGGGCCGTTGGTCAAGATTAGATCCGGCTGGAGTTGTACGATCTTCTCCAGATTGGCATCGAAGCCGCCGCCGATGACGGCGGTTTGTTTGCGGTGAATTCGCTGGCGCAATTCCAGGGGAAAGTCGTCGTGCCGGGTTCCCGCAATCAAACGCTCGCAATCTAACAAACAGACCATCTCGGAGTTGGTCGGCACCAGCGAGACGACTCGGCCGATGGTGCCTTTGACGGAGACTTGGATGCCGAGATCATCAACGATGGTCCGGCCGTGCGCCGCCGGCGAGCTCGCCAGGGCGAGCAGCGCAGCGAGTGCGAACCCTCCACCTCTGACACTTCTCAGCGGGGCCGCTTTGCGAAACAAATTCACCGGCAACTCTAGTACCGAAACGACAGGCCGGCGAAGACATTGAAGCCAGGCGCCGGAACGCGAAACGGCTCGTTGACCAAAACACCCGAAGTAGAATACTTGCGATCCGTCAGATTGTTAAAAGTGACATAGCCGGTCCATTGTTTCCATTGATAAGAAATCCGGCTGCTCAGGACGAAATAGGCGGCGACTTTTTTGGCCAGGTTGGGCTCGTCGCGGATCATGAATTGATCACTGACGTACTGACCGAATAGAGAGAACGTCAAGCCGTCGAGCGGATAGGTATTGACGCCGACGCCGACGCGATGGCGCGGCACGAGCGGCAGCTCGTCGCCCTTGAGCACCTGGCCGGAAAAAAGCAGCACATCGGTCTCGAAGGTTGCCTTGGTCGCCGTATAGTTGACGAAGGCGTCGAGCCATTTTCGATAGCGGGTTTTCAACGAGAGCTCGATACCCCGGCGGAGCGTCTTGGCAATGTTTTCATTGCGTCCGAAGAAATTGACCGGATCGGTTACGATGAAAAGGATCTCGTTACGGACCGGCGTGTAGAAAAGCGCCAGCGATCCTTCAAGCCAGTCGGCGAGAGTGGTTCTGGCGCCGAGCTCGAAATTGCGGCTGGTCATGGCCTTGAGGTCAGGGTTGGAGCCGAACGGCCCCTGGGCAAACAACTCGTCTACCGTCGGAACCCGCATACCCTCAGAATAGCTGAAAGAAAAACTCAAATGTTTAAGCGGATTGTAGACCAGGCCCGTTTTTGGGCTGACGCGATTGTAAGACTTGGCGCCGCTCAGGGCGGGATCGAGACGGTCGGTGAAATCGAGACGATCCCAATCGTAGCGCAGGCCGGCATTGAAAATCAGGGATTCGAAGAGAAAAAAACTATCGGAAAAAAAAACACCAACCACGTCCTCTCGTGTCGAGCGGGAATTTTCAAAAGTAAAAGCCGGCAGGAAAACTCCCGCATTGGCCGAATCGAAATGATTGCGAGCATATTCAACGCCGAAGCTGAGCAGGTTTTTCCGGCTCAGGACGGCGCCCTCGTGATTCACTTGAATGGTCGTGCCACCTGAATCGGTTCTGGTGCTCAAGGTTGACTCGCTGCTCAGACCGCGATTGAAGATCTCGATCTGGTTATGCCGATAAAACCCGTTCAGGGCAAAGGAGAAGCCTACGGGCAGTTTTTGTTTCAAATTCAAGGCCAGCTGGTGAAGATCGCTCTGCGACTGATCGCCAGGGGTCAGGTTCTCGTTCCGATCGACACGCAATCGGCTAGCCGGCAAGGATCCCGCTTGACTGATGCTGTCGAGCACCCGGGTATAGGCGAGGCTCGCATCGGTCATTTCGCCCAAACGATATCCCAGCTTGGCCAGAATGCGGGTGATTCCCGCGCCAGCGTGACGCGGGGGAAATTCTTCGCGGAAGCCGTTCGTCAATTCACGCGTGACGCCGAAGTAATAGTCGAAGTTCGGCAGCGGCAGCGGGCCGTCGGTGCTGAAGGAATACTTTTGCCGTCCGTAGCTTCCGCCGCCTATGTCGAAGCCGGCATGCAAGCGATCGGTGCGACCGCGCTTGGTGGTGATATTGATCACGCCGCCAAGCGCGTTACGGCCAAAGACGGTGGCGGTACCGGGAAGAATTTCGATTCTTTCGACATCCTCGATCGGGATCAGATCGAAGTTGATCGTGTTGAAATCAGGTTCATTGACCCTTACCCCGTCGACGAACACCGTAGTATTGGGCACCGGTTGGGCGTTAAAGCCGCGCATGTCGAAGCTTGGCTGAAAATCGTTGCCGACCTGATCGTAAAGCAGCACGCCGGTTTGATACTGTAGAACCTCGGGCACCGTCCTGGCGCCGAGTTTCTCAATTTCGTCGGCGGTGACGACGATGGCTTTCCCCGGAATATGGCTAACCGGCTGCTCGACGTCGCGCAGGCGCGTCGATGAGACTACCACAGGTGGAAGCGTGTCTTGGCAATACAACAGCGATGGGCAAAACGACAGAAGCCATAAGAGCAAAACACGAGCTTTCATGAGACCTCCTTCTCCCGCGAAAGGGGAACGCTAAGGCAGAACGGATAGGTCTCCTGGCTTGAGCGTGCGTTCGTGCCGTGATCGCCCTTGTGCTCGAAAGATTTCGAACACGTCGGGAGGACCATCACGATGGATCTACTCGCCGCGCCTTCCCACCCAGCGATTTTGGATTTTAGATTTTCGATTTGGATTGCCGTCCAAATTCAACAAACTAAATTCCCTCGCGTTGAGCAGTGGCATCGCTGCGGTTTTCGTAGCTCTTACAGTTGCGGGGCAGCAGAGGAATTGCCGACAGGTAAAGGCTTACGCTTGTCCTTTTGCCTTTATCCTTTTCAGATTCACCTCTTTCCCTTACATCCGCCTGCGGTCACTAATCGATTCTGTGATTGTGTCGACTTGTCTTCTTTCCTCCTTTCTGAGCGGATTAGTTGCGTGTCTCGGTGAGACGAAAATCGACCGGAACGTTGACCCAGCTTTCAATCGGGCGATCGCCTTTGTGCGCCGGATGAAATCGCCAGCGCTTGACGGCGGATCTGGCCGCTTGATCGAGCGACTCGCTACCCGAGCTGCGGCTCACTTCGACGGCCTTTGCGGTGCCTCGGTCATCGACGAGCACGCGCAGCACCACGCGGCCTTCTTCGCCTTGCCGGCGGGCCTGGTCGGGATAGTCCGGCCGCGGCGTGTCACGATAGCGCGCCTGCGTTGAGGGCGCAGCGGTTTGCGCCGATCGAGCCGATGCTGATCCGGATCCCGAACCGCTGCCGCCGCCGTTTGCTGAACCCATGCTCGGGCCGCCGCGGCTACCCAGTTCACCTGCGCCAAAGGCGCTGCGCAGGTAGCCGTCGGTGCTGGTCGGCGCAGGCGGATCGGCGTCAGAAGACCCTGCAGCGGTGATGGCCGAGATCGACGACACGTCGACTTGTTCTACAGCGTTAACGTCCGCAGCGGAACCGATTTGCATCTCAAGAAGCCGATCTACCGCTTTCGCTTCCCCTCGGGCCGCGCGGGCGGAAGGTTTCGTCAAATGCGCCCTTGAGCCGGATTTTTTTTCCGGAGATCCGCCTGCCGGCGTCGTTCCACTGGGGTCTGGGGACTCAAGCGTAAGGAGCGATACCTTTATGGATTCGCCGCCCTTGCGCTCCAGGAACGAAACGGGAGAGGCCAAGACGGCTGCGTGCAGGCCTATTGAAAGCAAGTAGAACGCGAGCGATTTCATTACCGCCGTTCATGGCCGCGCCGAACCAGGGAAAGATGGCTAACCTTTCTCTCTTCTCCGGAGAGGCCGGTCAAAATTGCTCTCGGCAGGTTTCCTGACTTAGGCCGGTACCCGTGATCAAGTCCTGATCACGCTCCAACTAACTCGCCGCGCCTTCCCGTTTTTCACAGTGGCTTGGTTGCGGCTTTCACGGCCATTACAGTGGCGGGACCGTGCCGGAATTACACCGGACTTCCCTTGGAACCGAGAGCCATGGCTGAACCACGCGGAAAGTACAATGCGCGCAGGGAGCTGTCAAGCGGATAGAAGCCACCCTGTACGATTAGAGGATCAGCCAAAACACCAGCGGAATTGAAATTAGCGAAAGCGCCGTGCTCAGTACGACGATTGAAGCGGCAAGGGCCGGATCTTGGCGATATTTTTCTGTCAGAATGAAATTGATGACCGCCGCCGGAAGCGCGCCATAGAGCAGCAGTACCTGGCGGTTCACACCCTGGGCGCCGAGCAGGTAGACGGCCAAGCTGGCTGCGCCAAAGCCGCCGACGACGCGCACGAGCGCGCCGCCGAGCGCATGACCCCACTCCAGAGATTCGACCTCATGGAGTCGGTACCCGAGACTGACCAACATGATCGGGATCGTCGCTTGGCCGAGCATGGTCAAAGGTTGCAGCAAGATCTCCGGCAATTTTACTCCCATCAAACTAAACGATAAACCGGCAAGCGCCGCATAGATCAGCGGCAAGCGAAAAATCTCGATCCAGTTGCCGCGGCCCTGGAGAATATAGATGCCGAGCGAATATTGTAAAAAAGTGCAAATTACGAAGAGCAGTGTGGCGCGCTGCAGACCGGCCTCGCCGAAGGCGAAAAGCGCCAGCGGTATGCCCATGTTGCCGGCATTCATAAACAAGGTGGGCAGCGCGAAGCCCCGGGAATGGAAGCGGAATACTCTGAAGTAAAGCTGGACCAATAGACCGACGCCAGCATAGATCGCGCCGATGCCAGCGGCCAGAATGATCAAATCAGCGGCATATAAGGGTCTGCTCACCAGCGAAGTGAAAACCAGCGAGGGCGTGCCGAGATAGACGATGATTTCGGTTACGGAAGACAGATTGATTTTTTTCCAATGAGCGAAGGCGAAACCAGTGGCGATCAGCAGAAAAACCCGAAGGACAGGAGCGAGCGGGGTGAAGAATTCCATCCTATTGAAAGGGCACCGGTCACAGCGATGCGAGCAAAATCAAACTGAGCGTCTCGCTGCACTCAGTGACGGCGCCAAAGTTGTCGCCCCTGATCACCGAATAACGGCGGTGCAAGATGCTGCGCGTGATCAAGGCAAACACGGATAAACAAAGACCGATCAACAATCCCTTGCGCGCTAAAAAATAGTATGCCAAGCCGAGAATCGCGACCGTGGTCAGCAACAGGTGCCAGAGCCGCAGATTGTCGGCAACCCACCTGGAGGTTTCCTCACACCATTCACGGCAACCGAAAATGAAAACTACCAAAGTCCAGCGTGCAAATGCCGGCGCCAGAAGCAAACTCAAGGCGATTTTTTCGTCGATCACCTCGACGGCTCGAATTTTGAGAAGGATCATGAGGATCAGTAGGAGAGAGCCCAATGTGCGGGTTTCGGAGTTGACCTGCGCGCGCGCGCTCAAGAACAAGCCATCGAAAGTGTTCTTGGCGCCGTCAAAGTGGCTGGCACCCGTGGCGAGCACCAGGAGGCCAATCAGCAAAATGCTCAAGAGGCCTGAGTCGAGGTACAGGCTCAGAGCGTAGTTGCTTAAGGCGAGCAGCAGACCCAAAAGCAAACCCATGAAGGGAAAATAGAGCGCCGGCGGTGCGCGCGTCGCACCCTGCGGTTTGGGCGCCAAGCGACCCCAAAATGTCAAGTATCTCAGGGCCGCGACGAGGCTTTGCATCGGTATTCCTTTTGGCTCAGCCTCCCCCCTTCTGTCAATCGACCGCCATCGCACGCCAGATAGAAGCCGCTTTTCAAAAGTTTCCAAAATGATGTTTTTTTTTCAATGATATCAGCTATTTAAAGACGATCGGCCGCTTTACTTTTTGGCTGTATTTCGGTACTATGAAGAACGTTGCTAAGTGGTTCTAAGTCCACAACAAATCTACAGAATATTTAACTCTGACGCAGGTGCCAATGGCTGAATCAAAATCCCCTTCGGGTTCGCAGTACGGCGCGGACAATATCAAGGTTCTGGAAGGTCTTGAAGCGGTCCGCAAACGACCCGGCATGTATATCGGCGATACCGGCGAAAGGGGTCTCCATCACCTTGTTTATGAAGTCGTCGATAATTCTATCGACGAAGCTTTGGCGGGCCACTGTGACAGCATTGAAGTGAAAATTCACATCGACAACAGTGTGACCGTCATCGACAACGGCCGCGGCATTCCCGTCGATATTCACGCCACCGAAGGAGTTTCGGCGGCGGAGGTGGTTTTGACCAAGCTGCACGCCGGCGGCAAATTCGATAAAGCCTCGTACAAAGTTTCCGGCGGTCTGCACGGCGTCGGCATTTCCGTCGTGAACGCGCTTTCGGAAACCCTCGAAATCGAGATCAAGCGAGACGGCAAGGTCTACCAACAGAGCTACCGGCGCGGCGATCCGCAAGCGCCGCTTTGCGAAGTCGGCAAGTCGAAAGAGCGCGGCACGCGGGTGACGTTCAAGCCCGACTCGCAGATCTTTGAGACGACGGATTTTAGCTTCGATATCCTGTCACAGAGATTGCGCGAGCTGGCGTTCTTGAACCGCGGCGTCAAGATCACAATCGAAGACGAACGGACGCAAAAAAAGCATGAGTTCTTTTACAAGGGCGGGTTGTTGTCCTTCGTCGAGCATCTCAATCGCGCCAAGACGGCAATTCACGCGAAAGTCATTTACTTTGAAGGCGAGAAGGACGGCGTCGGGGTCGAGATCGCCCTGCAGTGGAACGACGGCTATGCCGAAAGCGTCTTCTCTTTCGCCAACAACATCAATACCATTGAAGGCGGTACCCACCTGGTGGGATTTCGCTCGGCGTTGACGCGTACCATCAATAATTATGCGCTCAACAGCGGCCTGCTAAAAAAAGACGAAGAAAATTTACAAGGTGAGGATGTCCGCGAGGGGCTCACCGCGGTGGTCAGTGTTAAAGTTCCCGAACCCCAGTTCGAAGGGCAGACCAAGACCAAGCTCGGCAACAGCGAAGTGAAAGGCATCGTCGAGGCTCTGGTCAATGAACGTTTCGCCGATTTTCTGAACGAGCATCCGGCGGAAGGGAAAAAAATCGTCGCCAAAGGGGTCGAGGCGGCGCGGGTGCGCGAAGCCACGCGAAAAGCCAAGGAACTGGCGCGGCGCAAGGGCGCACTGGACTCCGGCTCGTTGCCGGGAAAGCTGGCGGATTGCCAAGAACGCGACCCGGCACTGAGCGAACTTTACCTAGTCGAGGGGGAATCGGCGGGTGGCTCGGCGAAGCAAGGCCGCGACCGGCGCAATCAAGCGATCCTCCCTCTGAAAGGCAAAATTCTCAACGTCGAAAAAGCGCGTTTCGACAAAATGCTGTCGTCGCAGGAAATTCGCGTCATGATCACGGCGCTGGGAACCGGCGTCAAAGAAGATTACGACGCGGAGAAGCTGCGCTACCATTCGATCATCATTATGACCGACGCGGACGTGGATGGGTCGCATATCCGCACGCTGCTCTTGACTTTTTTCTATCGCCAAATGCCCCAGCTCGTCGAGAAGGGGCATCTCTTCATCGCTCAGCCCCCGTTGTTCAAAGTGAAGCGCGGCAAGCAGGAACGTTACCTCAAAGATGAAGCGGCCCTGGACGATTATTTGATCGAGCTCGGAACGGAAGACATTTGCGTGCGCGCTGGCAACAACGATAACGGGGCCGGCGCGAGCAATGGGCTCACCGGTCAATTCCTGCAAAATTTTGTTAAGAAAATCGCCCGCTGGGATAAGCTGATGGAGATGATCGCGCGCAAGAAGAAGAATCGCACGGTCGTCGAAGCGTTGTTGCTGGAAGCGGGTTTTGACGAAGAAACCTTGAAGGACGAAGCGGCGCTGCGCAAGCTTGAAAGCCGCCTGGCATCGTATGTCGCCTTGGCGGCGCCGGAGCAGGCACCGCTTTCCTGCCAGCTCGAAGAAGACTCCGAGCATAATTGCTTTAAGCTCGTGGTTTCCACTCGAGCCAACGGTTCCGGTTTCCAGACGACCGTCGATCGGGAGCTGCTGACCAGTCCCGAATACAAGGAGATCAGAAAACTATTCAGCGATCTCAGCAGTCTCGGCTTGCCCCCCTATTGGGTCGAGAACGGCGAGCACAAGGAGCAGCTCGGTTCTCTGACGCAAGTCTACCATCACATCATGGCAAGCGCGAAAAAGGGTCAGGACATTCAGCGCTACAAAGGTCTCGGCGAGATGAATCCGGAACAACTCTGGGACACGACTATGAATCCCGAGACAAGGATTCTATTGCAAGTCCGCATCGAAGATGCAGTAGAAGCCGACCAGGTTTTTGCGACTCTCATGGGCGATGAAGTCGAGCCGCGACGAAAATTTATCGAGGATCACGCGCTTACGGTCAAGAACCTCGACGTCTAACCCCCAACCCAACGTTCAAACTGTCAGAAAGTTAGCGTTCCAACTGTTCGAACCGGAGTGCTGCGGCGAGTTAAAGGACGAGTGATTCATGGAAGCAGGCATCAAACCACAGCGAGTTCCGATCTATATCGAAGACGAGATGCGCCAGTCCTTTATGGACTATGCGATGAGCGTGATCATCAGCCGCGCTCTGCCGGACGTGCGCGATGGCCTCAAGCCGGTCCATCGGCGGGTGCTTTACGCGATGTATGAGATGAGTTTGACTCACGACCGGCGCTACCGGAAGAGCGCGGGAGTGGTCGGTGAAGTCTTGAAGAATTATCACCCGCACGGCGACGCCGCCGTCTACGACACTCTGGTTCGGCTGGTGCAGGATTTTTCAATGCGCTATCCCCTCGCGGAAGGCCAAGGCAACTGGGGCAGCATCGATCCGGATCCACCGGCGGCGATGCGCTATACCGAGGTGCGCATGACGGCGTTGGCCGAGGAGATGTTGGCGGATATCGAAAAGGACACCGTCGACTTCGTCGCCAATTACGATGATTCGCTAAAAGAGCCGACGGTTTTGCCGTCGCTCATTCCCAATTTGCTGGTCAACGGCACGGCGGGGATCGCGGTGGGGATGGCGACCAATATTCCGCCGCACAATTTGGGCGAGGTGGTCGACGGGCTGGTCGCTCTGGTGGAGAATCCCGATCTGAGCATTCGAGAATTGATGCAATACATTCCGGGTCCGGATTTTCCGACTGGCGGTTTCATTCATGGTGTGGAGCCGATCGTTCAGGCGTATAGCGAAGGCAAGGGCGTCATTCAGATGCGCGGCAAGGCCTTCACCGAGACGGTCAAGCGCACGGGCCGAGAACAGATCGTCATCAGCGAAATTCCTTTCATGGTCAAAAAAGGCGAGGGGCTGATCAAGCAAATCGCCGACTTGGTCAATGACAAGAAAATCGAAGGCATTGCCGACGTGCGCGACGAGTCGGACCGCGAGGGCATGCGTATCGTGATCGAGCTCAAACGCGACGCGGTGTCGGAGATCGTGCTCAACCAGCTCTATAAGCACACCGCGCTGCAGGATTCGTTCGGCATCAACATGCTGGCGATCGTCGACGGCAAGCCGAAGCTGTTGAATCTGCGCGAAACGCTCAAATGTTTCCTCGACCATCGCAAGGAAGTCGTCACGCGGCGCACCGCCTATGATCTGCGCAAAGCGGAAGAGCGCTTGCATATTCTCGAAGGCTTTCGCATCGCTCTCGATCATCTCGATGCGGTGATCGCGCTGATCCGCGATTCTTCGGATCCGAAGGCCGCTAAAGACCGCCTGATGGCGAGTTTCGGCCTGAGCGAGATTCAGGCGCAGGCGATTTTGGATTTGCGTTTACAGCGCCTGACAGGCATGGAGCGCGACAAGATTATGCAAGAGCATCGCGAGACGGTCGAGCTGATCGCGAAGCTGCGCGCGATCCTGGCCGACGAAAGGGAGATCTATAAAATCATCGTCGAGGAGCTTAAGGAGATCAAGAAGAAGTATGGCGACGAACGGCGAACCCAGATCGTCGAGCGCTCCGAAGAGATTTCCGTCGAAGATACGATCGTCGATGAAGACATGGCCGTTACCATCTCCCATGAAGGCTACATCAAGCGCAATCCGGTCACGCTCTACCGGGCGCAACGGCGCGGCGGTAAAGGCAAGATCGGGGCGACCACCAAAGAAGAGGATTTTGTCGAGTATCTGTTCATCGCCTCGATGCATTCCTATATTTTGTTCTTTACGACGACCGGCAAGGTCTATTGGATCAAAGTCCATGAGCTGCCGCAGGCGAGCCGCGCCGCCAGGGGCAAACCGATCGTCAACCTGCTGAGTCTTGAGCCCGGAGAGAAGGTTTCGGCATTCCTTACCGTCAAGGAATTTCAGCCGGGCCGCTATATCGTCTTTGCGACCAAAAACGGCCTGATCAAAAAAACTGAATTGATGGCCTATGCCAACCCGCGTTCCTCGGGCATCCGGGCGATCGGACTGGAGGAGCGCGATGAGGTCATTGGTGTCCGGCTAACGGACGGCCAGCAGGAAATCATCCTGTCGACGGCGGCAGGCCAGTCGATCCGCTTCAAGGAAGAGCAGGTGCGGCCCACCGGCCGCGGCAGCTTCGGGGTGGTCGGCATGCGGCTCGACCCAGGCGATCAAATGGTAAGCATGGAGATTCTGACGCCCGGCTACGGCGTGCTCACGGTCGCGGAGGGCGGTTTTGGCAAGCGCACCTCGATGGACGAATACCGTCTCCAATCGCGCGGCGGCAAGGGGATCATCACCATGAAAACCAGCGAGAAAACCGGCCGCGTCATCGGCGTCCAGCAGGTCACGGAAGACGACCAGCTGATGCTCGTAACCAATACCGGAAAAATCATCCGGCTACGAATCAAAGACATCAGGGTGATCGGCCGCAATACGCAAGGCGTGCGCTTGATCGATCTGGAAGAAGGCGAACGGGTAGTGTCGCTGGCACGAGTGGCGGAAAAAGAAGAGGAGGAGGATGGCGGTGAAGGCGGCGACCCCAAATCGACAACGGAAGAGTGAAAATTGTCATACGTCGGACAAGAAATTTGAGAGTTCATCGGTAGCCTGCAATCGGCAGAACTTCTCTCGGCATGGCTAGGGACATCGGAGTTGTCGGAGCGGGTGCCTGGGGGACGGCGCTGGCCAAGATCCTCGCCGACAAGGGCGAGCGGGTGACGCTTTGGTGCCACGGCGACTCCTGTTATCGGGACATCCAAGATCGGCGCGAGAACGGTATCTATCTTGCCGGCATAGCACTTCCTGAAAGTCTCAAAGTGACGCAATCGGTCGCGCTCGCCGTTGCCGACAAACATCTGGTGATTTGCGCCGTGCCCTCGCACCGGGTGCGCGAAGTGTTCAGCGAAGCCGCGAACCTGATCGCACCCGAAACTTTGCTTGTCTGCGGCACCAAGGGGCTGGAGGAATTCAGGCTCCTCACCATGGGCGAATTATTCGGCGAGATCTTCGGCCAGGCGTGCAAGGCGCGATTGGCCTTTCTGTCCGGTCCGACTTTCGCGATCGAAGTCGCGCGCGGCTTGCCGGCGGCCGTGACGGTCGCGGCGAGCACCGAAGCGGTCGCGAAAGCGGCTCAGGAATGCATAAATACGCCTAACCTGCGCGTGTATACCTCAACGGATATCGTTGGCGTGCAGATGGGCGGCGTGGTGAAAAATGTCATCGCGATTGCCGCGGGCATCAGCGACGGCCTCGGCCTGGGACAAAATGCGCGCGCCGCGCTCATCACTCGAGGCCTCGCCGAGATGACCCGGTTGGCGACGCGAATGGGCGCCGATGCGATGACGCTCGCCGGCTTGCCGGGCTTAGGGGACCTGGTTCTCACCTGCGCGGGCGATCTCAGCCGCAATCGCAATGTCGGCCTGCAGATCGCCCTGGGTAAGAGCCTGGGCGAGATCACCGGCTCAACGCCGAGCGTGGCTGAAGGGGTGCGCAACACCCGGTCGCTTCATTCGCTGGCGCAGCGACTCGGTGTCGAAATGCCGATCGTCGAGCAGATGTTTGCGGTCCTCTACGGCGGCAAGAAGCCGTCCGAGGCGGTGCGCGACCTCATGCAGCGATCTTTGAAACCCGAGGCGGGGTGAAAATTGACTTAAGTTGGCCGGTATGGTTGAAATAACCACTTGGCCGTTGTGGCGGCCTGAGGGAGTACTAGGTATATGAAAAGAACCTATCAACCGAGCAATGT
>Ga0073934_10003891_pt1 | contig 26155 bp, 30 predicted proteins | sample LarsenN4metaG_FD_76834 | JGI IMG/M metagenome (GOLD analysis project Ga0073934, IMG submission 76834) | Hot spring sediment bacterial and archeal communities from British Columbia, Canada, to study Microbial Dark Matter (Phase II) - Larsen... ... | reverse complement strand
TCGGTGTCTTCTGTTGGGAGGAATGTCGGGGGGGGGGGGGGTCTGGAAATATGTGCCGAGGGGAATATCTCCTGCAACTTCCAGGACGGCAAACCGGTTGCCCTCTGGGGGATATGGCGTGATGTCTCGGAAAAGAAACGCTCCCAGGAAAGACTCTACAAGCTTGCTCATAATGACAATTTGACCGGTCTCCCCAACCGGATACTGTTCAGGGACAGGCTGAAGCAGTCGATTGCCTATGCCAACCGCCAGAAACGATCAGTTGCGCTGCTGTTCATCGATCTCGACCGGTTCAAGGTAATTAACGACTCCCTTGGTCATCCGGTGGGGGACAGGTTGCTGCAGCTAGTGGCAAAAACACTGCTCGCTTCGGTTCGCGAAACGGATACCGTCGCCAGATTCGGCGGCGACGAATTCACCGTTATCCTGGGCAATCTGGACAAACCGGGGGATGCCGAGCGTGTCGCCAACAAGATACTGGAATCCTTGAGAAAGCCATACCTGATCGACGGTCATGAGCTTTTTGCCCTCGGCAGCCTGGGGATCAGCCTTTTCCCGGATCATGGCGACGATATCGACAGCCTGATCAAGAAGGCCGATGTCGCCATGTATGAATCCAAGGCCCATGGCGGGGACCGCTATGTCGTCTATGATCCGGCGATGGACGAGCACTCGCACAAGCGCCTCCTGCTGGAAAACAGCCTGCGCAAGGCTCTGGTCAAGGATGAGTTCCGGCTGGTGTACCAGCCCAAGGTTGACATAATGAGCGGGACAATCACGGCCATGGAGGCGCTGCTCCGCTGGGAGCATCCCGAATTGGGTCTGATAAAGCCGGATGAGTTCATCCCCCTTGCAGAGGAAACCGGGCTCATCCTGGCCATAGGCGAGTGGGTCCTGGAACGTGCCTGCCGGCAGAACATGGAGTGGCAGTCAATGGGGATTCCACCCATGCGGGTCGCCGTCAATATCTCGGGATATCAGCTGCAGCAAGCTGATTTCATCGAACGGCTGGAGTCGGTTGTAATCTCCACCGGAATGGAATTCGAGCATCTTGAACTGGAAATAACCGAGAGCGTCATCATGCAGAATCCGGATTTTGCCATCCAGATCCTGAACGAAGTGCAGAGCAGGGGGATTCATATCTCGGTAGACGACTTCGGTACCGGCTATTCGTCCCTCGCCCATCTGAAGCGATTCTCGGTCAACACCCTCAAGATAGACAAGTCGTTCGTGCGGGATGTGGAATCGAGCCAGACGGATGCCGCCATCACGACGGCCATTATTGCCATGGGAAACAGCCTGAATCTGCGGGTTATCGCCGAAGGGGTTGAAACCGAGGGGCAATACACGTTTCTCCAGGAAGCACAGTGCGATGAAGTGCAGGGGTATCTTGTCAGCAGACCTTTGCCTGCGGAAAAGGTGGCGGAGTTCGTGACGGCCCGTGGCTGGAGAGGGCGCCAAGTATCAGATTGATCCGTCTGTCTTTCTCTTCAGGTAGTCGTTGATGATCTGTTCGTGGTCGAAACAGAGCGGATGGGGGAGTGCGTTGGTCGCGAACACCCCTATCCCGGCTGCATCGTCACCTGCTTTTGGGGTTCCGCTCCCGGTAGCGACGAAGACGGTGGAGATGTTGTGCTGTCGGCTGTCCCGGGCAGGATCCGAATAGCATCCCAGCAGGCGCACGTCAGCGATCTCCAGGGAGGTTTCTTCCCTGGCTTCCCGCCGTGCGGCATCCTCCAGGCTCTCTCCGTAGTCGACAAATCCACCAGGAAGCGCCCAGCCGTAGGGAATGTTTTTCCTCTCAATCAGCACGATGCCGCCGGCTGTTTCGATGATTATGTCTACGGTCGGGACGGGGTTCCGGTAGGCCCGCACCACTGTGCCGCATGATGGACAGTCGAGTGCCTCGAATGCCATGCTCTGAACCTCCTGGGGATTTTAAATGGGAGGAGGAAATAAAAAAGGGGGGACTGAATCCCCCCTTGACGCGATACCTGTGGCCGGAATTTACTTCTTCTTGCCGGCAGCTTTTTTGGAAGCCTTGAGCGGGTTGATCTTGAGATCTTCCGTCTTGATTTCGATCTTCACGTGAGTTGCAAAATTGCAGATTCCGTTAAGCCACTTTTTGTCCGGAGCAGGATAGGCGCTGCATACGCGACCGATTGTCCCTTCGACTATACGCTCGCAGCCCTCGCAATTATCAACTACAACCTGACAGGATCCGTCAGAAAATACACATCCCTGTTTCCCCCAGAAAGTACACTCGCTGCCGGGAAGAACCGTTTGACACTGCATGAAGAAAGCCTCCTATTGTTTTTCCTGTGAATTGTCCAGAATTTAACTCTAGCAAGTTTGGCGAAAAAAAGTCAACAGGAAAAAGTCTCGGAAAGTACGGCGGATTTTTTCCCTGCAGAAGTCGGATGAATGTTCCGGGGCGGCTCGTTGCATGCCTTGTCAGATGAATGATCACCTTGCCGATTCGGGACTGTCATGTGACGGGGAGTTCGACGATGAATTTTGTCCCCTTCGGTTCGTTGTCCCGAACCCGTATGAATCCGTGGTGGTCGGTGATGATCGTGTTGACAATGGAGAGGCCGAGACCGGTTCCGGACTTTTTAGTTGAGAAATAGGGCTCGAACAGTCGTGGTTTGTCTTCCTTGGGGATGCCGTGTCCCGAGTCCGAAACCTCAAAGGTGACGATGTTCAGGTCCCGGTTGTAATTGCTTTCCACCCTGATGGCGCCGTTTCCTTCAATGGAGGCGACGGCATTCTCCAGCAGATTGATGAGGACGCGCTTGATCTGGTCCCGGTCAAGCCTGAGCTCCGGAATAGCGGCATCCAGGTTGCTGCTGAAGAGTATGTGCCGGTGCGCTTCGGAGTAAAGTGTTGCTGCTTCGGTAATGATCTCGTTCAGGTTGCAGGGGGCCGGTTGGGCTGCCGGCATCCGGGCAAACTGGGAGAATTCGTTCACCAGGATCTTCAGCTCTTCCACCGATTTTATGATGGTTTCAGTTGACTGGTCGAACACCTGATCGTCTCCGCTGAAGGTGTGCAGGTATCGCTTCCTGAGCCGCTGTGCCGAGAGTTGTATCGGGGTTAGCGGGTTCTTGATCTCGTGGGCGATCCTACGGGCAACCTCACGCCAGGCGGCCATGCGCTGTGCCTTTATCAGGGTCGTAAGGTCGTCGAAAACCACGACGGTACCGAGAAAGTCGCCGTTGTCGTCCTTGAGCAGGGTCAGGGTGACCTGCAGGGTTAGCCGGGATTCCCTGATCTGCAGGTCGATCTGCTTGTTGATGATATCCTGCTTGTGCAGCACGATGTCGCGCAGCATCTCCTTGATGATGTCAAGCTGGGAGGACCTGAGAACTTCCCGGAAGTTCTTGCCGAGGAGTTCACCGGTATGGATCTGCAGCAGCCGTTCCGCCGACTTGTTCATGGTGGTTATCACCCCGGAGCTGTTGGTGGCGATAACACCTGCGGTAATATGTTTCAGTACCGTTTCCATGTAGCGCCGGCGCCCTTCCAGCTCAAGATTGCTGCGGGTCAGGTCCTGGTTTGCCAGGTGCAGGGCCTGCTGGTTGGTGCGCAGGTCGGCGGTCATTTTGTTGAATGCCTGTATCAACTGGCCGATCTCGTCCGACCCCCCTCCGGACAACTCGATCTCCAGGTTGCCGTCGGCAATCTGGCGTGTCGCGTCCGCCAGGTCCTGGATCGGGTCGGTCATGCTACGGGCCAGGTTGATGCCGAACCACATGGCAAGGGTTATGATCACGATGGTGATCAGCAGCAGCGTGAGGATATAGGTTGTGGTAATCGGCCTTTTGAGAATCTTCAGCTGCCTGAATTCGTGGTAGGAGGTGGTGATCTCCTTCATCTTGCTGACGAGGGAGTAGGGGACATAGTAGTTGACAACGACCGTCCCCACCACATCATTCGGGTTCCAGGTGGAGTAGATAGGCACGATCCCGCGGATCAGGTCGGCCTTGCCGATGGAGTTCACCCTGCTCAGCTCCTTGCCCCGCAGCCCGACATCGAGGTCATCAGACGACGGGTTGGTGAATTCGGAGATGGGGAGCTTGGGGTTCGCCGCCCTGGCGAGCTCTTCCCTCTGGGCGGAGAATACCTCCACGACGCCCAGGTTGTACTCCTTCTGCTTCTCCCGGATCAAGGCCTTGAGTTCGGGGAGGTTTTCCTCATTGAGCAGTTTGCGCTCCTTTATGAAACGGCTTATCTGCTCGGCGTAAAACAGGGCGTTGGTTGCGGAGTTCTTGTAATAGGTCTGAGCGACTTCCATCGATTCGTCCAGGGAGGTTTCGATTTGCCGGTTGAACCAGTTCTGGATGCTGTTGGAAATGTAGCCTGCCGAGACGAAGAACAGGAGCATGGTCGGGAAGAGGGAAAGAGCGATGAACGCCAGTACCAGCTTTGTCCGCAGGCGCGCCCCCATCTTGTTCTGTCGTCGTTCCTTTACCAGTTTGAAGATGTTGCGGGCCATCAGGTAGATGAAGAGGATGATGAGCAGCGTGATGATATTGATCAGTCCGAAGATGAGGATGTTTGACCCCATGGGTACTTCGGAACTTATTCTGGTCAGGTGGACCTGGGTAGAGGTCAGTACGGTGATGAGCAGCAGGGAAATGGCGATAATAAATGCCTCGCGCCTTCTTTTCCGCTGTTCGTACTGGGGTGAGCCGATTTTGTGGGTTTCCGTCATCAATGCCTCTCCGGGGCTCTGCGAGCATGGCACTATCTCCGGCGTGGCGCCGGATCAATCTCATGGTCAGCTGAATTTTAATACCAGGTATGTTATAGCCGACCCGAGCGTATAATTGCAATAAGCCAGACGAGTCCTATCATGGCGGCTATGGTGTAGCCCATGAAGGCGAAGATGGGGAATCCCATGAGGAGCGGCCCTTTGCCGATCTGCATGACAATGGAGGAGCCGACAATCAGGGCGGCGATTATCAGGCTTGAGGAGAGGCGGTTGATGGATTTGTCCAGTTCGCGGATGAATCGGTCCAGTCCCCGGTGCTCGAGATCGATCTTGAACTTGTCCCGGTTGATCCGGTTGAGAATCTCCTTCAGGTCCTTCGGCAGGGTCTTGATGAGGTTCACATAGGAGCTCAGGTTCGTGCCCATGTATTTGATGGCGCTCCTCGGGGAGAGGCGTTCCCTGATCTCCTTTTCCATCAGGGGGCGCAGGTGCAGCGTCATGTCGAAGTCCGGATCGAGCCTGCGCCCCATTCCCTCGACGGTTACGAACGCCTTTGCCAGGAGGAGCAGATCGGGATGGAACTTTATCCGGTAACTGGTGATGATTTCGGTGAAGTCGAAAAGGAGTTGGCCGACCTCCAGTTCCTGCAGCGACAGTTCGTAGTACTTGTCGATGAATTCGGACAGGTCGCGACGCAGCGAACGGATGTTGATGCTGTCGGTGATGTCGCCGGAGTAGATCAGCAGGTTGATGACCTCCTCCACATCCCTTCGGAGAATTGCCAGGAGGATGTCGGTCAGGTACCCTTTCAGGAACGGATCGATTCTTCCGGTCATGCCGAAATCGAGCAGGCAGATGACATTGTCGGGCAGGATGAGGATATTGCCGGGATGGGGGTCGCCGTGGAAAAAGCCGTGTTCCAGCACCATCCTGACAAAGGCATCGGCCCCCCGTTTAGCGATCAGCTTCAGATCCATTCCTGCCCGGAGCAGGGCATCCGTTTCGGAGACCTTTATCCCCTCGATGTACTCCATGGTCAGCAGCGCCTTCGAGGTCAGGCTCCAGTGCACCTTGGGGAAATAGAGGGTGGGGTCGTTGACGAAATTGGTCGCGAACCGTTCGATGGTCCGACCTTCGAGGCTCAGGTCCATCTCCCGCCTGATGGTGCGGGAGAGTTCCCTGACCTGGCCGGTGGGGTCGTAAATCTCGCTGTTCGGGATATGCCGTTCGGCGACCATCGCCAGCAGCATGAGCGCCTCGATGTCGGTCTCGACATGCTCCTGGATCCCCGGGCGCCTGACCTTGACTACCACCTCCTCCCCGGTGTGCAGCCTCGCCCGGTGGACCTGGGCGATGGAGGCCGCGGCAATGGGTATCGGGTCGAAGCGGGAGAAGAGTTCGGGAATGTCCCGGCCGAACTCCCGGCGGATCTCTTCGGTAACCTCGTCGAAACCGAACGGCGGGACGCTGTCCTGCAGCTTGGAAAATTCCTGTATGTAATTCGGGGGAATGATGTCGGAGCGGGTCGAGAGAAACTGCCCCAGCTTGATGAAGGTAGGCCCCAGCTCTTCCAGGGCCATCCTCATCCGTTCCGCCTGGCTCAGTTCGGCCAGAACCGTTTCCCGCCGGAGCATGCGGCGCCAGCGGGCGACAACCTCGGTCAGGCTGAGGTAGGCCAGCAGGTTGTCGAAGCCGTACTTGAACAGCACCCGGACGATCTGCCGGTAGCGCTTGATGCTCCTGATGTTTCGATTGAGCTGGAGTAGGTTCACCGGCGACTATTCCTCGCCGCTGAATCGTTTCTCCAGCTCGTCCATCCGCTGCTTCAGCTTGTCGAATTCATCCTTGGGGACGAGCCCGATCCGCTCCACCGTCTTCCTGACCTCGACCTCCGCCGCCTCGGCCAGTTTTTCCCTGGTCTCCTTTGCCATTTCCTGCAGCTTGTCGATGAATGCCTTCCCCTCTTCCTCGCTGACCTTGTACTTCTCCTTCAGGTCGCTCAGCAGCTCTTCACCCTTCTTCTGGGTAATGGAGATCGCCCCGATCCCGGTAAGAACGGCTTTTTCGAACAATTCCAGCATGATAAGTACCTCCTCTGGGTTTTATGTGACGCAGGATGCCGCTGCAGCGGGTATGCCGTAACCGGCCGCAATGATTGCGGTTGCATCAACATTAACATTTTGTCGCGGAAACGCAAGGGTGTTGCTATCTGCGCAGGAGCCAGAGAATGAAGGAGATGATGGCGGACAGGATGAGGCAGGTGGTGATGGGGAAGTAAAAGGAGAAATTCTCCCGGCGGATGTTGATATCACCGGGCAGGCGGCCGAGCCACTCCGCCTTGCCGGCAAGGGTCACCACCACGCCGACGGCGGCGATGACGAGCCCGATGATGATGAGGGATTTGCCCAGCGGCTGCATGTCAGCCCTGCCTTGCCGCCGGGTGATAGCGGTCCTTTTCGCTGTAGATGCAGCCGCAGTACTGCTGGCGGTAGAGACCCATCTCCCGGGAGAGCCGGATTCCCTCCTGCCAGCCGGGGCGGAAGTCCTCGTGGAAGAACCTGACCCCGTGCCGCTCGGCGGCCCGCTCGGCGGCGGCAACGATATGTTCGTGGTTCTGGTAGCGGCTGTAGAGCAGGGTGGAGGAGAATGCGTCGCAGCCGAGCTCTGCGGCCCTGGCCGCGGTCGCCTCCAGGCGGGAGAAGTAGCAGTAGTGGCAGCGGCTTTCCGGGTTGGCGGCCACGGCGGAAAGGAACTCCTCCAGGGCGTATTCGTCCCGGTAGACCATCCTCGTGCCGGTCGCTTCGGCCATCTGCCGGACCCCTTCCAGGCGGCGCTGGTACTCCTGATACGGATGGATGTTGTGGTTGTAGAAGAAGCCTGTGACGTTCACCCCGTTGACGCTCAGTTTCTTCAGCGGGTAGAGGGCGCAGGGGCCGCAGCATATGTGGAGGAGAAGGTTCATGGGACAATTATGGGGCAAAAGGTGTCGCCGGGTCAAGGGGGGAGCGTTGCAGGGGGGGGACTAGAACAGGTCGCTGCCGCGGGTGAGGGCTTCCCGGGCCAGCTTGAGGGTGATCTTCCGCTGGGTGGCGAAGGAAAGGCGCTTGATCTGCTCAAGAGCGATGGTCAGGGATGGGATGTCCCGCTGCACATGGAGCAGCAGGTAGTCGATCACCTCTGACGGAAGAACGATCTGCCGGTCGGCGGCAAGCTTGTTCATGATCATCCGGCGGGAGTCGTCATCGGAGATGTCCATTTTCGCCACCAGCCCCCAGAGCAGCCGGGAGATCAGGTGACCGTCCAGGTGGGGGAGCTCCTTGGGGGGATCCGTGGCGGTGACGACGATCTTCCTGCCGCTGGAATAGAAGTCGTTGAACAGCTGCCAGATTGCAATCCTCACCCGGTCGTCGTCCCGGATGAGATTCAGGTCGTCGAGCAGCAGCAGCGGCAGGGTACGGGTCTCTTCGCTCATCCGTTCCAGTTCATCCGTTGTCAGACTCTGTACCGGGAAGACCGGCACGCTGACTCCTGTCGCGGTTTCGGTGGCGTGACTGATTGCCGTCAGCAGGTGGGTCTTGCCCGACCCTTCCGGCCCGTGGAGGAAGAGGAGGTTCTCGCCGGAAACCGGGTCCATGACCCGCCGGGCAAAGCTGATCGCAACCTCGTTGCCGCGGCAGGTGACGAAGTTGGCAAAGGTGTAGTTCGGTTTGATCGGGAAGTCGAAGATCAGCTGCATGTCAGAAGAGGTTCCCCTGGGGGGCTTCCGGGGCGATGCGGCCGAAATGCAGGTAGGCGGCCCGCGTGGCGACCCGGCCGCGTGGGGTCCTGTTGAGGAAGCCGTGCTGGATGAGGAACGGCTCGATCACATCCTCGATGGTGTCGCTCTCCTCGCAGATGGCCGCCGCCAGGGTCTCCAGGCCGACAGGCCCGCCGCCGAACTTGTCGATGATGGTGAGGAGCACGGTCCGGTCCATGCTGTCGAAACCCATCTCGTCGACTTCCAGGAGGCGCAGCGATTCGTCGACTATCTTGCTGGTGATGGTGCCGTCTCCCAGTACCTGGGCGAAGTCACGTACCCGCCGCAGCAGCCGGTTGGCGATGCGCGGCGTTCCCCGGCTCCGCCGGGCCAGGTCGAGTGAGGCCTCCGGGACGATGTCGATGCCGAGGATGCGGGAGGAGCGTCTGACGATGAAGGCAAGCTCTTCGTCGGTATAGAACTCCAGCCGTGAAATGACCCCGAAGCGGTCACGCAGGGGGGACGACAGCAGCCCCGCCCGGGTGGTGGCGCCGACCAGGGTGAATCTGGGGAGGTCCAGCTTGATGGTCCGGGCGCTCGGCCCCTGGCCGATGATTATGTCCAGCTGGAAATCCTCCATGGCCGGGTAGAGGATCTCCTCCACAACGTGGGAGAGACGGTGGATCTCGTCAATGAACAGGACGTCGTTCGCCTCCAGGTTGGTGAGGATGGCGGCGAGGTCACCGGGGCGCTCGATGACCGGCCCGGAGGTGGACTTGATGTTGACCCCCATCTCGCAGGCGATGATGTTGGAGAGGGTGGTTTTCCCCAGGCCGGGGGGGCCGTAGAGCAGCACGTGATCCAGCGCCTCCCCCCGCTTCTTTGCTGCGTCGATGAAGACGCGCAGGTTCCCCTTGGCCTTCTCCTGCCCCACGTACTCCTCCAGGGAGCGTGGGCGGAGCGAGGTTTCCATGAACAGCTCTTCATCAGTGGCATTGGCTTCCACGAGTCGCGACATGCTATTTCATCAGCCTCTTCAGGGCAAGTTTCAGAATTGTCTCCATGGGGGCACCGCTATCGGTATCGATTTCGGCGAGGACCTTTGCCACGACGGCCTCCTTGTAGCCCAGGTTGGTCAATGCGGAGGTGACGTCGTCCCGGACCGACTCGGGAACACCTGCCTGCGGCCGGCTCTGCTGGCCGGAGACAAGCCCCAGCTTTACGACCTTGTCCTTGAGCTCCAGTACCAGTCGCTCGGCGCTCTTTTTGCCTATTCCCGGAATGGCGGAGAGCCTTGCCAGGTCTCCCCGGGCGAGGGCCGAGGCGAGCTCGTCCGGCTGGATGTTGGAGAGGATGTCCCGCGCCAGTTTCGGACCGACGCCGGTGACGCCGAGCAGAAGCTGGAAGAACTGCTTCTCCTGCTGGGTGAGGAAGCCGTAGAGATGGATGGCATCTTCCTTGACATTGGTGTGGATATGGAGCGACAGGGGCGCTCCCTCGTCGGGGAGGGCGAAATAGGTGGAAAAGGGGATCTGCACGCGATAGCCGACGCCGTTGACATCCACAATCACGGCATCGGGAGACTTGAGGGCTATTTTACCGGTCAACAAGGCAATCATCGGTACGCTCTTCTCCTCGGGGCGGGGGTAGTGGCAAGGCTCTTCAGTCCGGCGGAGTTGGCGTGGCAGATGGCAACCGCCAGGGCGTCGGAGGCATCCGTCTGGGCAATCTCCGGCAGCCCCAGCAGTACCCTGACCATCTGCTGCACCTGTTCCTTGGCTGCCCTGCCGTGGCCGACCACCGCCTGTTTGACCTGCAGGGCGGTGTATTCATGCACCGGCAGCCCCGCATTGACGCCGGCGACGATGGCTGCCCCCCGGGCCTGGCCGAGCTTGAGGGCGCTCTGTACGTTGTTGGCGAAGAAGATGTCCTCGACCGCGACCACGTCGGGGGAGTAGCGGCAGATTATCTCGCTTATCCCGGTGAAGATCCGCTGCAGCCTGCCGGGGAAGTCGCTCGCACTGTCGGTGAAGATGGCGCCATTGTCCAGGTGGACAAGCCGGTTCCCTTCCTTGCGGATGACCCCGTAGCCGGTGATGCGGGAACCCGGATCGATGCCGAGAATTCTCATGAACAGTGCTCGCAGTGGCGGTGCAATGGCGCCTCCGATTACATCAGCTTTTCCATCTCCTCCATGGAGATGTCGAAGTTGGCGTAGACGTTCTGCACGTCGTCGTTGTCCTCCAGTCGCTCAATCATCTTGATCATGCTCTCCGCCTGCTTCCCTTCGAGCTTGATCTGAGTCTGGGGGATCATGGTCACTTCCGCGTTTTCGAAAATGAATCCGGCACCGTTGAGGGCGTCACGAACTTCGATGAACGAGGAGGGGTCGGTGGTTACCTCGATCTGATCGTCCTGATCGACCACATCCTCTGCTCCGGCCTCAATGGCGGCTTCGAAGAGCTTGTCGAAGTCCACGGACTTCGGGTAGGTGATCAACCCCTTCTTGTCGAAGATCCAGGAGACGCAGCCGGTTTCGCCCATGTTGCCGTTGCACTTGGTGAAGATGCTGCGAACCTCGGAGACGGTGCGGTTGCGGTTGTCGGTCATGACTTCGACCAGTACGGCCACCCCGCCCGGGCCGTAACCTTCATAGGTGATCTCCTCGTAGTTGACCCCCTCCATCTCGCCGGTACCCTTCTTGATAGCCCGCTCGATATTGTCCTTGGGCATGTTTTCGCCCTTGGCCTTGTCGATGGCGGTCCGCAGGCGCGGATTGGCGGCCGGGTCGCCCCCGCCGAGCTTTGCGGCTACGGAGATTTCCTTGATTATCTTGGTGAAAATCTTTCCTCTTTTGGCGTCGGCAGCACCTTTTTTGTGCTTGATGGTGCTCCATTTATTATGGCCTGACATCGTCTGCTCCTCTGTGTGGTCTTGGCAGCATTTGTCCGGTGCCGCCGACCGGTTGCCGCACTCTCAGCTGCCGCTGATGGTGCCGCCCGATTGCCAGCCTGAAATCCCGATGGACAGAGGGCTGTCCTCGTGACGTCTATGGCTGGAAAGCCAGAAATACTAACACGCCGAAAATGCGCTTGTAAAGGGAGAATGCATCTTTTTATCCCGTGGTTGCTTTGCGAGTTAATGTGAGGTAAACCCGTGTTTGAAATTGTTTGTGCGGGGTTGTGGCGAAAGATTGATTTCAGCGAGTTTATTTTTAACTTGCTGAAAAATAAGGATAAATCAGATATGTATACAAAAAAATAAACTTTTGGGTTGACACTAATAAAACGTCGTGCTAAAAAATAGAAAACAAAAACTGCTACAAGATAGAACGAACTTTCAAATCTCATTCGGGCGGGCGGTCATATGTTCAGGAGCAAGAGCAGCTATTCTGTGCAGAGTGTTGAAAAAGCTCTGGATATTCTTGAGCTTCTTGCCGATGAAACGGTCGATGCCACGCTCCCCCATCTTGCCGAGAAGCTCGGCATAAGCAGGAACAAGGCGTTCAGGCTGCTGGCGACCCTGGAGAGCAGGGGGCTCGTGCAGCGCGAGGAGCATAGTGGGGTCTATCGGGTGGGGCTGAATACGGTCGGTCTTGCCCAGCGCTTTATCAAGGGGGCCAACCTGATCAAGCATGCCCATCCCGTCATGGAAGAGTTGGCACGGCGTCATGAGGAGGCGGTCTATCTGACCGTGCTCCTTGGAGAAGAGATCCTGTTTCTCGACATGGTGGATGGCGCTCAGGCCGTAAAGACGGCGCCGCTCGTGGGGAAAAAATTCCCCTGTCTCACGAATGCGCCGGGCAAGGTGATCAAGGCGCTCGAGTCGTCAGATCTGTTGGAAAAGTTTTTCAAGAAGGGGCGTCGTCGCATGTCCCCCGAAGAGCTGGTCAGGCTTGAGTCAGAGTTTGATGAAATCCGCGCGAAGCGGGTGGCTGTCGACCATGACGGGCTCGGTGAGGGGATAATCGATGTGGCCGTGGCCATCAAGGATTATGCCGGCAAGGTTGTCGGGGCCATTACGCTGCTCGGTCCGGCCTTCCGGCTTTTTGCAGACAGAATCGAGAACGAGATCGCCCCTTCACTGCTCGAAGGGGCTGACATGCTTTCCATGAAATTCGGTTACGCGAAGTTCTAGCGACTAGTTGGCAGGTTATACGTCTACGAAAGGAGGTTTGTAGAGCCGAAACTTTAACGGAGGGCGGGACGCCGTTCTCCCAGGCGGTTACATTTTCCAAGAAAGGAGTACCTAACCATGGCAGAAAAACAGTATGACTGGGCAGCGATTGCCAAAAACCCGAAGTTTGTCGAACTGCATCACAAAAAGACGGTTTTTCTCTTCGGCTGGTGGATCTTCTCCACCGTTTACTATTTCCTGCTCCCGATCGGCGCAGCGTATGCCCCTGGCCTTTTCAAGATCAAGATCATCAGCAACATCAACTTCGGTTATATCTTCGCGCTGTCGCAATTCTTCGTATCCTGGGGCCTGGCCCACTACTATGCCCATGTTGCCAACAAGGACTTCGACCGGTTGACCCGTGAACTGGTCGACGAGCTCAAGTAAAGGAGGAGAACTAACATGAAAAAACTGTTTGCAGGTATTGCGTTAGCCCTCTCGCTGGGCTCGATTGCATTCGCTGAACCCCAGAAGGCCCCTGCCGCTCCGGCCGCTCCCGCTGCCGCCGCTCCGGCCGCTACCGCTCCGGCTGCACCCGGCGCCCCGGCTGCCGTTGCTCCGGCCGCAGCCACTCCGGCTCCGGTTGCCGCAGCACCGGCCGCAGCACCCGCAGCCCCGGCCAAGGGTGGCCTCAAGGCCAACCCCAAGGTTACCATCCCGATCTTCCTCATCATCATCGGTGCCACCCTCTGCGTCGTTGTCTGGTCGGCCAAGCAGACCAAGACGGCTGCCGACTTCTACACCGCCGGCGGCGGCATCACCGGCACCCAGAACGGCTGGGCGATCGCCGGCGACTACATGTCGGCCGCATCGTTCCTCGGGATTTCCGGCATGATCTCCCTCTACGGCTACGACGGGTTCATGTACTCCGTCGGCTGGCTGGTTGCCTACATCACGGTTCTGCTCATCGTTGCCGAGCCCTGCCGTAATGCCGGCAAGTATACCCTTGGCGACATTCTCTCCTTCAGGACCAACCCGAAGCCGGTCCGCGCCGTTGCCGCCATCTCGGTCGTTGCCGTGTCCACCTTCTACCTCACCGCCCAGATGGTCGGTGCCGGCAAGCTGATGCAGCTCCTCCTCGGCATCGACTACAAGATGGCGATCATCGGCGTCGGCATCCTCATGGTCGGCTACGTCGTTTTCGGCGGCATGACCGCCACCACCTGGGTACAGATCATCAAGGCCGGTCTGCTCATGACCGGTGCGAGTGTTCTTGCCGTCCTTGTCGGAATTAAAGCCGGCATGAATCCGATCCAGTTCTTCAACGACATCGCTTCCAGCCAGAACGTCATGGACCATGTCAAGCTGCTCCCCATCTACCTGAAGGAGCTTGATGCCGGAACCGCCACGGCTGACCCGGGCCAACGGTTCCTCGAGCCGGGCCTGTTCCTCACCAATCCCCTTGACCAGATCTCCCTTGGTATGGCGCTCGTGCTCGGCACCGCCGGCATGCCGCACATCCTGATGCGCTTCTTCACCGTGCCGACCGCACAGGCAGCACGCAAGTCCGTTATCATCGCCATGTGGATCATTGGCTCCTTCTACGTTCTCACCACCCTGCTCGGTTTCGGTGCAGCCATCCACGTGACCCCGCAGGGTATCCAGAAGGTTGACAAGGGTGGCAACATGGCGACCATGATGCTTGCCCAGCAGCTCGGCGGCGAGATCAGTCCGTTCCTCGGCGACCTGCTCCTTGCCTTCCTCTGCGCCGTTGCCTTCGCCACCATTCTGGCCGTTGTTTCCGGTCTGGTTCTGGCCGCTTCCGCAGCCATTTCCCACGACATCTACGTGAACGTCATCAAGGACGGTCATGCCGACCAGCACGAGCAGGTCATGGCAGCCCGTATTACCTCCCTCTGCGTCGGTGCCATGGGTATCGTCATCGGTATTGCCGCCGAGAAGCAGAACGTTGCCCACCTGGTGGCCCTTGCCTTCGCGGTTGCCTCTTCCGGCAACCTGCCGGTCGTCGTCATGTCCCTCTTCTGGCGCAAGTTCAACACTGCCGGCGTCATCTCCGGCCTCCTGGTCGGGACCATCGCTTCCATCGGTCTGGTTATGGTTTCCCCGAACATGACCTACCCGAACAAGGTGGCCGACGATGCGAAGAAGGCCTACACCAAGCTGGAGAAGGACATTGCAGAAGGCAAGGTGAAGCCCGAGGCAATGGAGAAGACCATGAAGACCATCGAGACCAAGAAGGCCGAAGAGGCCAAGAACCGTGGCGGCAAGTCCATCATGGGTCTGGACAAGCCGCTCTTCACCCTGAAGAACCCGGGCATCCTCTCGATCCCCATCGGCTTCATGGCTGCCATACTCGGCACTCTTGCCTTCCCGAACAGGCGTTCCGAAGAGATGTTCGACGAGATCTATGTTCGCCAGAACACCGGTATCGGCATGGCCAAGGCCATCGATCACTAGAATCTGCTCTATTGCCAGTTGGAATGGGGGAGGGGAAACCTTCCCCCTTTTTTTATCCTTCCTGGCGATAGTGCGGATTAATGTGCTATATTCATCAGAACTTTAGTGCGTCGGTTTTTCGAGAGTTACTATTTTCCCTGCTGTTCGTGGCTCACTTCGCAGTGACGGTGGTCTGTTGTCCGCAATTCATTATTAACAGTCAGTTCAGGGATCGTCATGCCCAGTCGTCATGTGCCGGAAAAAATATCGGAGCAGGAGTTCATCTCCAGGCTGATGAGACAGATACGGGAGTTTCTCCCCCTGTTGAACGGTGCGGAGACAAGCCAGTTCCTTGCCGGCGTCAGGCAGTCCCTTGAGGGGACCATCAATTTCTTCGAGGAGATGAATGCCGTCGAGGCTGCTCTGCTCGCCCGTATTGCCGGTGCCGGCAGTTGCAGGGAGATGGGGGAGATCCACGAAGAGCTCAATCGCATGGAGCTTGAGCGTTTTCTGAAAGTTCAGTCGGTTCCCGCGCTGCACCGCAACTGTACCGAGTACCGGGACATACTTGCCGGCAGGACCGTCGAACTGGTCGCGGAGGAGATGGAAGCGTCCGGGCATACGTCTCCCGGCATACCCTATGCGCTGATCAGCATGGGGAGCGACGGGCGGGAGGAACAGACCCTGATCACAGACCAGGACTATCTGGTGGTCTATGCCGATGGTGGCGGGGAGGCTGCCGATGAATGGTTCAGGATTTTTTCCGAACTCCTCGTGGAGCGGATGGTTGAGGTTGGTTTCAAGAAATGCACCGGCGACATCATGCCGAGCAACCCTACCTGGCGGGGTTCCATCAGCCAGTGGCGGAAGAAACTTCTGTCGATCGTTCGCTACGAGTATGAGGATTATGCAAAGAACCTGATGGACCTGATCGTTCTTTCCGATGCTCGCTACGTTGCCGGCGACAGCGCCCTTGCCAATGAACTGGTTGCCCTGATTCGCGGTCTGGAACAGGATTATTTTCAGGTCCTCTGGGGGATGGCCAAGGCCGCCACCGAGATGCGTCTTGCACTTGGATTCCTCAAGCGAATCTGGACCGAGGGGTCGGGGGAGCACAAGGGGGAGTTCAACCTCAAGCTGCTTGCGTGGGCGCCGCTGGTGATGAATGTCCGGATTCTCTCCATCAACCAGGGTATTCCCGCCACATCGACCATGCGTCGTATCGAGCTGCTGCAGCGGGAGGGGAGTATTTCCCGCTCAATGGCCGCTGGACTCAGCGATGCCTACATGGTTCTTACCAAACACAGGATTTTGCAGCAGATCAAGGTCGTCAAGGGGATACAGACCAGTTCCTACTATCTGAATCCCTACCAGTTGCCGGGAGAAGAGCGGGAGAGGATACGCCAGGCCCTGCTGCGGATCGAGGACCTGCAGAAAGTCATTCACACCAACTTTTCCATCATGTAGCCGTGTCCCCAGCGTTTGGTTAACGGCCTATTGGAGCACCAGGAATTTACGCCATCGACAACAGTTTCACCCCCTCTCCCTTCCTGGTCGGGTAATATTCCTGTTCAAAAAACAAAAGACCGAACAAACCGAATGGAAATTTCAGTCGCTCGGCCATCTTCCCTGGGGAGACCCGCCGCTTTCTGTCCCTCCCTCACGGGAGGTTTAGCTTTATCGACTGTCGCCTGCTGTAATGTAAAATATCTTGGTTTATTCTAATGTCAAACGGGGCAAAATTCAGGCTATGTTGCGGTATGAAAATGATCTGTCTGCAGGGGGGCTTGCAAGGGGAGTTCACCAGCAATTCGGCTGTTCAACCTCTGGAACAATAGTTTATCGATGTAGCCTAACGCTATGCCAAAACTGTCGATCCTGACGACTTGATACGTGATCTTGTCGTCATAAAGAGATATCACGCAATCGTCGCCAATTTTAACGTCCGGGCGCGAACCATCAAAGTTCAGACCCAAAGACATGATCGACATGTTTTGGATGGTGGCCGGGTAAGACGCACCATTCCAATGCAGGAGACATTTCCTGTTGCAGTAAAATCTCGTGTAAAGTCGCTTGTCTTGCATACACACTCACAAGGTCTTGGAATGAGGTGCCTTAAAGCTTACCCGACTATTTTCCCATTTCAATATGTTGAAGCTAAAAAGCGGGACCAACTGAGGAGTTATTTTTTCCGGGTAAATTCCGTGAGCGCAATAGCCGGACATGCTGTTCATGCGCAGATTTCACTGTAGATATGATGGTTAGAGGGGTATAATTAAGATGTAAGTAATGGGAGGACAGCATTGGTGATGACAACTTTTCCTGCTATTACGGCAATTGCAAATTTCTGCCTGAGTCTGTCCTCTGCCCTGCTCATCCCTAAGACGCCGGGATCACTAACTGGAGGTGAGGATAATGTTTACCTATGTCGTGATCTTTTTCACCATAATTGCCGTCGGCACCATCTGCGCATCTCTTTATTACATGCACAAGGCCAGACACGGATGGCGCTGACCGCAAAGACAATGTTGCTGTAGAAAAAAGTCGGGAACATTCGCATGAACCCGGCTTTTTTAGCGGACAGTTGCTCTTGTTTTTTTACCAAGTCATGGGAAAATGAAGGATAATAAAACAAGGACAGGAGGTGTTCTCTATGTCGGCTCTGAGTGATGAAAAAGAGGTCGAAAGAATCGAGGAGATGGCCAGTGAAGCCGAAGGGGTGTTAGAGAAGGACGACTCTCGAAAGGATCTCAAGGAGGCACGGGGGGTCATAAAGCAAACCATGTATGACGGCTCGAAAAAACTGAAGCACATTGTCCCCAAAGGAAAACGCATCTAGGTGTCTGTCGGACTCAGAATAAATCTGCTCGCAAATCCGTCTGGACGGTTCATTATTTCGCCGCGTGCACCCCTGTAGCACCGTTCAAAAAAAGCCGGGTTCCCGCATGGGTCCCGGCTTTTTTGTAACATTGGCTGCCAGGCCAGTATCATGAAATTTCCAGCCGCTTACGCAGGTATTCGGCAAACTCACCATTGAATTCGTCGCGTTTCAGCGCCATATCCACCGTGGCCTTGAGGAAGCCGAGCTTGTCTCCGCAGTCGTGGCGTTGGCCTGTAAACTTGCAGCCGTATATTGCCTTTTGTTTTGACAGGCTCAGAATGGCATCGGTTAGCTGGATTTCGCCACCCTTGCCCGGTTCCTGCGTGGCCAGAATCGGGAATATGTCGGGGGTGAGGATATAGCGGCCGATGATGGCAAGATCCGAAGGGGCGTCCTCTGGTTTTGGCTTCTCCACTAGATCGGTTACTTCATACACCTGCCTGGCGATATGACTGGCCGCAACACAGCCGTAGGACGAGATGTTTTCCTTCGGTACCTGCTCCAGCGCCAGGACGGTACCATGGTATTTCCTGTGAACCTCGAGGAGTTGTCCCAGGCAGGGGCGCTCCGGCTCCGAATCGATGATGTCGTCACCCAAAAGCACGGCAAACGGCTCGTTGCCGATAAAATCCCTGGCGCAGAGGATGGCATGACCAAGGCCGAGCGCCTGCTTCTGCCGTACATAGAAGATTTCCACCATCTCCGCTATTTGCCGTATCTGGGAAAGCTCCGCATCCTTCCCCTTGTCGTAGAGCAGCGCTTCAAGCTCGAAGGCGATGTCAAAGTGGTCTTCCAGTGCCCGCTTACCCCGGCCGGTCACGAACAGGATCTGTTCGATGCCGGAGGCAACGGCCTCTTCCACGACATACTGTACCAGTGGCTTGTCAATCAGCGGCAGCATCTCCTTGGGTGATGCCTTTGTTGCGGGGAGAAATCGTGTGCCGAGACCTGCTACCGGGAAGACGGCTTTTTTGACGCGCATACTGGCTCTCCTGATGATTATTTGACCGCCCTGACTGCCGCAACGACTTCCGGTACAGCCATGTCCTGCCCCATCGGCATGATATGTATGCCGTGACAGAAGGGCTTGATTTCCGATGCCAGGCGGCAGGCGATATCGATGCCCGTGGCGGTCGGGTTCGGCGAACTCTCCAGTTCGGAGATGATTGCCTCGGGTATCCTGAGACCGGGGATGTTGCTGTTTATGAAACGGGCCATCCCGGCGGATTTCAGGATGAGGATTCCTGCGATGATCCTGACGCCGAGCGGGGTGACCGCCTCGTGGAATCTTCGGCAGGTTCCGGGATCGAACAGTGCCTGGGTCTGGAGGAATTGTGCTCCGGCGGCTATCTTCTTGCGCAGTTTGAACAGGGTCAACTCGAAGGGATCCGCCTCCGGAGCGGCCGCAGCACCGATGAACAGCGCGGGAGCTCCATGGAGTTTTTTCCCGGCAAGATCCTCTCCGCGGCAGAGACGCGAGGCTGTTTCGATCAGTTGTACCGAGTCCAGGTCAAACACCGCCTTTGCTTCCTTGTGATCACCGAAGGAGATGTGATCGCCGGTCAGGAGCAGGACGTTTTTCACGCCGAGTGCAGCGGCGCCGATGAGGTCGCTCTGCAGTGCAAGGCGGTTCCGGTCCCTGCAGGTCATCTGGAAGACAGGTTCGATCCCCTCCCTGAGCAGCAGAGCAGCCGCTGCCAGGGGGGATATGCGCATGTGGGCACCCTGGTTGTCTGTGACATTGATGGCGTCGACGAGCGGGGCAAGTCCCCGGGCGCTTTGCATGAAGGCGTTACAGTCAGCCCCTTTTGGAGGACAGACCTCGGCAGTAATAACGAATTCTGCCGTTTCCAGTTTCTGTTGCAGACGGGATGGTGTCGCTGTCATTTGGGGAGTTTCAGCTTTCCTGGTTTGGGTATTTTTGTGTAATTTTTCGGTGCGGAATATTTGTCCAGCGTGCCGCAGGCAGATGTTTCCTTAAGGCGCGTAAAGATCTCTACCCAGGCGCAGGGCGTTTCCTGGTCCGTTTCACATTTGCCGTTGTCCATGCCGCCGCAGGGGCCGTTCAGGAGCCCCTTTGCACAGGATGTCACCGGGCAGATGCCGGCTGTCTCGGTGAGCACGCATTCCCCGCAGAGGGAGCACTTCTGCTCGAACTGGCCGAATCGACGTATGTTGCCGAGAAAGAGCGAGTCCAGGGCGGCAACGGTTTTCTTGCTGGTTGCTGCGGAAACGGACTGGATACCTGCACCGCACGCCATGACGAGGATGGCGTCAGCCTCGTCAACCATCTGTTGCTTGCTCCGCAGGTCGCGGCTGACCCTGAGCATGTGGCAGGCTTCGTCAATGACGACGGACCCTGTTATCTCAATGCCGGCAGCGCCCAGCGCCTCCTGCATCTGCCAGACTTCTTCCTCGCCCCCGGATTTGCAGACCGTTGCGCATTTGGTGCAGCCGACAAGAAAAACGGTGCCACACCCCTGCAGGGAGGAGAGAATATCTTCAAACTGCTTCTGTCTGCTAACAATCATCGATCTGCCTTAGTCGTTATTTTCGGGAAACTGCTGACGGACGCCTCGGTTTATCGGCCGGATTGTTTTGCCGAGACGACGGTGTTGTGCAGCAGCATGGTAATGGTCATCGGACCGACTCCGCCGGGGACCGGAGTAATGGCGGCGGCCCGTGCTGAGGCCGCGGTATACTCCACGTCGCCGACGAGTTTCCCGTCAGCCATGCGGTTTACCCCCACGTCAATGACGATTGCTCCCTCCTTGATCCAGTCACCTTTGATCATTTCGGGGACACCGACTGCGGCTATGAGAACATCGGCCTGGCGTACCTTGGCAGCCAGGTCTCTGGTGCGGGAATGGCAGATGGTCACGGTTGCATTCTGCTGCAGGCACATCATGGCGACCGGCTTGCCGACAATGTTGGAGCGACCCACTACCACAACTTCCTTGCCGGTGAGGTCCATGCCGCACTCCCGCAGCATGACCATGACGCCATAGGGGGTACAGGGCTGAAACGTCGGCTTGCCGACCATGAGCCGCCCGATGTTGTAGGGGTGGAATCCGTCCACATCCTTCAGCGGCGAGATGCTCTCCAGTACCTTGTCGGTGTTGATCTGCTTCGGCAGGGGGAGCTGCACGAGGATGCCGTGGATGCGGGAATCGTGATTCAGCTTTTCAATCAGTTCGAGCAGCTCGGTCTCGGATGTCTCCGCCGGAAGCTTGTATTCAGCCGAGAAAACTCCGATATCGGCACAGGCCTTCTCTTTCATGCTGACGTAGACTTTGCTGGCAGGGTCTTCCCCAACCAGCACGACCGCCAGCCCGGGAATCACCCCTGATGTTTTGAGCTCCGCGACCTGGCCGGACAGTTCAGCGCGAATCCTTGCCGCCAGGGCTTTTCCATCGATGATCGTGGCCATTCCCTTGTTCCCCCCTGAATCATTATACTTAGTGATTGCGTAAATTCACGAGAATATAATATGCCATAATACAGAAAATCCCTCAAAGGTGAGGGATTTTCTTGGCAGAACTCCTGGTCAGCTTCAAATGTCAGGCAGCTGCGGACGGACAACCGGCGCAGCTGCCACCGCTCGCGGCGGAGCATGCCGGTGGTGCATCGCGCTTTGTGCCCCCGCTGTAACTTTCGGTGTACCATCCCCCACCCTTGAGGGCGAACGAGGCGCTGGAGATCAGTTTCTTCACCGCTCCGCCGCATTCCGGGCAGTTTTCAGCCGGAGAATCGGAAAATTTCTGGCGGAGTTCAAACTGATGGTTGCAGGCTTCGCACTGATATTCATAGACTGGCATTTACTTATCACCTCGATGTTGATGAAGGCACACGAAATTCGGTGCCATGGGACTTACGGTTAAACTATAGTAATTGCGCTGTGATTTTGTCAAGAGGTTGATATTTATCAGACCTTAATCTCGCGGGCAAGGATTGAGGCGGCCTCTTCGCGGGTCGGACCGCTGATGCGGAGTGTCTTGTGGCGGGAACGGGCGCCGGCGGTTATGGTTACCCTGGATTTGGCTACGGAAAAGACGTTCGCGAAGAACTCGATGCAGAGCTTGTTGGCAGCATCATCGACCGGCGGCGATGTCACCCTGACTTTCAGTTCGTCGCCATGCACGCCGCATATCTCTGTCCTGCTGGCACGGGGTTGCAGGTGAATGCGGAGCATGACCCCGTCGTCAGTCCCCCTGATCGCTTCGGCCGGAATCGCTGGTTTCATTCATCTCCTATTGAGAGCATCTTCATGTGCGTTTCCAGCAGTGACTTCAGTGCCGTCTCGAACTGCAGTTTCTGCCTGCGAATCTCGTGAATATTGGCGTTCAGCTGGGCCAGTCTGGTCTCCGCGGCAGCCAGTATCCGCTCACCCTTCAGTTCCGCCTCCGAGATGAGAAGATTGGCTTCTTTCTGGGCATTATTCTTCATCTCTTCGGTGATCTTCTGGGCGGCCAGCATTGTCTCCCTGAGGTTTGTCTCCCTCTGGTTCAGTTCATCCACCTGGAGAGCACTCTTGCGTACCTGATCCTTCAGTTCCTCGTTCTCCCTGATGAGCGATTCCATCTCCTGGGCGATCAGCTGGAGAAACGAGTCAACGTCATTCGGGTCGAGACCTCCGAGCATCTTGCCTTTAAACTGCTGCTGCTGGATATCGAGGGGGGTGATTTTCACAGTAAACCTCCGGCTTTCATGCGGTAACCGAGTTCGAGGATGGTTCTGACGAGAAAACCCTGCAGAAAAATGATCGCCAGGATAACCGCCATCGGGGAAAGGTCCAGCCCTCCCATATGGGGAAGAATGTTCCTGACCCTGGAGAGGACAGGTTCTGTGGCACGGTAGAGAAATTTGACGATCGGATTGTACGGATCAGGATTAACCCAGGAGATGATAGCCCTGCCGATGATCACGTACATGTAGAGGGTCAGAACGATATCGGCCAGTCTTGCGACCGATATGAGCAGATTGCCAAGTATAAGCATGGGATTTCCCCGTTGATTAGAGTTGATTCTATATACAGGAGCTGAAAATGGGTGTCAAGAAAGGGGTGCTGCGTAATCTGACCGGCGTGCGGAAGAGTGTGGCGGATTCGTGAAGGGGACGGGTGCCTGGCGGGGGGGGCATGCCTCCCCGCCAGGCACCGTGTTCATGGTCTATCTGGTGCGGGAGAGCAGGTAGCCTGCCATTGTTTCTGCCATGTCAGTGGAACTGTTCCGGTCGTTGTTGAAGAGCAGGTTGAAGTAATGAATGTTATTAATGTCCCTGTTGAGGAAGTCCCGAACGAACTTTTCCCGGGATTTCTGCCGCTTTTCGATCATCTCGATCGCTTCCGCCCTGCTGACGCCCGCTCGTGCGGACACTGAGCCGATCTTGAACTCCTCGGAGGCGAAGATGCGGAAATGGATGCAGTTCTTCATGGATTGGGTGACGATGGCCGCACCCAGGCCGACGATGATGGCGTTGCCGCCTGAGGCGATCGCCACGATCTGCTGGGCAAGGAGCTGGAAGTGTTCCCGCTCGTTATGCCAGCGGGGGGAGAGGGTCGAGAGCATGTCGTCCAGCCAGCGTGGCCGCTTGCCCAGGTTATGGAGGATGTCGGCTGCCAGGTCGTGTCGTTTTGCCACCTCGTCGATCAGCGTCCGGTCGACAAGCGCCCATGGTTCACCGCTCTGCTCTTCGAGGATGGCTTTCAGCTTTTCTGCCGTGGGATATGCTTCGCAGCCGAATTCCCGGGAGATGGTCACGGTGGGCTTGAAGATCTTCCTCTCCGCCATATCCGATTCAAGTCTGGCTCGGCGGCTCACTTCGATAAGACCTGTAAGCCTCTGTTCGATGGATGGTACGAGAAGCTTCTCAGTCATGATGTCTCCCCCCTTCAGCGTGATATGTATTCTAATTATTCCTCCCAATGTGCTCTAGTCAAGCAGCGGAGCAGCATCCATGCCCTGTTGCGGATTGCCTTTAATGCGCAAACAGGTATAATCCACTGCAGCGGAAGCGACAAAGGAGAAATACGTGATAGTAGGAACCGGGATTGACATCGCCGAAATCAGCCGTTTCGAGCGGTTTGTCAATGAGAACAATGTGGCGCTGCTGGAACGACTGTTCACACCTCGCGAACGGCAGTACTGCTCAGCCCGCAGACTTGCTGCCCAGCATTACGCGCTGCGTTTCGCCGCCAAGGAGGCGTTCCTGAAGGCATTGGGGACCGGCCTGCGTAACGGCATCAGTTGGCTTGAGATGGAGGTCGTCAACGATGAACTGGGCAAGCCGGTGCTCGAACTTTGCGGCGTTGCAGCCGACCATTTCGCGGCTGCCGGGGGTGGCCGCTGTCACCTTTCCCTCTCCCATGACGCGGGGTGTGCCGTTGCCATGGTAATCCTGGAGTCCAGATGAAAGCGGTTGCTGCCGAGACGATGCAGGAACTGGATCGCCTGACCATTGAGCGGTTCGGTGTGCCGGGCATGGATCTGATGGAGCGGGCAGGGCATGGCTGTGCCGATATCATTGACCGGCGCTACGGCACGGGTGGACAAAAATCGGTCGCTGTTTTTGCCGGGAAGGGGAACAATGGTGGCGACGGCTATGTGATTGCCAGGATACTGCATGGGCTGGGCTGGAACGTCACCCTGTTTCTGCACGCATTGCGCGATGAAATCCATGGTGATGCATTGGCCAATCTGGACCGCCTGCCGGAAGGGGTCACGCGTGTCGATGCGGTGGGGGGGGATCACGCCGGGATCGGGGCGCGTGTCAACGCGTGCGACCTGATTGTCGATGCCCTGCTCGGGACCGGCCTTAAAAACGAGGTTTCGGGATTGTACGCGGCCTCCATCGCTCAGATCAATGCCTCCGGCAGGCCGGTGGTCTCGGTTGATATCCCCTCGGGGGTGAATGCGACCTCCGGCCGCATCCTCGGAATCGCGGTGCGGGCAGATCTGACGGTGACATTTGCCATGGCAAAACTCGGTCACATTCTTTACCCCGGTGCCGAATATGTCGGTGAACTGCTGGTAACCGACATCGGCATTCCAGCGGAACTTATGGCCGCCGCGACGGCAGTGGAGTACCTCGACGCGGACAGCGCCGCGATCCTGTTTCGACGGCGCAGTCGGACCTGTCACAAGGGGGATAACGGTCACAGCCTGATAATCGCCGGTTCCGCCGGCAAAAGCGGCGCTGCTGCCATGGCTGCCAACAGCGCCATGAGGAGCGGGGCCGGGCTTGTCACCCTGTGCGTCCCGGAGTCGATCCACGCGATCCTTGAGGTGAAAACTACGGAAGCGATGACCGTTCCCCTTGCGGACAACGGCAGCGGCGTGTTATTCCTCGCCGCAGCGGAGCGGATCATGGAACTTCTCCCCGGCAGGGATGTAATTGCCATCGGACCGGGGATGGGCATGGACGAAGATACCCGTTGCCTGGTCAGGGAGATTGTTGCAGCGGTCAGGGTGCCGCTGGTGATGGATGCGGATGCGCTCAATGCCGTTGCCGGCTATCCGGAAGCGATCAGAAGTGCCCCGTCGGTTGCGGTGGTCATGACTCCCCACCCGGGTGAGATGGCCAGGCTGGCAAATGTTTCCGTTGCCGATGTGGAGTCGGACAGACTGGGTGTGGCCGCCAGGTTTGCCGCCGATAACGGGGCGTATCTCATTCTCAAGGGAGCCCGAACGGTCATCGCGGCGCCGGACGGCCGCCTTGCGGTCAATTCCAGCGGCAACCCGGGCATGGCTTCCGGGGGGATGGGCGATGTGCTCACCGGCGTGGTTACGGCGCTTCTGGCCCAGGGGTACGAGCCCTTTGCCGCCTGTTGTCTCGCCGTATACTGCCATGGGGCCGCGGGTGACCTGGTGGCCCGTGATAAGGGAGAGGTCGGCCTGATAGCCACCGATGTGCAGGAGATGCTCCCGTATGTGTTCAAGATGCTGGTTGAAAGGAGACAAACAAATGCTGATCGTTAGAGAGATAATGACAAAAGATGTGGTAACCGTAAAAAAAGAGACGACTGTTGGAGAACTTGCCAGGATATTTGCCGACCGGCACATAAGCAGCCTGCCGGTGGTGGATGAGTCCGGAGCGCTGATCGGTATCGTAACCGAAACCGACCTGGTGGAACAGGACAAGAGCCTGCATATCCCGACCGTTATCTCCATATTCGACTGGGTCATCTACCTGGAGAGCGACAGGAAGTTTGAAAAAGAGCTGAAAAAGATGAGCGGCAGGACCGTCGGCG
>Ga0073934_10003890_pt1 | contig 26159 bp, 19 predicted proteins | sample LarsenN4metaG_FD_76834 | JGI IMG/M metagenome (GOLD analysis project Ga0073934, IMG submission 76834) | Hot spring sediment bacterial and archeal communities from British Columbia, Canada, to study Microbial Dark Matter (Phase II) - Larsen... ... | reverse complement strand
TTCTTGAGCGCGCCGCGCAGGTCCGCCAGGAAGATTGCCAGCATGTACAGGTCGACGAGAGGGGCGGTGTAGGCTTTGGTGGAGGCGACGCCGATCTCGGGGCCGGTCTGCATGGACACATACCCATCGGCGATGCGCATCGCCTGCGACCCGATGGCGTTGACGATCGACCACAGCACCGCCCCCCTGGACCGCGCTTCTTCCATCGCCGCCAGGGTGTCGGCGGTCTCCCCGGACTGGCTGATCGCCAGCACGACCGTGTCCGCGTCCACGATGGGCTCGCGGTAGCGGAACTCGGAGGCGATATCGACTTCGACCGGGATCCGGGCGATGCGCTCGATGAGCACCTTCCCCACCATTCCGGCGTGGCTGGCTGTCCCGCAGGCGGTGATGAAGATCCGCTTAATGCGCCGCGCCAGCTCGGGGGTCAGGTTCAGCTGCGGCAGGCGGATGCGCCCGGCCTCGAAGTCCACCCGCCCGGCGATGGTGTCGGTCAGCGAGCGCACCTGCTCGTGGATCTCCTTGTGCATGAAGTGCCGGTACTCGCCCTTCTCCGCCGCCACGGGGTCCCAGGGGACGCTGTGCACCTGGTAGGCGACCGGCCTTCCATCCAGGGTCCTCAGGTCCAGGTCGTGGCGCGCCACGACCGCCAGCTGCCCCGACTCGAGGAACACCACCTGCCGGGTGTGCTCCAGGATGGCCGGGATGTCCGAGGCGACGAACATCTCCCCTTCCCCGATCCCGACCACGACGCCGCCGGCATTTCCGATGCGGGCGGCGACGATCTTGTCCGGCTCGTTCGCCGTGAGCAGGACGATCCCGTGCGCGCCCTTCAGGTGCGAGAACGCCCGCCGCGCGGCTTCGACGACCCCCTCGCCCGCCGCCAGATAGCGGTCGACCAGCTGGACGATCACCTCGGTGTCGGTGTCCGACTGGAACTCCACGCCTTCGGCGGCCAGCTCTTCGCGCAGCTCCAGGTAGTTCTCGACGATCCCGTTGTGCGCCAGCACGACCTTCCCGGTGGCGCCGAGGTGGGGGTGGGCGTTCCGGGCCGAAGGCTCGCCGTGGGTTGCCCAGCGGGTGTGCCCGATGCCCAGGTGACCGTGCAGGGGCCGCTCGTCCACCAGCGCCGCGAGGCGCTCCAGCTTCCCGGCCTCCCGGCGCACCTCGATGTGCCCGTTCTCGAGCACCGCCAGCCCGGCCGAGTCGTACCCGCGGTACTCCAGCCTCTTCAGCCCGTTGAGGATGACCGGCGTGGCATCCCGCAGACCGATGTATCCAACGATTCCACACATGGGAGTTCCCTCCGTGGTCAAAGTTTAGCGCCACCGGCCTGCTTTTTGTCCACCGGTCGCCCGAGAGGCGTTGTTGCAGGATTCAGGCCTGGAGGGGAAGGGATGGGCTGTGGCTCGCCCAGAGGGCATCCGCTGATCTCTCGATTTTCTCCCGGTCTCCGTCCCCCTTGCCGGGATTGGCCCCGCCCTGCGGCGGGGAACCCTCGTCCTCGTCACCCCGGCTGCACGCCGGGGCCTTGCGCTGGCCTTCCCTCATCGATTCTTGTGATCTTGGTCCGCTTTTTTCCTCCTTCCGTTCTCCGATTGGGAGGGAAATTATACTTCGAAATCGGAGACTGTTATGAACTCAATTTATCGGAGATCCGAAGGCATATCGAAGCCCCGCCTGGCTGTCCCCCGGGAATAGTACTGGGGGTTCAATGGTATAATCACGCTGCCTTTACAGGCATGGAGGTAGGGGCAGACACCGTCCCCGTACATAGTCTGAGACTGACCCGAAAAGCCGGAGAGTAGAGACGACGCTTGCGAGGGAAAAAGCACCTACGTATCCTCTGATTAAGGAGCCTCGATTTGGCTTTCAATCCCCTCAACTGGCTACTGGGGTTTTTCTCACTTGACATCGGCATAGACCTGGGAACCGCGAACACGCTGGTTAATGTGCGCGGCAAAGGCATCGTGATCCGTGAGCCGTCCTGGGTCGCTATCGACAAGCGCACCCGGGAACCGAAAGCCATCGGTGCGGAAGCCAAAGAGATGGTCGGGCGGACTCCGGCCAACATCATCGCCGTCCGCCCCCTGCGGGACGGCGTGATCTCGGAATTCGAGATCACCGAGGCGATGCTGGAATACTTCATCGGCAAAGCACACCAGCAGAGCATCGTGCCCGTTCCCCGGCCGCGCGTCATTATCGGCATCCCTTCCGGGGTGACCGAGGTCGAGAAGCGTGCCGTGTACGACGCGGCCATGTCCGCCGGCGCGCGGGAAGTCGGGCTGATCGAAGAGCCGGTGGCGGCGGCGTTAGGCGCGGGGCTGCCCATCGCCGAGATCCGCGGCAGCATGATCGTCGACATCGGCGGCGGGACGACCGAAGTGGCTACCCTTTCGATGGGCGGCGTCGTGATCTCCCGTTCGCTGCGGGTCGCGGGCGACGAGATGGACCAGGAAATTGTGCAGTACATGCGCAACAAGTACAATTTGCTGATCGGGGAACGCATGGCAGAGCAGGCTAAGATCGCCATCGGGTCTGCCTATCACCTGCCCGAGGAAATGACCCTGACCCTGCGCGGCCGCAACCTCGTCACCGGGCTCCCGGAAGCCGTCGAAGTGTCCTCCGTCGAAATCCGGGAGGCCATATCCGGCTCGGTGCTGACTATCATCGACACCATCAAAGACGCCCTGGACGAAGTGCCCCCGGAGATCATCTCCGATCTGATGGAGGGCGGAATCTGCCTGGCAGGGGGCGGCTCCCAGCTGCGCGGCCTCGACCGGCGCCTGACAGAGGAACTGCGCATCCGGGCCTGGCTCGCGGAGGACCCGATGACCTGCGTGGTGCGGGGCGCCGGGATGATCCTAGAGGACTATGATAACTTGAGATCGCTGCTGGTCGGGCTGGAGCGAGGCAGCACCCGCCACGCCTGACGCATCTGTTCTGGATGAATTCCTCCCGTTCTTTCCAAACCGCCACCCTGGCTCTGGTCGTGATCGGGATCCTCCTGCTGGCTCTCGGAGGATACCTGTCGCCTCTCTCTCGCTACGCCCTCGCCCCATTCATCGGCGCGCAGACCTGGCTTGCGAGCCGCTACCAGGCGGTCCGTGACTTTATCTACGCGCCCCGCGATGTCGCCCTGTTGAGCCAGCAGAACGCCCGGCTCGAAGCCGAGATCGCCCGGTTGCAGTCCCAGATCATCGATCTTCAGCAGCAGAACACCCAGCTTCAGGTCCTCTCTGCCCTGCTCGATTTTGCCAGCTCCCATCCTGAAAACGAGTACCTCTCCGCCTCCATCATCGGCCGCGATCCAAGCCCCTTCCTGTATTACGTGATCATCAACCGGGGATCCGACGATGGACTTCGGCGCGGCATGCCGGTCGTCTCTTCCCAGGGGCTCGTCGGGCGCGTGGCGGCGGTGACGGCCAACGCCGCCCGCGTGCAGCTCATCACCGACCCGGGGATGGCGGTCAACATCCGTCTCCAGGGGTCAGGCGCGGAAGCCGTCCTGCAGGGTTCGATCACCGGCGAACTGACGCTTACATCTATCCCGCAGGAGGCGGAGGTGCAGACCGGAGACCTGGTGCTCACTTCCGGGCTGGGCGGGAACTACCCTCCCAATATCCTGATCGGTCAAGTCAGCGGCGTCCGCCAGAGCCCGGTCGAGCTGTTCCAGACGGCCTCCATACAGCCGATCGTCGATTTCTCCCAGCTGGATATCGTGCTGGTGATCGTCAACTTCCGCCCGATCGACATCACCCCGCTCCTGCCGCCATCCGGAGCGCCGTAGAAGCCCCTGAGCAAACCATGGCAATCCTAATCGCAATCCCGGTGATCGGCTTTGTTGTGATCCTCCAATCGGCGGTCCTGAGCCAGGTCCGCCTGCTGTACGGCATGGTCGACCTCGTCCTGCTGGTGCTGGTCGCCTGGGCGGTCCGGGAACGGGTCAACACGGCCTGGCACTGGGGGTTCATCGCCGGAGTCCTGGTCAGCCTGGTCACAGCGGTCCCCGCTCCGGCAGTGATGCTGTCTTACCTGCTGGTGACCGGCGGGGCGGTCCTACTTAAGCGGATCTTTTGGGCCAGGCCGCTGCTGGCGATGGTCATGGCGGCGATCGCTGGCACGCTGATTTCGCACGGCGTGAGCCAGGTCGCACTGCGGTTGGCGAACATCCCGGTCCCCGTGGTGCAGGCTTTCAACATCGTCACCCTGCCCAGCGTGCTGCTCAACCTGCTGCTGGCGATCCCGGTTTTCGCCTTCGTTTCCGACCTGGCGAACTGGCTTAACCCGAAGGAAATTGAAATATAATGGAGAGAATCGGCTGACGGCTGCGGATATCAAGGCATGAACAACAACCCGACATTGAACAACACCCTGGAGCCCTGGCGGATCCTGGCGTTTGCCGGGGTGATCGCGATCGCCTTCCTGGTCTATATTGGGCGCCTGTTCGCCCTCCAGATCCTCGAAGGACCCGAATGGGCTGCCCAGGCGGAAGAAAACCGCGTCAGTGAGATCAACCTTCCTGCTCAACGCGGGATCATTTTCGACCGCAACGGTTCCATCCTGGCGCGCAACATCGCTTCATACAACGTCATCGTGACCCCGGCTGGCCTGCCTGACGACGCCGGCGAGATCCAGGATGTCTACCGTCAACTCTCCGAGCTGACCGGCGTTCCGATCAACCTCAATGAGGTGTCTCCGGAAAATCCCTACGTCCCCTGTCTTTCCGAACACGGGATCACCCAGATCGTCGAATACGGCGAATCGACCGCGCCGTACTCCCCGGTGCGCATCGCATGCAACATCGACCGCGAGACGGCGATGATCATCAAGGAAAGATCCGTGGACCTGCCGGGAGTCGACATCGAGATCGAATCGGTGCGCGATTACCCCACCGGCTCCCTGACTGCGAGCATCATCGGCTTTCTCGGTCCCATCTCTGCCGTCGAGGAAGATTATTACGTCGCGCGGAACTTCGTCCCAAATCGGGACAAAGTTGGGTACGCCGGGGTTGAGCGCTACTTCCAGAGCATCCTGAGCGGGAGGAATGGCAGTCGGCTGGTGGAAGTCGACGTGGCGGGACAGATCCTGCGCGACGTTATCCCGCCAGTCGACCCGGTGCCAGGCTTCAACCTGACCCTCACCATCGACACCCGCCTGCAGGGCGCCGCCGAGGGGATCCTGGTGCGTGAGCTCAATTTCTGGAGGAACTACTTCGGGGAAGAACGCATGAACAGCGGAGTGGTGATCGCGCTGAATCCGAAAACCGGCGAAGTCCTGGCGATGGTGTCTTATCCCTCCTACGAGAACAACCGCCTGGCGCGCTTCATCCCGCAGTATTATTACGAGCAGCTCTCCCAGGACCTGCGGAACCCGCTGCTCAACCACGCGGTGGGCGACGAGCTCCCGGCTGGCTCGGTGTTCAAACTCGTCACCGCCGTCGGCGCGCTCAACGAGGGCGTCGTCACTCCCGAGCAGATCGTCGATACGCCGCCCCTGATCACGATCGAGGACAAGTCCCTGGTCACCGAGCTCACCGCCCGCACCCGTGAGTTCGTCGACTGGAACGAAGCCGGCTTCGGGCAACTCGATTTCGTCCACGGGCTGGCGAATTCCTCGAACGTGTATTTTTACAAGCTGGGGGGCGGGTTCGAAGACGAGATCCCGGAAGGTCTGGGCATCTGCCGGCTCGGTACCTATGCCCGCGCCCTGGGCTACGGAGCCGCCCCGGGGATCGAGCTGCCCCTGGTCGAAGACGGGTTGATCCCCGATCCTACCTGGAAACGCCAGGCGCAGGGGCAGAACTGGTCGTTGGGCGATACGTACATCGCCAGCGTCGGGCAGGGCTTCGTGATCGCCACCCCGCTTCAGGTCCTGCTCTCCGCTGCGACGATCGCCAATGACGGGAAGCTGATGCGCCCGACGATCCTGCGCGAGATCACGGACAGCCAGGGCAACGTGATCAAGTCCTTCGTTCCCGACATGGTCTGGGACATCACCGCCGAACCATTGATCGATGTGATCATCGACCCAAACGAACCCGGCGGGTGTGAATCGAAGATCACCGGCGAGAAAAAGACGGTCCAGCCCTGGGTGATCGATACAGTCCAGGAAGGAATGCGGCTGGCCGTCCTGGAAGGTACGCTGGCAGCCGAATTTCGGCTTTCTCCGGGTTTGTCGGCAGCCGGCAAGACCGGCACGGCGGAATACTGCGACACGTTCGCCAACGAAAAAGGTCTGTGCATCTATGGGGCCTGGCCGAGCCACGCCTGGACGGTCGCATACGCCCCCTACGAAGACCCGGAGGTCGCCGTCGTGGCTTTCGTCTACAACGGCAACGAGGGGGCGGCAGTGGCGGCGCCTATCGTGCGCCAGTTCCTGGATGCCTATTTCGAGATCAAGGCCGGCGATACAGCTGCCCAGAACCCCTGAGTGTCCGGACGGGATTAGAGCGCAGGCATGATCGATCGGTCCGATACACAGTCGAAGATACGGATTAAAGGCATCCGAGAGGGGCTGCTCATCACGCTCGGAGAAGGCGAATGGACCGCCATGCGCGCGGGCCTGCTCGCGCAGATCGACCGGCAGAAGGAATTTCTGCGCGGTGGACGGCTGATCCTGGACGTCGGAGCTCAGGTCTTGCGCGCGGCCGAACTGGGGCAGCTGCGGGACAGTCTTTCGGCGGACGGCCTTTCCCTGTACGCCGTCTTGAGCAGTTCCCTGGTCACCCAGGAGACTGCCCGGACCCTGGGGCTGGCGACGCGCCTTGCCAGGGCAGAGCCCGAGCGGAGCGCGCCTTCGATCGAGACGGCTCTGACGGGCGAGGGTGCGGTCCTGGTCCGCCGAACATTGCGGTCTGGTTACAGCCTGCAGTACAAAGGGCACGTGGTGGTGATCGGGGACGCGAATCCGGGCAGCGAGATCACCGCCGGCGGCGACGTGGTGGTGTGGGGAAGGCTGCGCGGCATGGTCCACGCCGGGGCGGAAGGCGACGAAAGCGCCGTCGTGTGCGCCCTCGACCTGGAGCCAACCCAGCTGCGGATCGCCGGGCACATCGCCCTGACCCCCAAGCGGCGCGGCAAACCCCAACCGGAGATGGCGCGCCTGGTGGACGGGCAGGTCGTCGCCGAAACGTGGAATGTGAAAAAGTAATGCGTGCGATCGAATCCAGGATGGAAGAGGAAAGTGTCAGGGGAGATCAATGGGTGCTAAAGTTGTCACTGTAACCTCAGGGAAGGGCGGCGTGGGGAAGACCACCGCCACAGCGAACATCGCCACTGCTTTGGCCGCGGGCGGCGCGAAGGTCGTGTGCATCGACGCCGACATCGGCCTGCGCAACCTGGACGTCGTCCTGGGATTAGAGAACCGCATCGTCTACGACCTGGTAGACGTGGTCGAAGGACGCTGCCGGCTGCGCCAGGCCATGATCCGGGACAAGCGCCTTCCGGAGCTGTACCTGATCCCGGCAGCCCAGACGCGGGACAAGAGCGCGGTCTCGCCCAGCGACATGGTGCGCCTGACCGACGAACTACGGGAAGAAGTCGATTGGGTCCTGATCGACTCGCCGGCTGGCATCGAGCGGGGATTCCGCAACGCCGTCGCTCCCGCCGACGTCGTGATCGTGGTCACCAACCCCGAGGTCTCCGCGGTGCGGGATGCGGATCGCATCATCGGGCTGATCGAGGCGGAAGAAAAAGGGCCCGCCCGGCTGGTGATCAACCGGATCAAGCCCGACCTTGTGCGCCGGGAGGACATGCTCTCCCCAGACGACGTGCTGGAGCTCCTGGCGGTGGAGCTGCTCGGCATCGTCCCGGAGGACGAGAACGTGACGCTGAGCACCAACCGCGGGGTCCCGATCGTGCTGGATGGGAAAAGCCGCGCCGGGCAGGCGTTCCGCAACATCGCTGCTCGCCTGCGCGGCGAGGAAGTGCCTTTCCTCAACCTGAACGATCACGGCGGCTTCCTCGGGCGCCTCTCCCGACTGATCCGCCCGGGAGGGACGTGACATGAGCACCTTCTTTGATCGCCTCCTGGGGCGCAACAGGAAAAGCGCCCACCAGGCAAAAGAGCGCCTGAAGCTCGTCTTGATCCACGACCGGACGGATATCAATCCAGGCATGCTCGAGATTCTTAAAGATGAACTGATCGCGGTGATCTCCCGCCACGTCGACATCGACTCGGCGGCGGTGCGCATCGAGATGACCCAGGATGGCCGCCAGCAGCGGCTGATCGCGGACATCCCCCTGAACACGGCTGACCGGAGGCGCCGGCGGTAATGACCAGCCTGCGGATCAACTGGCGCGACTTCGACTTTTGGCTGCTCGGCGCGGTCGCCCTGCTGTCCATCTTCGGCATCGCCATGATCCGGTCGGCGATCGCCGGCAACATCGAGCTGGCGGGCTACGACCAGCGGCAGGTCATCTTCGTCACGATCGGCTTCGCCGTGATCCTGATAACGACTGCCATCGATTACCGCCTGTGGTCCTCGATCAACCGCCTGATCTATTTCGGGATGTCCGCCCTGCTCGGTATCCTCTTCGTGGTCGGCCGCGCCGTCTTCGGCTCGGCGCGCTGGTTCGACGCCGGCAACTTTTTCATCCAGCCGTCCGAACTGGCCAAGATCGTGATCATCCTGGTCCTGGCAGATTTCTTCACCCGCAGCCAGGGTCGCGTCAACGATCCGCGCACGATCCTGCGTAGCCTGCTGCTCACCGTGGGCATCGTCGGCTGGATCCTCTTCCAGCCCAATTTGGGCACCTCCCTCGTGATCATGGTGATCTGGTTCACCACCCTCTGGGTGAGCGGGCTGAATCTGAAATCTCTGGCGGTGTTCGCCGGAGTCGGGATCGTCCTGCCCATCGTCGGATTTCCCTTCCTGGCTGAGTACCAGAAGGACCGGGTGATCAACTTCCTTTTCCCGGATCCCAGCGCACGCCACGGGGACATCTACAACATCCAGCAGGCGCTGATCAGCATCGGTTCAGGCGGCTGGTTCGGCAAAGGGTATGGCCTGGGGACGCAGGTGCAGCTGCGCTTCCTCAAGGTCCGGCACTCCGACTTTATATTCTCTGCGATGGCGGAAGAATTCGGCTTCATCGGCACGATCACGGTCCTGGCGCTGCTGTTTTTCGTCATCTACCGCATTCTGCGCGCCGCCCGCCTGGCGCGGGACACGTTCGGCGCGCTGATCTGCTATGGGGTGGCAACGCTGATCGCCTTCCAGGCGATCGTCAACATCGGCGTCAATCTGCGCCTGCTGCCCGCCACCGGGCTTCCGCTGCCATTCATCAGCTACGGGGGCAGCGCCATGCTTTCCCTGCTCCTGGGAGTGGGGCTGGTGGAAAGCGTCATCGTCCGCCACAAGTCCGTCGATTGATCAGCCATTAATCACTCATCCACACCACACGTATGACAAGATCAATGCAAACACCTGCTCGCGTGCGCTTCGCGCCATCGCCGACCGGCCGCACCCACCTGGGGAGCGGTCGGACCGCCCTCTACAACTACCTGCTCGCCCGCCAGACCGGCGGGCAGTTCATCCTGCGCATCGAAGACACCGACCGCAAGCGCTACCACCCCGAAGCAGAAAAAGAACTGATCGACAGCCTGCACTGGCTTGGCCTGCAGTGGGACGAGGGGCCGGATGTCGGCGGGCCGCACGCCCCTTACCACCAGTCAAAACGCAAGGTGATCTATCTCGAACACGCCCGCCGCCTGATCGAGCTGGGTCATGCCTATTACTGCTTCTGTCCACCGGACCGCCTGGCGCGCCTCCGCCAGGAGCAGCAGCGCCTCAAGATCCCCCCGCGCTATGATGGCCTGTGCCGGCGAATCGATCCGGACGAGGCTGCTCGCCGGGTCGCGGCTGGCGAACCCCACGTCATCCGGTTCAAGACCCCCACCGAAGGCTCCATCACGGTCGAGGACCGCCTGCGCGGGCCGATCAACTTCGAAAACCGCAACCTGGATGACTACATCATCGTTAAGTCTGACGGGCTGGCGCTGTACCACCTCGCCGCGATGGTGGACGACCACCTGATGGACATCACCCACGTCATCCGCGGTTCGGAATGGCTGTCGACCTTCCCGCTGCACGCGCACATAATCCGCGCCTTCGGCTGGCGCGAGCCGGAATGGGTGCATCTCTCGGTCTTCCTGAAGCCCAGCGGCAAAGGGAAGATGAGCAAGCGGGACTCCGCTCAGTTGATGAAAGATGGATTTTCGGTTTTCATTACTGACCTGCGCGAGCTCGGCTACCTCCCGGAAGCGGTGGTCAACTGGATCGCACTGATGGGCTGGAGCTACGACGACCACACCGAATTCTTCACCCTGGAAGAGCTGGTCGAGAAATTCAGCCTGGACCGTTTGAACCCGGCGCCAGCCGCGATCAACTTCTCAAAGCTCGATCATTTCAACGGGCTACACATCCGCCGCCTGCCAGTCCCTGAGCTGGCTGCCCGCATCAAGCCCTTTTTTGAAAAGTCGGGTTACACTGTGGAAGATGGAAGGCTCCTCGCCGTGACGCCCCTCATCCAGGAGCGGATCGTCACCCTCGACGACGCCCCGCAGATCGGGGGCCTGTTCTTCGAGAGCGACGTCCTGCCGGACCCCCGGGAACTGGTGGGAGACAAGATGGACGCCCTGCAGTCTGCAGCCGCCGCGCGCCAGGCTTACCGGGTCCTGGAGAGCCTGCCAGACATCCGACGCGAGACCGCGGAGCCGGAGATGCGCGCCCTGGCAGAAAAACTGGGGCTGAAAGCCGGGCAGCTCTTCTCGATTCTAAGGGTGGCGGTGACCGGGAGGACCGTCAGCCCGCCGCTGTTCGAAAGCATGGCGGTGATCGGCAAGGAGACCGTGCTGGCGCGCCTCCGCCGCGCCATCGAGATGCTGGAATCGATCGAATCCTGATAACGGTTCAAGCGCCAGGGATCACACTCACGTCTTCCCCTCGATCTTCGCCCAGGTATCTTTCAACGACGCGGTGCGGTTGAAAACCAGCTTCCCGGCCTCCAGGGTGTCTGGGTCCACGCAGAAGTATCCCTGCCGTTCGAACTGGTAGACCTCCCCGGGTTTCGCAGCCTTCAAACCGGGTTCGACGCGACAATTCTCCAGGACCTCCAGCGAATCCGGATTGAGATTCGCCAGGAAATCGCCCCCTTCCTCGACCTCGTCCGGGTTCTCCTTGCTGAACAGCCGGTCGTAAAGCCGGACCTGGGCCTCCACTGCGTGTGCCGCCGACACCCAGTGCAAGGTGGCTTTGACCTTGCGCCCGTCCGGCGCGTCCCCGCCGCGCGTTGCCGGGTCGTACGTGCAGCGCAGCTCGACCACTTCACCGCTGACCGGGTCTTTGACTGCCTCCTGGCAGGTGAGGAAATAGGCGTAGCGCAGCCGGACCTCACGCCCCGGCGCCAGGCGGTAATACTTCGGCGGCGGCTCTTCCCGAAAGTCGTCGCGCTCGATGAACAGCACTTTTGAGAACGGCACCTTGCGGGTCCCCATCCCCGGGTCCTCCGGATTGTTGACCGCTTCCATCTCTTCCACCTGCCCTTCCGGGTAATTCGTGATGACCACCTTGAGCGGGCGCAGCACGCCCATGACACGCGGCGCGATCCGGTTGAGTTCTTGCCGGATGAAGTGTTCCAGTAGGGCAATGTCGATCGTACTGTTCGCCTTCGCCACACCGATGTGGTCGCAGAACGCCCGGATGGCAGCCGGCGGGTAACCACGCCTGCGCAGCCCGGAGAGCGTCGGCATGCGCGGGTCGTCCCAGCCGGCGACGTGGCCCTCCTGCACCAGCCTCAGCAGCTTCCGCTTGCTGAGGACCGTGTAGCTCAGGTTCAGGCGGGCGAACTCGATCTGCTGCGGGTGGTACACCCCCAGCTCGTCAAGCACCCAGTCATAGAGCGGTCGGTTGTTCTCAAATTCCAGTGTGCAGATCGAGTGTGTGATGCCCTCGATCGAATCCGACAGGCAGTGGGTGAAGTCGTACAGGGGATAGATGCACCACCTGTCGCCGGTGCGGTGGTGGGGGACCTTGAGGATGCGGTACAGCACGGGGTCGCGCATCAGCATGTTCGGAGAGGCCATGTCGATCTTCGCGCGCAGGGTGCGGGAGCCGTCGGGGAACTCCCCGGCCCGCATGCGGGCGAACAGATCCAGGTTCTCCTCCACCGTCCGTTCCCGGTAGGGGCTGTTCCTTCCCGGTTCCGTCAGGGTGCCGCGGTACTCCCGGATCTCATCCTGGCTCAGGTCGCAGACGTAAGCTTTCCCCTTCTTGATCAATTGCACGGCGTACGCGTAGAGCTGCTCGAAATAGTCGGAGGCGTAGAACAGCCGGTCTTCCCAGTCGAACCCCAGCCAGCGGACGTCCTCCTGGATCGATTCGACGTATTCCACCTCCTCTTTGCTGGGGTTGGTGTCGTCGAAGCGCAGGTTGCACTTGCCTCCATAGTCACTTGCGATCCCAAAATTCAGGCAGATCGACTTGGCATGCCCGATGTGCAGGTAACCGTTCGGCTCGGGCGGGAAGCGGGTGTGCACCCGCCCGCCGTACTTTCCGGTGCGGATGTCCTCGTCGATGATGGCGCGGATGAAGTCGGTTGAGGGAGGGGGTTCAGAGCTGGTCATCAATCGTTGATTCTCCTGGTTACGAGATATTCCTTCTATTATATCCAGGGTTTCAGACCACATGAGCCAGGCAGCCAGCTGAGGCCAGAGAGAAGTTTTCCTGGAACCATGCGGCCTGTCGTTTGACGCTCCCCTCCAGGCGTGGTAGAATACCCCCGCGTGCCCTGGGGGTTCGTCTAGTGGTAGGACAGCGGACTCTGGATCCGTATGCCGAGGTTCGAATCCTCGACCCCCAGCCTGCATCGACGGCCTCCCGCAGGTTATGGATCTGCGGGAGGTCGGGATTTAATCCACGGATAACACCACGTGATGGGTGGTGAAGTTCAACCCCAATACCCCTACTTCACCAGGAACGCGGTCAAATACATGACCAGCAGTCCAGCCAGAAAGCCGCCGAGGTTCAGCCAGGAGAAGAGTGATTCGCCCTCTTTTTCGGCGTAATTCTTGAGCAGCGCAGCGACTTCGACGATCACCTGCCAGATAGCGCCCGCGCCGATGCCCAGGAACAGGGTCGCCAAGATCGGCGAGAACGCGAAGCCGCCAACCCAGGCGCCGAAGACGGCGGGCAGGCCAGCCACGAGCGTCAATCCAATAAACGTGTGCAGCCGTGGACCGACCTGATCGTCCTTACGCACGAGAGGCGCGACGATGCCGATCCCTTCGGTCACGTTGTGCAGCATGAAACCGATCACCAGGAACGCGCCCAGGGCAGCCTCGCCCAGGGCGAAAGCCGCCCCGATCGCCAGGCCCTCCCCGAGGTTGTGCAGCCCGATCCCGATGGCGATCAACAGCGCCAGGTAGAAGGCCCGCTTCGCCGGGTCGTCCACGCCGGTCTTCCCCCGCCGCGCGCCGACTGCGAGCAGGATGAACCAGGCGACCAGGGCGGCAAACAGGACCAGCGGCACTCCCTGGAACACGCCCGGAAGTTCAGCTGCCACCTCGAAGGCCTCCAGGACCGTATCGACGAAGAGGAAAACTAGCAGGCCGACCGTCAGCGCCAGGATGGCGCCGAGCCATTTGCGCTCCATCTTCCTCATCGCCGGATACCAGAGCATCCCCAGTCCCACGGGGACGACGCCCACGTAGATCCCGAGCAACCCATAAGCCAGGAATTCCCTAACCCCTGGCGTGGGCGTCGGAGTGGCGATGGGCACTTCGCCGCTGAAGGTCGTCCCGGTGGAAGTGATGAGCGTGATCTCGTTCGGCTCGTTTTCGACCCACGGGTAGGGAATAGAGAGGTACGCCCTGCCCATGCGCGGCAGCGTTGGCGAAGGGTTGGCGGTGAACTGCCAGTACGCCTCATCCACCAGCACCTGGGCCACGGTCACCGGCTCCGGGGCGCCGTTGAAGACCGTCACCTCAAACCCGCCGTTCACGACCTTAACCCGCTCGAATGTCAGGTCCTCGACCGGCGGCAGATCCGCGGTGAAGAGCGCCAGGGGATTCCCGTAAGCATAGATCACGAACATCAACCCGATAGCAAGCAAGGGGATCAGGCCCGAGACCCACCAGGGGATCGAGAAAATGCGTTCGGATTTCTTTTCCAGCGTCGTCATATATTCTATTCCTCATTCATTTGAACCGCGCAGTCACTAGGTAGCTCTAACCGTGGTCATCCACCCCACCCCCAGCCCCGCCCCTCAAGGGGCGGGGAGAGAGAAGATCCTGGGGATTTTTGCGGCACTTCGTGCCGCAAAAATCCCCAATCCTTCTGTTTTCTCCCCCTTCCCCCTGGGAAGGGGGTCGGGGGGATGGGGAAATTCCAGCAACCATGGTTTATTGTGGGGCTACCTCTTTGTGTTTAGGTGGTCCATCCATTTGCTTGACCCGCATTGAGCGACCCGATCTATTCGATCACGTCGAAAAATCCCATCCAGCCCAGCTCGACGAACTCCGTCTGGTGGGCGTGGAACATGTACATCCCAGGCTCGAAACCCTTGAACGAAAACTCGAGGATGCCGCGCTGCGCCTGGCACTGCATGATCGTGTCCACGGTCTTCAGCGTCGGATGCAGGGTAGTCCCATGGTCGTAATAATCAAAGAAATTGGCGTGCAGATGCATGGAGTTGATCGGGTCGAACTCGGTGATGTTGATCAGGTAGAGCCGCTGCATCTGGTCGCGGCGGATCTGGATGGGCTGGTGCATGTACGCGAAAGCGATGCTGTTGACCGCGTAGATCTCGTTCTCGCCGTCGAAGTTGGTGTCGAAAGCGTTCATCACCATGACCATCTCGTTCCAGGCCTTACTCTCCTCGTATTCGTGGTTGCGCGCCCGGGCGATCTGCTGCTCTTCGCCGGTGTATCCCTCCGGATCGGGATCGATGACGAAAGCCCCGTACAGTCCTTTATGGATGTGGCGCTTGAGCGGGGTCGCGTGGCAGTGATAGAGGTGGCAGCCAACAGGGTAGGCGTCGAACTCGTACACTGTCGATCCGCCGGGAGGGATGACGCCTGCCCCAATCCCTGGCACTCCGTCCATGCGCGCGGAGTGAATGCCGTGGAAATGGATCGTGTGGGGGTGGCTCCCGGCATTTTGAAAGACGATCCGGATCCGGTCCCCCTCCACGCAGCGCAGGGAAGGCCCCGGGACCCGCCCGTTGTAGACCCAGGCGGGAAAGAACACCCCAGGAGCGACCTCGATCTCTTTATCGATCGCACCGATGTGGAACTCGCGCAGCCTCTGCCCGCCTGGAAGTCGGCTGACCTGCCCGTAATCCCACTCGTAGAGGAGCGAAGACGGGTCGAAGCCGTTCCGGGCGTGATCGACCACGCCGACCGTGCCGGAGCTGTCGTGGTCCTGCGCAGCAGTCCTGGCGCGCCCGTCCTCGCCGTGCACGTGCTCTTCCCGGGCTTGGACCGGAGGGGTGCTCTTCGGCAGCACCCGCTCGGCAGCGACGACGCTGGTGAGGGCTGCCCCCCCGCCGACCAGCATTTTCATAAAATCCCGGCGGGTGATTGGGCTTGCATCCTTATCTTTGATGTCCATAACCAGTCTTACTCCCTTTCTCGATATGAACAGGCATCCTTCGTCTACACTGCGTTCCGCTCAGGACGCCGGCATTCTCCGACTTCGCAGGATCCGCTCAGAGTGCCTTCTCAAGTTCGTTTTGTGTGGCCTGGACTTCCGAAGTCTGCATGAAATTTCGATCCAGCAAGGACAATCTGTAAATTACTTTAAATTAATATTTAGATAAGACTAAAATCGTCCGATTTATTATATGAGCATTTCCTGCTCCCGTCAACCCCCACTTTTCATGTGTGACAAATATCCAAACTAATCGTGACAGGTGGTACTAAAAACAATAAAGAGGCCAATTTATACTATATTCAGGGAATTTGCTCGAAATCAGTCTGATTCACCATTCTGACCGCCTCGGCCAGGGCATCTCTGCTGGAGGCACCAACATTTCAACATGGAAGGGTGCACATGGAAAAGAAAATATTCGACCTACCGGCAATGTATGGAGACCATCACGTCCTAGAAGTAAGGCGCATCCTGCTGGAAACGCCCGGGGTGATTGATGTGTATGCCAGCAGCGCCTTTCACATCGTTGAGGTCACTTACGACCCCGAGATCGTCAACGACTTGCAGCTCGCAATCAAACTCGATGAAGCGGGTTATCTCGGCGAATGGACTCCGGCAGTCGAGGTAGACGTCCCTGTGATCAAGAAAAACGGGAATGGCAACACGTATCGTCACACGGAAGTCTATGCGCAAACCAAGCAGGTCATCAGCTTCGCCCAGCAGGTCGCAAATATGGGACGACCCCTGTGGCCGTGCCCGGGGATGGGTCCCATCAAGCCAATGGATGAGGAGAACTGACGATGCCCCAGAAGAGAACTGTCGACCAAAAAACGACGGACCCGGCTGCCCGGGAAATGCTCATCCGGGCTGACGAGCTCGGCCTGAGCACCGCATTCAGCCGGGCAGACGACCTCCCGCCATGCAACATCGGCGGCGCGGGGATGTGCTGCAAGCTGTGCGGGATGGGTCCCTGCCGCCTGACGAAAGACGGGCAGACCGGGATTTGCGGCGCGACGATCGATACGATCCAAGCCCGCAATTTGATCCGGGCGATCGCTGCCGGCGCCGCAGCGCACTCGGATCACGGACGGGATATGGCGTTCACCCTCAAAGCCGTCGCCAACGGAGAAGCAGAAGGTTATGTGATCCGGGACGTGGCAAAGCTGCGCAACATCGCGGCGATCTACGGCATCCCCATCGAACAGCGCTCCCCTCAGGAGATCGCCAACGACCTGGCAGACCTCTACATCGCCCAGTTCGGGCAGCAGCACGGGGTCGTGGCGCCGATCGTCCGGGCGCCGAAGAAGCGGCAGAAGCTGTGGGAGGAACGCGGCGTGTTCCCGCGCGGCATCGACCGTGAGGTGGTCGAGGCGCTGCACCGCACGCACATCGGGGACGACCAGGAGGCGACTCACATCCTGCATCACGCCGTCCGGACCGCCCTCTCCGATGGCTGGGGCGGCAGCATGATCGCCACGGACATCTCGGACATCCTGTTCGGGACGCCTGCTCCCTTGCTGACCCAGGCCAACCTGGGCGTGCTCAAGTCCGACATGGTCAACGTGATCGTCCACGGGCATGAACCCACGCTGAGCGAGATGATCGTGGCAGCTTCGCAGGACCCGGAGATCATCGAATACGCCCACGCCGCCGGCGCTAAAGGTGTGAACCTGTCCGGGATCTGCTGCACCGCCAACGAGATCCTGATGCGCCAGGGAATACCGGCTGCCGGGAACTTCCTCCAGCAGGAACTGGCGATCCTGACCGGGGCCGTCGAGGCGATGGTGGTTGACGTCCAGTGTATCATGCAGGCCCTGGTCGATCTGGCAGCCAACTTCCACACGAAGATCATCACTACCTCACCTAAGGTCCGGATCAAAGGCGCAACGCACATCGAATTCGAAGAGCATCACGCCCTGACGGTAGCCAAGCAGATCCTGCGTGCCGCCATCGATAACTTCAAGAACCGCGGCGATGCACACATCCCGCAGGTGAAATCGGAGCTCATCCCCGGATTTTCCCACGAATACATCAATTTCATGCTTGGTGGCTCATATCGGGCCTCCTTCCGGCCCCTGAACGATGCGATCATGGCCGGGCGCATCCGCGGCGTGGCAGCCATTGTCGGCTGCAACAACCCACGCAGCCAGCACGACTCGCTGCACTCGCGAGTCACCCAGGAACTCCTCAAACAAGACGTCCTGATCGTGCAGACCGGCTGCGCTTCAATCGCCAGCGGAAAACTGGGCCTCATGCTCGGAGAAGCCGGTCTGGAAAAGGTAGGCCCTGGGCTGCGGGAGATCTGCGAGACCGTCGGTATCCCGCCGGTGCTGCACATGGGCTCCTGCGTCGATAACAGCCGGATCCTGACCGTGCTGACGCAGATGGTCGAGGAGGGCGGTTTGGGCGATGACATTGACCAGATCCCGGCAGTTGGACTGGCGCCGGAGTGGATGAGTGAGAAAGCTCTCTCCATCGCTACTTACTGCATCGCCTCAGGCGCCTATGTCATCTTCGGCGGTTCGAACCCCGTGAGCGGGATGCCCGACCGCGTGGAAGACAGCACGTTGGTATTAGATTACTTGAATGAAGGCTGGGAGAAACTCTACGGCGGAAAGTGGGAGTTCATCTCTGACCCCGACGAAATGATCCGGAAGTCTCTCGAACACATCGATAAGAAGCGGGCTGCCCTGGGTCTGCCAGCTTACAATCCAGGCAACTTCGGCAAGAGCGGCGATCGACGCATCCTGGAGATCGAAGCGCTGCCTCTTGAAGAGCGACTGGCTGCACTCTACGGCGCACCGACTGGTTAGGAGGAAGATCAGCCATGTCCCGATACATCGCAACTCGCGCCATCCGCGGCGCTAACGCGCTCGTCACCGAAGCCGAGATCATGCTCCAAAAAGCTCTGAAGGAAAAGGGCGATAATTTTCCAGTCGCCTTTCCGAACACGGCATATTATTTACCGGTCATCCTGGGGATGACCGGCGAGCAGGTGGAGACGCTCGGCCAGCTGAAGCCCGTCATAAAACACGCCCGCCAGCTTTTGCACCCGCTGCCTTCTAACCGGATGTGGACCCCCTACCTGGGCGAGACATTGGACTGCGGCATGGCAACCCTGCTGGCGGCGGAAGTGATCGAAGCCATCCGGTTCGCCTATGGACTCCAGCCGGAGCGCATGCCCGGCTTCAAGCTGGCGGGAGGCACAGCCTTCACCAGCCCGGACGCGAACGGCAGTGGATCCGACGGCACCGATAGACACCTTAACGGTCCCATCGACGACATCCAGCTGCGGTCCTGGGGCATCCAGCTGGTGGACGGGCGCATGCCCGGTTTTGCCGCGATCGTCGGCGCAGCCAAGTCCAATGAAGTGGCCGTCAAGATCGTGCGAGAACTCCAGCGGCGGAACATCCTGTGTTTCCTTTCCGGCAACGTCAATGGCCGCAGCATCATCCACCAGCTGGTGGAAGAAGGCGTCGAGCTGGGTTACGACACCTACACAGTGCCATTCGGCACCGATACGATCAGCGCTATCTACGCCTTGGGTTTTGCCGTCCGATCAGCGCTGACCTTCGGCGGGCTGAAAGGCGGCATGGCGCGCGATATCCTGCTCTACAACAAGAACCGGGTGTTCGCTTTCGTGCTGGCCCTTGGTGAAGTGGACGATCTGAAGTACGCAGCCGCCGCCGGGGCGATCAATTTCGGCTTTCCGGTCATCGCCGACACGGTCATCCCGGAGATCCTGCCGACCGGCGTGACCACCTACGAACACGTGGTCAGCATGCCGTTCAACGAGATCGAAGGCAAAGACGACCTGGAGCGGGCCGAACGGCTGGTGCAGAAATGCATCGAAGTGCGCGGCGTAAAAGTGAAGGTGGCCGACGTGCCGGTGCCAGTGCCATATGGTTCCGCGTTCGAAGGCGAGGTGGTCCGCAAGGCTGACATGCGGATCGAATTCGGCGGCAAGTATTCCCGCTGTTTCGAATACTTGCGGATGGTCCCCCTGGATGAGGTCGTCGATGGCAAGGTGGAGGTCGTCGGTCCCGGCTTCGAAGACATCCCGCCGCAGGGCAGCCTGGACATGGGAATCGTGGTCAAGGTCGCAGGGCGGCAGATGCAGGAGGACTTCGAACCTGTGCTGGAGCGTCAGATCCACTACTTTATCAACGGCGCTTCTGGCATCCAGCACATCGGTCAGCGGGATATTGCCTGGATCCGCATCTCGAACGCGGCTGCCGAAAAAGGGTTTACCCTGGAGCACTTCGGTAAAATCCTCCATGCCCGCTATCACTCCGACTTCGGCGCTATCGTGGACAAGGTCGAAGTGACCATCTACACAGATCCAGAGCAGATTCAGGCCTGGCTGGCAAAAGCCCGGCAGGCTTACGACTACCGCAACAAGCGCCTGGCAGACCTGACCGATGACTCTGTCGACGAATTTTACTCCTGCACCCTGTGCCAGTCCTTCGCGCCGAATCACGTGTGCGTCGTAAGCCCGGAACGGCTTGGTCTGTGCGGCGCATACAACTGGCTGGACTGCAAAGCGTCGTTCAACATCAACCCCACCGGCCCGAACCAGCCGATCAAACTGGGGAAGCTGATCGACCCCATCAAGGGATACTGGACCGGCACCAACGAGTACGCCAAGATCGGTTCGCACGGCGTCGTCCAGGAGGTTGCCATGTATTCCATCATGGAAAACCCGATGACCGCCTGCGGCTGCTTCGAATGCATCGTGATGCTCATCCCGGAAGCCAACGGTGTCATGGTGGTCAGCCGGGAAGATACCAGCATGACGCCGGCGGGGATGACCTTCAGCACCCTGGCGGGGGTTGCCGGCGGTGGTCTGCAGACGCCGGGTGTCATGGGGGTGGGCAAATTCTACCTGGTAAGCCCTAAGTTCATCTCCGCCGACGGCGGGTTCAAACGCGTCGTGTGGATGAGCAGCGTGCTCAAGGAGACAATGGCCGATGAGCTCCGGGCAGTAGCAGAGCGGGAAGGCGATCCCGATCTCATCGACAAGATCGCTGATGAAAGAAATGTCACCACAGTCGAAGAGCTGCTGGCCTGGCTGGCGGAGCACAACCACCCGGCGCTGATCATGGATCCGATTTTCTAACGATGAAGGATGAAGGTGAAGGGATGATCTTCAACTTCATCCTGCCCACTTCATCCTTCATCTCTCTTCCCTCCATCCCTTACCCAAGAGGAGTGAAACCCTATGCCTATTGAAATCCCTGTCGATAAGTGGCCCGGACAGGTGCGGACGGTCACCCTGGGTGCCACACCAGTTGAAGGCGGCACCCGCTCCCGGACCGTCACGGTGGGCGGCGAAAAGACCCTGCCGTTCATGCACTTCGAAGGCGAGATACCCAACCCGCCGGTGGTCGCGGCCGAGATCAAAGACCGGCGACCTGACGATTGGTCTCCATTACTCCTTAAGGCCTGGGAGACTGTTATCGATGACCCGGGCAGATGGGCGAAAGCTGCCGAGGAGGCGGGCGCAGAGCTGATCCAGCTGAGCCTGAGCCTGGTGGATGCAACTGGCAATCCCACCACGCCAGCCGGCGCGGTCGCGACCGTCAAAGCGGTCCTGTCCGCCACCGGATTGCCTCTGCTCGTATTCGGCCCGGGGCAGGCCGATCTGGACAACGAACTGCTCGTCGCTGTGGCGGAAGCGACCAAGGGGGAGCGCCTGGTGCTGGGGATCTGCGAGGACAAGAACTACCGGACCATCGTCGCCACAGCCATGGCAAATGGGCACCTGGTCAGCGCCCGCACTCCGATGGACGTCAACCTGGCGAAGCAGCTGAACATCCTGATCAGCGACATGGGTTTCCCCCTTGACCGGGTGTTGATGGATCCGACGACCGGGGCGTTGGGTTACGGGATCGAGTATGGGTACTCAGCCATGGAGCGCCTCCGCCTGGCAGCCCTCCAGGGCGACGCCATGACCCAGCTGCCGATGATCGTCACTCCGGGTTTCGAAGCCTGGAAGACGAAAGAAGCCAAGGTCGGGGAGGGCGTCCCTGAAGCCTGGGGCGATTGGGAACGGCGCGCGGTGAACTGGGAAACGCTCACCGCGTTGACCCTGCTCGAGTCTGGCGCAGATATCGTCGTCCTGCGCCACCCAGAGAGCATCCGGCGCGTCCGGGCAGCAATCGAGGATCTCATGACGGTACTTCAGCCAGCCTAGAAGCGACGTTGGGGGCTGACTGTGGACGAGAATCATCCGTCCGCTGTCTACCGTCAATATCAAGGAGAATACGATGGCTTTATCCGGCATTCAAATCTACAAGCTGCTCCCGCAGACCAACTGCAAGGAATGCGGTTTCCCCACCTGCCTGGCCTTTGCCATGAAGCTGGCAGCCAAGCAGGTCGAACTATCCGCCTGCCCGTATGTAAGTGAAGAATCAAAAGCCCAGCTGGCCGAGTCGGCTGCGCCGCCGATCCGGCTGGTCAACCTGAAGTCGGATGGTTACGAAGTCAAGGCAGGCAACGAGGTGGTGCTCTTCCGGCACGAGAAAACCTTCTACAACCGCCCGGGGTTCTTCCTGCGCGTGATGGACGCCGATGGTGAAGCAGCGATCAAAGAGAAAATATCTGCCGCAGATGCTTACGCTATCAATTACGTCGGGATCGACCTCACTCTCGACGGTTTTGCGGTGGCCTCCATGGCGGGCGACGCAGGGTTGTTCGCGCAGGCCGTCGCGGCCGTGCGGCAGGTCAGCCGGCGACCGCTGGTCTTAATGAGCCGCAATCCGCAGATCATGCGCGCCGGCCTGGAAGCGCTGAAAGGTGAGACGCCCCTCCTCTACGGGGCCGATGCCGCAAATTGGGAAGGGATGGCCGCCCTGGCTGCCGAGTACAAAGCCGCCCTGGGCGTGATCGATCCCACCCTGGAGGGGTTGGCCAACCTCACCGAGAAGATCAAGGCGAAAGGCGTCGAAGACCTGGTGCTCGATCCCGGGGGGCGGTCCTTCGGACAGAGCCTGACCCTCCTGACACAGATCCGCAGGCTGGCCCTGAAGAAGAATTTTCGACCGCTGGGCTATCCGGTGATCGCGTTCCCAGGCGATGGGGAACAGGAGGCCATGCTGGCCGCCCAGGCGATCGCCAAGTATGCTGGCTTCATCGTGATCGACAGCTTTGACCCCGCCATGGTGTACCCGTTGCTGGTCCTGCGCCAGAACATCTACACAGACCCCCAGAAGCCGATCCAGGTCCAGCCCGGTCTCTACGAGATCAACGGGCCGAAACCCGAAGACCCGGTCCTGGTGACCACGAACTTCAGCATCACCTATTTCAGCGTCGCCAACGAGGTGGAAGGTTCAGGCCTGCCAGCCTGGCTGGTGGTGACGGACGCTGAAGGGATGAGCGTGTTAACTGCCTGGGCGGCGGGAAAATTCGACGCCGAGCGCATCGCCAAAGCCGTCCGGGAATTCAATGTGGCGGACAAAGTCAGCCGCAAGCGGATCGTCTTGCCCGGTCACGTCGCCGTACTCTCTGGAGAGGTAGAAGAAGAGCTCCAGGGCTGGGAGGTGCGCGTCGGGCCGCGCGAGGCTGTCGACCTGCCCGCATTCATGAAACAGGCGTTGAATTGAACTGCTGCTAGTATGGCGATCCACACCGTTACCTTCGACCTCGCCCAGGCTCCGGTGCAAGTCCAGACGGGCACATTGCTGTCCGAAGCCGCCCGGCTGACAGGGGTGGAGCTGAACCAGCCATGCGGAGGTCAGGGACGGTGTGGGCGCTGCGCACTCCAGGTAACTTCCGGCAAGTTTCGCCGGCGCAGTACAATTCGCCTCTCTGAGGCCGATATCGCCCTGGGTTTTACCCTGGCCTGCCAGACCGTGATCGAGGGGGACCTCACAGTCGCCGTCCCACCGCAAGAGAAAATCGAGCGCCTCTTAACGACGGACCGCACGGTGGCAGAGGTCACCGTCCCGGCTGGCTACGATCCCAACCTCGATCAGACTATCCAGGCAGTGCTGCTGTCCCTCGACCCGCCTGATATGAGCGACCAGACCGACGACTGGGGCCGGCTCAAGACCGCTTTGCGGCAGCAGGCTGGCATCCCCGACGTGCGGGCGTCGCTCTCCCTGCTGCAGCGGCTGGGGCGGATCCTGCGCACAGGCGACTGGCAGGTCACGGCGATCCTGGACGTAGAGACGTGGGATCGACCTGGCGAACCGCCGCGCCTGATCGACGTCCGCCCAGGGCGCGAGCTGGGAACCCCGCCCCTGTGGGCGGCAGCGATCGACATTGGCACAACCACGGTCACCGTCTGGCTCGTGAACCTGATCACCGGGCGCGTCGAAGCTCAGGTCGCGCAATACAACCAGCAGATCACCCGCGGCGAAGACGTGGTTTCGCGCATCATCTACGCCAGCAAGAACGGCGGCGGTCAGGAGCTGCGCTCCCTGGTGCTCGCGACGATCAACGATCTGATCGAACTCGCCTGTAAGCGGGTCAAATCGGATCCCCCGCTCTCGCCGACCGACCTGGTCAAGGCAACCGTGGTCGGCAACAGCACCATGATCCACCTCCTGCTTGGCATCCCGCCCGAGAATATCCGCCTGATGCCTTTCATCACCACCGTCAACCAGGTCCCCACGCTGACAGCAGGTGAAGTCGGCCTGAACATCCTGCCCGATGCCACGGTCGATTGCCTGCCAGGTGTTGCCAGCTACGTGGGCGCGGATATCACCGCTGGCGTATTGTCTTCCGGGATGGACGAGGCAGAGCAGATCACCCTGTTCATGGATGTCGGCACAAACGGCGAGATCGTGCTGGGCTCCCGCGAATGGCTGGTCACCTGCGCCTGTTCCGCAGGACCCGCATTCGAAGGCGCAGGGGTGGCTCACGGCATGCGTGCCACCCGGGGCGCCATCGAAGATATCTGGATCAACAGCACCACTTTCGAACCGACCTACCGGGTCATCGGGGGTGTCCGGCCCCTGGGCGTTTGTGGCAGCGGCCTGATCGCCCTGCTGGGAGAAATGTTCCTCACCGGCGTCATCGACAAATCCGGCAATTTTAACACCCAGCTTGGCACGCCGCGCATCCGGGAAGGAGAACATGGGCCGGAGTACGTCATCTGCTGGGCAGGCGAGACGGGGCACGGGAAGGACATCGTTATCACGCACGTCGACGTGGACAACCTGATGCGCGCCAAGGCAGCCATCTATGCCGGCTTCACCGTCCTCGCCGCCAGCGTTGGCATACCCCTGGACTGGGTGGAGCAGGTCCTGATCGGCGGTTCGTTTGGAAAATACATCAATGTGGAAAAGGCGATCGTGATCGGCTTGCTCCCGGACTTGCCGTGGGAGAAGTTCCAATTTCTCGGCAACACGGCGGTGAAAGGGGCCTATCTGGCCCTCCTCGACCGCCAGGCCCGCCGCCGCGTGACAGAGATCGCATCGCACATGACTTACATCGAGCTGTCTGCGGACAACACTTTCTACGAGGCGTTTATCTCAGCGCTGTTTCTTCCGCACACGGACCTGTCTCGCTTTCCCTCGGTAGAAGCAGCCATCTATCAGAAATCGACCTGAAAGGATACCCATGTACATCATCGGCGAAAACATCCACATTATCTCAGAAAAGGTCAAGGCCGCCCTGACCGAGCGAGACGCGCGCTTCTTCCAGGAGCTGGCCGTCAAACAGGTGGAAGCCGGGGCTTCAGCCCTGGATATCAACCTGGGACCGCGAAAAAAGGACGGTGAAGAGGTTTTCCCCTGGATCGTGGAGCAGATCGAGAAGGTCGTCGATGTCCCGCTGAGCTTCGATTCCACGAACGTCCTGGGCATCGAGGCAGGCCTGAAGAAGGTCTCCAAGGCGCAGCCGATCATCAATTCGACCTCTGCCGAGCCCGAGCGGCTCGAAAAGGTCCCCCTGCTGGCGAAGAGATACGGCACGCGATTGATCGCCCTGACGATGGGCTCCGGAGGCATCCCGGTGGCGGCGGACGAACGCGTCAACATCGCCCTGGAGACGCTCATCCCGCGCATGCTCGAGATCGATTTCCCCATGAAAGATCTGATCATCGACCCGTTGGTCCTGACCGTCTCCGGATGCCAGGAATACTGCCCGCAGCTGATCGAAGCTGTGCGCACGCTTCAATATGCCTGGGATCCACCCCCTGCCATCTCCGTTGGCCTATCGAACGTTTCGAACGCCGTCCCGCGGGAGAATCGACCGCTGATCAACCGCGTCTACTGCGCCATGCTGATGGGTGTCGGCCTGCAAATGATGATCGCCGATCCGCTCGACGAGGCTTTGAAACACGCGATCTGCGTGATCGAGACGCGCCAGGCAACCACGCCAGTCGACCGGCTGTATCTAAAGATCGCAGACCGCATCGCCGCCATGGATGAGCCGTCCATCGACGACGTGGATCTGAACGATCCGGAGCAGGTCGCGATCTGGAAGACCGTGCAAATTCTGTTGAACAAGGTGATCTATGCCGATTCCTATCTACAGAATTGACGGCTGTATCCAACCG
>Ga0073934_10003889_pt1 | contig 26162 bp, 23 predicted proteins | sample LarsenN4metaG_FD_76834 | JGI IMG/M metagenome (GOLD analysis project Ga0073934, IMG submission 76834) | Hot spring sediment bacterial and archeal communities from British Columbia, Canada, to study Microbial Dark Matter (Phase II) - Larsen... ... | reverse complement strand
TGGGATTGCGGGCTGCTGTTCGAGGAGACCGGCGGAACTCTGCTGTGCGGCGACCTCTTCACACAGGGTGGCGACGGCCGCCAGGCGCTCACCGAGGCGGACATTCTGGGTCCGAGCGAGGAGTTCCGGAAACCGCTGGACTACTTTGCGCACTCCGCCAACACCACACTGCTGCTCGAAAAGCTCGCGGAGTTGAACCCTCGGACGCTCGCCTGCATGCACGGCAGCGCCTGGCGGGGCGATGGGGCTACGCTGCTGCGCGCGCTGTCGAAGAGGCTCGACGAGTCACGCCGGAAAGCGGCCTGACGGGGCCAGGTCTGGCGAGTCCGCTTCAGATCATCAGAAGAGAAGTTTGAGGGCGAACTGCGCCTGCCGCGCCGGGTAGGTCGCCCCAATGGCGCCGAACAGCGCGTTCGAGCGGTTGACACGATTGGCGGAATCGAACCGCAAATTCGTTTTGTTGAGCAGGTTGAAGAATTCTGACCGGAACTGCACCTGGAACCGCTCGGTGATCCGGAAACCCTTCTGCACATTCAGATCGAGCTGGAAGAAGGAGGGACCGTAGACGGCGTTACGGCCGATGTTGCCGAACGGCTGGCTCGGATCGGTGGGGATCGCAACGGCGGCCGGGTTGAGCCAGCGCGTCTTGTCGACGGGACCGTCAAACCGCCGGGGGTCGCCGGTGACGTTCGGCCGGTAGCTGATGGCGCCGCGCCAGTCCGCCGAGATGTCGGAGACCTGGAAGTTCGCCGGAGGGGAGTAGAGGAGGTTCAGGGGTTCGCCGCTGGTCATGGTGTTGATGGCGCTCACCTGCCATCCGCCGGCGACCAGATCGGCGACGCGGGGAAGCGACGATCCGTATCGGCGGCCCGCGCCGAACGGAACCTCCCACACGATGCTGGTGGTGTTGTTGATCCGCTGGTCGTAACCTGACGGTCCTTTCTCGGCGGCCAGGTTGAAGTAGCTCTGGGGGCTGGACCGGTTCCCGTTACCCTGGTCCTCGAGAGCCTGGCCGACATTATCGAGCGCCTTGGACCAGGTGAAAGAGTTCAGAAAGGAGAGGCCGCGGTCGAAGCGCCGCTCGAGCTTCATCTGGAAGGCGTTGTAGTTGGCCCAGGCGCACGGGCACGTCAAAGTGATACCGGCGAACTGGGGAATGGGACGCCGCGCCTGGAGGGCGGTGTTCTCGCCGGGGCGGTTCGGGCGGGCCTGGTTGTAGTCAGCAAACAGAATGAGCTTGTTGCTGCGGTTGCCGACGTAGGCGATGTCAATGACGGTGTTGGGGAGGAACTCCCGTTGCAGGGACAGAAACCAGTTTTGGATGTATCCGGTTCGCAGGTCCCGCGGCATGTAGCTGATGTTGGAAGCGAGGGGGTTGAACTTGTCGGGATCCGTGAGGCCGGCGGGGTAGCCCTGCTCGGTGGTCCTGAATCCCGGCTCGCCGGGCCGCTGGTTGACCACGGCGTTCACAACCTGGGGCCCGTTGATGGCCAGGATGTTTCCTCCGCCGGACCGGTTGAAATGCACGTAGCTGATTCCGTAACCACTGCGGACCACGGTGCGGGAATTGAACGAGTAGGCGAAACCAATGCGCGGAGCCCAGTTGTTGCGGTCCGGATTCACCTGGGCGCGATCGGAGATCGATCCGTCTTTGGCTGGAATCAGCCGGTTTGAGACGGGGTCGTAGTTGGACAACCGGTTGTCGGCCTCCCACTGCGGCGTGAAGTACTCGTAGCGGACGCCAAGGTTGAGCGTGAGCCGGGTGGAGACCTTGAAGTCGTCCTGAAGGTAGAACATGTTGCCCACCTGGCGGTATTGGGCGATGAAGAAATTCGTCAGAGCGTAGCGGTTCCGGATGCCGAAGAGGAAGTCGGCGAGAGCGTTGCCGGAGAAGGCGCCCTGGTAGAAGTCCTGACCGTAGAGCGGATTGACGTCCTGGATTTCAGTGTGCACGCGTTGGTGCTCGTAGCCGGATTTGAGCGAGTGCCGGCCGGCGACGTGAGAGTAGTTGATCCGGGGATTGTAGAGGAAGGGATGCTGCCATTGGGGATTGGTGGGCTGACGGCCGAAGCGGCTGAAGCCGAGCACCTCCTGCGCCGTGACGCCGCCGGTGAGCCTCCGGTCTTCGGAAAGTCCGGGGATGCCGAACATTTCGCGCATGCTCGGCCCTCCAATGAACGGTGGTTCCTTGCCGGCGCGGGTTTTCGACAGGCCCATACGGAATTCGAGCAGCGAGGCAGCGGTATTGGTTCAGGTGATCCCGAACGCGAGTTGCTGATTCAGGATGCGGATGAAGCCGTTGCCATCTCCGCCGGCGATGCCGGGGATCTCCGGCGCTTGCAGCATGTTCGTCTTGCGGTGGCTCGCCCGGGCGAACGCCGTCAGACGGGCCGTGATCTGGCCGTCGAGTTTGGCGTCCATCTTGTCTGTGTTGTTCCGGTCGCGGCGAAGGTTGTCGAACTGGTTGGCGTTGACCGCCGAGTTCGGGAGCGGCAATCCATCGATGATCGCCCGGGCAAATGGCGTGATATCGGCGCGCGGGATTCCGGAGTTGGGAGCATAGACTCTGCCGGTGAGGGGGTTGGTAATCGCAACGGGAAAGATTCCCTGGCGCTGAGCGGCCGTAGGCAAAGTGGCGGAGGTAAGGAAACTCGTGCGTTCCCGGAAGCCTTCCCAGTCGGTGAAGAAAAACGCCCGGTCCCGGCGGAGGGGACCTCCGAGCGTGAAGCCGAACTGGTTGCGTTGCAGGTTCGGCTTACTCCGGGGTTTGAAGAAACCGACGGCGTTCAGGTCGGTGTTTCGGAGGAACTCCCAGACGGCGCCGTGAAACTGGTTGGTGCCGCTGCGCATGGAGGCGTTGATGGCGGCGCCGGACGTGCGTCCGTACTCGGCGGACATGTTGTTGGTCACGATGCGAAACTCGGTGATGGCGTCGGGCGGCAGGTTGGTCACCTGGTTTGAGAAACCCTGATTCGAAGTTCCGTAAGCGTTGTTGTCGACGCCGTCGAGAAGAAAATTGTTGAACGTGCTGCGCTGGCCGTTTACGTTGAACGATCCTTCGCGCGGAGGGTTCGCCACCGCGTAGGAGGAGCGCCGGACGCCCGCCGACAACAGGGCGAGGTCGGCGTAGTTGCGCCCGTTCAGGGGAAGCTCGACGATCTTCTTCGATTCGATGACCTGTCCGCGCTGGCTGGTCTCGGATTCCACCAGCGGGACGGTCGCGCTCACTTCCACTGTCTCGGTGACGGCTCCCACGGCCAGGGTGAGGTCGACGCGCTGGCGGGCGTTGACGTTGACTACGATATCATTGGCCGTTGCGGTCGAGAACCCGGTCTTCTCCGCCATGACCTTATAGCGTCCCGGTTTGACCGTGAAGAACTCGTAGTTGCCGTTCGAATCCGTCTCTTTTGTCACGCTGAGATTCGTTTCGACATTGGTCAGCGTAACCTTGACCGAGCTGACCACCGATTCGGAACGGTCACGAATCGTACCAAGCACGGCGCCGGTGTCGAACTGAGCCTGAAGGAATCCAAGAGACAGAAGGACAAAGCCACCGAAAGCTCGTTTCATGTTCCCAGAGGTAACACGGACCGATTACGAAGGCGTATCGGCATGATGAAGATTCCGAGAAACACGGAAGCATGCCCGGTACCCCGTTGAGAACTGTTTCCAGCCGCCTGGCCTGCCGTAAACTGGAAAAAGGAGCCGGAATCCCGTGGAACGCACAGGATGTGTCCGGAGGGCGGAGGTTGTTGCCGCGGTTCCGCCCCTTGAAACCGAGCCCTGACCTCATGCCTCCGACTTCGATCGACCTGAACTGTGACATGGGCGAGAGCTTCGGCGCCTACAAGTTGGGGCGCGACGAAGAAGTCATGCCGTTGATTTCATCGGCGAACATCGCCTGCGGGTTTCACGCCGGCGATCCGGGGGTCATGCGGCGGACCGTGGAACTGGCCAAGAGACACGGTGTGGGCGTAGGCGCCCATCCGGGCTTGCCGGACTTGGCCGGATTCGGCCGGAGGCGGATGTTCGTGTCGCCGGAGGAGATCCGGGATATTTTCACCTACCAGATCGGGGCGCTGCGTGGGTTCACCGACGCGGCCGGAGTGCCGCTGCGCCACGTGAAGATGCATGGGGCGTTGTTTGAGATGGCGCTGGCCGACGAGGCGCTGGCGCGCGCGATGTGTGAGGCGACCCGGAGCGCCGGGCGTGACCTGATCTGGCTGTGTCCGGCCGGCCGGGCGGCCGACGTGGCGCGCGAGATGGGGCTTCCGGTCGCCGAGGAGTTTTACGCCGACCGCGCTTACACGCCCGACAAGCGGCTGGTGAGCCGATCCAGACCGGGCGCGGTGCTGCACGATCCCATCGCTGTCCGGGCCCGCGTAGCCGAAGTGCTCGAGACAGGCGAGGTGGCGACTTTTGATGGCGGGCGGGTCGTGCTTGCCTTCCAGTCGATTTGCGTGCATGGGGACACGCCAGGGGCGTTCGAGATGGTGAAAGCGATCCGCGAGGCCTGCGCGGAGAAGGGAATCGCGGTCAAACCGTTGGGGAGTGGTTGAGTGGCTCCGGGGATCACACCTGTCGGAGAGGACGGACTCCTCGTTGAGTTCGAGGCTGAGATCAGCGCTGAAGTGAATACGCGCGTGCGGCGCCTGGCGTTCGGCCTTGAAAAGGAGACGCTGCCCGGCGTCGTCGAGATTGTGCCGGCCTACCGGTCCTTGATGCTGTATTACGATCCGTTCGCGGTGACGCCGAAGGAACTCGCCGACAGTGTTCTCGATTGCGCGCGGCGGGCCGAGTCAGTAGAACTGCCTCCGCCGCGGCTGTTCCGGTTGCCGACGGTGTACGGCGGCGAGTATGGCCCGGACCTGGCGCAAGTGGCGATGCGGGCGTCTTTGTCCGAGGCCGGCGCGGTGGCGCTCTTCTCGACCCTGCGGCTCCCCGTCTACTGCCTCGGATTCCTCTGTTGCCTGGCCTATCTGGGGGATGTTCCGCCGGCACTGCATCTGCCGCGGCTGGCGACGCCACGCACGCGGGTGCCGAGCGGATCGGTCGGGATCGCCGGCGGACAGGCCGTTGTGCTGCCGCTGGACCAGCCTTCCGGCTTCCATTACCTGGGCCGGACGTTTGTCACCCTGTACGATCCCGAGGTCGAGCCGCCGACGCCGATCCGGCCAGGAGACCTGCTCGAGTTTCCGGCCGTGCCGGAGGCGGAGGCGCTGGCATGGAAAGGCCGGACGCTCGGAGACTGCCGATGCTGAGTGAGCCCGCCCTCTACGTGATCAAGCCCGGACCGCTGACACTGTTTCAGGATGCGGGCCGGCCGGGATATCGGCGCTACGGAGTGCCGGTCTCGGGCGCCATGGACCAGTTCAGCTACCGCGCCGCAAACTGGCTGGCAGGAAACCCGGAGGATGCAGTGGCGCTTGAGGTCCTGATGCACGGACTGACCCTGGAGGCGCTGCGCGACCTGACCGTGGCGTTCGCCGGGGCTGATCTTGGGGTGGAGGTGGACGCACGCGCCGCCGAGTGCTGGTGCACGGTGCGGATTCCGCGTGGCGCAAAGATCCGCTTTGCGGGCCGGCGATCCGGCGGACGGGCGTACATGGCCGTGGCAGGAGGGTTCGACGCGCCGCGTTTCCTGGGCTCCGCCGCAACGTTTGTCAAGGGGCGGATGGGTCGCCCTCTTCAAGCGGGTGATATCCTGCTGGCCGGAGTGGCGCCAGGGTGCGCCAGGGAGCGGCGGCTGCCGCCGGAGGACCGGCCGGCACTCGAGCAGCCGCAGACGATCCGGGTCATTCTCGGACCCCAGGACGGCTGTTTCTCCCGGCGGGGCATCCAGACGTTTCTGGACTCAGACTACAAGGTCAGCCCCCATTCCGACAGGCAGGGTTTCCGCACGGAGGGTCCGCCCATCGAGGCGGTGCGGGGTCCGGGGATCATTTCCGACCCGACACCGCTCGGCGCGATCCAGGTGCCGGGAGACGGGCGGCCGATCATCCTCCAGCGCGACGGACAGGTGACCGGGGGGTATGCAAAGATCGCCAAGGTGATCGCCGCCGATCTTGACTGGTTCGGGCGGCTCATGCCCGGCGATTCGCTGCGGTTTGAAGCCGTGCCGAGGGAAGCGGCGCTGGCGGCGCTCGAACAGGTCAGTAGGCGAAGATTCCGATCAGCCTGAGGGTGACCCAGCCGACCAGGGCGGAGGCGGGGATCGTGAGGACCCACGCCCAAACGATATTGGTGGCGATGCCCCAGCGGACCGCCTTGACACGCTGAATCGATCCCACGCCGGCGATGGCGCCGGCCACCGTATGGGTGGTCGAGACCGGTTTTCCGACCAGGGTCGCGAACATGATCGAGAGGCCGGCAGCTGTTTCCGCGCAGAACCCGCTGCGGGGCTTGAGACGCGTGAGCCGTGCGCCCATCGTCCGGATGATCCGCCACCCGCCGCTCAGCGTGCCGAGCGCGATGGCCGCATGCGCCGAAAGAATCACCCAAAAGGGCACGTGGAAGCTCGGGATGTAGCCTGACGTGAACAGAACGAGCGTGATGATGCCCATTGTCTTCTGCGCGTCATTGGTGCCGTGCGAGTAGCTGTAGAAGGCGGCGGAGACCAACTGGAGCTTGCGGAACCAGGCGTCCATCCTCTTGGGAGAGGACCTTCGGAACAACCAGAAGACCGCGATCATCAGAATGTAGGCAATGCCGAGGCCGATCAGCGGAGCGATAAAGATGAACAGGAGCGTGTCACGCCACTTCGGACCCCACAGAATCGCGCTCATTCCCGCCTTTGCCACTGCGGCTCCGGCGAGGCCTCCGATGAGGGCGTGGGACGAACTCGATGGCAGGCCCCACCACCAGGTCAGAAGGTCCCATACGATCGCACCGGTGAGGCCGGCCAGGATCACGAAGGAATCGACAAGCTTTGGGTCGACCAGGCCGGCGCCGACGGTGTTGGCCACGGCGGTGCCGAAACTGAAAGCGGAGATGAAGTTCCAGAACGCGGCCCAAAGGACAGCCTGTCCAGGAGAGAGCACGCGCGTTGCCACGATTGTGGCGATGGAGTTGGCCGCGTCATGAAATCCGTTGATGTAGTCGAATATGAGCGCGACCGCGATGACGGCGACCGCAAGCGTGAGTGTGGCGTCCATGCGGTCAGCTGTTCTTGACAACTACACTTTGCAGCACATCCGCCACGTCCTCACAAAAGTCGGACGTTTTTTCCAGGATCTCGTAGACCTCCTTCAGACGGAGCAGCTGGATGGGGTCCTTCTCTTCGTGGAACAGATCGGCGATCGCTTTCCGCACGACCCGATCCGCCAGACCTTCCTGGCGGTTGATCTCGATGCAATGCTCGAGCAGAGGCTGTTTGTCGGAGAGCGACGTGAACGCCTTCTCGAGTGCGGTGCAGCAGTTGACGATGATGTCGCAGACCTCAATCACCTGGGGCGGTACGGCGCCGATCCGGTATGACGCCGTGCGGTGGGCCGCCTCCTCGATGCCGTCCAGCACGTCATCCAGGTGGGAGGCCAGCGCGTGAATGTCCTCGGGATCGAGAGGTGTGATGAAGGTCGAATTGAGCAGGTTGTGGACTTCGTGAATCAGCTCATCGCCGGCTTCCTCGATCTTGACGATCTTCATGGAGGCGTCCGCCAAAGCAGCTTCGCCCTGGCGGGCGGCCTGCGCCAGCAGACGGGCGGCTTCCGAGCAAAGTTGAACCTGTCGAAGGAAGTACTGAAAGAACTTCTCTTCCCGGGGCAGTAATCTCATACTGGTGTAGTTCCCATCGTATGAAGGCGTTGTTACAAAACCGTTACGATTCGCTCAAAATCGGAAAAAGGCCTTCCTTGCGGTCGGAAGCCTCTTCCGGCAAGTAGCGCGGGTCAAGGAGGCGGTCCGGTTGCAGGTTGCCCATGGCGGAAAGCATCGTTTGCTTCAGGTTAGGATACTCTTTCTCGAGATCGGCGAAAATCTCGCGCAGCGAACGCCGGACAGTGCCCGTCTTCTGAGAGCATCCGCAGGGGATGACGGGCGCGCCAATCGAGGCGGCAAAGCGCGCGGTGATGTCCTCGGTGACATAACAGAGCGGACGGATCAGCCGAAACTGCCTGTCGGTGGACCAGGCGACCGGCGGCAGCGCGCTGACGCGGCCGGTGAACATTGCGTTGCGAAGGAAGGCTTCGCAGAAGTCATCTGCGGTGTGGCCGAACGCGATGACGTTCGCCCCAAGTCCGCTGGTCACTTCGTAAACGGCGCGGCGGCGGTAGCGGCTGCAAAGGTCGCAGCCGTGGTCCGGCTGTTGTTCGAGGAGTGTGAAGCTGCCGGCGTCACGATAGCAGGTCCAGTCAATTCCGCGGGCCCGCAGCCATTCACCGACCGGCTCGATGGGACGGAGGAATTTTCCCTGCTCGATGGTGAAGGCGCAAACGGAAAAGCGGATGGGAGCACGCCGGGAGAGGAGCACCAGGGCTTCCAGAAGCGTGACGGAATCCTTGCCGCCGGAGAGGGCGACGGCAACCCGGTCGCCTTCGCGGATCATGCGAAAGCGGCCGATGGCTTCCCCCGTTCTTCTTAGAAGGATCTTCTCGATGTCCAAAGCTCCATTATAAGTGTGGGAAGCTGGTGATGAGTGAGAATCGAGGCGGGCCGTCGGCGTGGACAAGTGTTCCGGAGCCCGGCCGGTGTTCTGTTGAGCCGAAATCGGACCAAAGAGCCCGCTGTTGCGCGGCGGGTGGCCTTGGCCGTTCTGGCGGAGACCCGGCGCGGTGCGCACGCCTCCGACCTGCTCCGCGAACGCACGATTGATTTAGACAGCCGGGACGCCGCCCTGGCGACGGAACTGGCGCTCGGGTGTCTACGCCGCCAGTCCCAACTCGACTTCCTGATCCAGGCGGCATCGCGGCAGCCGTTGTCGAAGCTGGACCCGCCCGTCCTGCTCGTCTTGCGGCTCGGAACGTACCAACTGCGGTTCCTGAGCCGCATTCCGGCTCATGCCGCCGTGAGCGAGAGCGTTGAACTTGCCCGCCAGTCGGGGCTGGCCAGCGCGGCGGGATTCGTCAACGCGGTTCTGCGGAAAGTTCCCGGCGCGCCGGTCGAGTGGCCGGATGAGGCGACCGAACATTGTCTGCCGGCGTGGCTCTGGGAGAAGTGGCGGCGCGATTACGGCCGTGAGACGGCGTCGCAAATGGCGCGGGCGGCGATGGAACCACCGGCAGCCTACATCCGCGTGCCACCAGGGCAGGAGGCGGAGTTGGAACCAGGCTTCGCCGAAGCTACCGCGGTCGCCGGATGCTACCGGCTGACGGGCCCAGACAGCCGCGGCTTCCGGCGACAGGACATCAGCTCGCAGTGCGTGGTTCCGCTGCTCGACCTGCGCCCCGGTATGTCCTTGCTGGACGTGTGCGCGGCCCCGGGAAACAAGACGGCGCAGGCAATGGAATGGAATCCTGCCCTCGCTGTCGCCGTCGACTTGAGTCTGCACCGGCTTCGTTCGATGGGCGGCGTCCGGGTTGTGGCGGACGCCCGCCGGGCGCTGCCCTTCCGGGGGCAATTCGACAGGATCCTGGTCGACGCGCCCTGTTCGGGGACGGGGACGCTCGGCAGAAACCCTGAGATCCGGTGGCGCGTCAAACCGGAGGATCTGGCCGGTCATGCCGCCCGCCAGGTCGCCATCCTGCGGCACGCGCTCGAGTGCCTGAAGCCGGGAGGGAAGCTTGTGTATTCAACGTGCTCGCTCGAACGAGAGGAGAACGAAGAGGTGGTATCGAGGATCGTGGAGGGAAGCGCCGGAACGCTGCGGTGGGAGGGCGGATTCAAGAGAATTCCCGGACAGGATCCGGGAGACGGTTTTTTCGCCGCTGTGCTAACATCGAATGAGATTGTAAGTCATTGAACCGCATGGTGGAAATCCTGCCTTCGCTGCTCTCGGCGGACTTCGCCTGCCTGGACCGTGAGATCGCACGGGTGGAGGCGGCTGGCATATCGACGCTGCATCTTGATGTGATGGACGGGAATTTCGTCCCGAACATCTCGTTCGGCATACCGGTGATCGAGTCCATCCGGCCGATTACCGAACTGAAGTTCGATGTGCACATGATGGTGGCGGATCCCGACCCGCTGCTCGAGCCGATGGCGAAGGCGGGCGCGAACCTGATTTCCGTGCACTATGAAGCCTGCCGCCACCTGCACCGGACGCTGCGGGCGATTCAAGGCTTGGGCCTGCCAGCGGGGGTCGTGCTGAATCCGGCCACGCCGGTGGGTGTGCTCGACGAGGTCCTCGAGGTGGCCGATTACGTGCTTTTGATGAGCGTCAATCCGGGGTTTGGGGGACAGCAGTTCATTCCCCGCGTGCTTCATAAGATCATGGAACTGGACCGCAAGCGCAGGGAAAGGGGCCTGGCGTTCCCGATCGAAGTCGACGGAGGACTGACGTTGCAGAACGTCGCGCAAGCGGCGCGGGCGGGAGCCGATTGGCTGGTAGCGGGATCGAGCGTATTTCGCGCCGAGGACCCGGCTGAGGCGATCCGCGAGATGCGGGAGCAGGCGCGCGGGGCGACGGCGGTTCGCGTGTGAAGAGGTAAGGATGACGATACCGACGAACTTGAGAATCCTGATCGTGCTCGCACTGTGGGCCGGTCTGTTCACCGGATGCGGGTTCCGGCGCAAGAAGTATGAAAATCCGATCGACAAGGACACCCAGCAGCCCGACAAGGTCCTGTTCGACAAGGCGGTGCGCGATATCGAGAAAGGCCGTTATGAGGTGGCGCGGCTTACCCTCAACACGCTGATGAATACCTACGACACCAGCGAATACATGGCCAAGGCGAAGCTGGCCATCGCCGACAGCTGGATGCGCGAAGGCGGGTCGCACGGCCTGGCTCAGGCGGAAGCCGAATACAAGGACTTCATCCTGTTCTATCCGACGATGGAAGAGGCCGCCGAGGCGCAGGAGAAAGTCTGCATGATTCACGTCCGCCAGATGGAAAAGCCTGACCGCGACAACAATCACGCGTTGCGGGCCGAGGACGAGTGCCGGAACCTCCTGTTGCAGTTTCCGAATTCGCGCTTCGCTCCTCGCGTGCAGCAGCTGTTGCGCAACGTTCAGGAGGTCATCGCCGAGGGAGAGTTCCGCCGCGGCGAGTTTTACTTCAAGAAAGGCAGCTTTCCGTCGGCGGCGAACCGGCTGGAGGCCATGGCCAACCACTACCCGCTCTACAGCCAGGCCGATGCCGCGTGGTGGATGACCGGTGAGAGCTACGGAAAACTGGGTCCGCGGTTCCAGGCTCAGGCTGTCCAGGCCTACCAGCGCATCGTTCGGGACTACCCGCTCAGCCCGTGGGTGGATCGCGCTAAAGAGCGGCTGAAGGAGATGGAGAAAGACATACCGGAACCGGATCCGGTGGCCGTGGCCCGGATGAAGTACGAGAAAGAGAACTACGTCAAGCCGGGCCTGCTCTCCCCGTTCTGGGGCATGTTCCGGAAGAGTCCGGATATGCGTGCGGCGGCGAAGTCGGGCAATCCGGCGATGGGGCCGCTGCGGCCGTCGATTCCGGTGAGCGTGCCGAGTGCGGACACGGCCGCGGCCGGCGCCGGTGCGACCGCGGAGGTCACGGTGGACACCATCGGCGCCGCCACTTCGGAACTCGACAGGAAGCCCGACGCGCGTCTCGGCGCACAGGGCTCCGCCGGCGGGGCTTCCGGCGAGACGGCGGGGCCGGCCGCAACGGAATCGGGCGCCAAGGCCGAAACGCCGCAGGCTGCCGCCCCGCAGAGCAACAAGAAGCAGAAAAAGGAAAAGACGCCGAAACCGCCCAAAGCGAAAACGAAGTAGCCGAGCGATGAGCCGTATCCTTCTGGCGGATGACTCACCCAACGCGCAGCGGATGGGCGAGCGGATCCTCCGCGAGGAGGGCTTCGAAGTGGTCTCGGTGACCGACGGGGAGACGGCCCGGATCCGCCTGGCCGACGTCGACCCGGATGTCGTGCTCGCCGACGCCTACCTGCCGAACTGGTCCGGGTTCGAACTGTGCCGCCACGTCAAGGAGTCCCCGGAACTCAAGCACATTCGGGTTGTGCTGACGGCGGGGATCCTCGAGCCGTTCGACGACGAGGAGGCGCGGCGTTCCGGGGCCGACGGGATCCTCCGGAAGCCGTTCGAGGCGTCCGTCGTGGTGGACACGATCAAGCCGCTCGTGGAGGCGTCCCGCTTTGCGCGAGGGCTGTTCGGCGAACAGGTGGAAGTGCGCCGCGCCGCGGTGGAGGAGGCGGTGGCCGAGGCGATCGCCCGGGAACGGGCGCGGGCGCCGGAAATCGATCCCGAGCGCGTGCGCGCGGCGATCACACTCGCGCTTGACGCGGCGCTGCCGGCCATGATTGAGGAGATCACCGAACGGGTGCTGGTGGCGTTGGGGCACTGACAGAACGGCAGGGCGGGCCAGCTTAGAACGAATAGCTGGTGGACAGGTAGATCAGCCGCGAGAACGCGCCCGGCGTCGTGCGCCGGATGAACCCTCCGGGCACAAACTGGCCGATTCCTCCGGCGATGTTGAAGCTACCCGCTTGGTAGTTGGTGAACAGGTCCACTTCCTGCCCCACGTACCGGCCGGCGGAGCCGTCCGCGGAACGCACGATCAGCCGTCCCTGGGCGGTGTAGACGCCGTCACGGCGGTCGGCCAGCCACGTCGCGTTGTACATGAGAATGAACGACCACTGCTTGCTCATGTTGAGCGTACTGAGCGACTTCACGTTGTGGACGTTCTTCCAGCCCAGCAGATCGATGTGTCCCAACTTGTCGTGTGCGGCGGGATAGAGCTGGTCGAAAGTGCCGCTCTTGCCGCTGGACGGGTTTGTCCCCGAGGCGTACTTGTATTCGTTGGCCAGATCGAGCGGCCGATTCCAAACGGTTGTTTTGTATCCCACAAGAATGACGCCGGCGCCCGCGCGGTGCGGCAGCAGTCCGGCCCTGCCGTTCTGGAGGATTCCCTCCGCCGTGAAGCGGAAGTTGCGGGGCAGGGGTACAGCCCAGCGGGACCCGAACAAATTGACGGCGAGCGTCCCTGGGCCGGTGAATCCGCCGGGCCGGTTCTGGTCGTGGCGGAGAACATAGACGTCGACGACGTTCTTGACACCGACGTCTTTGAACGTGTTGTAGACACCCCAGATCCGGTCTCCGAGCGTCGGGTAATTGAAATCAGATCCGCGCGGCTGGATTGTCGACAGGAACACGGCTTCCAGCCGGGCGCGCTTGGAGACGTGGTACAGGCGTGCGTTGTCCCAGGTCCGGGCGGTGTAGGCCCACTGCGGCGAGCCGATCAGGCGGGAATCGCCGAAGCTCAGCATCTGGCGCCCGACGGTGATGCCGAAGCCGGCCTGACGGGGAGAGAACAGCTCGATGTATCCCTCCTGGAGGTCGTGGGGGTCGCGAACGTTGCCCGGCGGCGGACCGCCGTAGAAGGGGGCGCGGGTGTCCTGCATCAGTCCGGAGATCTTCATCCACGGAAGCGGCCGGATGGTGACGCCGAGCCGAAGACGGACGAAGTCGGCGGTGATGTCGCGGTCGCGGCCGAACAGGATGCCGGTCCGGTTTTCGACCCGCTGTTTGACTTCGGCCGAGAGCTGGAGCCTTTTGGCGGTCTTCTCCGACAGCACGGCGTTGAGGTGTCTGCCCGGATCTTGTTGCGCCGGAAGGGCCGGCGGCAGGATCACGGCCAGCAGGAAGCAACCGGGAGCGCGCCTCGTCCGCAAGCTTCGATCATAACTCGATATCATGATTGCTGATGCCCCTCATGGTGAACGGCGAACGCGTGGAAGATTCTGTGCTGCGCGAGGAGGAGCGCGTCATCCGCCCGCGCCTGATCGAGGCGATGGCCGACGAAGATCCGGCGGTCGTGGAAGACCGCGTGCGAACCTGGGCGCGGGAAAATGTCATCGAACGGATCCTGCTCCGGCAGGAGGCGCTCGCCGACCCCGAGCCGGTCCCGCCGGATGTGATCGAGGCGCGACTGAGGGAAGTGAACGAACAAAGCGCCGGGCAGTCCGGCTGCATCGCGCCCTACGACGCGGGGTCGCTGCGCAAGGAGGTGGAGGTCCGCTTCCGTATCGACCGCCTGGTGAACCGGATCACGGCGAAGGTGGCCGCGCCGAAGGGAAAGGACGTGAGCGATTACTACGTCAAGAACCGCGAGCAGTTCGCGATGCCGGAGACCATCCACGCCGCGCATATCGTGAAGAATGTCGACGAGACCACGGACGAGGCGACGGCGCGCGCCGGCGTGGAAGCGGCGCGGGAGGCGCTCGCCTCCGGCCGGCCCTTCGCCGAGGTTGCGGACGAGTTTTCCGACTGTCCGGGCCGCGGCGGCGACCTCGGGTTTTTCGCCCGCGGCCAGATGGTGGAAGAGTTTGAAGAAGTGGTGTTCGGCATGAAACCCGGCGAGGTGAGCGGCATCTTCCGGACTCCGTTCGGCTTCCATATCGCGACCGTGATCGAACGGAGGCCGGCGGGCCACCGCACGCTGGCCGAGGTGCGCGACGAGATCGCCGCCGCGCTTCACCAGCAGAAGCGGGACAAAGCCGTGGAACAGTTCCTGGACCGGTTGATGGCCCGCGCTACCGTGGAGGAGGTTGCGGAGGCGGTCCGATGAAACCGGAGTTCAAGCTGTTTGCCGACGCCGGCGTACCCCACCCTTGTTGCGTTCCGAGCAAACAGCGGCTGGCGGTTCTGGAGGCGTCCCGGATGGCCTCCGGACAGCGGATGCACGCGACCGGCGGCTCCACCTCCGACATGATCCGGCTCGACGGCGGTCGCTTCTGGATGGGTACCGACGACGACCAGGGATTCGTGGCCGATGGCGAGGGACCGATCCGGGAGGTGACGGTGGCTCCCTTCTATATGGACCGTTACCCCGTCACCAACGAGCAGTTCGCCGAGTTTGTCAAGGCGACGTCTTACGTGACCGAAAGCGAGCGGTTCGGATGGTCGTTCGTCTTCCAGAACCACATCCCCAAGGAACGCTACGCCGAGCTGGTGGACGACAACGCTCCGGGGACGCGCTGGTGGTGCAAAGTGAACGGCGCCTGCTGGAAGCATCCGGAAGGACCCGATTCGTCCGTGGCGGATCGCCCCCACCATCCAGCGGTTCACATCTCCTGGAACGATGCGTTCGAATATGCCCGCTGGGCGGGCAAACGCCTCCCGACGGAGGCCGAGTGGGAGTATGCGGCGCGCGGCGGTCTGGAGCAGAAGACGTACCCGTGGGGCGATGAACTGACCCCCGGGGGTGTGCACTTGTGCAACGTCTGGCAGGGAGAGTTTCCGACACTCGATCTCGCCGAAGACGGGTTTTCCGCGCCCGCTCCCGTCGATTCCTTTCCTCCGAACGGCTACGGCTTTTACACGATTACGGGCAACGCGTGGGAGTGGTGCCAGGACTGGTTCCACCCCACCTACCACGTGACGGCGACCAGGATTAATCCCGTCGGTCCGGCGACGGGCACCAACCGGGTGATGAAGGGCGGATCGTACCTGTGCCACCGCTCGTATTGCAACCGGTACCGTGTCGCCGCGCGGACGTCCAACACGCCCGACAGCGCCACGACGAACATCAGCTTCCGCTGCGTTCGCGACGTGGGTTAGCGTTTCGCGGTTAGTCGACGAAAAGCAGGACCGTGTTGCTGTCGCGGCCGTCGGTTCGCACTTTGAGCGGGAGCACCTTCGAGGTGCCTTCCGGAAACTCCGACGGAAGCTTGATCCTCACACTGTCGATTCCCACCTGTCCGGGCATTCCGCCGGCCCAGACCAGTTCGACGGCGAAGGAACCGAGTTCGGCCTCGACGGGAAAGATCGCCGGAAAAGGCGGACTGGCCGGGAAGGCGAATCCCTCCGGCTGATTCAGGGCGTACCGACCGAGTCCGGTGCCGGTGAGAGTGATGATTTCGCCCGGCCTTGCCCGGTTGTCTTCGGTGACCTCGGAACCGTCTTCGTGGTAGGCCTGGGCGAAATCCTGTTCGTCGCGGCGCGTCGAAAACAATCCGAGCGCGCTGCTGACGATGGTGAACTTGCCGGTGACCTCCGGCTGGCCGGACCGAATCACCCGGAGAAGGTTCTCTCCCGGCGGCAGGTTGCGCGGCAACTGGGCCACGATCTGGTCCGGCGAGACAGACAGAAGCGGCAGGATCCGGTCGCCGACCATGACTGCGACGGTGGCCAGGGTCTGGGCCAGAATCGGTCCGGCCGGGCCCGTTTCCGAATAGGGCGCCAGCAGGGCGCCGGTGATGCGGATAAGAGATCCGGGGGCGACGACGCCATCGGGTGTGTCGCCGGCCAGATTGCGAATGCCCGCCGGGGCGATGAAGGGGACTTTGTCGAAGCGCGCCACGACGGTTCGTGGGCCCGACATCGGCAGTCCCGCCGTGGTTGAGGTTCCCCCAAGGTCGTAGTCCCAGCGACGGAACCGAAAACCGTTGTTAGCCTGTGCGGTCAAGGTGAGGAACGTATCGGCCGGGAAGAACTGGTCGGGGCTGGACGGATCGACAGACAAGGTCCCAGCCTCGGGGGGATCGAGGGCGGTGAGAAGCTTGAAGGCGGTTCTGAAGTTCGCCTGTAGGTTGACCGGCTCGGCGCCGACGAGCTTCAACGGCCGTTCCCGGCTGGTCGAATCAGACCAGTTCTGGAACTCCAGCCGGTGGACGTCGCTGACGGAGATCGTCTGCGGGGCTGACAGCCGGACTTCGGTTCCATCCGGACGGTCTATTGTGCAGGGCGTCGCACAGGGGGCGCCGTCGACCGTAATCGTGCCGCCGACCGGATTGGACCGGACCACCGCCTGGCTTAGGATGTCGTACTCGGCGACCAGGTTGAAAGACTTGTCGACATCGCTGTGGATGGTGACCTCCTGGTCCGCCGGCCCTCCGTTCGACCAGCGGCGAAAGCGATACTTTCGTCCGCGCCCATCGGTCTGTTCGGGCGCCGCCGACACCTTGACTTTGGCGCCGGGGGCGAGAACGAAGTAGTTCTCCGAGCGGGTGTCCTGGCCGTCGACCGAGATCCGTAGCCCGGGAGGTTTGCTCGTGAAGCTCGCCGACACGCCCCGTTCGAACTCAGCGGTAATCCGGACGGTCGGCTGGACTTCGAGGGGGACCTGGTAGAGGGCGTCCTGGCCGAGCCCGTTGTCCCAGCCCTTGAAGACCCAGTTGCGTCCCTGGCGGTCTGTCTGCCACGGCGGCGCTCCAATCTGGTGGGTCGAACCGGGAACGAAATCGAACTCCCCGGTGCACAGCGGCGCGATTGTCAGCGGCGCGCCCGGCGCGATGAAGTTGTTCGGCGCGCAGGGCTCGCTGTCGGTGGTGAGGATCTCGGAGCGGTCGACTCGGATCCGAAGACCGAGCGGGTTGGTCCGGAAGTTGACGCGCTTGGCTGAGGTGAAGCGCGGGGAGATGGTCAGCGGACCCTGTACGGTGAAGCTGCGCACAAACGCGTCGGGCGGGTTTTCGCTCGCCTTCCAACCCAGAAACACGAAACCGGGATAAGGGAAGGCGTTGAGCGAATGGACTCCTTCGGTCATCCACAGCTGGACGTTGTTCCAGTAGCAGACGCCGTTGATATAGACGACCCCGACCCGGAACTGGAGGGGTACGGGGTTGCCGGGCGCGGCGCAACTGCTGGGCGATGTGGAAGCCGGACCGCCCGGAAACGCCGCCTGCCCGTCGTACCAGATCACCTGAACCAGATGCTCGATGTTGAAGTTCGCCGTCAGAACGCTGATGCTCGGATCCGCCGTGACCACAATCGAAGTCGCGGTTCCGGTCTGGAGCTTGCCCGTGTTGTCGGTCCAGCCCGTGAACGAGGATCGGGAGCTGTTGACGTCGTTATACTGAAACCCGTCGTCCCGGACGAACACATCCAGAATGTGCTTGCTTCCGACGGGCCAGAGAAAGCTGGCGCTGCCGATGTATTCGCGGCCGTCCACTTTGAACTTCATCGTGGGAACGGAGGCCTTCACGAGCACCGACGTCACTGCCTGCGCGCGGACCGCGGGCGCCAGCCACAGCATCACCGCCAGCACCGCAAACATGATCCAGGCAAAACGTTTCATGAGATCGTTATCCTTCCGCTGGCCGCCGGCTTCTGCCGGGCCCTCCGTGTTGACAATACTCTGCTCCACGGCAATAATCGGCTTCTGGGACTTTTCGCTTTAGATGGCTATACCGGCCCTGATGGGCCGTATTTCCGGGAGGCGACGGATGACACGCAGGGAGTGGTTGTCGGTGGCAGCAGGGACGGGCATCGCATCGTTGCCTCCCCTGGCTTGGGCGCAAGAAAAGAGCCGATTGAAGATAACGGGGGTCCGCTTGGTGAAGACCCGGCCGCTGCGGCCGGTGCCGGCCTACAAGCCGGCGCCGGGTTCGTGGTCGACGGGCGGCGTGGAGGTGGCCAACCCCATGTCAATTTACCCGAAGTATAAGGCGATGCGCTCACTTTTCATGGCGGACAGCCCTATGCTGGGCGGATTCACCGTCGAGGTGCAAACCGACAAGGGCGTGGCCGGATACGGAAGCGGGGGCCCGGCGGGCGGTCCGATCGTTGAAGGCCATCTTCCGAAACTGCTGCTTGGCGAGGATCCGTTCGACGTCGAGAAGCTGTGGGACATCATGTGGCGGTCGACGATGTCCTACGGGCGGATGGGGGCCGTGATCAACGCGATCAGCGGAGTGGACCTGGCGTTGTGGGATCTCATCGGCAAGGCCCTCGGCGTGCCGGTTTACCGGCTGCTCGGGGGGGAGACCAAACCCCGCATTCCCTGCTACTGCACCGGCAACGACATTGAGCAGCACGTCGAGTACGGGTACAAACGGTTGAAACTGGCCATCCCGTACGGTCCGGCGGACGGCAAGCGCGGGCAGCGGGAAAACGTGGAACTGGTGAAACGGGCGCGCGAGGCGGTGGGCAAGGACGGCGACGTGATGCTGGACTGCTGGATGGCGTGGACGGAACGCTACACGCTCGAGATGGCGGAACTGCTCGCGCCCTACGACGTCTACTGGATGGAGGAGGTCTTGCAGCCGCACGACTACGAAGGGTTCGGGCGGCTCCGCAGGCAGATCAAATCGATCAAGATCGTCACCGGCGAGCATGAGTATACGCGCTATGGATTCCGTCAGCTGCTGGCCCACAACGCCGCCGAGATCTGGCAGCCCGACATCCACTGGTGCGGCGGCATGACCGAACTCCGGCGGATCGGGGCGCTGGCGGCAGCCTATGACATTCCGGTCATTCCGCACGGCGGCGGCGCCCGGGATTCCGTGCACTGGATCCTGGCCAACGTCAACAGTCCGTGGGCGGAGATGTTCATGCCGGCGCCCGGCGGTCCGAAGGAAGTGTATGAACGCTACGAGCAGGACAACAACCTGACGAAGGGCCCGGAGGGCATCTACACGCGGCCTTCCGACAAACCGGGCTTTGGCTGGGAGTTCACGCCGGTCTGAGGATCAGAGTCCCAGTTGATGGAGCTGGGCAACGAGATCGACCTGCTCGACCGGGATTTGCAGCGCTTCGGCGATCTGTGACGGAGGCTCGCCGGCGCGGAGGCGGATCAGGATCTGCGTGCGCCGGACCGGCGCCGCGCCGTCGGGCCGGGAGGCGGCCGCCGGCGGCTCGGCTGGTGAGAATTCGCCAGCCGTTGAAAAGCGCGGAGGCTCGGCCGGGGCCGGCCGGCGGCGCAGGCGTTCGATCTGCCTCGAGAGGTCCGCGACGGCCCTTTCCCGGTCGCGCACCTCCGCGGCCAGCTCCCGTTTAAGCTGGAAGAACAGGGACAGCGCGGCCGCGGCTGCGGCGGCGACGAGCAGGCAGGGGACAAGAAACAGGTACACGTTCACAGGGGAAGTCCTTGGAGTATCTCACCAGGAGTGTCGTCGCGCCGGATCAATGGAGCGTGCGGATCCTTTCATTCTGGCTGACGATCTGAAGAATCCGGACCCCGTAGTTGCCCTCGACGACGACCACTTCACCGCGGGCCACCACGCAATTGTTCACGATGAGCTCGACCGGCTCGGCGATCGCCCGGTTGAGCTCCACGATCGATCCGGATGTCAGCCTCAGAACCTCTCGAAGCGGAAGGTGCGCGCGTCCGAACGAGACGCTGATCGGAAGTTCGACGTCGTACAGCAGCGCCATGGTCGAGGGAGGCTGCGTCGGTGCGGCCGGCGCCCCGGCGGTGGGACCCGTCGCGGCGGGCGCCGGCGGGCCCTCGTCCCGCGCGGGCGGCGCCGCTGGTCTGGCCGGAGGCAGGGCGGAAGCGAGAAGGAAATTCTGGAGCGCTTCGGTGGCGAAAAACGTGAGAGAGAGGAGGTGCGGGCCGACACGACAGCGGACGCCGACGGCGCGCGCGACGGGCTCTTCCGCGACCAGCTCTCCGCCGACAGGCAGGACCTCCCGGCCGGCACGGGCCGCCAGGCTGGAGGAGAGACCGGAGAGGGACTGCACAAGCGCCTCGCGGTAGGCGGAGTCAAGGTCGGCGGCGTCGCCGTCCGACAGGCCGGCGCCGGCGAGCACGGCCCTGCCGGCGGTTTTCCAGGCGTTCTCGGTCGCCAGAATGAACACCGCGCTCCCCTCCGAGGCGGAGTAGGGCTGGCGCCAGCACCGGTCGTCCGGCGATCGCGCGGTGGACTCCGCCGCGCCGGTTTCTACTTCGGCCGGAGAACCGGAAAGCATTTCGAGCGCCATCCTGAGATGGGCCGCCCATTCCGAGGCGAGCCAGTTGAGCGCCGCTTCCGCGTTCGTGAGGGTTCCGTCCTCCATGAGGTGACGGCGCTCAACCGGCGGCTGGCCGCAGCGCCTCCCGTTTGAGTGGCCAGCGCTTTTCGATGTAGGAACGGAGGCGGGCTACGGCCTGTGACTTCAGCTGCGAGACCCTGCTTTCGTGCAGTTCGACGACCTTGGCGATCTCTCTCAAAGTCAGTTCCTCCTGATAGTAGAGGGCAAGAATGGTCTTTTCGATCGACGGCATTCTCTCGATTCCCTGCGCCAGGAGGCGCTCGAGTTCACTGCGCTCGAGCAGCCGGCTTGGCCAGTTCTCATCGGAGTCGGAGAGGTATTTCAGGAGGTCCCGCCCGTCGTCCTCCTGCGAACCGCTTTCGAGCCGGCCCAGATTGATGGCCCGGACGTCGACGAGCCACTCGCGGTACTCCTGCATCGACAGACCCAGTTCGGCGGCGATCTCTTCCTCGGTGGGCGCGCGCTGGACCCGCTGTTCGATCGCCGCGATGGCCGCTTCGATCTGCTTGGACTTCTTCCGCTGCTGCCGGGGCGCCCAGTCGAGGCCGCGCAGGCTGTCGAGGATGGCTCCACGGATCTTGTATTCGGCATAGGTTTTCAGCTTGACATTGTGCGCCGGATCGAAATTGTCGATGGCCGAGATCAGGCCGATGGTTCCCGTCGACACCAGGTCGTCGAGGCTGACGCTCTCCGGGAGACGCTCGTGGATCCTCCGTGCGATCAGGCGGACCTGCGGAAGATGGTCGAGGATAAGGCGTTCCCGCTGTTCGGCGGAGGCGCCGGATGCGGTTTCATAGGCGGTCATTGGCTTACGGCCTTCCCGAGGGCGGTGACCGGCATCTCCTGTGCCGGTACGCCGAGCCGGTTGTCCGGCGCCATCCTTTCGGCGGAGGCCGGCGGGCGGAGGATCCACTCGACCAGCGCCGGGGCGCCGGCCTCGGAGAAGTCGTCCAGGATCCGCCGTCCGTGCGAGACACAGGCGACCGGCAGGGCGCTGTTTGCGGCGAGGGACCAGAGCGGACCCGCATGGCTCGCCCTGTCAAGATGCGTCAGAACCAGCCGGCGGGGCGACAGCCACCGGTAGGAATCGACGGTCAGGCGTAGATCCGTGCCCTGCGCCGCCGACAGCACAAGCCACACCTCGGTCGCACGGGCCGCGCTGAGGGCCGCCGCGAAGGCTGCTCCGGCCGGACTGCTCAACGACAGCGGTCCGGCGTCGATCAAGAGAGGAGTGGCGCCGGCTTCGCCGAGCAACTCCCGGAGCTGTTCCGGTGACAGGACCTCCTGGTGCGGCGCGCCGATCAATGCAGCCCACCCGGCGAGCCCGGCCTCCATTTCAGGCCGGTCCGGGGCCGGGCAGGGTAATGAGATCAGCAGCGGCCAGGCGCGCTTCCGCCTCCGACAGGCGGCCGCCAGCCGGACGACGGAGGTTGTCTTGCCGGCGCCGGGCGGGCCGGTCACGGCGATCACGGAGGGGCCGGCCTCAACCGGCGGCGTCCGCCGTCCGCCCGCCCACTCCTCCATCCTCCGGCGAAGCGCTTCCCTCATCCCCAGTCCCGCCGCCGGCTCGGGGCGCGGACCGGCCGATCTGGTCTTGTCGGCGGACTCGATGTTCAGCTCCTCCGCGCCCGCCGGGCTGAGGCCGTCCAACAGCCGTTCAATCCAGGACGGCTCGACGTCGGCGTCGCGCAGCAGCGCGGTCAGCTCCGCTTTCCATGCCGGCCACGGCCGCTCCTGTTCGCCGGGAGCAAGGGGATAGGCTGTCGACGTGGCGGGATCGAAGGCCCAGGCCGTGGCCTTCCCTGGAGGCCCGTCTGCCATGCCGAGACAGCGCTCGATCGATTCGACGCGCCGGACGAGGCCGGCCCAGTCCGGAGAAGGCGGCGGGTCCGGCCGTGCGCGGGCGGGCGGCGGAGCCGGATCGCCTGCCGCCGACGCAAAGACCACCTCGTAGCGGCCCAGATAACGGGTCTCCGGGGTCGCCTCCCGGGAATAGAGCAGCACAGCGTCATCGCCCAGTTCTTTCACCGCCAGCGGCAGCGCGGCCTCGACCGTGTTGGTGAAATAAGACTTGACTCGCAATCCCGATCCTCCTTCCTCCTATTGCCGGTGTGCTTCGACCCGGCTACGAGATGATCCCGCGCGAGCGGACGGTTACTCCGGGCGGCACTTCGCCGTGTCCGAGCACGGCTACTGACGGAAGCGCCGGCTCGATGAGCTGGCGCAGAAAATATCGCGCCGGGGAACTGCACAGGATCACCGCCGACGGCTCGGAGCTGCCCACCACGCGGAGGATGCGGTCCGTCAGCCCGCGCATCTGCTCGGGCGACAGGTTCCACTGCGACCCCTGCTCGGAATGCTGGCAGGCGGCTTCGAGGGACTGTTCGAGCGACGGGTCGAGGAAATAGGCCGGCAGTTCCCCGTTGGAATCGAGGAACGGCTTGGTGATAACGCGGCGCAATGCCTGCCGCGCGCACTCCGTCAGAAGAACCGGGTTCTTGGTGAGGGGCGAAGCTTCGCCCAGAGATTCCAGAATGGAAACGGCGTCCCGAATTGAAACTCGCTCGCGAAGCAGGTTCTGCAAAACGCGCTGCACAGTGGAAAGTGGGAGCAATTTCGGAACCAGATCCTCGACGACTTTGGGATGCTCTTCCGAGACGCGGTCGACGAGCTTCTTGGCTTCCTGCCGTGTCAACAGTTCGTGTGCGTGGCGTCGGACAAGCTCTGCCAGATGGGTTCCGAGCACGCTCACCGGATCGACGACGGCGTAGCCGGAGGCGCGGGCGGCGTCGGCGGAAGCCGCCGGAACCCACCAGGCGGGCATGCCGAAGGCGGGCTCGCGCGTGCGCGTGCCGTCGAGTGGCGGCGGCGCGCCGTCGCCCGGATAGATCGCCAGTTCGAATCCTTGCGGCATCTCAAACCGCGCGATCTCGGCTGTCTTGAGCAGAACCACGTATTCACCGGGTTTGAGCGACAGGTTGTCGGTCACGCGCACGGGAGGAAGCACGTAGCCGAGCTCAGCCGCCAGCTGCCGCCGGATTCCCGCAATGCGCCGCAACAGAGGTGAGTTCCGTCCCCCTTCGACCAGCCGGACGAGCCCGAGTCCCACTTCGACGGCAAGCAGGTCGACCCGCAACAGCGACTCGGGATCCTCCCGCTCGGCGGCGGGCGCCGGTTGCGAGTGCGCCTCGGCGGCGCTGCTGTCGCGCCGCCGACGGCGAAGACGCCAGCCGGCCCAGGCGGCCGCGCCCGACAGCAGCAGAAAGGGAACGGCCGGGAGTCCGGGAAACAGCGCCAGGGCGGCGAGAACAGCCGCCGCCAGCAGCAGCGGCTGGGGCTGCGAGAATATCTGTCTTTCAAACTCGACCGCCAGCCGCGCCTCCGAGCTCGCCCTGGTGACGATGAGGCCTCCGGAGACCGACACCATGAGAGCCGGAATGACGGTCACAAGGCCATCTCCGATGGTGAGCACCGTGTAGGTTTGAAGCGCCCGGTCGAGATCCATGCCGTGCTGCAACACGCCGATCAGGAAGCCAGCGACGATGTTGATGGCCGTGATCAGCACGCTTGCCACGGCGTCGCGCTGGGTGAAGCGGGAGGCTCCGTCCATCGCCCCGTAGAACTCCGCCTCCGCGGCGAGTTCCTTCCGGCGGCGCCGCGCCTCGGCCTCGTCGATCAGTCCGGCGTTCAGATCCGAGTCGATCGACATCTGCTTTCCCGGCAAGGCGTCGAGCGTGAACCGGGCCGTGACTTCCGAGATGCGGACGGCGCCATGGTTGATGACGACATACTGGATGGCGGTGAGGACGAGAAAAATGACGGCGCCGATAATATAGTTGCCGCCGACGACGAAGCTGCCAAACGCTTCGATGACATGCCCGGCGGCCGAGGTTCCGGTGTTGCCGGCAAGAAGAATCAGCCGAGACGAACTGATGTTGAGCGCCAGACGGAACAGCGTCAACAGCAGCAGGGTCGTCGGAAACACGTTGAAGTCGGCCGGGCGGACGATGTACATCCCCACCAGCATCACGACCACCGACAGGGTGATGTTGAGGGCGATGAGCGCGTCAAGCAGAAACGGCGGCACCGGCGCGATCATAGCCAGCACCACGGAGAGGACCGCCAGAGGAACGCTGAGGTCGCGCCAGGGGATCTCGGCCAGAATCTCCCGCACCGTCGGCCGGGCCAGGGTGGCGAGCGGGCGGGTGTGCGCCGGGGGCTGAGCGTTCGGCATCGCCTTCTCTCCCGGCGGCTAGGCCGCTCCCGGGAGCCTCCCGTCGAGCAGGCGGTAGATATAGGCCAGGACCTCAGCCACCGCACGGTAGAGGTGAGCCGGGATCTCCTGGCCGACCTGGGCCGACCGGTAGAGGGCCTGCGCGAGCGGCGGATTCTCGACGATCGGAATCTGATGGTGGATCGCCCGCTGACGGATCCGCCCCGCCAGGTAGTTCTTGCCCTTGGCTACGACTTTGGGGGCCGCCGCTTCGGCCGGCCGGTAACGGATCGCCACCGCATAGTGCGTCGGATTGACCACGACAGCCGTGGCGCGCGCCACCTCGTCCATCATCCGGCGGCGCGAGAGGTCGCGCATCAGGCGGCGGATGCGGGCCTTCATCTGCGGATTGCCCTCGGACTCCTTCATCTCCTCCCGCAGTTCCTGCCTGGACATTCTCATCTCGCTGCTGAAGCGCCGGTGCTGGCGCGCCAGGTCAACGAGGCCGAGCAGCAGCAGGACGGCGCATGCCTTGGTGAGCAGGTCCCGGGCCGTCTCGGCCGCCAGCCGGACGCCTGTGCCGAGCCCCGCCCGCGGCGCCCATTGACTCCAGGACGCCGTCTGGATCCAAAGCCACCACAACGTCACCGTGAACAGCAGCACGAGCAAAGCGGCTGTCGCCACCTGGGCAAGGTTCTGCCGGGGCAGCTGCGCCAGCCTGGCCGCCGGGTTCAGCCTCTTGAGATCCGGAGCCAGCTTGCCCGGCGCCCATCCCAGCCGTGTCGAGGCGAGGTGCGCCGTCAGGACTCCGGCCGAAACGGCCAGCGCCCACAGTCCCGCGGGCCGGCCGATCCGGTCGGTCAGGCCACGGGCGAGAGCAAGCGTGGCGGCCGGCGTCAGCGGATCCTCGAAGGCGGCGCGGAGAAGGTCGCGCACAGCATGCGCCAGCGCATCCCACCACTGCGGCGCAAACGCGAGGGCGATCTGGACCGTCAGGACGAACTGCACGGCGGAGACAAACTCGCGGCTGACCGGAAAACGGCCCTCGCGCCGCGCCTTCTGCCGTTTCCTCGGCGAAGGCGGCTCGGTTTTCTGTTCGTGGGCCGCCATGATTTCGCCGCCGTCGTCAACGGATTGCCGTCGTGCCGGCCTCGATCAGGCGGATGGCCGAGTCCCCGA
>Ga0073934_10003888_pt1 | contig 26165 bp, 24 predicted proteins | sample LarsenN4metaG_FD_76834 | JGI IMG/M metagenome (GOLD analysis project Ga0073934, IMG submission 76834) | Hot spring sediment bacterial and archeal communities from British Columbia, Canada, to study Microbial Dark Matter (Phase II) - Larsen... ... | reverse complement strand
GCGCCGACTTCGGCGTGGAGCCTGGGCCAGGCATCGAACAGCCGGCCTAGCCGGGCCAAATCGTTGGCGTGCCAGCCCAGGTGTGCCAGCACCCAGATGGTGTTGGGATGCCGGGCTAACAGGCGATCCCGTTCCGCCATCAACTCCTCGAACGCGGGGAAGCGCGAGCGGTCGTTATAGCGGCGGCCGGAAAACAGTGCCAGCTCGAGCCAGCGCTCGTTCCGGAAGTCGAGCGGTTCGAAGAACTCCTGCGGATCGGCCACGTGGATGAACACCGGGATCCGGAGCCGGGCAGCGGTCTCCCACACCGGATCGAGTTCCGGATCGTCCAGCGTGAGGCGGGAGCCGTCGGTCTTCCGGAACGATAGGCCAAAGCCCTTCCCGATCTCTCCCACGCCCACGGCACCGGCCTTGATGTCGGCTTCGAGCTGGGCCGCGATGCGCTCGCCGGATCCGGGGCCCACGTTGCGCAGGTCGAGGTTGGTGAACATCACGAACCGGTCCCGGTAGCGGCTCGCTCGGACCGCCGCGATCTGGCCGGTCAGGCGATCGCCCGAGCCGCCGCTGGCGTTCACCATCACCTGCAGGTTCAGCGAATCCATCGCCGCGCCCACACGGTTGATAGCGTCCTCCGAGAGCAGCGCCGGCGGATGGCCGTGGAAGTCCACTACCGGGAACTTGGCGCGCGGTACGAGGTGCGCGGGCACGACCAGCGTGGACCGCGGCTGGTATTCCAGAATGCTCGGCGGAGGGAACTCGGGCTCGCGGCCTTCGCCCGGCCGCGGACGGAGCTGGCCCGGCCCGAGCTGCTGGGCGGCGGCGGAGGCCGTTGACGTCAGTGCCAACACCAGAAGAACGAAGCGTCGGGGCATGGAGGGCTCCCGGTTCAGCCGGTCGGTACCCCCAATGCTAACGGTTGGCGGAGGGGTCTGGCAAACCGCGCTTCAGCTTCTGCGCCGGTACGCCAGGATGTAGCCGGGCGCCGGAGTGGCCGTTTCCCCGATCGGTGCCCGGAGGGGCGGGCCCCACGTCGTGTTCGCCGGCAGCACGCCCGCCCACACTGGCAGGTCGAGATCGTTCTCGTCGTCAACCGGCGGCCCGGTTCGAATCTTGGCGCTCGCCTCCTCCATCGGGACTTCCACCAGTTCGGTCGCCGCCAGCTCCTTGGCGTTGGGCCCGCGAGCTTCGGCGCTCCGGCCCGGGACCAGGTGCTCAACCAGGGCCTCCAGTGCCTCACGCCTGGCTTTGACCCCGGCGACCCGTCGCGACCGCCCGAACACGCACACCGACCGGTAATTCATGCTGTGGTGAAATACCGACCGCGCGAGGACCAGGCCGTCCAGCAGCGTGACCGTGACGCACACATCGCGGCCGGCAGCCAGCGCGCGCAGGAGACGACTCTTCTTGGAACCGTGGAGCAGCACTCGATCACCCACGCGTGCGTACGCCATGGGGATGACGTACACCTGCCCCTCGGCCTCGAATCCCACGTGACAGACCAGGCCCTCATCCAGAATGGCGTGAATGACCGACGCATCGTAGCTCGCCCGCTTGGGGAGTCGTGTCACGGTGGCGCGGGCTGACCGGGGCATGGCTGGCTCCTTGGGGGTTCGAGATCGCGCTCCTCGTCGCGGCGGGCTCACCGCCGCGTCGCGGGTTTGAGGCCCAGCGCCGCGTTGAGCCAGCGCACCAGGGGAAGCATCGCCTCGAAGTCCCGTTCCAGCAGCGTCGGCAGCCGGGGGCTGGTCGCCTGCGCGTCGGTCAACGTCCGGCCGGTGACGAAGGATTGGTAACGCAGCCACTTCGCTGCCGGGTGATCCTCGGCGAATCCCCGGGGCGTCCGCTTGAGCACGGCCTCGTCGCTCAAGCCCCCGAATCGGCGGGTCAGTCGCGGCGATTGCGCCACACGCGCGAATCCCCGGGGATCCTCGGCGATGGCGTCTCGAATCCGGTTCAGCACCGGCCGCGCCGGCATCCAGATGCCGCCGCCCGTGAACGAGTCTCCGGGGGCGATCTGAAAATAGAAACCCGCTGCGCCGCCCTCGGCCTCGCTCCCCACCCGGCGATCGGCGTCCCGGTGATGGAACCAACAAGCCGCGTGCGTCTTGTAGGGCGACTTGTCGTGGGAGAAGCGAATGTCGCGGTAGATGCGGAACATCGAGCGCTTGGGGTCCCCCGTGATCTCCGGCGCGAACCGTGCCAGGCGCACGTCCATCTCCTCGATCAGCGCGTGCATCGGGTCGCGGACCTCGCGCTCGTACTCGGAGCGGTGGGCCTCGAACCAGGGCCGGGCGTTGTTTTGCTTCAGGCCCCGAAGAAACCGCAGCGTGGCTGGTGAGAATCCCATGGTTCTTTGGTCGCCTCCTATTGCTTCCGCCATGTGGGCCTGAGATCCTGCGTGACGGTCCACACCAGCCGGTTCACCAACTGCCCGTACGCGTCGTTGGGGTCTTTGGCGGAGAACTCGGGGATCCCGCCGATCAGCGCCACCGAGCCCACCTTCTCGCTGGCCGAAGCGCTGGCGCGCCAAAGGGTCCCGCCCGACCTGGTGGACATCAGCCGGACCATGAGGTCTACCGTCACGGTCGCCTGCACGAACGGCACCGACAGGCCGATGATGCCACCGCTCGGCTTGACGTTGGAGACCTTGAGGTGACCCACGAACACCGCCGGCAGGTCGCGCTCCTGGCCGAGGGCTTGGGCCGCCGCCGGGCCGAACGCGGTCTCGCCGACCCGTCGCACCAGCGAGTCCACGTTCCCCAGCTCCAAGACCTCGATCCCGGACTGGCCCGCCAGCACCTCCTCCGCGAAGCGCTCAGTGGCGAATTCGTGCAGGTTCCCCTTGGCATTCTCGACGGTGAAGGTGACCAACCCCACGGCGCCGTACGGCTCGAGGTCGAGTCGCGGCGGCACCAGGACGCGCTTGCCGGCGCAGCCGGCGGACAACGCGGCGAGCAGCAACCCCAGAGAAGCGAGCACCAAGCCTGGGGATCGTCGACCCACAGCACCGGTCCGATGCATCATCGGCCGCTCCTCCTCAGCGTGACAGGCCGCGCACCTGCGTCGTGTCCACCCGCGTCGGCGTGGCCCGGCCCTCCACGATCGGCGCAGCCCCGCGGGCAATGCCGCGAATAGTGTTGGTCAGGTGCTCCAGGTCCAACCTGCCCACCTCGTCCGAGACTTGGTGATAGTCCGGGTCGACGTCGATGGGCGTGGTGCTGATCGAATGCGCCGGCACGCCCAGCCGCGCCAGGGTGGCGTTGTCCGACCGGTAGAACAGGTTTTCCTGGGGGTACGGGTCAGGGCCGAAGGCGAACGCCGTCCCCCCCGCCTCCTGCAGGATCTTGCCAAAGCTGGAACGCTCAAAGCCTGTGATCCACGCGTGATTGGGCCCCTGCGCGGCCGGCTTGCCGATCATCTCGATGTTGAACATCGCCACGATCTGGTCCGGGTCGAGCCGTTCTGAGAAATAGCGCGAGCCGAACCCGCCGGCCTCCTCGGCGGCAAAGGCCGCGAACACCAGCGTCCGCTCCGGCGGCCGCTTCGCCCTGAAGTAGCGCGCCAGCTCGACCACCGCGGTCGTGCCCGACGCGTTGTCGTTGGCACCGTTGAATATCGAGTCGCCGTTCACCGGCCGGCCCACGCCCAGGTGATCGTAGTGCGCCGAGAACAGGACGCTCTCGTCTCGGCGGCGCCCGGGGATCATCCCGACGACGTTGGCGAGAGGCTCCTGGTGCACCGCGGCGGTGACGTCCACGCGGAACGAGCGGGCCTGGTTCTCCTGGGTGAGCAGGAGCACGATGTTCCGGGTGCCGCCCAGCTCGAGCCGGCGCGAGGGCATGACCCGTTCGCTCTTCAGCTGGTCGAACAGCTGCCGGTGCGCGGGATCGAACAGGGCCAGCGTGTTGCCGCTGCTCCGCAGCACCGATCCCAGCGCCCGCATCGGGTTCTCGCGGGGGCCGACCGTCACCACCTGGACCGAGTCGCCGGTGGACCAGTGCAGCGACGCCCGAGAGAGAACCGTCGCAACGCGCTGCTCCGGGACGTGGCGCCCATTCAGCACGACGCTGGCGCGCTCGACGCTCAGGGAATACGCCGAGAAGCTTTGCAGGTAGTCGTCGAGGCCGTCGAGCGGCTCGAGGCCGATCGCGGTGAACTCATCGCGTAGGAACCGGGCCGCCCGGTCCGCCGCCGGCGTGAACGCCCGGCGGCCCGCCATGCTATCTGCGGCCAGCGTGCTGATCACGCGTTCCACCTGGGTCCGCTCGATCACCGGGTCGCGGGCGCACGCGACCAGCGCCGCCGCGGCGAATGCCACCAATGAGCGTCGCATGTCAGTCCTGTGCCCTCACCTCCGGATCGGCAACGGCCGCTGGTAGATGCCCCCTCACGTTGACGAAGTCAAGGCGCGGGCGCTACCCTCTGGCATGGATCCGTGGACCCCGCCCGCGCCCTCTCAGGTCCCCGCGGAGCGCCGCGCTCGTCAACGCAGCAGTCGCGAGCACCGGGCCACCAGCCTGGTGCAGATGATCATCCGCGATCCGGACGCCGCCGGTGATCTACTGGAAGGCGACATCGCCTCGGGTGGCGCCCCTCACGTGGTGTTGGGTCTGCTGGATGCTGCGGAGGCCATCTTCCAGATTCGGGGTGTGGACGCGAGCGCCAACCTGGCGGCGCTGCGGCAGCGACTCAAGGGGCACAGCAGCTAACGCCTAACCAACAGTCTTTCAATGAGTTGGAATGTGAGGCTCCGGGCGGATGGAACCTTGGAACGTTCTCTTAGGTCTCTGCGTTGTACCCCAGTAAGCAGGAAGGGGAGGGGTACGTGCAGCGACATCGTTGTCCGGCTTGTGGCATGGCTGAGCGCACCGCTCTCTGTCCCTCCGCGCGCCGCGCGGTGATAGTGAGACGTCCGCCACACCGATAGGTGTGGCTCAGTTCGCTGCGGCTGTCCGGCGACCCTGGAGCAGCCGGAGCGAGGGGATGACCAGCACGAGGAACACCGCCCCCAGCGCCCAGAATGGTACGTTCAGGGACGCGCCGACCCACGCCAAGAGCAGGTAGCGCGGCAGCCGGCCGGCGGCGACGGCCGCGAGGTAGGGTCCCAGCGGGTAGCGGGCGGCGAACGCCACGGCCTTGAACGGGAAAAAGGGCAAGGGGGTGACGCCCGAGACCGCCAGGACCGCGAACGGGGCCCGATTGAACAGACCCATCATGGCCAGTACCGGACGGGGCAGATCGCGGCCCCGCGTGGCTCGGGTGATCAGCGGAACGAAGGCGCGGTGGTCCACCCAGGATGCCAGGACCGTGCCGGCGGTGGCCACGATCGCCGTGGTCCAGGGGCCCAGCTGCGCGCCGTAGAACACCACGACGGGCTCGTGGGGAACCACCGCCAGCGCTACGTTGGATACGAAGGCGTACGCGAACAGGGCGAGCAGCACGGGCGTAACCTGGCCCGCGCCGATCAAGCCGGGGTCAAGTCGTGATCTTCTACCACCGCACCACCATCGGCGAAGCCCGCGAGATCATGCAGCGTGGGTTTCGCGACCAGAAGTGGGGCTTCGACGTGGAGGGCTTGGTCAGCGATCGCCGGCTCAAGGTGGTGGGCGTCTGGCTCACGGATCACGTTCCCGAAGCGGAGGACGCCCCGCCGGGAGACGCCGTGCTGGAGGTAACGGTGGATCCGGCGCCCCAGACGCTTCAGGTCTTTGAGGTTCCCGGCGTGCTGGCTCAGGGAAAGCTGTGGGTGGTCCCCGCCACCGTGCTCAACCCGGTTGCCAAAGCGCGGATCCTGAGTGTAGACCCCCGCAGCTCCTGGTGGTTCGACCGGGAGGAGATGGGGGACCTGGGAGGCGAGGAGGAATAACCGGGCGGGCAACCCAAGGCGCCCGGTTTAGCGGCTGCGCCGGTCGCGCGGTGCGTCTCTGAGCGCGCGGTAGCTCCGGGCGCTTACGCCGCGGCTTCCTCCTTGTACAGCCATGCACCCACAACCGTGGCGAGCGGCACGTAGACCACCGACACGATCGCGGAGATAAGGAGCAGATTCGTGGGCCACAAGCCCGACGGAACCTGGACCAGGTTGAACAGCAGTCCCACGAGGAACCACACGAATAAGCCCGCCCACGCCGCCGTCTTGGGCCCCGGACCGTACCGTGGTCGGATGGCAGCATACAGCCATACGGCGGCGATTCCCACCACGAAGTCGAACACGACATACCAGAAGATGGTGCTGCCGCTCATCTCACCCTTGCCCAGGGCAGCCAGCGCCGCGTTCCACTGGTCCATCAGCAACCAGCCGTGAATCACGAAGTCGAAGACGTTGAGCACCACCCCGGCCAGCAACCCCCCCGCGACCACGCGACCCCAGTTGATCTTGCCCATGTGGCACCTCGCGTTTGGGAACGGATATGAGGACGCTCTATGGTAGGAGTGCCGGGCCCGCAGGGCAAGCGAGCCGCGAGCGGGAGCATCAACGGCGTGGGGGGTAAGGGGTAAGGGGCGAGGGGTCCCCCCGCTTGCCCCTCACCCCTTACGCATTTCCGGGTCGCCGTCCCCGGGCCTGGCGCTCCGGGCGCCGCCGCGTTAGCTTGGGCCCAGCGTTAGGACACGCCGGAGGTTGGGCGTGGAGAGCACCAGCGAACACGTTCAGCGGGGACCTGGGCACAACGCGCGGGTCCCCGTTTTGCTGGTTAAGTCATCCAAGGTTCGCCGTCTCTCGGTTGCCGGACTTCGCCGGCAGGGGGCGGCAGCCCGACGCGGGGGCTTCAAGTCCGCGGAACAGATGGGCGTTGGGCAGGCACGGCGCGATGCCGGACTCCCACGAACATCAGCAATAGGGAAAGGGAGTACGGCACATGCGTACGACCGGCAAGGTGAAGTGGTTCAACGAGAGCAAGGGCTTCGGGTTCATCACTCGTGATGACGGCCAGAAGGACTGCTTCGTCCACTACTCGGCCATTCAGGGCAATGGTTTCAAGACCCTGAAGGAGGGCGACAAGGTCGAGTTCGACGTCGTGCAGGGTCAGAAGGGCCCGGCGGCGAACAACGTGACGGTGATGGCCCAGTAAGGGGTCGCTGAACCACCAAGCCGGACGCGGGGCCGTCTCGGGTAACCGGGGCGGCCCCGTGCTTTAGAGGTGGTCATCAACGGCGTAAGGGGTGGCCCCTCACCCCTTACGCATGCACCGCTTACCTTGGTCCCTCCCCCATCGGTCGAGGCCTGGCATGGCAAGGAGTGCCCGCCCCATCGTCCGCAGCTTCATCACGTTGACCGCTGTGCTCGCGTGGCTGGTCCCCGCGTGGCGTCCGGCCGCCGCTCAGCAACGGGGGCGCCAGCCGCCGGCCGCCGCCCCGGCCGCGCCGGCGATCAATCCGAGCTGGTACGCGCAGCTCAAGTATCGCTACATCGGCCCCGAGGGCAATCGGGTCTCGTCGGTGGCCGGAGTCGCCGGCGATCGGATGACCTACTACGCCGGGGCCGCGTCGGGCGGGATCTTCAAGTCCACCGACGGCGGGATTCACTGGAGCGCGATCTTCGACGACCAGCCGGTGTCCTCGATCGGCGCGCTGGCGGTGGCGCCGTCCGATCCTAACGTGGTGTGGGCCGGCACCGGGGAGCCGTTCATTCGGAGCAACATCTCGGTGGGCTGGGGGGTGTTCAAGTCCACCGACGCGGGGAAGACCTGGACCAAGATGGGCCTCGACAGCACCGGCCGGGTTGCGCGGATCGTGATTGATCCCCAGAACGCGGAGGGGGTGTACGTATGCGCCGAAGGCCATAACTACGGCCCGCAGCCGGACCGGGGCGTCTTCCGCACCGCGGACGGCGGCAAGACGTGGGAGCAGGTCCTGTTCGTGGACCCGAACACCGGTTGCTCCGATCTGGTCATGGATCCCAACAACCCGCGCATCCTGTTCGCCGGGACCTGGCAAGTGGAGATCCACACCTGGGGTCGCGAGTCCGGCGGTCCGGGGTCGGGTCTCTATCGCTCGGCCGATGTCGGGGCCACCTGGAAGCGGCTTGAGGGCAACGGACTTCCCCGGCGGCCCTGGGGCAAGGTCGCGGTGGCGATGTCGAAGGCCAACTCGAGCCGGGTGTACGCGTTGATCGAGGTGGGCGACGGCGTACCGTGGCACGGGCAAGAGACGCAGACCGGGCGGTTGTGGCGTTCCGACGACGGCGGGACCACCTGGCAGATGGTGACCGCGGACCGGCAGGTGGCCGGCCGTACGCACTACTACAACCGCATGGCGGCGCTGCCGGACGACCCGGACGAGGCCTACTTCCTCACCGCTTCGTGGGCCAAGACCCTGGATGGCGGCAAGACGATCATCGATCCGCCGTTTGCTGAGGTGCCGGGGTGGGACCACCACGACATCTGGATTGACCCCACCAACGGCCAGCGGATGATCGTGAGCCACGACGGCGGCGTCTCGATCACGGAGAACCGCGGCCGCTCCTGGAGCCTGGTCAACCTCCCGGTGGCCCAGATGTACCACGTGATGGTGGACCACCGGATTCCCTACTACGTGTACGGCAACCGGCAAGATGGCCCATCCACGCGTGGCCCCAGCAACAGTAAGCTGAGCAGCTTCTTTGGCGCTGAGCTCCCCTCGATTCCGCGAGGTGAATGGCGTCCAGTGAGCGGCGGAGAGAGTGGCTGGGCGACGCCGGATCTGGTTGACACCAACATCGTGTGGTCCAGCGCCTCGGGCTTCGGCTCGGGCTCCGGGATCGTGCAGCGCTACGACCTGCGCACCAACACCGCCCAGAACGTCGAGGTCTGGCCGCAGGCGCCGTTCGGATCGCCGGCCGCGGACTTGAAGTACCGTTTCGTGTGGACCTTCCCGCTCACCATCTCGCCGCACGACCACAACAAGGTGTACGTGGGCTCGCAATACGTGCATCAAACCACCGACGGCGGGAACAGCTGGCGGGAGATCTCTCCCGACCTTACCCGCAACGACAAGAGCCGGCAGCAGATCTCCGGCGGCCTGACGCCGGACAACATCGGCGTGGAGTACGCGGGCGTGGTCTTCGCCATCGCCGAATCCCGCCTGAAGCCGGGCCTGATCTGGGCCGGGACCAACGACGGCCTGGTCCACGTGACCCAGGACGGCGGCGCGCGCTGGAACAACGTCACGGCCAGTCTCCCCGGTCTGCCTCCGTGGATGACGGTGAGCAGTATCGAGCCGTCGCGCTTCGACACGGCCACGGCGTACATGGCGGTGGACGGGCACCAGGTCAACAATCGGGATCCCTGGATCTTCAAGACCACGGACTATGGCAGGACCTGGAGGCTCATCGTGGGCGGCATCCCCAAGAGCCCCTTAAGCTACGTCCACGTGGTCAAGGAGGACCCAGTGCGGCGCGGGCTGCTGTACGCGGGCACCGAGAACGGCCTGTACGTCTCCTTCAACGACGGCGAGCTGTGGCAGCCGCTGCAGAACAACCTGCCGCACGCCCCGGTCTCCTGGATCGTGATCCAGGAGCACTTCAATGACCTCGTGGTGGCGACCTATGGCCGTGGCTTTTGGATTCTGGACGATATCTCACCGCTCCGGCACTTGACGCCGGAGATCACCACGAAAGAGGCGGACCTGCTGGCACCGCGGCCGGCCTACCGGTTCCGCGGCGGCGAGGCGCCCTTCGCGCCGTACTACGATCCGGTGGCGGGCTTCAATCCGCCCTACGGCGCGGACCTTAACTACTGGCTCAAGGCGGCCGGGCAGGACACGACCAAAGACAGTGTCACCATCACGATTGCCAACGCCGGCGGTCCAACCGTCCGCACCATGAAAGGCCCCATGAAAGCCGGGCTCAACCGGGTGTGGTGGGACCTCAACTCGGATCGAACCAAGGAAGCGCGGCTGCGGACCAGTCCGCGGTACGCGAGCTACGTCAACGTCGGGCCGGAGGGGATGCCGGCGCCCGGAGTGGGCCGCTGGTCGGTGCTGGTGCCGCCCGGCGAGTACACCGTCACGCTCAAGGTAGGCGGCCAAGAAACCAGTCAGCGCCTCACGGTGTTGAAGGACCCGGGGTCCGGCGGCAGCGAGCAGGGGATTCGGGAGCAGATGGTGCTGGCCGAGGACCTCTACCAGGACGTCAACGGCGTGGTGGAGGCGATCAACACGGCCGAGTTGATCCGAGGTCAGTTGGCGACGCTCAAGGCGTTCCTGGCGGGCGACACGGCCACGGCGGATGTGCGCGCCCAGGCCGATTCCCTCGATCAGAAGCTGCTCGGGATAGAGGAGAACCTGTTTCAGACTCGCGTGACGGGTCGCGGTCAGGACCTTCTGCGGTGGCCCATGAAGCTGGCCGAGCAACTGCTGTACCTGGCGGGTCAGGTGACCAGCTCCGACTTCGCTCCCACGACCCAGGAGCGCGACGTGCACCGGCTGCTGCACGATCAACTGGCCACGTCTCGCGGGCAGCTGGATCAAGTGGTACGTCGAGACCTCGCGGCGTTCAACGGGCTGTTGCAGCAGCGGAACCTGCAGGGGATCGTGGCGAAATGACGGGACTGACAACTGCGTAATGAGTGAGTGAGGGTAAGGGGTGGCCTCTTCTCCCCTTACCCCTTACCATATCGCGACGCCCGACTCCACGGAGACATGGCGACCGCACTTGCCGTCTTGTTGCGCCCTCGCGGTGACCGTCGCTGGAACTGGTTCCTGCGCGGCACCGTCATTGCGGCCGGGTCGGGCATCGGCTTGGCGATTGCCCTGCCGACGGCGATCCCGCTGGTGTGGTTGGCCGTCTTGAGCATCCCGGCCAACAGTCCCCTGAGCCCCATCCTGCCGACGGTTTTCGAGCCGATCATCATCGAGGCCGGGAAGTTCGCCGACCCCTGGTCGGTGAGCTTCGTGGCCCTGGGTGGCTACATGTACACCGAGTACATCAACTGGCACCTGTATGCCTGGGTGCTGGAGGGCGAGCGGGCGACGTGGCTGCGGCGGCAGGGGTGGGTGCAGAAGAGCGTCGAGTATTTTGCGCGGGCGCCCTTCACCAGCGTGGTGGTGTTCGCCTTTACGCCGTTGCCCTTCTGGGTGGCGCGCGGGCTGGCGATTCTGCGCGGCTACCGGCTGACGCCGTTCCTGCTCGCCACCGCGGTGGGTCGGTGGCCGCGGTTCTTTCTCTACGCCTGGTTGGGATCGGCCGTGGGCATCCCCGCATGGGTACTCTTGGCGGTGATTGTCGGGGGTGCGGTAGCCGTCGTGAGTGGCCGCGTCGCCCGCGGGGAGAATGTCTTGAGCGAGACCGTGCTCGACGCGCCGGAGGTGGAAGTGGAGGAGGTTCGCTAGACCGCCGTGGGCCGCCGGCCGTTGAACCGGCGGGCCAGCCCGGCCCAGTTCAGCACCTTGCCCAGGATCGCCAGGTTGTCCCCCAGCAACTCGCCCGGCGTCTTCTCGCAGTTGGCGCGGGTGCTGATGTAACAGGCGCCACAGGTGTTCCGGCTGGAAAACCCACGCTGCATGGCGCGATGGTCGTCGAAGTACGCCATGACCATGGCACAGGGGGTCATGCGCCCATCCGGGTTGACCACCAGGAACTTGTAACCGGCTTGGCACCCGCCGATGTGACCCTCCACCAGGAACCGGTAGAACTTCCAGAGGGTGCGCTCCGAAGTGTACACCGGTAGCCCGGCGCGCTTGAGCTCTACCACCGCCTCGATGGCGCGGCGCAGCTCACCCGGGGAGCCGTTGTGCCGCACCAGGCCCTTCGGATCGTCCATCCGCAGCGGCGTGTAGGCCGAGAAGTTGACGGCCACGCCCCAGCGGGCTGCCAACCGCACGATCTCCGGCAGGTCGCGGTAATTCCAGGCCGTGATGCAGCAGTTGAGCGAAATGTCGTCGGGCTCGCCCCGACCGACGCACTCGGGCACGGCGCGGTCCAGGTGCTCGAACAGCCCGGGAATGCGGCGGAAGGTGTTGTGGCGTTGGTCGGGGAAGTCGATGGAGAGTGAAAGCTGGTGCATGCCGGCGGCCTTGAGCTTGAGGAACCGCTCCGGCGACAGCTGCGATCCGTTGGTCACCACCACTATCCAGGGCAGCCGGCCGGGTTGCGCGATGGCGCGGATGATGTCGTCCACGTCGCCCCGGGCCAACGGTTCACCGCCCGAGATATTCACCACCACGGGGTTGAGCTTGCGACAGATGGCGGCATATTCGTCCGGGGTGCGTCGGGTCTCCTTGATGGGCCCGCCCCAGTTGCAGTGCCAGCAATTGGCGGTGCACGCGTGGGTGACCTCAAAGGCGACCGATAGCGGGTGCTTCCGCCACAGGTTCCACGTGGCCTGCGCGAACATCCGAAAGGCGATGCTCCTGGATATGTTCATCCAGCCCCCAGTGAGGCGTAGTCCGGACCGCGGCACGGGTTCGAAGCCATGGAGAGATGCCCGGCGGCCTGGCGAACTTATGGTCTCATCTCCTCATCTGGCAAGGAAGGTGCCGTGACGCGTCAGTGCCCGAATTGCGGAGCCCGCCTGGCGGCGTTGGCCATCCGCTGCGCCTGCGGCCATGAGCTGCCCGAGGCCCGCGACGTCCGGTCGGATCCGGACGCGCCGCGCTGCGGTGCGTGCGGCGCCGAGATGGGGCTCATGGCCGCCACCTGCCCCGGCTGCGGGGCCCACGGCTATCCGGCGCTCCGCCCTCGCCGGGGCAAGAAGAGCTTGGGCTCCCCGGAGTAGCGGCCTTCCGCACCGGGCTGCAACTTAGAGGGGCCAGGCAATGAGCGTTCACATCGCTGTGAGATTGGCCACACAGGAGTTCGGGACTATGCGCACTCTCCCTGCCGCCATGCTGGCCGTCATTCTGGCCCTGCCGCTTCCCGCTCAGGCCCAGCGCCGCCAGCCGCCGCCCGCGCCACCGCCGCAGCCGCAGCTCGATCCCTCGCTCTACAGCCAGCTGCGATATCGCCACGTCGGCCCGGTGGGCAACCGGATCACCTCGGCCTACGGGATTCCGGGAGATCCCAACACCTACTACGTCGGCGCGGCGTCGGGTGGCGTCTGGAAGACGACCGACGCGGGCCTCTCGTGGGATCCGATCTTCGACGGCCAAACGGCGCAATCGGTGGGACATCTCGCCCTCGCTCCGTCCAACCCCAACATCGTCTGGGTCGGGACCGGCGAAGCCCACGTGCGGAGCCACATCTCCCTCGGCGACGGGATCTACAAGTCGCTCGATGGAGGGAAGACCTGGGCCCACATGGGCCTGGAGAACACCGGGCGGATCGCGCGGGTCGTGATCCACCCCCAGAATCCGGACATCGTGTTCGCGTGCTCGCAGGGGCACAGCTACGGGCCGCAACCCGAACGTGGGGTGTATCGCACCACCGACGGCGGGCGGAGCTGGAACCTGGTGCTGCACGTGGACCAGAACACCGGCTGCTCGGATCTGGCGATGGATCCCACCAACCCCAACATCCTGATCGCGGGGTTCTGGCAGATTGAGATCCACACCTGGGGCCGGGAGTCCGGCGGCCCGGGGTCCGGCATCTTCAAGTCCACCGACGGCGGGACCACCTGGCGTCGCCTGCGGGGGAACGGGCTGCCCACCCGGGACCACGGCAAAGTCGCGGTGGCGATCGCGCGGAGTAACCCCAGTCATGTCTACGCCCTGATCGAGACCGGTGACGGCGTGCCGTGGCACGGGCGGCCCACGGACAGCGGCGAGCTGTGGGCCTCGATGAACGGCGGCGAGAACTGGAGCCTGGTGACCCACGACCGGCAACTCGCGGGCCGCACCCAGTACTACTCCCGCGTGGTGGTGCAACCGGATGACGAAAACGAAGTACACTTCCTGGCCGGATCGTACACCCGGAGTCTGGACGGGGGACGCACCAGCGTCGACTTAGGGTTTGGAAGTTCGCCGGGCGGAGATAACCACGACATCTGGATCGATCCCACCAACCCGGACCGGATGATCGTGGGCAACGACGGCGGGGTATCGATTTCCACCACTCGCGGAAGGGCGTGGTATCGCCTGCAGCTGCCCGTGGCCCAGATGTACCACGCCACGGTGGACACCCGGGTTCCGTACTTCGTGTACGGCAACCGGCAAGATGGACCCTCGTTCCGCGTGCCTAGCAACAGCCGGACCGGCGGCTTCGGCCCTGGTGGCGGCACCATCCCGCGCTCCGAGTGGTTCTCGGTGGCGGGCGGCGAGAGCGGATGGGCGACGCCGGACCCCGAAGACCCGGACATCATCTGGTCCAGCGCTTCCGGCTCGGGCTCGGTGGGCGGCATCGTGACCCGGATGGACCTCCGCACCCGCCAGGCGCATCACGTGGAGATCTGGCCGGTGAGCACCGTGGGGTGGCCCCCGGCCGAGTTGAGGTACCGGTTCGTGTGGACCTTTCCGCTCACCATCTCCCCGCACGACCGGAACAAGGTTTATGCGGGAAGCCAGTACGTGCACGTGACCGCGGACGGCGGGAAAAGCTGGCGAGAGATCAGCCCGGACTTGACGCTCAACGACAAGAGCCGGCAGCAGATCTCGGGCGGTCTCACGCCGGACAACATCGGCGTCGAGTACTTCAACGTGGTCTTCGCCATCGCCGAGTCCCGCTTGAAGCCGGGGCTCATTTGGGCGGGGACCAATGACGGCCTGGTGCACCTGACCCGCGACGGCGGGCAGACCTGGACCAACGTGACGCAGAACCTCCCCAACCTGCCGCCCTTTGGGACCATCAGCAACATCGAGCCTTCGCGCTACGACACGGGGACGGCGTACCTCTCGGTGGACTTCCATCAGGTCAACCGGCGCGACCCGTATCTCTACAAGACCACCGACTACGGCCGTACCTGGCGGATGATCGTCAACGGGATCCCGACGAGCCCGCTGAGCTACACCCACGTCATTCGTGAGGACCCGGTCCGCCGCGGTTTGCTGTACGCGGGAACCGAGAACGCCCTCTATGTCTCGTTCAACGACGGGGAACTGTGGCAGCCGCTCCAAACCAATCTGCCGCACGCGCCGGTCTACTGGTTGGTGATCCAGGAGCACTTCAACGACCTGGTGGTCTCGACCTACGGCCGGGGCTTCTGGATCCTGGACGATTTGTCGCCCATTCAGCAGTTGACGCCAGAGGTGGCGGCGTCCGACGCACATCTTTTCCGGCCCCGCGCCGCCTACCGGTTCCGCAATATCCCGGGGCAGGCGTCCACGTCCAACGATCCCACGGTGGGCCAGAACCCAGAGTATGGCGCCTCGATCAACTACTGGCTCAAGTCCGCGCCCGCCGGCGACGTCACCGTCACCATCCAGCAGCCAGGGGGTCAGACCGTTCGGACGCTTCGCGGGAGCAAGAACGCCGGCGTCAACCGGATCCACTGGGACCTCCGCAACGAGCCCAGCAAGGAGAGCCGGCTACGGGTGAAACCGCTCTACGCCGACTGGTTCGAAGTTCCGCCGGAGGGTCGCGCCGCACCGGGGATCGGCCGGTTCTCGGTGCTCATGCCTCCTGGGACCTATACCGTGAAGCTCAGCGTGGGTGGTCGCGAGTACACCCAGCCGCTGGAGGTGCGGCAGGATCCCAACTCCGGCGGGAGTCTCGAGGAGATTCGGGTCCAGACCGCGCGGCTGCTCGATCTCCAGACGGACATGAACGCCACGGTGGACATGTACAATCAGGTGGAACTGATCCGGGCGCAGGTCCAGCAGCTCAACCGGACCCTCGCCGCCGACGGCGACAACGCCGACATCCGGCGCGCCGCGGACTCGCTGGAGCAGAAGTTCATCGGGTTCGAGGAGAACGTCCACCAGCTGCGCGCCACCGGCCGGGGGCAGGACAACATTCGCTGGCCCATCAAGCTCGCAGGCCGGGTGGCCTATCTCGCCAACGGCATCGCCTCGTCGGACTTCGCGCCCACCGCCCAGCAGGTGCAGGTCCACGAGCTGTTCAAGGGCGAGATCCGCTCGCTGCAGGATCAGCTTGGCCAGTTGATCGGACGGGATCTCGCGCAGTTCAACGAGCGACTGCGGCAGCGAAACATCCCCAACATCGTGGCCGGGCCGGCGCAGGCGAGGCTGGTACCGTAGAGGCGAACTTCACATCCTCGCCCGCCCGGACGCCCTCACGCCGGGGCTGCTCGGATGAGCAAAGCCGCGGCTCCGTAGGCTGCTGCGGCCGTCACCAGCAGCACCTGGCTCCCGGCTTCCAGCGCGACGAGGGCCGCCACGGGGGCCGCCGCCACCGACGCGAAGCCGTTCGCGGCCCAGGCCCACGCCAGGCGAGTCGTGCTGGCGCCTGCCAGGGACCGCAGTCCTGTGGGAAACGGGATGCCCATGAGGAACGCCGTTGGGGCGAGGGCCGCGAGGGCGAGCACGGCGCGCACCGCCAGCGGGGTCGGTTGCGCGGCATGCACGGCGTAGAGCTGAGTGGCGCTCAGTATCCCCGCCAGCAGGGCGAGGACGGCCGGGGCAACCCAGGCCCGGCCCTGGCGTCGGTCAGACCAGACGCTGCCTACTCCCGAGCCGATCAACAGCCCGGCCAAGACGACCGCCACGCCGTACACTGGGTGGCCCAGCAGCAGGCTCAACTGCTGAATCGCCGCTATCTCCGCTGCCAGGTAGGCGAAGCCGATCAAGGCGAAGTACCCCCCCAGCCGAACGAGGCCGCGTTCGCCGCGCGCGCGTGCGGTGAGCAGCGCCGGAAGCAGGAGCAGGGCGAACGCGGCCACCAGGCTCTGCCCCAGCGTGGCCACCAGCGCCATCAATCCCCACTCCGAGAACGGCAGCCAGTCGCCTTGTCCCCGGGCGAGGAACGCCGGGAGCGCCGTCAGTCGGAGGTAGTGGTGAGGGTAGGGACGCGCGTCGGACCTGGGAGCCACGTCGAACGGATACTGCCGGCTGAAGGCGCGGGCGGAGTCAGGACCAGCGGCCGCGTGAAGCGCTGCTTGGAAGAGCACCGGTTCGGCGAGGCGATGAAACCGCTCCACCGGCTGAGTGAGGCCCGGGTACCAATCCAGATCGAGCTGGCGCTGGGCGGTCCACGCTCGCAAGGTTTGAAGGTCATTGGTGCTGAAGCCGCCTGGTCGGGCCAGCACGGTCACGGTGGCCCAGCTATGGGCAACGACCAGCGCTTGGCTGGGGCGATATCCTTCGCGTCGCAGCGCCTCGCCGGCCGTCATAACCACCCGCACCGGCTCCCTGAGCGGCACCGACAGCCACCGCGTGACGGCGAGGACGCCGCCGTCGCGGAGGAGTCGGAGGTACGCCCGGTAGGCGTCGGTCGTGTGGAGGAAGTCCTCGCTCAGGGCCCGTACTCCGGCCGCGCTGCCTCCCGGACCTCCCTCGAGGCCAAGGGTGACGAGATCGAACTGAGCGGACGTGCGGGACGCGAAGGTCCGCGCGTCCTGGACGATCCAGCGGACGCGGGGATTCCGGCCCGGGTCCGCCATCCTCACGAGGTCGCCGTGCAGCTCGACGGCGGTGACCTGGCTGGCGCCATGGCTCAGCGCGTTCGCCACCTCCAACCCGGCACCCGCGCCGATCACCGCCACGCGGTCCCTGGCGCCGAGCGCGAAGGGCAGCGACGACGGCAGCCAATCCAGGAATTCCGGAGCGCCCGCGCTACCGCGGGTCAGGGCGCCGGCAAGTTCGCCGTCCACGAACAGTGCCGTCTGGGCCGGAAAGGGGCCCTGGTAGGCGAGCGAGAGGCCAGGGGCGAACCGAAACGCGGGCGCATCCACGGCGACGACCCAGCCCAAAGGGCTCCAGTCTTGGGCGACGCGCTGAGCGCCAGGGAAGGCTTCGACCTGGGGCAGGCCCTTGTAGGGCGAGACGGGCAGGCGTTGCGCGGGATAGGCCGTAGCACTCGCGGCCAGTGCCAGTGCCAGCCAGGTGAGTGCTCGGGCCGGTCGCGGCGTCTCCGCTCGGAGCGCGGCGAGGGCGCCGAGCGCCGCCAGCACCGCGCTCCAGGAGAGCGCGTCGGGGAGCGGCACCCACCGCATCAGGGCGATGCTCAGTAAGGCCCCGGCGCCCGATCCGAGAAAGCTGCCACCGTAGGTGAGGCCGGGGCGATCCACCTCGAGCGCGAGCGACAGCAGGATGACGAGTGCGGCGCCCGCGAATGGCAGTGCCAGGAGCGCGTACAGCAGGGCCACGAGCGCCCACTGGCCAGGATCCACCGCGAGCCGGGTGGCATCGAGGGAGACCCGTGTGGCCAGGGCCGGGCTGACCAGCAGCAGGATCGGTGTCAGGGCCGCCGCCCATGCCAGCCTGCGGACCTGGCGCTGGGCGCCGGTATCCCGGGTCACCGCCAGCGCGGTCCCGCTCAGCCCGAAACCGAGCATGGCGACGCCGACCGCCATGTAGGCGAAGTGGTGGAAGTGCTCGATGGCGAACAGCCGGACGAGCAGGACCTCGTACACCAGGGTAGCGGCGGATACCAGGCCGACCGCGATGGGACGGGCTAGCATCCCCGCCGACTCAACGTAGTCCGGAGAGCATCGGCACGAAGCGCACCGGCAGGAGGTTCTCCGTGGTCACGGCGGCGTCGGAGGCCTTCCGCACCAGAATCAGATTCTGCACGCCGTAGACGCTCCCTACCGGGATCACCATACGGCCCCCGGGCTTGAGCTGGGAGATGAGGGCCGGGGGGATGTAGCCAGCCGCCGCGGTCACGATCACGGCGTCGTACGGCGCCGCTTCGGGCCACCCGAAGTGGCCGTCGCCGTGTCGAACCTGGACATCGGCGTACCCCAGGCGGCGCAGCCGGTCAGCGGCGCTGTCCGCCAGCGCGCGGAAGATCTCCACGGTGTACACCTCGCACCCGAGTGTCTCCAGCACCGCGGCCTGATAGCCTGAACCGGTCCCGACCTCCAGCACTTTCTGGCCGGGCGCTAGCCGGAGCAGCTCGGTCATGTAGGCCACGATGTACGGTTGCGAAATGGTTTGGCCGTAGCCGATCGGCAACGGATGATCGCCGTAGGCCTCGCGCCGATACTCCTCGGGGACGAACTCGTGGCGCGGCACGCGGCGGAGGGCATCGAGCGTGGCCGGGTCACGCACCCCGTAGACTTCGATCGTGGACACCATGGCCAGGCGCTCCTCGCGGAGCCGGGCCGGCTCGGCGACTTGGCTCTGCGCGGTTGGGGGAAGTAGCAGGAGCAGCATTCCCGCGAAGGTGGCGGCGCGGGGCGGCACGCCGCAACGTGAGCGGTCAAACGTGGCTGGCACTGCACCCTCGGCGGACATAGGCACGGGCGCCCGCGTCAGCGGCACGGCGCGAGCGCGGGCCCTCAGGTTCTCCGGCAGGTTCTAATCTGCGTCGCTGGCGCAGTCGGTGCCAACCGTGAAGAACGCCGAGCGAAGAAGTTCAGAATGCTTTCAGGCCGCCGGTGGCAGGATCACCTCACACGCAGGCAGGGCGGAGATATCAGTCATGGAGCGGGCATTGATCGTCGGCGCCGCGGGGCGCGACTTCCACAATTTCAACGTGTTCTTTCGCGAGAACCTCCAGTACCAGGTGGTGGGCTTCACCGCCGGGCAATTGCCGAACATCGCTGGGAGGCGTTACCCGGGGGCGCTGGCCGGCTCTCGCTACCCCGACGGGATCCCGATCGATCCGGAGAGCGATCTGGAACAGTTGATCCGCGAGCGCCAGGCGGACGTGGTCGTCTTCAGCTATTCCGACGTCTCGCATGAGCACGTGATGCACCTAGCCTCCAAGGCGCTGGCGGCCGGGGCGGACTACCTCCTGCTGGGACCGCGACACACCATGCTCCGGGCCGTCGTGCCGGTGGTAGCGGTGTGCGCCGCCCGCACCGGCTCGGGGAAGAGCCAGACCACCCGCCGGATCGCGTCGATTCTCAAACAGTCCGGCAAGCGGGTGGTGGTGGTACGGCATCCCATGCCGTATGGAGACCTGGCCGAGCAGGCGGTGCAGCGATTCGCGTCGCCGGACGACCTGGAGCGGCAGCACGCCACGATCGAGGAGCGCGAGGAGTACGAGCCGTTGGTCTCTGGGGGGCACGTGGTCTATGCGGGCGTGGACTACGGCCAAATCCTTCGGGCTGCCGAGCGCGAGGCCGACGTGGTGCTCTGGGACGGCGGGAACAACGACTTCCCGTTCTACCGGCCGGACCTCCTGGTGGTGGTCATGGATCCGCACCGGGCGGATCACGCGATGCACTATCATCCCGGCGAAGCCGTGGTTCGCATGGCTGACGTGGTGCTGATCAACAAGGTGGATACCGCGGGTCCGGAGCAGATAGCGGCGGCGCAGCGCACCGCGGCCGAGCTCAATCCCACAGCGGAAGTGGTCCAGGCGGCGAGCCCCATTCAGGTGACGGACGGCCAGCAGCTCCGTGGCCGGAGGGTGTTGGTCGTGGAGGATGGTCCCACGCTGACGCACGGCGGCATGCCGTTCGGCGCGGGGTGGATCGCGGCCCGGCGGTACGGCGCGGCCCAGATCGTGGACCCCCGACCGTACGCCGTCGGGTCGATCGGGGAGGTCTTCGAGACCTATCCGCAGACGGGGCCGGTCCTGCCCGCGATGGGTTACAGCGAGACCCAGGTGTCCGAACTGGCCGAGACCATTCGGCGGGTGCCGGCGGAGGTGGTGGTGGTGGCGTCCCCCATCGACCTGCGGCGCCTGATCACTCTGGACCGGCCGGCTCTGCGCGTGACCTACGAGCTTCAGGAAGTGGGTGAGCCGACGTTGACGGACGTACTACGGCGGCGAGGGCTGCTGGAAGCCGGTGGGCGGGTGGCGGCGTCGTGAGGGGTGGCTGGCTGCGCCTTGTTACCGCGGCCAGCCGACGGCCAACAGGTACACCGGCCGCTCCGCCGGCGACAGGCCCAACACGGCGCTCACGTCGGCGTCCTGAAACGCGCCGATCGGAACCGCGCCCAGCTCCAGGGCAGTGGCCTGCAGTAGCAGGTTCTGCGCCGCGTGGCCGGCCTCGAGGTCCACGTACCGCTCGGCGCGAGGTCCGTACTTGACGGCGGTGCGCTGGTCCACCGCGGCCACGACGAAGACCACGGCGGCCTCGCCCACGGCTGCCTGCGCCAGCGCCGCGCGCTGGAGGGCGGAGCGCAGGTCCCGCGGGTTGACTGTCCGCACGCAGTGCCGGCGCGGATCGTAGTGCAGCAGACCGCGCTCAGTGGCCGCATACAACTCGAGGGGGTAGAGCGCCCCAGCTGAGGGTGCGGTTCTCAACCCCTGGGGGCTGGTCTGGCCCTGTGCCGCCCACAACAGCTGGGCCAGGATGTCGTCCGGAAGCGGGCGGGGCGCAAACTCGCGGACCGAGCGGCGTCGCGCGAGCGACTGCTCCAGGGAGACCGGCCCGGTCTGGCGGGGGGCTGGGAGGGAACGCCACTGGCCGGTGCACGCCGCCTGTGCGGCCGGCGTCTCCGGTGCGGGGCCGGGCCGCATGGAGCCGGTCATCAGGGGCACGCAGAGCGCGAGGCTGGCCGCCAACCGGCTCAAGCGCCCAGCCTGGAAAGCTCTACCACCTTGGGCTGGACCAGGCGCTCGAAGTCGCGGTACGACAGCCTGATCAGCTCGGCGTGCGATCCCGCGTTGAACGCGATCTGTTCGTCCTCAGCGAGGCGCTGGGAGGCGAACACGTTCATGCCGTAGAGATTGCCGAACGGGGGCATGGCGCCGAGTTCACAGTCCGGAAACAGATCCCGGAACTCCCGTTCGCTGGCCAGCTCGACGGTGGTGGCTCCTGCGGCCCGCTTCAGCAGCTCGAAGTCGACCCGATCCGACGCCGGCAGGACGGCCATGGCCATGGTCCCGTCCAGCTTCACCATGACGGTTTTGGCGAACTCCTTGCCTTTGATGTGCGCCGAGGCCGCGATCTCGTGAGCGCTGTAGGCGGGTGAGTGCGTGATGGTCACGTACTTCACGCCCTGTTGGTCCAGAAAGTCCTTGAGCGTGCGCCCGGGCATCGGCCCCCTCCGGGTGGTCTCCGACCCAGACCGTAGGACCCCGCCTGTGAAGCGGAGTCAGGGTCCGAGTGAGCGGATCCTTAGGACCGCGGTCAGCGCGCCAGGATTGGGGTCCGCGGTCCAGCCGCCCCTGCGGCCGCTGCGGCCCCTGCGCCCGCTCCGCCCACCCCGGCCCTCAGTGAGTGCCGGCAATGAGCGAGATGACGATGGACACGGCGATCAGCGCGATGATGATCCACTCCAGCGTCTCCATCCGGCGCGCGGCGGCCCGGTCGGTCAACTTGGCGTAAATGCTCTCCAGGGTGTCCAGCTTGCGGAGGATGGCCGCGTCCCAGTCGTCGATCCGGAACCGCCGAGACACCAGGCGGTACACCCGCGCGAGGTATTGCTCGCCGACCAGCTTCAGGGCGTTGGTCACCTGCTCGAAGAGGATCGCGCTGTCCAGCTGGAGCTGGGCCAATTGCTCCGAGCCGGGGCCGTACGGCGGCAGCAGCCGGAGTCCCCGTGACCGCAGCACCAGCCCGTAGGCGCGCTCCAGGGCCTGGTCGAGCTGGGTATCCAGGGCGCGCATCTCCAGCAATTGGGTATTGGCGAATTCGAGTACCGCCCGCACGTCATCGCCTTCCGGGTCGAAGATCAACGCACCGTCGGTGTCGATGAACGTGGCGTCGCTGGGTCCGAACGAGAGCCTCGACGCGATGGCGTCGCTCACTTCTTGCTGCGACAAGCTGGCGGGAGCGGCTCGCAGGATCTGGGCCACGAGGCCGGCGTGCTCGGTCCAGAGCAGCGCGGCGTCGCACGCCTCGCGGAGGGCCTCGATCTGAAAGACGCAGTAGTCCTCGACGAATTCGGCGATGCGCGGGCGGGCCGCCGCGTTGCCCAAGGTCCGGAGCAACCGCTCCACGTGAGCCCGGGAGTCCGCCAGGAGCGCCTCGTTGCCCCAGAGGTTGGCGGAGAGTTGGGGCAGGGTCGTCAGCGGGCCTTCGAGCGGGATGGCGTAGCTCACGGAGACCGCCCCGAAATCGTACAGCACCAGCTCCACGGCCGACGCGGTACGATGAGATCCGACGGCCACCGGGGCGCCCTCCTGCGTGACGCGGAGCGGAGGCGGCCGATACTCGAAGAAGGCCGGCGCCCGGCGTTTGGACTTGACGGTCTGGCGCTCCTTCGCGGCGAGTACCCGGCGCTCGGCCGCGTCGAGGTCGATGGCGTAGGCCGCATCATACGCGAATAGCGGATAGCAGGCGCCGCGGGCGATGGTCAGTTCGGCCATGACGATCTATCATGTAACACTCCCCAGAGGCGGGCGCCATGTCCAGGAACCTTCCCGGTGGTGCCGCCGGATTCCGCGGTGCTACGCTTGCATTGGGGAACGACCATCCTGCCGTTGCGCATCCGCGTGCGCAACGACTGAACCGGTCGCGGCGCTACCCAGGGCCGTTGCTGGGAGTGACGGTCACATCACCCCGTTGCCGGTGAGCCGTTTGACCAGCCGGTAGCAAAACTCGAGTCCCTCATAGAACCACATCGCCGCGATCCGCTCGTCCTGCCCGTGGGCGCGGACGTCGTCTGCGTCGCCGAAGACGCCGGACACTCCGTAGACCGGGATGCCGGCCTGCCGCAGGTACAGGCCGTCCGTGGCCCCGGTGCTCATGGTGGGGATCACCGGCACGCCGGGCCACATCTCCCGGGTGGTTTCCTCGATGGCCCCCAGGACGTCCTGCGTCAGCGGCGAGGGCGGACTGGGCTTTGCCGGCGCGATCGGCGTGACCGTGACCTGCCCGTCGGCGATCACGCGCCGAAGCGTCGCGAGTACGTCATCCGGCGGCTCGCCCGGCAAGATCCGGCAGTTGACGGTGGCCCGGGCCCGCTGGGGTAAGGCGTTCTCGGCGTGTCCCCCGTCGAGCATGGTGGCCACACAGGTGGTGCGCAGGCGGGCGTTGTACTCCGGAATGCCGGCGAGTCGCGCCACCGCCGTGGGGTCCTGCGGATGCTGGAGAAGGCGGCGCATGGCACCGCCGATTTCCGGCTCCTCGATCTGGGCGGTTCGCTCCAAGAACGCCCGCGTGACCTCGTTGAGCTTGACCGGGAAGTCGAATGCCGCCACCCGAGACAAGGCCGCCGCCAACCGGTAGATGGCGTTGTCCTTGCGCGGCAGGGAGCTGTGCCCGCCTGGGTTGGTGACCTCCAGGGTGAAGCTCTGGTAGACCTTCTCGCTAGCCTGGACGTTGTGGGACAGACGCCGTCGGTCCTTGATGACCCCACCGCCGCCTTCGTTCAACGCGAAGGCCGCGTCGATCAGCTCGCGATGGTTCTGGAGCAGCCAGTCCACACCGTTGTAGTCGCCGCTCTCCTCGTCGGCGGTGAGCGCCAGGATGATGTCGCGGTCCGGCACGTAGCCTTCCTGCTTCCAGCGGATCAGGTTGGCGCTCCAGATCGCGGCCTCGTCCTTGTCATCACTGGTGCCCCGGCCGTAGAACCACCCGTCCCGTTCCAGGAAGGTGAACGGGTCCACGGTCCAGTCGCGGGGATCGGCCTCCACCACGTCGAGGTGCGCCAGCAGGAGGACGGGCCTCCGGCCGGTGGGACGCCCGCGCAGCCGCACCACCAGATTGCCCCGGTTGGCCACGGGGCCGAGGATGCGAAGGTCGGCGTCGGTGAAGCCGGCCGCCCGGAGGCGCGCCGCCATCTTCTCCGCCGCGGCCGTGGTATTGCCCGCGGATTGCGTGGTGTTGGTCTCGATCAACTCTCGGAGGAGGTCCCGCGCCAGCGCCTGGTACTGGGCCGGGCTTTGGTGGCGGGCCGGCGCCGGCGATTGCCCGTGGGCCGACCCGGCGAGCGTGGCCAGGACCGCGGGGAGGAGCCTGCGGACATGCACACGGAACATCCGATGCCTCGTCAGTTGAACCGTGCCTTGGTCCTCCTATTTGGCGAGGCGTTCCTCCGCCACCACCTTGGCCACCACCTCGAGCACCTTGGCGCGGGCGCGGTCCACGTCCTGCTGGAGCGGGACCTTGCTCTCGAGCAGCTGCTTGTTTTCGCGCCGGACGATCGCGGCCTCGAACGCGCCGAGCGCTTCCTGGATGCGCTGCTGATACTCCGTGCCCTTGCCCATCGTCGCTGGTCTCCGGGAGATCAAGTGCTGCAGTGAGATACCACAGGGGCTCCGGGGCAGCAAGGTCCGAATTCATCCGCGGTTCATCGCCGCTTAAGACCGAGGGCGTGAGGTTGGCTCCGTATGCCCGAGGCGGCAGTTCGATTGAGGGTCGCATGAGCCCGGACAAGCGAGAGAACGTCCACCGCGGAGGCGCCGCCGAGTCGGCGGGCGGGCTGGGTGCGTACCTGACGATCGCGGGGCGTGGCCCCCCGACGGGTTGTCTCTTCGAGGCGAAGGTGAGCGCGCTCTACTCGGTGGCGTATGCCATCAAGCTGGGCTTGGGACGCGGCGGCCGCGACTTCACCGTCCTCGACCTGGAGGCCTTCTGGGTCCGCCTGCCCAACGGGCCGCGTACCTGGAAGCTGGGCATTCGCGCGCCCGCCACGTTGAACGCACGGGACCTCAGCGAGGCCATCGCCACGCTCGCCGCCAAGGGGAGGGATCCGCTGGTCAAGGACGTCATGTTGGAATCACTGCAGGAACGCGACGTGGAGCCCTTCCCTCTGGCGGTCGGCGCTTCGGCGAACTCACCCTAGAACTCCGGGTTACCGAAGTCCTTCTCCGCGGTCCGCCCGCCACCGTCTGGCGCCCGGGACCCCCGGTGAAACCGCTCGGGGCGCTTGCCGTAGGGTGGGATGAGCCTCCCTTTCCGAAGGAGCCGTGTCATGCTCAGGTCGTTGCTCACGCTGGCCGCGCTGGCCGTCGCCGGCATCGTCGCGTGGAAACTCGTGTGGGTGATGTTGCTCCCCATGCTCTTCGGGTTGCTGGCGCTGGCCATCAAGATCGCCCTTATCGTCCTGTTGGTGTTCGTGCTGTACCGCCTGTTCCGCCGGGTCACGCAACCGGACGTCCAGACCTGACACGACGCTCGCGGTACAGCGTCCTGTTCTGATCCCGGCCTCGCGGCTGCGCCTTCATGCCGCGGGCGCCGGGTGTATCTTTGAACCCAACCTCTTCTGGTGAGAGCCGTACCCGCTCATGGCCAGATCGTTCGGTCCGCTCCTCGGACTCCTGTTGCTCTTCTGGATAGCTGCCTGCGCGCGAGGTGGGCCGCCGCAGGAAACCGGCCCCAGGCCGGAGTCCGCGCCGGCGCCGCCGGTGG
>Ga0073934_10003885_pt1 | contig 26179 bp, 27 predicted proteins | sample LarsenN4metaG_FD_76834 | JGI IMG/M metagenome (GOLD analysis project Ga0073934, IMG submission 76834) | Hot spring sediment bacterial and archeal communities from British Columbia, Canada, to study Microbial Dark Matter (Phase II) - Larsen... ... | reverse complement strand
GCTCTGGAAGGATCTGTCTGGGAAAGCATGATTCATGGGGTTCTCCAAGAAGGCGAGGGAACCCCGACCCCGACGGGAGACGGTGACTCCCGGAGGGTGGATGGCGAGGACGGCTGAAAGCCGAGGGAAACGGGGTGTCGGGTGATGGCGTCCCGATGCCATCGCTGGCGGTCGGTTCACCATCCCCGAGACCCGAGGACTCGATCGGCACGAGTTCGAGCCGCCGGCGGCGCCGCGACGGGCAACTCGATGCCCGCGACCTTCAGGTCGTGAGCACGCGAGCGGCGCCTCGGCGCAGGCCCTCGGCAATGCCGATCCAGCGGTCGGCGATCCGGTCCAAGTAGACCAGGTCGTCGGCCGCGATCTCGCCCGAGGCGCGGAGCCGGGCGATGACTTCCTTGACCAGGAGGGGATCCTCCCGGGCCAGCACGATAGCCGTCGAGGCGATGCGCCTGCGGTAGGTGTCGACCGTCATGGTCAGCACACCGTCGTGCAGCGCTCGGACGCCAGAGGGTCCGCGGCCTCGCACACCACGCGCGTGGACGCATGGGGCGTGCAGGGCCGGGGCCGGAGCAGCGCCGGAAGGGTGACAGGCCGCCGGGCGGGCACACGGGCAAGCCCGGCACCACCCAGCAGTGCACACACCGGCGCGACAGCGCGGTTCCAGGGAACGGGACTCATGGGGGTTCTCCTTCAGGGGTGAAGGGGAACGCCCATCCCTGGCGGGGAACTGGGGTTCCCCGTCTGGGATGCCTTGCCGGGAAGACAAGGCGCTTGGTCGCGCACCAATGCGTGCGCGAGCTGCAGAGGTCCGCATCCGAGAGGACGGGACCAGGGCAGATGCGTGCGTCAGGCCAGGCTACTGATCGAGATCAGGCCGGGCTGGTGAGCGCAGGGCGCGTCACGACGCAGAGGTCGTGATCGGCGCATGCGAGGAGGGGCCACGACACGGGGTCATGGCCGGCTCCTGGTTTCGGATCCGGATGGATCTGAATCGGCCCGGCACACGGAGCTGCCGGACGGGACACAAGGCAGGTAACGACTGCGACGCCAGCTGGGCTGGACTTCAGGGCGACCGGAGCCACCGATGAAGGCTGAGCAGACGCGATGTCCGCAGGAAGCCAAGTCAGTATCGGACGGGGTCCCTCGGTCGGCAACGGACCCGAGGTCTCATCGCGGCAATGCCCGCCCAAGCGACCGGCTCGGCCGACGCTTGGGCGGGCAATCGATTCCGAGTCCTCCACGTCGGGGGCCCGGAACGTGGCGCTGCCCAGTTGCTGGGCGTGCGGGCAGGCTGACGGTTCGTATAGTGGGCGGATCAACATCTCCTGCAGACCGGTTCCGCCCTGACCATGACCGTCGAGCGCTATGCCTTCACCGACTGCGAAGCCACCACGGCGGCAGGCGTGCCGCTGCGCATTCCCGCTGGCGTTCACCATGTCGAGCGGCGATCGCTGGTGTTCCGCGTGCGCCTGGGTGGCCGCGAGCTCGATCTGACCCTGGCCGAGTGGGAGCGCCTGCTGGATGCGGGCTGTGTCGGGCCGGTTGTCGCCGCCGATGATCCACCGGGGACTGGCGAGACCCATCCTGGGTGAAACACGCGAGGTGCCGGGCAGGCTGGAACGTCTAAGCGAGAGCGCTGGTCGGACCCCGACGACCACGGCAGTTGCGCTGCTCGAGTGGGCCAGCGACGCGGCGATGAGTGTCTACACAGCGGCCACCACAACTACCCGGACTCGGCCACAAGCAGTCGGACACGTTCGTGCCAGGAAGCTGCCGTTCGACGGCCTGCTGATCTCTGTCGCAGAGCCGGAAGCAGGCTATCTCACTCAAACACTTCCAGACAGCGACAGCACTTCATCCCGCACTCGGTCAAGCCTGCCAACGCTCAGTGAGCTCCGCGGACGTGGCGCCTGGCGGCCGTCGGCGGTTTTGCCCCCGCGTGGTCTATGCCCTGCAGAATGCCGCAGTCGGCGGCTGCATGCGGCACTGGACAAGCCGCCCGAAGCGCACGCAGCTCCTTCTCCAGGGCGCGCAGGGCCCGGATCCGTTCGGCCACATGGCCGATGTGCTCATCGAGCAGGCTGTTGACTTCGCCGCAGTCAGCCGTCGGCTGATCCTTGAATCGCAGCAGCACCCGCACCTCGTCAAGTGTCATGTCCAGGCTGCGGCACTGGCGGATGAACGCCAGCCGCTCCGCGTGATGCGGCGTGTAGATGCGGTAGTTGCCCTCCGTTCGGGCGGCCGTGGGTAGCAGGCCCTCGCGCTCGTAGAAGCGGATCGTCTCAACAGGCGTTCCGCTGGCCTGGGCCAGTTCGCCGATGCGCATGGTCGGACTCCTTCCCGCAAGCGCGGGTTCGCGGTACGTCTTGACTCTATACCCACTTCAGGGTTTCCAATCGAGCCATGGCCCACGAACACACCCATGACATCAAGCCGGCGTCCGTTCGCGCCACCGGTGTTCCCGGCTGCGGCGATTGCTGCCATCCCGTCGGCTCCGCCACGGTCGCCCCGGACGCGCAGCAGACCTTGAGCGGCCAGCGTTTCAGGGTCCCCGCCATGGACTGCGCGGCCGAGGAGTCCGAGATTCGGCGCGCGGTCGAGGGCATTCCGGGCCTTGTGGGGCTGCGCTTTCAGCTGGGCGAACGCAGCCTTCGAATTGACGGCGACCCTCAGGCGGCAATTGCGGCGGTCGAGGCGATCCGAAACAGCGGCTTCGAGATCCATCCATGGCCCGCCGCGCCGGCCTCGACGCAGGACGGCGACGCCGCAGCCCACGATCACGATGCGAAGACCGGCACGGGCCTCCCCCGCCTGCTGGCCGCCCTCGCACTTGCCATCGCCGCCGAGGGCCTGTCCTTCTTCGTGCCCGACGCGCCGTGGTCCAGGCCGGCAGGCCTGGCCATCGCCGCCGCTGCCATCGCACTGACCGGCTTCGGCACCTTCCGCAAGGGGCTGACGGCGCTGCGGCACGGCCGCCTGAACATCAACGCCCTGATGACCGTGGCGGTCGCCGGCGCCTTCGTCATCGGTCAGTGGCCCGAGGCCGCGATGGTCATGGCGCTCTACGCCGTCGCCGAGCTGATCGAAGCCCGCGCCGTTGACCGCGCGCGCAATGCGATCAGCGGCCTGCTCGCGCTCTCGCCCGAAATGGCCGACCTGCGGCAAGCCGACGGCACGTGGAAGTCCGTGGCCGTGGCTGAGGTGCCGATCGGCGCGACGGTGCGGGTCAGGCCCGGCGAGCGCGTCGCGATGGACGGGGTCGTCACGGAAGGCGGGACGAGCATCGACCAGGCACCGGTCACTGGAGAGAGCCTGCCGGTGGACAAGAGCCCGGGCGATGCGGTCTACGCCGGCACCATCAACCAGACCGGCACCATCGAGTGCCGCGTCACGGCAGCGGCCTCGCAGTCCACGCTGGCGCGGATCATCCATGCGGTCGAGCAGGCCCAGGGCAGTCGCGCGCCCACCCAGCGCTTCGTCGACCGCTTCGCCGCGATCTACACGCCGGCGGTGTTCGTGCTGGCGCTGGCCGTGGCCATCGCCGGCCCCTGGCTGTTCGGCTGGACCGTGCTGGCGGCCGTCTACAAGGCCCTGGTGCTGCTGGTCATCGCCTGCCCCTGCGCGCTGGTGATCGCGACACCCGTCACCGTGGTCAGCGGCCTCGCGTCGGCCGCCAGGCGCGGCATCCTGATCAAGGGCGGTGTCCACCTGGAGCAGGCGCGGCTGCTCAAGGCGATCGCGCTCGACAAGACCGGCACCATCACCGAAGGCAAGCCACGCCTGGTCGAGTGGCAGATGCTGACCACCAGCGTACCCAAGGCACGGGCGGAGCACATCGCGGCCGCCCTGGCCGCGCACTCGGACCACCCGGTGTCGCGCGCCATCGCCGCCGGGCTGACGCCCAACAGCATCGAGGCCCGCAGCTTCGCCGCGCTGTCCGGGCGCGGCATCGAAGCCGACATCGACGGCGAACGCTACGTGCTGGGCAACCACCGCCTGATCGAGGAGCGCGGACAGTGCTCCGCCGAGATCGAGGCCGTGCTGCACCGCCACGAGCAAGCCGGCCGCTCGGTGAGCCTGCTGGCCACCGCGTCGGGCGTCGTGGCGCTCTTCGCAGTGGCCGACACCATCAAGCCGTCGTCGGCAGCCGCCATCGACGAGCTGAAGGCGATGGGCATCACGCCTGTCATGCTGACCGGGGACAACCAGACCACCGCCGAGACGATCGGCCGCGAGGCCGGTTTGACGGACATCCGAGGCAACCTGCTGCCCGAGGACAAGCTTGCGGCAATCCAGGCGATGCAGAAGCAGTACGGCGCAACGGCGATGACCGGCGACGGCATCAACGACGCGCCGGCACTGGCCCAGGCCGACATCGGCGTGGCCATGGGCGCTGCCGGTACCGACATCGCGATGGAAGCTGCCGACGTCGTCGTGATGAACGACGACCTGCGGCGCATCGCCGAGACCGTGCGCCTGTCGCGGCGCACGCACGCGGTGCTGTGGCAGAACATCGCGCTGGCCCTGGGCATCAAGGCGGCCTTCCTGGTGCTGGCACTGTTCGACAACGCCAGCATGTGGATGGCCGTCTTTGCGGACATGGGCGCCAGCCTGCTGGTGGTTTTCAACGGGCTGCGGCTGCTGCGGCCCGAGCGCAGGGAGTTGTGACGTGATGACGCCCCAATTGTTGACAGCGACGCGGTTGCTGGACTTCGAGCACCCGGCACTGCGGGCGCTGATCAATGAACGCCAATGGCTCGCGCTGAGCGAGCACGACCGCATCGGCGCCGCCTATGCCTTCGTTCGTGACGAGATCGCCTTTGGCTACAACACGAGCGACGACCTCCCGGCCTCTGTGGTGCTCGCCGACGGCTACGGCCAGTGCAATACCAAGAGCACACTGCTGATGGCGCTGCTGCGTGCGCTTGGCATCCCGTGCCGGCTGCACGGATTCACGATCGACAAGGTGCTTCAGAAGGGCGCCGTAACCGGCTGGGCCTACCTGCTGGCGCCGCGAAACATCCTGCACTCCTGGGTGGAAGTGCAGCACGAGGGGCGGTGGATCAATCTGGAAGGCTTCATCCTGGATGGTCAATACCTCCGAGCGCTGCAGCAGCGGTTCGCCGACCATCGGGGCCCGTTCCTGGGTTACGGCGTCGGAACCCCGGACCTGAACGATCCGGCGGTGGACTGGCGCTGTGCCGACACCTACATCCAACGCGACGGCATCAACCAGGACTTCGGCGTCTTCGATGATCCCGATGCCTTCTACGCCAGGTGCGGCGCGAACCTGTCGGGGCCCAAGCGCTGGGTGTTCGAGCGCATCGTGCGGCACATGATGAACCGGAACGTGGATCGCATCAGGCGCAGCGGGTCGCCAAGAGAAGCAGCCCAGCGCTCGTCGCTGCCGGAGATGACATCGAAGTAATGTCGCTGCAAGTGTTGCGTCGCTGGCGGCTCCCTACATTGATCTCTCGCGTTGGCTTGTCGTGGCGCTTTCCCAGTGCCCCAAGCCACCCAGAGAGCAACGTAAGGATCGAGATGAAGACAACTCAGGCCTCAAGAGCACTCACACTGCTTGGTGTGTCGCTGATCGCTGGAGCCGCCGTGGCATCCGAGCCTGCACGCCTGGATCCCACCACTGTGCGCACGCTGGCCGAGGCAAAGAGGTCGCTTGAGCGGATGCCGGTTTCGAGATCGAGCGCAGCCGCGGCCGTCGCGACATCCAAGCCGCGCTCGCTTGCCGAGGTCAAGCGAGATCTGAACGCTCCAGCTGGACCTGCCGCGGCAAGCGGCGACGTACCACTGAGCGGCAGATCACTCGCTGAGGCCAAGCGACTCGACTGAGGCCGATGCCTGAAGGCAGGCCGCCGCCGTCGGCGGCCCGCACCACAGGGTTCGCCCGCGAGACGGTCTGCACCTGGAATGCGTGGCAGGATGCAAGAAGCATCAATGCGCCTCGGAGCCCGCAACAGTCGACTCCCCCCTTTCGGGAAGCCTCAACCCTACCCTGGTGACACCTTGTTGGCTGGTCACGAAGGCTTTGCCGTCATGCATTCGAGCAATCGCGGCCACGATGGCCAACCCCAGGCCGTGGTGCTGAACGGCGTCGGAGCGCGATGGATCGGCGCGGTAGAACCGTTCGAACAAGCGGGACTGATGCTCGCTGGGGATCGTTTGGCCCCGATTGCTCACAACCAGTTCGATGCGGTCGAAAGAGCTTGAGATCTCTACAACGATGTCACTGCCTCGCTCCGCGTAGCGCGTGGCGTTGGCGAGCAGGTTGCTCAAGGCGCGCCTCACCAAGCCCGGATCACACCGAAGCCTGGCATCGCCGGCGATCGAGAAGCCGACTCCCGCCTCTTCCGCAGCAGCGGAGTGGTAGTCGACCACCTCGGCGCTGAGTGACGCCAGACTTTCGATCTGTTCACTGCGGGCCTTCGCACCTCGATCCGCGCGCGACAGGAACAGCATGTCGTTGACGATTCCCGTGAGCCGCTGCAGCTCCTCCAGGTTCGACTCCAGGACGTCACGATGCGCGTCGGCCGCGTGCGGGCGACGCAACACGACTTCCGTGCTTGTGATCAGCGTCGCCAACGGCGTGCACAACTCGTGAGCCACGTTGGCGTTGAAGCCCTCCAGCTGGTCGTAGGCTCCTTGAAGTCGGTCCAAGAGACCGTTGAAGCGATGGACGAGTGGTTGAAGCTCGCGCGGCTGCTGGCTTCCATCCAGGCGCTGGCCCATGGTGCTTGCGCCAAGCAATTCAGTCTGGCGCACCAGGCCACGCACCGGTGACAACCCGGCTCTGACCAGCACGAAGCCACCCGCGGAGATCAGCGCTGATCCAAGCAGGGCCGAAACTCCGAGGGTCCAGGCGAGCTGGGTCAGCGCAATGCGGTCGTCCGTGGTGTCCAGTTCAAGCAGAACCCTTACCGGCACGTTGTTGATTCGCACTGGCGCCTCGTAGGCAATGCTCCGGGTGGGGCGCGAGGATGCCGTCGGGAAGCTGTTTTCGTAGAACACCTCGTTCGCCGGCCCTTGCAGGCGCACCCGTAGGTCGGCATGTCCGAGGAAGAAGTCATCCAGCTTGTGTCTCAGCACCGCGAGGTCATTGGCAGCATCCACCTCGCCGAGCAGGTGGTTCACGATCGCCTGCTTCTGTTGCAGCGACTCGACCTGCCTCTTGTCTTGACTGGACGAGCTCACGACATAGACGATCGTCGAGACGATGAGAAGGCCGACCAGCGACTGCACCGCCAGCCACCACGACAGGCGCAAGCCCAGGGAGCTGGTCATCTCCGCTGCGTTCGGCTCGCTCAAGCGCGAAGCTCCATCACGTATCCCATGCCGCGCACCGTGTGAAGCAGATTGACTTCGTAGGGCTCGTCGAGCTTGCTGCGCAGACGTCGAATGGCCACCTCCACCACGTTGGTGTTGCTGTCGAAATTCATGTCCCACACCTGTTCCGCGATTTCAGTGCGGGACAGAACCTCGCCAGGGCGGCGCAGGAAGAGTGCCAGTAGATTGAATTCCTTGGCGCTCAAGTCAAGGCGCTTCCCGGCCCGTGTCGCTCGGCGCTTGAGCAGATCCAGCTCCAAGTCGTGCAAGCGCAGGACGGTGGGCTCGGAGGCACCTCCTGTCTTTCCCCGGCGCATCAGGACATGCAGCCGAGCCACCAACTCTGAAAACGCAAATGGCTTGGTGAGGTAGTCGTCAGCACCCGATTGCAGGCCCTTGACTCGGTCCTCGACCGCGCCTCGTGCCGTCAACATCAGCACAGGTGTATCGCGCGAGTGCCGCAGCGCCGCAAGCACACCAAGGCCGTCGATGCCGGGCAGCATGCCGTCAAGGACGATCAGGTCGTAGTGGCCCTGGGTGGCCATGTGCAGGCCATCCACGCCGTTGGAGGCGGTCTCCACCACGAAGCCTTCCTCCGAGAGTCCTTGGCGGAGGTAGCTCGCGAGCTTGGCCTCGTCTTCGATCAGCAGGAGTCGCATGCGGCGATTGTCGACCGGCCATGCGATCCCGAGCCGTAGCTGACAAACATGTAATCGACCCGCCAGCCTGGCGTCGGGGCGCGATTTCTACAGTGGCATCCATGCCTTGCGGCATACGACAGGGCAAGTCGCTCGTCGTCAACTGCAGTCAGAGGACTCCTGCCATGTTCTCCCGCACCATGATCCTCGCCGCCGTCGCCACGTTTGCAGCGCTGCCGATGGCGGCATCCGCGACTTCCCTGTATCACTCGGCGCCGGGCGAAGCCGGCTTTACCGAGCATCCCGATCACCTCACCTCGTCCAAGACGCGGGCGCAGGTGCAGGCGGAGGTGCTGGCGGCCCAGAAGGACGGCTCGCTCTCCCGTATCGCTCGAGGCCTGCCGCTGCCTGCGGAAACCCAGGGGATGAACAAGACGCGCGCGCAGGTCATCGCCGAGATGCTGAACGAGCCGGCCGCCGAGCGTCGCGCTCGCGAAGCCCTGCAGATCGGCGGCTGAAGAAACCTCATTCGTCGCCTCGTCCACAAGCCCGCATGAGCAGAGGCGCATGCGCAGTGAAGCGGCACTGAGCGCGGCTCAGGACCCGCATGGATTCACTCCATGGATCGGCCGAAGCTTTCCATATCGCTCTCGTTTACCGCGCGAACCCGCCGACCGTTGGTGACGGCGGCGGGGCGATTCCTACCCGCTTGCCGCTCCAGTGGCTACAGCGTTTCATATCACGGCATCGATCCGACGATGGCACGCCATGAGTGATTCCCGCGGCAGCCCCGGCTGCTCTCCTCCTGTTGCAGCAAGCCAGAGCACGCGCCATCTCCGTTTGTTGTGGGTGAACCTGGAAGGCTTCATCCTCGATGCACCTTACCTGGCCAGCCTGCAGCGACATTTCCCGGACCGTCAGCGTTTTCGCGGCTACGGAGCCGCGACACTGAATCTCGCGGCTCATGAGGTCGAATGGCAGGGCAGGTGCACCTACCTCCAGAGGGGACGGCATTGCCGACGACTTCGGCGTCTTCGACAGTCCCGACGAGTTCTATGCCCGGCAAGGCTCGAACCTCTCCGGGTTCAAGCGATGGCTGTACTCGCATGTGATCCGGCACCGCATGAACGCTCAGGTCCGGCGCATCCGTGCCGAAAATTGGTGATGCCGGTCACGGCGCTCAGCGCGTGACCCCTGCCCGAACCCTGTAGCTGCTAGACTCTTCTCCATGCGCCGCTGGCTCGCCATGCTCATGCTCGCCCTGCTGCCGCTCCAGTTCGGCTGGGCGGCCGTGGCGGTGTATTGCGGACACGAGAGCGACCCGCAAGCCCAGCACCTGGGACACCACGAGCATCAGCACACCGGCCAGGCCACTGCCGACCACGACAGTGCGCCGGCGGACCAAAGCGCGCCGGCTGGGTTCGACTTCGATTGCGGCCACTGCCACGGCACCTGTGCCGGCATGCCTGCACCGATGGATGAGACGACGCCGCTCGCCCTGACCTCGCATCCGGTCACACCGGTCGACGGCATCGTACGCACGATCGCGCAAAGCCCGCCCGAACGCCCTCAGTGGCTGCCCCTCGCCTGATCGGCGAGGCGGGTCTCTTCCCTTCCTGAAGCCCGTTCGCGCCTGCGCGCGCGCCTCCTGACGCATCGGTCAGTGGCGCCGTTCGAGGCCCGATCCGACCTGAGTCCCTCAGCGTCGCCTCTCGCCGATCTCCCGTGGGTTGTTCTCAACACTGGAGCATCGGATGCACCGAAGAAGATTTCCGGCTGCCGGGCGGTGGCCACACACTGCCCGCGCCACCCTGACCCTGGCACTGGCTGCCGCACTGACAGGCGGCCTGATCCAAGCGCACGCGCAAACAGCGGTACCGCCCGCAGCGCAGGACCCGCTGACCCTGCGCGGGGCCTTTGAAGCGGCATGGGCCCGCCAGCCTGAAGCACTGGCGCTCGCGACACGGCGGGATGCGGCACGCGCTCAGGCGCAGGCCGCCCAGTCGTGGACGCCCGAGCCTGTCGCCATGGAGCTGTCGACCAAGACGGACCGCCTGAACCGAAACCTCGGCACGCGGGAATACGAAGTCGGCGTCGCCATCCCGCTGTGGCTGCCGGGTGAACGCGGTCGCAGCCAGGCACTGGCCGACGCCGAAGGCCGTGCTGTCGAGAGCCGGACCACTGCGGCCCAGCTGCGCATCGCGGCCGCCGTGCGGGAAGCCTGGTGGTCCTGGCAGCGGGCACACGCGGAGCTGGAAGCCGCGCGCGGCCAACTGGAAAACGTTCGCCGCATCGCGGCCGACGTGGGCAAGCGCCTGAAGGCTGGGGATCTGGCCCGAGCCGACCAGCACCAAGCCGATGCCGCGGTGGCTGCGGCCGAAGGCGCCGTTGCGCAGGCAGACGGTGCGCTCACGGTCGCGCAGCAGCATCTTCGCTCGCTGACCGCCATGCCCGCCGTCGGCCTGGCCAGCGCCATGCCGAGCCAGGCCGAGCCCGAGCCGCCCACTCCGGCAACTGCCACGGCCGAGATGGACGACCATGCCGAACTGCTTGCGCTGAAGGACCGCGCAGCGGTCGCCGAGGGAGCGATCGCGCTGGCTGCCACCCAATCACGTGCCAGCCCGGAGCTGACGATCGCCGCCACCCGCGATCGGGGCGCCTACGGGGAGTCCCACAACCAGACCTTCACCGTCGGTGTGCGCATCCCCTTCGGCGCCGGACCCCGACACGACGCACGCGTGACCACTGCGCGCGCCGAAGCGGTCGAGTTGCAGGCGCAGATGGCGCTCGAACGTGCCCGCCTTGCGGGCGAACGTGAGGCTGCCCGGGCACGCGCCGATGCCGCGCGCGCGCAGCTCGCGGCCGCCGAACGACGCGCGGGGCTTGCGCTGGAGTCGCGAGGCTTCTTCGACAAGTCGTTCCGGCTCGGCGAGACCGACCTGCCCACCCGCTTGCGCATCGAGTCCGAGGCCGCGGACGCCGAGCGCCAGGCCGCGCGTGCGCGCATCGAACTCGCCGCAGCCATCTCGGCGTGGCGCCAGGCGCTGGGCCTGCTGCCGCAATGAGCCCGGCGTCCCGCACGAAACGAACGCGCCTTAGCGAACCCATTCAGGAATCCCACCCCATGAAGTCCACCCATCCGTTGGCCGTGCTCAGTCTCGCGGCCTTCCTGCTCGGTACCGGAATGCCGGCCTTGGCCGGCGAAGGCCATGACCACGGCGATGCAACACCCGTCGCCACCGGCAAGGCGTTGCCGCGATTCGCAGCCGTCTCCGAGACCTTCGAGCTGGTCGGCGTGCTCGACGGCAAGCAGGTCACGCTGTACCTGGACCGCTTCGCCGACAACACGCCTGTGCGCGGCGCGAAGATCGATCTCGAGATCGCGGGCGCGAAGTTCAGCGCACAGTCCCATGGCGACGACGCCTACGAAATCGTGCTGAAGGAAGCGCCGAAGCCCGGCGTGCTGCCGATCACCGCGACGGTGACGGCGGGCTCCGACGTCGACCTGCTGGCCGGGGAACTCGACCTGCACGAGGCCCCGCACGCCGATGACCCGGTCCACCAGCACTCGTGGAAGGAGTACGCCGGCTGGGCTGTTGGCGGCCTGGCCGCACTGGCGGTCGTGGTGCTCGGTGGCAGGCGCCTGATGGCGGCTCGCCAGCCGCAAGCGGGAGGTGCGGCATGAAGCGCGCCATCACGAACCACCTCGCTGGGCTCGGCGTCGTGCTGGCCCTGGCCGCCGTGTGGCCCGCACAGGCCGGCGAAGGGCACGACCACGGCGATGCCCCGGCCGCGCCGAGCGCCAACGGCCCCCAGCGGCAGCCCGATGGGAGCGTCTTCCTGCCCAAGCCCGCCCAGCGCCAGCTCGGCGTGCGCACGATGGTGACCGAGGAGGCCGAACTGCCGCGCTCGGTCGAGCTGAACGGCAAGGTGCTGATGGATCCGAACGCGGGTGGCAAGGTCCAGCCACTGAACGCCGGTCGCATCGAGCCCGGTCCGCGCGGCCTGCCCAGCCCTGGACAAGTGGTGCGCAAGGGCGACGTGCTCGCCTATGTCGTGCCGTCGGCGGCACCCATCGAGCGATCGAACCAGTCCGCGCAACTGGCCGAACTGCGTGCGGCCAAGTCGCTCGCCGACAAGCGCGTCGCGCGCCTCAAGGAACTGGCCGACACCGTGCCGCGCAAGGACATCGAGGCCGCCGAGAGCGAGGCAGCCAGCCTTGGCGAACGCATCGCTGCCGTCGGCGGCGGGCTGGCCACGCGCGAGGCGCTGGTGGCCCCGGTGTCCGGTGTGATCGCGTCGGCCCACGTGGTGGCCGGCCAGGTCGTCGATGCCCGCGAACTGCTGTTCGAGATCGTCGATCCGGGTCGCCTGCGCATCGAGGCCCTGGCCTTCGATCCGGCCCTGGGGGCCGATGTCGGCAGCGCGACTCTGGCGGTCGGCAATCAGCGCGTGCCGCTGGTGTTCGTCGGCGCCGCGCGCAGCCTGCGCGAGCAGGCGCTGCCGCTGGGCTTCCGGGCGCAGGGCGCAGCCCTGAACGGGCTGGCCGTCGGCCAGCCGGTGCGGGTGTTCGTGCAGACCAGGCAGAAGGTCAAGGGCATCCCGGTCCCCGTCGCGTCGCTGATGAAGAGCCCGGCCAACCAGACCGTCGTCTGGGTCAAGACCGCCCCCGAACGCTTCGAGCCACGCACCGTCACGACCGAGCCGCTGGACGGCCTGAACGTCGCCGTCACGTCGGGCTTGAAGGCTGGTGACCGCGTCGCCACCCAGGGCGCCACCTTGATCAACCAGGTGCGCTGACATGTTCAAGTGGCTACTCGACAACAGCCTGACGAACCGGCTGCTGGTGATCATCGCCAGCGTGGTGCTGATGGCCTACGGCGCGTTCACGCTGTCGCGCACGCCGGTGGACGTGTTCCCCGACCTCAACAAGCCCACCGTCACCATCATGACCGAGGCCGGTGGCATGGCGGCGGAAGAGGTTGAGCAGCTCATCACCTTCCCGCTGGAGACGACCATGAATGGTCTGCCCGGCGTGGAGTCGGTGCGCTCGACCTCGTCGGCCGGCTTGTCTTTCCTCTACGTCACCTTCGACTGGAGCACCGACATCTTCCGCGCCCGGCAGCTGGTGTCGGAGCGGCTGTCGTCGATGGAGGAGGGCATCGCCGAGGGTGTGGTGCCGCGCATGGGGCCGATCAGCTCGATCATGGGCGAGATCATGCAGATCGCGATTCCCGTCGATCCGAGCAAGATCAGCCCGATGGCCGTGCGCGAGTACGCCGACTGGGTGCTGCGCCCAAGGCTGCTGTCGGTGCCTGGTGTCGCGCAGGTGATCCCCATCGGCGGCGAGGTGCGGCAGTTCCAGGTCCAGCCCAACACCGCCCGCATGGCGGAACTGGGCATCACCCACGAGCAGCTCGAAGGGGCGCTCAAGGGCTACTCGGCCAACACCTCCGGCGGATTCCTGGAGCTCAACGGTCGCGAGTACCTGATCCGCAACCTGGGCCGCACCTCGCGACTCGATGACCTGAAGAACCTGGCACTGACCTCCAAGGACGGCCAGCCCATCCTGATGCGCCAGATCGCCGAGGTGACCTTCGCCGCGGCGCTCAAGCGCGGCGATGCGGGCTTCGAGGGCAAGCCGGCCGTCATCCTGGGCATCCAGAAGCAGCCGACGGCCGACACCATCGCGCTGACCAAGTCCATCGAGGACGCGCTGGTCGGGTTGAAGGCGTCGCTGCCGGCCGGCATGGAGGCACCGCGCGTGACCTTCCGCCAGGCCAGCTTCATCGAGGCCTCGATCACCACGCTGCAGGGCAAGCTGATCGGCGCCTCGGTCTTCGTGGCGGTGATCCTGTTCTTCTTCCTCGGCACCCTGCGGCCGACCATCATCGCGCTGACGGCCATTCCCGTATCGATCTTCATCACCGCGCTGGTCTTCAAGTACTTCGGCCTGTCGATCAACACGATGACGCTGGGCGGCCTGGCGATTGCCATCGGTGGCCTGGTCGACGACGCGGTCGTGGGAGTCGAGAACGTGCTGCGGCGGCTGAAGGCCGACCGGGCCAACCATCCGCACAGCCGGCTGCACCCGATCGAGGTCGTCGCACACGCCACGATGGAGGTGCGCTCGGCCATCCTGTACGCCACGGTCATCATCGTGCTGGTCTTCATCCCGCTGTTCGCGCTGCCGGGGCTGGAAGGCAAGCTGTTCGTGCCTCTCGGCATTGCCTTCATCGTCTCGACGCTGGCTTCGCTGATCGTCTCGGTGACGGTGACGCCGGTGCTCAGCTTCTACCTGCTGCCGCGGATGAAGAACCTGGACCACGGCGACACCAAGGTCCTGGCCTGGCTCAAGGCGGGCTACCGCAGCAGCCTGCAGGGCGTGCTGAACCGGCCCAAGGCCGCCATGGCGACCGCTGGCGCGGCGGTGCTGGTGGCCGCGGCTGCCGTGCCGTTCTTCCCGACGACCTTCCTGCCACCCTTCAACGAGGGCACGCTGCTGATCGGTCTGCGCCTGAACCCCGGCGTCACCTTGACGGAGTCATCCGCGCTGGCGCGGCAGGCCGAGGTGCTGGTCAAGCAGGTGCCGGAGGTGACGCACGTGGGGCGGCGCAGCGGCCGGGCCGAGCTGGACGAGCATGCCGAAGGCGTGCACGTCAGCGAACTCGACGTGGGTCTGAAGCCCACGGCCGAGCTGACGCGCAGCATGGACGAGATCAAGGCCGACATCCGCGCGCGCCTGGTCAACCTGCCTGCTGCGCTGGAGATCGGCCAGCCCATCTCGCACCGCATCGACCACATGCTGTCGGGGGTGCGTTCGCAGATCGCCATCAAGATCTTCGGGGAGGATCTCGATGCGCTGCGGGGCCAGGCCGATGCCCTGCGCGCGAAGCTGGCCGCCATCCCGGGCATCGCGGACCTGCAGATCGAGAAGCAGGTGCTGGCGCCACAGATCAAGGTGCGCGTCGACTACGCGGCAGCCGCGCAGTACGGCGTGCCGGCACCGCAGGTGCTGTCGGCGCTGCAGGCCCTGGTCGAGGGCGAGAAGGTCACGCAGATCGTCGAGGGTGGCCGGCGCTTTGCGCTGGTCGTGCGCCTGCCCGACACGGCTCGGTCGGTCGAAGGCCTGGGTCAGATCCTGATCGAGACACCGAACGGCCGCATCCCGTTGTCGAGGATCGCGACGATCGAGGACGGCGACGGTCCCAACCAGATCAGCCGCGACGACGGCAAGCGGCGCATCGTGCTGTCGGCCAACGCGTCCGGGCGGGCACTGTCGGAGATCGTGGCCGACATCCGCAAGGTGGTCGCCGAGACGAAGCTGCCCGAGGGCTACTTCATCACCCTGGGCGGGCAGTTCCAGGCGCAGGAAGAGGCTTCGCGCCTGGTCGGCCTGCTGTCCATCGTGTCGCTGACGCTGATGTTCGTGGTGCTGTACAGCCGCTACAAGTCGGCCGCGCTGTCGGCGCTGATCATGGTGAACATCCCGCTGGCCCTGGTCGGTGCGGTGATCGGCCTTTGGCTGTCGGGCCAGCCGCTGAGCGTGGCGGCGCTGGTCGGCTTCATCACGCTGGCCGGCATCTCGGTGCGCAACGGGATCCTCAAGGTCAGCCACTACGTCAACCTGATGCGCTTCGAGGGCGAGTCCTTCGACCAGAAGATGATCCTGCGTGGCTCCCTGGAGCGCCTGAGCCCGGTGCTGATGACCGCCCTGGTCACTGCGTTTGCGCTGGCACCGCTGCTGTTCGAGGCCGAGCAGCCCGGCACCGAGGTGCTGCACCCGGTGGCCGTGGTCATCTTCTCCGGCCTGATCAGCTCGACGCTGCTCGACACCTTCCTCACGCCGGCGATGTTCTGGCTCTTCGGTCGCAAGCCGGCCGAGGCGCTGCTGGACGACAAGGATGCCGAGGCCCTGTGACCACGTTCTGCCCGTCGTTTTTCCCATCCACCACCCTGAAAGGACTCCCATGAAGATGCACGCCGTTCTCGCCTCCGTCGCCCTCGCCCTTGCCGGTTCGGCCTTCGCCGCCGGCGACAAGCATGACCATGCCCATGAGCACAAGCCGCTGCATGGCGGCGTCGTGGTCGAGGTCAAGGACATGGACTACGAGCTGGTGGCCAAGCCCACCGTGATCCAGTTGTACCTGCGGGATCACGGCAAGCCTGCTGACGTGTCCAAGGCCAGCGCAAAGGTCACGCTGCTGACCGGCGCCGAGAAGCAAGAAGTCGAGCTGAAGCCGGCTGGCGACAAGCTCGAAGCCACCGGAAGCTTCAAGGTCGGCCCCGGCACCAAGGCCGTCGCGGTCGTGACCGTCGGCGGCAAGCCGGCCACCGCACGCTTCACCGTGAAGTGACCACCATGACTACCAGCAGACGGAGGTGTGCCTCGGTGGTCGCGGTCGTCGGGCTGTTGGCGGGATGTGCCACGCCGCCGGCTCCCGATCCCACAGCCGAAGTTCCGTACTGCCACAAGACCAACAAGGGCCGGGTGATCGCCTGCACGGCTGCCCCGGTGCCGAGCCTGAACGCCAATGCACAGGCCAAGCAGTTCGCAGCCGACCCGAATGCGCTCACCGTTTACGTCGTGCGCCGCAACTGGAGCGACGGCAGGAACTTCGTGAAGGTCCAGGTAGATGACGGAGCCGCGGTCGAGACCCTGCCTGACACGATGGTGCGCTACAGGCTGAAGCCCGGCTCGCACTCCATAGCCTTCGAAGCGGAGGGGCAACGATCGGTCTTGAACGTGGCAGGCAAGGCGAGCGAGGTGCGGTTCGTCCGGATCGACGGCGTCGTCTGGGCCTGGAAAAGTACGTTCAGCTGGGCAACCGAGTCCGAGGACTCGATCCGCAAACGAGCTTTGAAGGCCAGGCTCATCGCGGATGTGACGGCGCCCTGATGCTCGCCGCCAACCACTCTGGCGGCAGGTTGTTGGGGCGACCTTCGATTGGTGCGATGTTCAAGTCGCGAGCGGCGGCTATGTACCCGTACATCCGGCAGCAATGGGTCGTCCAGGGACAGCGGCCTCGCTGACTTGTACGCCCGAAAGCGGTCGCTTTGAACTGCGACACGGGTCCTGACGGCTTCCACCCGTACGGCGATGATCCCCGGTCTTCCTCGGGTCCTTGGCACAATCCTTGGATGCCCAACATCGCATCCGTGCTCAAGGCTGAGATCGTGCGCCTGGCTCGCAAGGAGTTGCGCAGCGAGGTCGAATCGATCAGGAAGGCGCTAGTGGCCGCACGCGCGGAAAGCGCCGCGTTGAAGCGCAGAGTCAGCGAACTGGAGCGGTCCGTGCGGCAGTCCGCGCGCGCCGCCCCGCTCGGCCGCCATCGCCACCTGCGGTCGAGGAAGTGGACGGCGCCGACAGATTCCGGTTCCGAGCCTCCGGCATGGCCAGCAATCGCAAGCGCCTGGGCTTGTCGGCTGCGGATTTCGGGTTGCTCGTCGGCGCATCCGGACAGAGCGTGTACGCATGGGAGCAGGGCAAGGCACGCCCCAGGGGCAAGAACCTCGCGGCCATCGCTGCCATGCGCGGGGTCGGCAAGCGCGAGGTGGTGGAGCGGTTGGCAGCCCTGAAGTCGGGCGAGCAGTCGTAGGCGAGCCGATGCGCGGTCCGGCGTCCTGACCGGACCACCGGCGAGCGCTCCTCGCCACCCTTGATGTGCACGGGCTCAATGGGATCCTGACTGCATGGTGGGCCGCCGGCCTGCCATGCAACCGATCAGGAGTCCCTCATGAAATTCTCCAAAGCCGAGGTCGACGCCATCATCGAGGCGTCCCCACGCACCTTCGTTCCCTTCAACAGGCTGGTGCTGTCCGAGGACCACCAGGCCCGCAGCGCCACGGCGCCCGTGATGTCGCTGCCGGAACTGGCCGCTTCGATCAAGGACAGCGGCGTGCTGCAGAACCTCGTCGTGGTCCAGGCGGCGCGCGGGCGCTACGAGGTCTGCGCAGGCGGACGGCGGCTCGCCGCGCTCACGCTGCTCGTGCAGCAGGGCGACATCGCCGACAACTACCCCGTGCCGGTGCTCGTCGTGCCGGCTGACAAGGCGCTCATCGCGAGCCTTGCCGAGAACTGCTTCCACGTGCCGATGCACCCGGCCGACGAGCTCGCCGCCTTCGCCAGACTGCTCGCGCCGGGCAAGTCCGTCGAGGACGTGGCCGCAGCCTTCGGCGTGACGCCGCTCATCGTCAAGCGACTCATGAAGCTCGCCACCGTCTCGCCCCGGCTGATGGCCCTGTACCGCGAAGGCGGCATCGGCCTGGACTGCCTCATGGTGCTGGCCTCGGTCGACGATCACCAGCGCCAGGAGCAGGCCTGGGCCGGTCTGCCGAGCTGGAACCAGCGCCCGGAGCATCTGCGGCAGTTGCTGACCCGGGGCGAGATCGAATCGGACGCCGACCCGCTGGCCCGGTTCGTCACCGTCAAGGCCTACGAGAAGGCCGGCGGACCACTGCGCCGCGACCTGTTCAGCGACGACGATCGCAAGGCCTACCTGCTGGACCCGGCCCTGCTGGAGCGCCTCGCCGCCGACAAGCTGGGCAAGCGCGCGAAGCAACTGCTGTCTGAAGGCTGGAAGTGGGTCGACATCCGTCCGCGCTTCGCCTACGACGAGTACGTCAAGCACGGCGAGCTGCGCAAGCCCCGCCGCGCTCCGACGCCCGAGGAAGCCGAGGCGCTGAAGGCGCTGGACACGCGCATCGCTGCCCTGCACGAGCAGATGGACGCGCTGGTGGACCGCGACGGCGATGGCGATGCCGGCGAGGGCGTCAGCGGCGCCAGCGAGGCGAACGACGGCGCCGACGAGGACGACGCGTCGCGCGACCGTGCCTTCCTCGCCCTGGAGTCCGAGGCCGATGGGCTGGAGGAAGAGCGCAAGGCGAGACTGGAAGCGCTGACCGAATGGCCCGTGGCCTGGATGGCGCTCGCTGGGTGCGTGCTGCATGTGGGCGCGGACGGCCGTGCCGCGATCAAGGCAGGGCTCATCCGTCCCGAGGATCGGGCCGATCTGGCGCAGGCCATCACCAAGGCTGCCGAACAGAAGTCGGCCGGTGGACGCGGCTCGGAAGACGGCGCGGAGGCTGCGCGCGGCTCGGGGCTCCCGGCCCTGCAGTCGCTTCCATCGGCAGCCGGCGCCACGGCACGGCCCGTGCACTCCGAGAAGCTCATGCGCCGCCTCACGGCCCACCGTGTCGCCGCGATCCAGGCCGAACTGCTGGACCGACCCGAGGTTGCGCTGGCGGCACTGACAACCCACCTGACACTGAAGCTGCTGGCCGACCCGCTCCATGGCGCCTACCGACTGCCCAACCTACTGGCGATCAGCGCGACCGGCAACCAGCACGAACTGCGGGGCGCGGCCGAGGACATCGAGGCGAGCCCGGCGGCCCAGCGCATCGAAGCCGACCGCATCGCCTGGATCGAGCACCTGCCCAAGGAGCCCGAGGCGGTGTTCGACTGGATGCTGGGGCAGCCGCCGCAGACGGTGCAGCGGCTGCTGACCTTCCTGGTTGCGTCCACCGTGAACGGCATCAACGGCACCGACGCCGGCCGACCGGTCAATGACGGTCTGGCCCGTGCCCTCGGCCTGGACATGACGCGATGGTGGTCGGCGACGGGGGAGGCCTACCTTCAGCACGTGTCCAAGACGAGGGTGGTCGAGGTTGTGCACACCGTGGCCGGCGCCAAGGCGGCAGGCCCGCTCGCGGCGCTGAAGAAGGATGCCGCGGTGGCGCAGGCCGAACAACTGCTCGCCGGGCGTGGCTGGTTGCCCGACTGCCTGCGCGTGCAGCCGCACGCCGATGCCCCGGCGACGGGTGGCGAGGAGGTCGACGCCAACGAGCCTGCCCGTACCGAGGCGCCCGCCTGCGCCTGAACGCAGGGCCGGCGCAGACCGGGCCGGCTCAGGCGACCGGGACAGGCGTGTCACCGTCGTCCCCGATGCTCCCCGGCCCGGGCTTGCCGGTCTCCCCCTGGGCCGGGTCGCGGCTCCCTGCAGGCGAGCGCCGGATCGCACCGATGTAGGCGATATGTGCAACAACACATATCGCCTATTTAGGTTCGTCCGCGGTTATGCGCAGCAAGGGCCGCAAGCCGAGCGAGCCACCTATGACGTAGGCCATCCCGACTGCGCATAACGCTTCCAAGATCGTCCTCCCCGGTGGCCGCTGTGGCCACCGTCAACGAGGAGACGATCATGGATTCGCTCAACTCCAATGGGCCCGGCGCGCTGGCGCTGGAGCCGCTCTGCCAAGGCGCTGCGCAAGAACTGCTGATGCGCAGCTACACCATCCGCACGGTCAATCGCTACAAGCAGGTGTGGAAGCAGCTGGCCGACTTCGTCCGCGCCCAGGGCCTGCCTGCCGAGTACACGCGTGAACTGGCCCTGCGTTTCGAGCAGGCGTACGGCGTTCGCGACGGGGAGGTGCTCAAGCACGGCCAACAGTGGCGGCGGCACCTGGTCTTCGGCATCAAGGTGCTTGACGACTTCGCGCGCACCGGCACCATCAGCCGCTTCGTAGTCGAGACCACCGGGCTTCGAGTACCGGCGGGCATGCACAAGCCCCTGCGGGAGTACGAGCAGTACGCCAGGGAGCGGCGGCATCTTCGGCCCACCAGCCTGGCCGAGCGGATGCACAACATCGCGGTGTTCCTGGACTTTCTGCGCACTCGCGGCCTGGACACGCTGGACGCCCTGCAGGCCGAACACCTCAGCGCCTTCGTTCAGACACGGACGGACTGGAAGCCAAGGACCGTCGCGTGCGTCTCGTCCAGCGTGAGGCTGTTCCTGCAGTTTCTCTTTATGCGCGGCGCCCTGCCGCGTGACCTCAGCGTCGCCGTCCCAACCGTTCGACTGGCCAGCAATGCCAAGGTGCCGTCGGCATGGGAGCCGGAACTGGTCGAGCAGCTGCTTGCCGCCGTCGATCGAAGTTCGCCGAAGGGCCGGCGCGACTACGCCATCTTGATGCTCGCCTCGCGCCTGGGTCTTCGCCTGGGCGACATCAAGCGCCTGACGCTCGATCAATTGCACTGGACCACGTCCACCATCGAGATCGTGCAGAACAAGACGGGGGAGCCGCTGGTGCTGCCGCTGCTCGAGGAGGTCGGCGCCGCGCTCATCGACTACCTGCGAGCTGGGCGACCGCCGGTCGAGCACCGGCATCTGTTCACCAACCTGACGCCACCGTTCTCGCCGATCTGCCAGAACGATCGGCTCCACCGCGTCGTGGCGTACTGGCGGGAACTGGCCGGGATCAAGTTCAAGACCCCGCAGCGTCAGGGACTGCACTCGCTGCGCCATACGTTGGCCACCCGGCTGCTCGGGGCGCAGACGCCGTTTCCCGTCATCTCGGCCGTTCTGGGGCATGCCTCGCCGGCAACGACCTTCATCTACGCCAAGGCCGACGTGGAGACGCTGCGCATCGCGGCCATCGATCCGGAGGAGGTGTTCCATGGCCACGCCTCGTAAGCCCGTGACATTCACCGGCAGCAGCCCCTTGGCTCCGCTGATGGCGCAATACGTTCAGGAGAAGCGAGCCTGTGGCTATCGCTTCAACCCCGCCGCATCCAGCCTGCGCCGACTCGACGCCCACCTGTGCAGCCAAGGCTTGCAGCAAGTCGAGTTGCCCAAGGCCGCGACCGCATCCTGGCTGGCCAAGCAGCCGCACGAGACCGGCAAGACCCAGCGCGCACGGGTCAACCTGGTTCGCAACTTCGCCTTGTTCATGCGCCGACTGGACCTTCCTGCCGACGTGCCTGATCACGCCGTGGGCGCCAAGGATTCGAGGCCGTTCCTGGCGCGTGTTTTGACGCACGGGGAAGTGCGCCGCTTGCTCGAAGCCACCGACCGGATCGAGCCGATGGCGTCGACTCACCTGCGCCACATCGTGCTGCCGGAGCTGCTGCGTGTGCTGTATGGATGCGGCCTGCGTCTCGAAGAGGCTCTGCGCCTGCGCATGCGCGACGTCGACCTGGTCCAGGGGGTGCTGCGCATCAGCGACACCAAGTTCCGCAAGGACCGCCTGGTGCCGCCGGCCCGGCCCCTGGTCGTTCGTCTGCAGAAATACGCGGCCGCGTTGGGGCCTCGCTCGGACGACGAGTACTTCTTCCCATCGCCTCGCGGCGGCCGGCTGGACGGCGGTGGCGTGTACCGCAATTTCAGGGAACTGCTGCACCGATGCGGCATCGGCCACGGCGGCCGGGGCGAAGGGCCTCGACTTCACGACCTGCGCCACACCTTCGCGGTGCATACCTTGCTGCGCTGGTACCGCGAGGGTGCCGATCTGCAGGCCAGGATGCCGGTGCTGGCGACCTACCTCGGGCACGCCTCAATCGACGGCACCCAGGACTACCTGCAGATGACCGCCGAGCTGCATCCGGAGATCGTCTCGCGGTCGGACGCGGCCTTCAGCGACGTCATTCCACCCAGGCCCTGGAGGTCGTCATGAAGCCGACCGACCTCTCCTTGCACGTGACGAACTACCTCACGCGCTACCTCGCCGGCCAGCGCAACCTGAGCCCGAACACGATCAAGGCCTACCGCGATGTGTTCACGCTGCTCCTGCGCTTTGGCCGCGACGGACGCGGCATTGCCGTCGAGCGCCTCTGCCTGGCCGACATCGACGTGACCTTCGTCGAGGCCTTCCTCGATCACCTGTCGCAGGAGCGGAAGTGTTCAATCCGCACCCAGAACCAGCGGCTGGCCGTGCTGCACGCGTTCTTCCGCTACGTGCAGTCGGAGGTGCCCGAGCGGATGCTGCAGTGCCAGAAGATCATGGCGATGCCGCTGCGGCGCCATGTCCAGGTGCCGGTGGCCTACATGTCCAAGGACGAGCTGACTCAGGTGCTGGCGCATCCCGATCCGACCACGCCGGCCGGGCGGCGCGACGCGGTGATGCTCAGCGTGCTGTACGACACCGGCGCCCGGGCGCAGGAGTTGATCGACCTGAACGCCCACGATGTGCGTTTGACAACGCCGGCCCAGGTCAGGTTGCTGGGCAAGGGGCGCAAGGTTCGCGTGGTGCCTTTGATGGACGCCACGGCTCGGCTGTTGCGTGACCACCTGCGGGAGAACGATCTCGATCGGCCCGAGCGAGGCCACCTGCCGGTGTTCCAGAACCGCCAGGGCGGGCGCTTGTCGCGGTCGGGCCTGCGGTACCTTCTGCACTGCCACGTGCAGGCCGCCCGGTCGGCCGTGCCCGGCTTCACGCAGAAGATCAGCCCCCACAGCATGCGGCACACCAAGGGCATGCGCCTGCTGCAGAGCGGCGTGTCGCTGGAGATGATCCGCGACTTCCTCGGGCACGTGGATGTGAAGACGACGCAGATCTACGCCCGGGCGAACCTGGAGATGAAGCGGCGCGCTTTGGAGAAGGTGGCCGGCGAGTCGCCGTCGCCAGCGTTGCCATCCTGGCAGCAGAGCAAGTCTCTGCTCGACTGGTTGCGCTCGCTATAGCCGCGCAGAGTAGCTTGTCAGTCGGCGGCCAGGGCATGGATGATCGGGCAACTGCCCGTGGCCGCCCCCGTATCGCATTGGCGCAGCAGCGCCAACAAGGCCTTGCGCATCGCCTTCAGGTCGGCGAGCTTCTCTTCGATGACCTGCAACTTGTGCCCGGCCAGTTCACGCGTTTCGGCACAGGCGCAGGCCTCGTCGAGCTCCAGCATGCTGGCGACTTCCTCCAGCGTGAAGCCCAGCACCTGCGCGCGCTTGATGAACCGTACACGCTTGATCGCCGCCGGGCCATAGCGGCGATGTCCGCTCGCCGGTTTGTCCGGTTCAGCCATCAAGCCGCGGCGCTGGTAGTACCGGATCGTCTCGACGTTCACGCCGGCCTCGTCGGCCAATCGCCCTATCGTCAGCTCGCTTGTCATCTGGACCCCTTGACTCCGTACCATGGTACGGACTCTAGACTTTCCGACATCGAACAAGTTCACCCGGTGTATGGCCACGTTCAAAGCAAGAGGTTCACTGCTCGCCGGCGCGTTGGCCGCCGTCGGCGCTTCGGTGTGCTGCGTCGGTCCGCTCGTGCTTTTGACGCTGGGCATCGGCGGTGCGTGGATCTCCAACCTGACGGCGCTGGAGCCTTTGAGGCCCTGGTTCATCGCTGCGACGCTGCTGTTCCTGGGTCTGGCGTTCCGGCGTCTGTACCTGCAGCCACAGGTCTGCGAGCCCGGCGCGGCGTGTGCCGAGCCGATCGTCCTCAAGCGGCAGCGGCTGATCCTCTGGCTGGTGACGCTGGTGCTGCTCGCGTTGTTGTCGGTGCCCTGGTTGGCGCCATTCTTTCTGTGAAGGACCTACCCATGCGCCACTTGATTGCCACAGCACTCGTCATGCTGATGCCCTTGGCTTCGCTGGCTGCGCCGCCGCAGACCGCCGTGCTCGACGTGCAGAACATGACCTGCGGGCTGTGCCCGGTCACGGTGAAGAAGTCACTGGAGAAGGTGGCCGGTGTGAGCCAGGCTCAGATCGACTTCGCGAGGAAGACGGCCACCGTCACGTTTGACGCCGACAAGACAAACGCAACGGCACTGGCGAAGGCCACGACGGATGCAGGCTTCCCCTCGACGGTGAGGAAGTGATGACGGCCGCACCAGAACTGCAATCGGTGCTGACGTGCCCGGAGTGCGGTCACATCAAGCCTGAGGTCATGCCGACCGACGCGTGCCAGTTCTTCTACGAGTGCGAGCGCTGCAAGACGGTGCTGCGGCCCAAGGCGGGCGACTGTTGCGTGTTCTGTTCGTACGGCTCGGTCAAGTGCCCGCCGGTGCAGATGCAGCGCGGGTGCTCGAGCTGTAGCGCCTGAAGGCCAAGAGCCGCGCGGCAGCACTTCACTCGCGGCGGCGCGCCTGCGCGCACGACATCAGCCGGCCAACGTTTCGCTGAGCCGACTCAATGCGTTCGGACTGCTCCGACAGGCGGGGCGCCTCGCGCGCCGATCAGCAGAGTTATGTTGAGTCAGGCGCGACCTCTCTCACGTCGGACGTGCGCGCAGCGGGCTTTCTGCGCATAACCGCGGACGAACCTAAATAGGCGCCCGCCGAGCGCAGGCGGGCATGGCCCGCGATAAGGGCCACACGCAGCCGCGCCTGGCGGTCGAGCTCCTGATCGACAGGCCCACCGCCACGCACCGGGGCGGGCGTGCCCGTCGTGTCCTGGTACTGGCCTTGAAGGTGATCGTGCCGCGCCCCGTGCCCGGTGGTGCCGCTCTCGCGCTTCGTGAGGCCGAACTTGCGCAGCGCATAGTCCAGCCGACGGAGGTTGGACTTCAGGTCCCGATCCGGCGCCCCCATGTGTGCGTCATGGCCGCAGACCACGCTGCGGGCATGCGCGATGGCCGCCTGCTGCTCCTCGGTGGCCAGCGGCAGCCAGCGCGCACGGCCTCCCTTGCCCTTCGTCCACAGATACCGATCCGCCTCCCGTTGTTCGTCGGGCAGGCCTGTCTCCTCGAACGGATGCACGTGGGCGTAGGGGCGGCACATCACCGACTCCTTGCGTCGCAGGCCGACCTTCACCATCAGGCGCATCGACGCGCCGATGCGGGCATCGTAGGCAGAGACCCGGGCCAGCAAGGCCTCCACGTCGATGCCGTTGCCGCTCCAGCTCTTGTCGCGCTGGGCGTTCTCGTGGCGCTCGTACTCGTCAGGCGTCAGGCCGTAGTGCTCGGGCCTGCGGATGAAGCCCGGCTTGTTGAGCCACATCGCCAGGCCTCGCAGAAAGCTCAGGTAGGTCTGGATCGTCCCCGGCGAAAGCTTGCGGCGCTGCCAGACCTTCACCATCGCCTCGACATGCCGCTGGCCCAGGTTGCGGGGATCGGGCGCCAGCTTGAAGCCGGCGTCCGTGTGCAGTTCGCGGAAGAAGCGTCGCAGGAAGTGGGCGCGCTCGTAGCGCGTCTTGTGCGACACGGTCTTCTCCAAAGCGGTGTGCAGCGGGTTGAACAGCTCGATCAGCACGTCCACCACCCGGTTCACGGGCGTCCTGCCCGGCGGGTACATGGCCAGCACCTGCTGGGGCGACTTGCCGGCCCAGTTCTGGCGGCGTGGCGAGTCCTGGCCATGCACGCGGCCTGGGCTGGCCGAGGTCATCGAGGAGTTCCTGGAAGGGCGGGTGGATGAGGGGGGCAGGGTGGAGCCATTGCGCGGGTCGTTGCGGCGGTCGTTGAGGGAGAGCGGTGCCTGCCGGCGGCGGCGCGAGGGTTCT
>Ga0073934_10003882_pt1 | contig 26210 bp, 24 predicted proteins | sample LarsenN4metaG_FD_76834 | JGI IMG/M metagenome (GOLD analysis project Ga0073934, IMG submission 76834) | Hot spring sediment bacterial and archeal communities from British Columbia, Canada, to study Microbial Dark Matter (Phase II) - Larsen... ... | reverse complement strand
CGTTGGGCACGGTGAAGAAGCGCATCAGGATGTGCGGCAGGCCGGCGGTGCCGAACATCAGCGCCATGCCGAAGCTGATCGCGCTGATCGGGTCCTTGATGAAGCCGCCCGGGCCCATGATCGACAGGCCGTCCTTCGCGGCGGCGTCGGGCGCCTTGCCGGCGGCGCTGGCGATGCCGGTCTTGACTTCCACCGCCTTGGCGAACATCGCCTCGGGGCTGAAGCCGAAGTTCCACAGCACCATGAAGGCCATGAAGGTGGCGCCGCCCAGCAGCAGGATCGCCTTGATGATCTGCACCCACGTGGTGGCCGTCATGCCGCCGAACAGCACGTAGACCATCATCAGGCCGCCGACGATGACCACGGCGATCCAGTACTCCAGGCCGAACAGCAGCTTGATGAGCTGGCCCGCGCCGACCATCTGCGCGATCAGGTAGAAGGCGACGACCACGAGCGTGCCGCTGGCCGCGAACACGCGCACCGGCGTCTGCGCGAAGCGGAAGCTCGCCACGTCGGCGAACGTGAACTTGCCGAGGTTGCGCAGCCGCTCGGCGAGCAGGAAGGTCACGATCGGCCAGCCGACCAGGAAGCCGATCGAGTAGATGAGGCCGTCGAAGCCGCCGACCATCACCGCCGCCGAGATGCCGAGGAACGACGCGGCCGACATGTAGTCGCCCGCGATCGCGAGCCCGTTCTGGAAGCCCGTGATGCCGCCGCCGGCGGTGTAGAAGTCGGCCGCGCTCTTGGTGCGCGAGGCCGCCCACTTGGTGATGTACAGGGTGCCGGCCACGAACACGCCGAACATGCCGATGGCCGTCCAGTTGGTGGCCTGCTTCTGCGCCTGGCCGAGGTCGGCGCCGGCGGCCCAGGCCGCGGCGGCCGCGCCGGCGAGCGCGACGAAGGTGAGGAGGGTGCGGATCATTTCAGGGCCTCGCGGGTGACGGCTTCGGTGAGTTCGTCGAACTCGCGGTTGGCGCGACGCACGTAGATCGCCGTGACGACGATGGTGAAGACGATGACGCCCAGGCCGATCGGCATGCCGACCGTGGTGACGCCGGCGCCCAGCGGCTGCGACAGCAGCGGCTTGCCGAACGCCACCAGCAGGATGAAGCCGTAGTACACGATCAGCATCAGGACCGTGAGGGTCCAGCCGAAGCTCGAGCGCCGCGCCTTCAGCTCCTGGTACTTCGGGTTCGCGGCGATGCGCCGCACGATGTCGGGGTCCATGTCGTCTCCTCCACCACGAGCGTGGTGACTGCGATGATGGTCGCTGCTGGCGCTGACCCCCCTCTGACGTGAAGCCAACCGGGGCTTACAGCGCGGCGCAGTCCCGGGCGCACGGCCCGCGACGATGTCGCGCAGGCGTCAGCACGCGCAAGCGTCAAAACGTCCAGCGGTCAACTCGTTCGGCCGTCAGATCGTACGGCGCGCGGTGCCGATCGGCAATGCGGCGGCGGCGTCCCACGCGCCGCCGGCGAACCACGGGTCGCCGCGCAGCGCGGCGGCGAGCATCGGCAGCGAGTCGAAGCCCCAGAGCAGCCGGCCGTCGGCCTCGAAGGTCGGCACGCCGAACACGCCGCGCGCGATCGCCGCGTCGGTGGCTTCGCGCAGCAGGCGCTTCGCGTCGTCGCCGGCCGGATCGCGCGCGGGCCGCAGCGCCTGCGCGAGCGCGGCGAGGCGCTGCGGATCGTCGGCGTGCGCGCCGCCGCGCCACACGTGGTGCAGCACGCGCTCGCACGCGCGCCGGCCCGGCGTCATGCCCTCGGGCGCGCCGGCCCACAGCAGGCGCAGCAGCGGCAGCGGATTGAACGGGTGCGCCGCGGGCAGGTGCAGCTCGATGCCGTGCACGTGCGCCATCCACGCGATCTGGCGGTAGGTCCAGACGCGCTTCGGGCCGATCTCGGCCGGGCCCTTCTGGCCGTGATGCTTCAGCAGGCCGGCGAACAGCACCGGCCGGTACTCGACCTCGACCGACAGCCCTTCGAGCGCCTGCGGCAGCTGCTCGAACGCGAGGTACGCGTACGGCGAGACCGGATCGAGCCAGAAGACGACGTGCTTCATCGTGCAGCTCCTGCCACACCCGCGGCCGGCGCCGGGGCGTGCGACGGCGCGGCCTGCAGGCGGCGCTGCTCGATCAGCCGCCAGACGGCGCGCTTGCCGTCGTCGTCGAGCGAACCCCACGCGGCGATCTCGTCGATCGTGCGCAGGCAGCCCGCGCACCAGCCGCTGGCCGCGTCCATGCGGCAGACGTTGATGCACGGGCTCGGCACGGTGCTCGCGGAGGCAGCGGTGCGGGACATGGCGATCGCGGCCCGCGGCTCAGGCCTGCACCACGTCGACCACCGGCGCGCCGGTCAGGCGCTGCAGGTCGGCCGGCGCGAGGCGGAACACGCCGTTCGGATGACCGGCCGCGGCCCAGATCTCGCCGAAGCGCAACAGCTGGTCGTCGATCAGCACCACCGGCTCGGTCGCGTGGCCGACCGGCGCCACGCCGCCGATCGAGAAGCCGGTGCGCTCCTTGACGAACGCGGCATCGGCGCGGCCGATGGCGCCCACGCGCGCGGCAACCTTGCGCTCGTCGACGCGCTTGTCGCCCGAGGTCACCACCAGCACGGCGGCGTCGTCTTCGCGGCGGCGGAAGATCACGCTCTTGGCGATCTGGCCCACCACCACGCCGAGCGCGTCGGCGGCTTCCTGCGAGGTGCGCGCGGCGACGTCGAGCCACAGCGGCGCGTGCGGATGGCCGTGCTCGGCGAGCCAGCGGGCGACGCGGCGGAATCCTTCGGGTCGGGTGTCGAGATCCATCGTGTGTGTCATGCGCAGCGGATCGGCGGGTCAGTGCCGGCGCTTGGCCAGCACCGCGCGCGCGACGCGCGACACGGGAGGCCGGCCGAGCCGTTCGGAGATGAAGGCGCCGGCGTCGATCAGCCGGTCGAGGTCGATGCCGGTCTCGATGCCCAGGCCGTGCAGCAGGAACACCACGTCCTCGGTCGCGACGTTGCCGGTGGCGCCCTTCGCGTACGGGCAGCCGCCGAGTCCCGCGACGCTCGCGTCGAAGCCGTGCACGCCCATCTCGAGGCAGGCGTACACGTTGGCCAGCGCCTGGCCGTAGGTGTCGTGGAAATGACCGCTCACCTCGGCCAGCGGGTAGTGCTTCAGCGCGCGTTCCATCGCGGCCTGCACGCGCCGCGGCGTGCCGACGCCGATGGTGTCGGCCACGCCGACGTGCTGCACGCCGATCTCCTTCATCAGCCGCGCGACGAGCTCGACGCGGTCGGGGTGGATGTCGCCTTCGTACGGGCAGCCCAGCGCGCAGCTGATCGCGCCGCGCACCTTGAGGCCAGCTGCGCGCGCGGCCTTCACCACCGGCGCGAAGCGCTCGATCGACTCGGCGATCGAGCAGTTGATGTTGCGCTGGCTGAAGGCCTCGCTCGCCGCGCCGAACACCACCACCTCGTGCGGCCGCGTCGGCAGCGCGGCCTCGAGGCCCTTGGTGTTCGGCACCAGCACCGAGTAGCGCACGCCGCCGCGGCGCTCGAGGCCGGCCATCACCTCGGCGTTGTCGGCCATCTGCGGCACCCACTTCGGGCTGACGAAGCTGGTGACCTCGATCTCGCGCAGGCCCGCGTCCTGCAGCCGGTGCACGAGCGCGATCTTGTCGGCCGCGGCGACCGGCTGCTTCTCGTTCTGCAGTCCGTCGCGAGGACCCACTTCGACGATGGTGACGCGGTTCGGAAGCATGACTTTGTTCTCGCTTCGTGCAGGGTGCGCCCGATTATCGCGAGCGAGCAGCGGCCCACCGATCGCGGGGTCTCACCCGCTCGCGGGATGGTGCACGGCGCACGCCCGAACCATCCTTCGCGCATCCGCTGGAGTACCGACGATGGACAGCCGCCTGCGCACCGCCACCCGCATCCACTACCTGCTGGCCCGCCAGCTCGGCGAGGGCATCGACATCGGCGCCATGCTCAAGCGCGACGACTATGCGCGCGAGGTGCTGTTCGTGTGCGAGGCGTCCGACGATCCCGAACTGCACCGCCTGGCCGCGCAGTTCCGCAGCGCGCCGCAGCTCGACGCCACGCTGGCGCAGCGCCCGCTCGCGGCGCACACCGCCGCCGCGCCGCTGGACACCTCGTGGGGCCGCGACAGCAGCGGCTTCGGCGTGTCGCGCCCGCCGATGGGCGATGTCGCCGCGGGCGCGCGCGCCACGCCGCGCCGCGACGTGCGCTGGTACCAGCCGTCGACCTGGTTCGCCAACCTCGACTCCTGATCGCAGCGGGCGCCGCACCGCGCGCTCCTCCGCCTCCGGCCTCACCCGTCCGCCAGCCTCAGCAGCTCGCCGCCCTCGGCGACCTGGTCGCCGACCGCGTGCAGCACCTCGGTGACCACGCCGTCGCGCGGCGACGCGATGGTGTGCTCCATCTTCATCGCCTCCATCACGGCCAGCGGCTGGCCCTTGACCACCTTGTCGCCGGCGCGCGCCATCAGCGCGATCAGCTTGCCGGGCATCGGCGCGGTGAGGCGGCCACCCTCGCCGGCGGCGTCGCCGGCATGCGCGATGACGTCGATCTCCTGCAGCTGCGCCGAGCCCGACGCGCCGAACACCGCCACGCGCTCGCCGACCGCGTAGACCGCGAGCCGGTGACGCTCGTCGTCGAGCATCACGTCGTGGCGCTCCGTGCCGTCGCTGTGCACCTCGAACGCCTGCGCGCGGCCCGCGACGTGCAGGGTCATGCCGCCGCCGTGCCGGCGCTCCAGCAGCACCGAATGGTGAGTGCCCTCGTGCTCCAGCTCGAAGCGGCGGCGCGCGGCGCCGTACATGCGCCAGCCGTCGCGGCGCGACCACGGATCGGCGTCCTCCTGCGCGCGCTCCAGCGCCAGCGCGTGAGCCACCACGCCGGCCGCGGCCACCGCCAGCGGCAGGCCGGGCTGCCCGAACAGCACGGCGCGCTCGCGCTCGATGAGCGCCGTGTCGAGATCGGCCTGCGCGAACGAGCGCGTGGCCGCGCAGCGGCGCAGGAAGGCGACGTTCGTCTGCAGTCCGAGGATGTGCGTGGCGGCGAGCGCCGCGTCCAGCCGCGCCAGCGCCTGCTCGCGCGTGGCGCCCCACACGATGAGCTTGGCGATCATCGAGTCGTAGAACGGGCTGATCGCGTCGCCCTCGCGCACGCCGGCGTCGATGCGCACCGGCGCCGGCTCGTGCAGCGGCTCGGCGTCGGCGTTGCGCGCGAACGCCACGTGCGCCGGCCAGCGCGCCACGTGCAGGGTGCCGGTGGCCGGCAGGAACTGCGCGTCGGGGTTCTCGGCGCAGATGCGCGCCTCGATCGCGTGGCCGTGGATCTTCAGCTGCTCCTGCGTGAGCGGCAGCGGCTCGCCGGCGGCCACGCGCAGCTGCCACTCGACGAGGTCCTGCCCGGTGATCGCCTCGGTGACCGGGTGCTCGACCTGCAGGCGCGTGTTCATCTCCATGAAGTAGAAGCGCCAGTCGTCCGGCGCGAGCTGCTCGACGATGAACTCCACCGTGCCCGCGCCGACGTAGCCCACCGCCCTGGCCGCCGCCACCGCGGCCTCGCCCATCTGCCGCCGCCGCTCGGGCGTCATGCCGGGCGCGGGCGCCTCCTCCAGCACCTTCTGGTGGCGGCGCTGCACCGAGCAGTCGCGCTCGAACAGGTACACGCACTGCCCGTGCGCGTCGCCGAACACCTGGATCTCGACGTGGCGCGGCCGCGTGACGTAGCGCTCGATCAGCACCGCGTCGTCGCCGAAGGCGTTGATCGCCTCGCGCTTGCACGACGCGAGCGCGGCATCGAACTCGGCGGCCGACGGCACGATGCGCATGCCCTTGCCGCCACCGCCCGCGCTGGCCTTGATGAGCACCGGGAAGCCGATGCGCGCGGCCTCGCGCGCGAGCAGCGCCGGGTCCTGGTCGGCGCCGTGGTAGCCGGGCACCAGCGGCACGCCGGCGGCTTCCATCAGGCGCTTGCTCTCGGCCTTCAGGCCCATCGCCTGGATCGCGCCGGCCGGCGGGCCGATGAACACCACGCCCGCGTCGGCGCAGGCCTGCGCGAACGATTCGTTCTCGCTCAGGAAGCCGTAGCCGGGATGGAGGGCCTCGGCGCCGCTGGCCTTCGCCGCGGCGAGCAGGCGCTCGGCGCGCAGGTAGCTGTCGCGCGGCGCGCTGCCGCCGATGTGCACGGCCTCGTCGCACGCCTGCACGTGGCGCGCGTTCGCGTCGGCGTCGGAGTACACGGCCACGGTGCGGATGCCGAGCCGGCGCGCGGTGGCCGCGACGCGGCAGGCGACCTCTCCTCGATTGGCGATCAGGATCTTCTTGAACATCGACGTCCTTCAGGCTTCGACCGGTGGGGCGCCGAACCAGCGGCGCGCGCGCGCGATCACCGCGCGCAGGAACTTCAGCAGCACGACGATCAGCACGACCGACAGCAGCAGCGCGGCGGCCAGCGCGGCGAAGAACCACGCGGGGTGCTCCCACGCGAGCCACAGCATCGCCGGCACGGCCGCGTCGCCCAGCAGCGACAGGCCGATGTTGGAGAACGGCTCGGGCGAGGTGTTGACCGCCGCGCGCGTGGTGGTCTTGGCCGCGTGCGACGTGGCCGCCAGGGTGCCGCCGGCCAGCGCGGCGACGAACGCCCACGTGGCCTGGTCGCCGCCGAACACGCCGGCGGCGAGCGCCGCGCCGGCCGGGATGCGGATGACCGTGTGCACGGTGTCCCACAGGGTGTCGAGTCCGGGCACCTTGTCGGCGAAGAACTCCACCGCGAGCATCAGCCCGCTCGCGCCCAGCACCACCGGGTGCTGCAGGACCTGCAGGCCCGCGGGCAGGCTCACCCAGCCGAGCGCGCCGGCCAGCCCGGTGAGGAACACCACCGCGTACAGGCGCAGGCCGCTGGCCCAGCCGAGCGCGGCGGCGAGCGCCACGAGCTGCGTGGTGTCGAGGTTCAGCCCAGCCACGACGGCGCCCGCTTCTGCAGGAAGGACTGCACGCCCTCGCGGCCTTCGTCGCTGGCGCGGATGTCGGCGATGCGGCGCGCGGTGTCGGCGCGCAGATCGGCGCTGAGCGGCGCGCCGGCCACGTCGTGCACCAGGCGCTTGCACGCCTTCACCGCCTCGGGGCCGTTGGCCACGAGCGCCGCGACGATCTCGTCGACCTTCGCGTCCAGCGCGTCGGCCGGCACCACCTCGTGCACGAAGCCGAGCGCGTGCGCGCGCGCGGCGTCGAAACGCTCGGCGGTGAGGAAGTAGCGGCGCGACGCCTGCTCGCCGAGCGCGCGCACGACGTACGGCCCGATGGTCGCCGGCAGCAGGCCGAGCTTCGCCTCGCTCAGGCAGAACTGCACACCCTCGGCCGCGACCAGCACGTCGCACACGGCGGCCAGCCCGAGCCCGCCGGCGTAGGTGTCGCCGTGGAGGCGGCCGACCACCGGCAGCGGGCAGCTGCGGATCGTCCACAGCATGTCGGCCAGGCGCGCGGCGTCCGCGCGGTTCTCGTCCCACGAGTAGCCGGCCATCGCGCGCATCCAGTTCAGGTCGGCGCCGGCGCAGAAGGCCTTGCCGTGGCCGCCGAGCACGATGCAGCGCAGCGACGCGTCGGCGCCGAGCGTGCGGAAGGCGTCGGTGAGCTCGCGGATCACGTCGTCGTTGAACGCGTTGCGCACCTCGGGGCGGTTCAGGAACACGCGCGCCACGCGGCCGGCCGGGCCGTCGCGGCGGATGTCGAGCGTGGCAGGGCTCACCGGTCGTCCTCCTGCAGCATCCACACCAGGTCGAGCTCGGGGCACGGATGGCCGAGCGCGGTGATCGCGGCCGTGACCTGGCCGCGGTGGTGCGTGGCGTGGTTGAACACGTGCGCGAGCGTCGCGGCGAACGGCAGCGACATCGCGACGCCCTTGGTGCTGGTGTAGTCGAGCCGGCCGTCGTAGCGCGACGCGTCCCACGACCCGACCAGCCCGATCCAGCGCGTGGCGCCTTCGATCAGCGCGGCCTGCAGGCGCGCGCGGTCGGGCTCGATCTCCTCGTCGAGGCGCACCACCGGCGACACGCCCTCGGCGAAGCGGCGCAGCCACAGCCGCTGCTCGGCCACCAGCAGGTGGTTCAGGGTGCCGTGGATGCTGCGGAAGAACAGGCCCGTGTCGCGCCGGTACTCGTCGTCGGGCAGCGGCGCGACGTGGCGCTCGAGCAGCCGCCGCGTCGCCCACAGGTGGTAGCGCGCGAGGGTCAGGAAGTGGCGCTTCGGGTCCATGTCGGCGGTCTCGGGTCGGGCGCCCGCGCTCACATGCGGAACACGCCGAACTTCGGTTCGGGGATCGGCGCGTTCATCGACGCCGACAGTCCCAGCGCGAGCACGCGGCGCGTGTCGGCCGGGTCGATCACGCCGTCGTCCCACAGCCGCGCGCTGGCGTAGTACGGGTGGCCCTGGTGCTCGTACTGCGCGCGGATCGGCGCCTTGAACGCCTCCTCCTCCTCGGCGCTCCAGCGGCCGCCGCGCGACTCGATGCCGTCGCGCCGGACGGTGGCCAGCACGCTGGCGGCCTGCTCGCCGCCCATGACCGAGATGCGCGCGTTCGGCCACATCCACAGGAAGCGCGGCGAATACGCGCGGCCGCACATGCCGTAGTTGCCGGCGCCGAAGCTGCCGCCGATGATCACCGTGAACTTGGGCACCTGCGCGCACGCCACCGCCGTCACCATCTTGGCGCCGGCGCGCGCGATGCCTTCGTTCTCGTACTTCTGCCCGACCATGAAGCCGGTGATGTTCTGCAGGAAGACGAGCGGCACCTTGCGCTGGCAGCACAGCTCGATGAAGTGCGCGCCCTTGTTGGCGCTCTCGCTGAACAGGATGCCGTTGTTGGCGACGATGCCCACCGGCAGGCCCTCGATGTGCGCGAAGCCGGTCACCAGGGTCGGGCCGTAGCGCGCCTTGAACTCGTCGAACTCGCTGGCGTCGACGATGCGCGCGATGATCTCGCGCACGTCGAAGGGCTTGCGCGTGTCGGTGGGGATCACGCCGTACAGCTCGGCCGGGTCGAGCTTCGGCGGGCGCGGGGCGACGCGCTCGACCGGCCAGGCCTTGCGCCAGTGCAGGTTGGCGACCACGCGGCGCGCGAGCGCGAGCGCATGGGTGTCGTTCTCGGCCAGGTGATCGGCCACGCCGGACAGCCGCGTGTGCACGTCGCCGCCGCCCAGGTCCTCGGCGCTCACCACCTCGCCGGTCGCGGCCTTCACCAGCGGCGGGCCGCCGAGGAAGATCGTGCCCTGGTTGCGCACGATGATCGTCTCGTCGCTCATCGCCGGCACGTAGGCGCCGCCGGCCGTGCACGAGCCCATCACCACCGCGATCTGCGCGATGCCCTCGGCGCTCAAGGTGGCCTGGTTGTAGAAGATGCGGCCGAAGTGGTCGCGGTCGGGGAACACCTCGTCCTGGTTCGGCAGGTTGGCGCCGCCGGAGTCGACGAGGTAGAGGCACGGCAGCCGGTTGAAGCGCGCGATCTCCTGCGCGCGCAGGTGCTTCTTCACCGTCAGCGGGAAGTAGGTGCCGCCCTTGACGGTGGCGTCGTTGCAGACGATCACGCACTCCACGCCGGCGACGCGCCCGATGCCGGCGATCAGGCCGGCGCACGGCGCCTCGTCGTCGTACAGGCCCAGCGCGGCCAGCGGCGCGATCTCGAGGAAGGGCGTGTCGGGGTCGAGCAGCATCTCGACGCGCTCGCGCGGCAGCAGCTTGCCGCGGCCGGTGTGCTTGGCGCGCGCGGCCTCGCCGCCGCCCTGCGCGATGCGCTCGAGCTTCGCGCTCAGGTCGTCGACCAGCGCCCGCATCGCCGCCGCGTTGGCCTTGAAGTCGTCGGCGCGCGGGTTGAGCTTCGTGGCGAGCGTCGGCATGGGCAATCGTCTCCTGGGTTCTGTGCTGTGTCGTGCCGTCGTGCGGCGCCGCGGCGGCGCCGGCGCGCCCGTGGCGGAGCCGCGCCAGCATACGGCGGAACGGCGCAGCATAGGCCGCCGCGCGGCATGGCGGCGGCCATCGAGGTTGCAGATCGTGCCAGCAGCGGGCGCCTGCGGCGCCGGACCGTGCCAGACTCCCGCCCATGCCGAATCCGCCCGCCGCCACGCCGATGGCCTTCGTCCGCGCCATGGTGCTGGCCTACCGGAAGTACGGTGTCGACCCCACCGCCGCGCTGCGTGCGGCGCAGATCGCGCCACGCGAGCTCAGGCGCATCGACGCCCGCATCACCGCCGCGCAGATGGAGGCGTTCTCGGCCCACGCGATGCGCGAGCTCGACGACGAGGCGCTCGGCTGGTTCGGCCGGCGCCTGCCCTGGGGCAGCTACGGCATGCTGTGCCGCGCCTCGATCACCGCGCCGACCCTGGGCCTCGCGCTCGCGCGCTGGTGCCGCCACCACCGCCTGCTGACCGACGACGTGCTGCTGTCGCTGCAGGCGGACGGCGAGGTCGCGCGGCTGGCCATCGACGAGCGGCGCGCGCTCGACCCGGTCCTGCGCGAGTTCTGCCTGCTCACCCTGCTGCGCTACGTGCACGGCTACGCGTGCTGGGCCGTCGACTCGCGCATCCCCGTGCTCGAGGCGACCTTCCCGCATGCGCCGCCGCGCCATCACCGCGCCTACGCGCTCATGTTCCCCGGCCCGGTGCGCTTCGACGCCGACCGCGCCGGCTTCGCGTTCGACGCGCAGTACCTCGCGTTGCCGCTGCGCCGCGACGAGCGCGCGCTGCGCGCGATGCTGCAGCGCGCGCTGACCCTGACGGTGCGACCGTACCGGCGCGACCGCCTGCTCGTGCAGCGCGTGCGCGAGCTGCTGCCGCGCCACCCCACGGCCGAGGCCCTGGCTGCCGCGCTGCACGTGTCGGTGCGCACCCTGCACCGCCAGCTGCGCGACGAAGGCGCGTCGCTGCAGTCGCTGAAGGACGAGGTGCGGCGCGACCGCGCGCTGGAGCTGCTGGCGCGCGCGCGGCAGCCGGTGAAGCAGGTGGCGCGGGCGGTCGGCTTCGCCAGCGAGAAGAGCTTCGCGCGCGCGTTTCGCCACTGGACCGGCCGCTCGCCGAGCGACGTGCGGCGCGGCACGCCCTGAACCGCCGGCCCGCGCCGACCGGTCGAGCATGCCGGCGGGGCATTGGCGCGGCGGCCGGGTTGGCGAAGAATCCGCCACCTTGCCGCTTCCCGCGTCGCCGACGCCCGCCGCCATGACCCGCACCGCCGCGCCCTACGCCGAATGGCGCCACCACGAGCTGCGCCGCACGCGCATGCAGATGATCGACGGCCACCTCGCGCACAACTCGCGCACCGCCGAGAGCGGCACGAGCGCGCGCGTGTACGACGGCGGCTACTGGGGCTTCGCGTCCGAGGCCGCCGGCGACGAGGCCGCGCGCGAGCGCGTGCGCGACAAGGCGCTGCACAACGCACGCACGATGGCGCGCTTCGGCGCGAAGGCGCCGCTGCCGCTGGCCGGCGGCAGCCATCGCGGCGAGCACCACGCCGGCAGCGGGCGCGCGCCGCTCACGCCGGCCGAGTGCATGGAACGCCTGGCCGCGCTGCACGCCTGGTGCTCGACGCGCTACCCGGGCCTGACGTCGTCGCGCTTCGTGCTGCACGACGAGCATCACGCCAAGCGGCTGACGACGAGCACCGGCGCCGACGTGCTGAACACCATCGCGCGCGCGGCCTGCTACGTGGTGCTGGTGGCCGAGGACGAGCGCGGCGCGCCGGTCGAGCTGGGCGAGGTGATCTCGGGCAAGGGCAGCCTGGCCGACCTCGACCTGTCGATCGACGCGATGGCGCCCTTCGTCGACCGGCTGCACGAGCATCTGCAGGCCAAGCGTCACGCGGTGCCGGCGCGCGGCGGCCAGCACACCGTGGTGCTGGCGCCCGAGCTCGCCGGCATGCTCGCGCACGAGGCGATGGGGCATCCGTGCGAGGCCGACATCGTGCTCGGCGGCGCCGTCACCGGCGACCTGCTCGGCCAGTCGATCGCCAGCGAGCTGGTCACGATGATCGACGTGGCGCACACCTGGAACGGCGAGGAAGTGATGATCCCGGTCTACGCCGACGACGAAGGCACGCCGGCGCGCGACGCGGTGCTGATCGACCGCGGCCGGCTCAGCGCCTTCATGTCCAGCCGCGAGACCGCCGCGCGCCTGGGCATCGAGGCCACCGGCAGCGCGCGCGCCTACGGCCCGCACGACGAGCCGCTCGTGCGCATGCGCAACACCCTCATCGTGCCCGGCACGCGCCGGCAGCAGGACCTGATCGCCGAGGTGGACGACGGCTACCTGCTGATGAAGACCGGCAACGGCCAGGCCGACTCGACCACGGAGTTCATGTTCGGCATCACCCTGGGCTACGAGATCCGCAACGGCAAGCTCGGCCGCGCCATCCGCGACACCACCTTGTCGGGCTCGGCCCTCAAGGTGCTCGGTGCGGTGGACGCGGTGTCCGACGACATGCACTGGACCTGCTCGGGCTACTGCGGCAAGAAGCAGTGGATGGTCGTGTCGATGGGCGGCCCGGCGCTGCGCACGCGCGCCCACCTGGGAGGCGAGTGACCATGGCCGCCACCTCCTTGCTCGACACAGCCGAACGCGCGCTCGCGCTGATGCGCGCGCAGGGCTTTCACCACGCGCAGGTCGGCGCCAGCCGCACCGCCCACGACGAGGTGAACTTCGCGCACGACGAGCCGAGCCTGCTGCGCAGCACGTCGACGCAGAAGCTCTCGCTGCTGGGCATCGTCGACGCGCGCCGGGCCAGCACCGAGCTCACCGCGTTCGACGAGCCGAGCTTGCGCGAGCGCATCGCGGCGCTGTTCGCCGACGCGTCGGCGGCGCCGCAGGACGACGCCAACGCCGTGTCGTCGGGCCAGCGCGCCGACATCGTGCAGGGCCCGCAGCACGGCGAGCGCGACGTGCTGGCCGACAAGGTGCGCGAGCTGCTCGACTTCCGCGCCCGCGCCACGCCGCAGTTCCGCCTCGAGGAAGGCTACGCCGCGCACACCTTGCTGCAGGCCCGCGTGCTCACCAGCGGCGGCAGCGACCTGGCGTGCAGCGCCGGCTGGTACTCGATGAGCGCCGCCGGCACCGCGCGCGACGGCCGGGCGGCGAGCTCGTTCGCCTTCGGCGGCGGCACGGCGCACGCGCTCGCCGCGACGCCGGCCGAGCAGCTGTTCGGCCTCGGCGACATGCTGCGCGACACGGTGCGGCAGATCCACACGCGGCCGCTGGGCGACAAGTTCGTCGGCGAGGTGCTGCTGACGCCCGGCGCGGTCGAGGACCTGCTGCAGTGGCTGCACGGGCAGATCGGCGACCTGCACCTCATCGCCGGCTCGTCGCTGTACCGCGACAAGGTGGGCCAGCGCGTGGCCTCGCCGCTGCTCACGCTCGCGAGCCGCTTCGACGCCCCCGGCGTGGTCGCGCTGTCGGCCGACGCCTTCGTCGCGCCGCCGCTCGAGGTGCTGCGCGCCGGCGTGCTGAACGCGCTGACCCCCAGCTTCTACGGCAGCCGCAAGACCGGCCTGCCGCACGTGCCGGTGGCCGCGGGCGGCGGCTGGCAGCTCGCCGCGGGCGACACGCCGCTGCCGCAGATGGTCTCGGGTGTGTCGCGCGGCGCGCTCGTGGGCCGGCTGTCGATGGGCGCGCCGGCGGCCAACGGCGACTTCTCCGGCGTCATCAAGAACAGCTTCCTGATCGAACATGGCGAGGTCGGCCCGGCGCTGGCCGAGACGATGATCAGCGGCAACATGGCGCGCATGCTGCTCGACGTGTCGGCGGTGAGCCGCGAGCGCCGCGACACCGGCGCGCTGCTGCTGCCGTGGCTGCGCGTCGGCGGGCTGCACTTCTCCTGAGCGCCCCCAGGGCCGGCCCTGCCGGCCCGCCCCCCGCGGGGGTTCAAGTCGAGTGGCGGAGCCACATCGACTTGAGAGGCGCGGCGGCGCTCAGCCCACCGGCAGCGCCGTCTCGTACTTCACCTCGCGCAGCACCACGTTGCTGCGGATGCTCGCCACGCCGCCCATGCGGAACACCTTCTCGCTCAGGAAGCGGTCGTAGGCCTTCATGTCGGCCACCACGACCTTGATCACGTAGTCGGCCTCGCCGGTGATGCGCGCGCACTCCATGATCTCGGCACTGGTGCGCACGAAGCGCTCGAACTCCTCGACCGCGCCCTCGTTCTGCCGCACCAGCGACACGTAGGCGTGCACGCAGATCGCGAGGCCGAGCTTCTCGCGGTCCATCAGCGCCACCTGCCGGCGCAGCACGCCGGAGCTCTGCAGCTCCTTGACCCGCCGCCACACCGGCGTGGCCGACAGGCCCACGCGCTCGGCGAGCTGCTGGGCGCTGAGCGCGCCGTCGTGCTGCAGCTCGTGGATGATGCGGCGCGTCACGCGATCGAGTTTGTCCATTTCGGGGAAGTGGCGTTCCGGAAACGTGCGGTTCGCGGATTCTGCGGGATCGGGAAAGATCGCAACACCTGTTTCGCCCCGGCTGCCTACCATCGCCCGCTGTACACGGAGTGCGCCATGACCGACGTCGCCCTTGCGCCCACCTCTGCCTCCGTCGCGGCCGGCGCGACACCGCCGCTGCGCGACTACCGCCTGCAAGACAACCTCGCCGCCACCTCGGGCGCGGTGTTCCTCACCGGCACGCAGGCGCTGGTGCGGCTGCTGCTGATGCAGCGCCGCCTCGACGACGCGGCCGGCCTCAGGACCGCCGGCTTCGTCTCCGGCTACCGCGGCTCGCCGCTGGGCATGGTCGACCAGCAGCTGTGGAAGGCGCAGAAGTTCCTCGACGCCGCGAAGGTGCAGTTCCTGCCGGCGATCAACGAGGACCTCGCGGCCACCGCCTGCCTCGGCACGCAGCGCGTCGCGCTCGATCCCAAGCGCACCGTCGACGGCGTGTATGCCCTGTGGTACGGCAAGGGCCCCGGCGTCGACCGCTCGGGCGACGCGCTGAAGCACGGCAACGTCTACGGCTCCAGCCCGCAAGGCGGCGTGCTGGTGGTGGCGGGCGACGACCACGGCTGCGTCAGCTCGTCGATGCCGCACCAGAGCGACCTCGCGATGCAGGCCTGGAGCATGCCGGTGCTGCATCCCGGCAACGTGGCCGAGTACCTGGAGTTCGGCCTGTACGGCTGGGCGCTGTCGCGCTTCTCGGGCGCCTGGGTCGGCTTCAAGGCCATCAGCGAGGTGGTCGAGTCGGGCATGACGGTCGACCTCGACGCGGTGCCGCTGGACTTCACCGCGCCGGTCGACTTCGCGGCCGGCACCAGCCTGCACGTGCGCGCGGTCGACCTGCCGTCGCTGGAGCTGGAGGCGCGCCTGGCGCTCAAGCTCGACGCGGTGCGCGCGTTCGCGAAGCTGAACTCGGTGGACAAGCACGTCGTGTCGAGCCCGCGCGCGACCTTGGGCATCGTGACGGTCGGCAAGGCGCACTACGACTTCATGGAGGTGCTGCGCCGGCTGGATCTCGACCCCAACGCGCTGGCCGCGGCCGGCGTGCGCGTCTACAAGGTCGGCCTGGTCTACCCGATCGAGCCCACGCGCATGCTCGACTTCGTGAGCGGCGTCGAGGAGATCCTCGTCATCGAGGAGAAGGCACCGGTGGTCGAGCGGCAGATCAAGGAGCTGCTGTACGCCGTGCCCAACGAGCAGCGTCCGCGCATCGCGGGCAAGACCGACCACGAGGGCCGGCCGCTGCTCTCCGCGCTCGGCGAGCTGCGGCCCTCGCGCATCATGGCCGTGGTGGCCGAGTGGCTGGCGCGCCTGAACCCGGCGCTCGACCGGCGGCATCTGGTGGTCGACTTCACGATGCCCGCGCTGCTGTCCAACGCGGCCGATGCGGTCAGGCGCCTGCCCTACTTCTGCTCGGGATGCCCGCACAACACCAGCACCCGGCTGCCCGAGGGATCGCGCGCGCTGGCCGGCATCGGCTGCCACTTCATGGCGAGCTGGATGGAGCGCGGCACCAGCGGCCTCATCCAGATGGGCGCCGAAGGCGTGGACTGGGCGGCGCACTCGCGCTTCACCACGGAGAAGCACGTCTTCCAGAACCTGGGCGACGGCACCTACTTCCACTCCGGCCTGCTCGCGATCCGGCAGGCCATCGCGGCCGGCGCCAACATCACCTACAAGCTGCTCTACAACGACGCCGTGGCGATGACCGGCGGCCAGCCGGTCGACGGGCACATCAGCGTGCCCGAGATCGCCCGCCAGGTCGAGGCCGAGGGCGCGAAGCGCGTGGTCGTGGTCAGCGACGACATCGGCAAGTACCGCGGCCGCGAGGGCGAGTTCCCGCGCGGCACCACCTTCCACGACCGCAGCGAGCTCGACGCCGTGCAGCGCGAGCTGCGCGAGCTGCCCGGCGTGACCCTGCTGATCTACGACCAGACCTGCGCGGCCGAGAAGCGCCGCCGGCGCAAGAAGGGCGAGATGCCCGACCCGCCGAAGCGCGTGTTCATCAACGAGCGCGTCTGCGAAGGCTGCGGCGACTGCGGCGCGGCGAGCAACTGCCTGAGCGTGATCCCGGTCGAGACCGACTGGGGCCGCAAGCGGCAGATCGAGCAGTCGTCGTGCAACAAGGACTACTCCTGCCTCAACGGCTTCTGCCCGAGCTTCGTGACGGTCGAAGGCGCCGTGCTGCGCAAGCGCGTGAGCGGCGTCGACGCCGCGGCACTGGCGCGCGAGCTGGCGAGCCTGCCGGCGGCGCCGCCGTGGCGCTGGACCGGCCCGTTCGACATGCTCGTCACCGGCGTCGGCGGCACCGGCGTGGTCACCGTCGGCGCGCTCGTCACGATGGCCGCGCACCTCGAGGGCAAGCAGGCCTCGGTGCTCGACTTCATGGGCTTCGCGCAGAAGGGCGGCTCGGTGCTGTCGTTCGTGCGCCTCGGCCTCACGCCCGACCAGCTCAACCAGGTGCGCATCGACACCCAGCAGGCCGACGTGCTGCTGGCCTGCGACATGGTGGTCGGCGCGTCGGCCGACGCGCTGGGCACGGTCAAGCACGGCCGCACCGTGGTGCTGGCCAACACGCACGAGCTCGCCACCGCCGCCTTCGTGCGCAACCCCGACGCCAGCCTCGAGAGCGCCGCGCTGCTGGAGAAGATGCGCCACGCGGCGGGCGCCGACCGCGTGTTCACCACCGACGCGCAGGCCGTCGCGCAACGCATGCTGGGCGACACCTTGCCGGCCAACATCGTCATGCTGGGCGTGGCCTACCAGCGCGGTCTGGTGCCGCTGAGCGAGGCCGCGCTGCTGCGCGCGATCGAGCTCAACGGCGTGGCCGTCGAGACCAACAAGACCGCCTTCGCGCTCGGCCGGCTGGCGGTCGCGCGGCCCGACGCGCTGCGCCGGCTCGAAGGCGAGCCGGACGAGCCGGCCCGGCCCGACACGCTCGATGCGCTCGTGGCGCGGCGCGAGGCCTTCCTCGCCGACTATCAGGACGCCGCGTACGCGCGCCGCTACCGCGCGCTGGTCGATCGCGTGTGCGCGGCCGAGTCGCGCCTCGGCACGGGCGAGCTCGCGCTGACCGACGCGGTGGCGCGCCACTACGCCAAGCTGCTGGCGATCAAGGACGAGTACGAGGTCGCGCGCCTGTACACCGACGGCGGCTTCATGCAGTCGCTGTCCGAGCAGTTCGAGCGCTGGGACCGCGTGAGCTTCCACATGGCGCCGCCGCTGCTCGCGCGCCCCGGCCCCGACGGCCGCCCGCGCAAGCTGCGCTTCGGCCCGTGGCTGATGCCGGCGATGAAGCTGCTCGCGTCGATGCGCCGCCTGCGCGGCAGCTGGCTCGACGTGTTCGGCCGCACCGAAGAACGGCGCATGGAGCGCGCGCTCGTGCGCGAGTACGAGGCCACGATCGACGAACTGCTCGGCGCGCTCGACCGCGACAACCTCGCCGTCGCGGTGGCGATCGCCAAGGTGCCCGAGCGCATCCGCGGCTACGGCCACGTGAAGCTGGCCAACGTGGCGACCGCGAAGGCGCGGCAGCGCGAGTTGCTCGACCGCTTCCACGGCCGTGCCGCCGACGCGCCCCCGACGCAGAAGAAGCCGATCCCGATCGCGGTGGTCGATCAGCGCGGCTGAGGCTCGGCGAGGCGCGCGTGCGCCCTCGAGATCTGCAGCAGGTCCATGGCCGCCCGGTCCTGGTTGGCGTGCTCGTCGGCGGTCGCGTTCAGCCGGCCGGCTTGTCGGCCTTCTTCGCCTTCTCGGCCACCGGCAGGCCGGCCTGCTTCCAGGCGGTGAAGCCGCCGTCGATGTGGGCCACCTTCTCCAGGCCCATGTCCTGCAAGGTCTTGGTGGCCAGCGCCGAGCGCCAGCCCATCGCGCAGAACAGCACGATCTGCTTGCCCGACGCGAACTCCCGGCGGTGGTACGGGCTCTCGGGATCGACCCAGAACTCCAGCATGCCGCGCGGCGCGTGGAAGGCGCCGGGGATGACGCCCTCGCGCTCGAGTTCGCGCACGTCGCGGATGTCGACGAACATCACGTCGTCGCGGCCGTGCAGGTCGCGCGCCTCCTCGACGCTGAAGGTGGTGATGGCCTGCAAGGCCTCGTCGACCATCGACTTGGCGGTCTTCTTCATCGCAACGCACTCCGAGAATCCGACGGCGGCAGCGTAGCGCAAGCGCGCCGCCGGCGTCGCGGCGACGCGCGCGGTCGCGCTGCGGGCCGATGCCGATGGCCGCGCGCGCCGCGGCGCACTACGATGCCGGCCGCCACCGCCCGCGGGAGGGCCGCACGATGATCCTGTCCGCCACCGAGAGCGCCGGCCTGGGCCGCGTGTTCGCGCTGCTCGCCGAGGGACTGGCCGAGCGCGAAGTGCGCGAGCGCGTCGGCGCGGCGCTGCTCGACCTGCTGCACGCCGACCACTTCGCCTCGTTCGTGTGGGACGCGCGCACGCGGCGCTTCGGCAGCGGCGTGTGGCTGCACATGGACCCGGCCAACCTCGCGCGCTACGACGACTGGTACCAGTACCACGACCCCATCACCTTCGCCCTGCAGGCGCGCCGCCACGCCACGGCGGTGAGCGAGGTGATGCCGCACCGCGAGCTGCGGCGCAGCGAGTTCTTCAACGACTTCCTCGCGCGCGACGGGCTGCACTGGGGCATCAACCTGCACGCCTTCGACGGCGAGCGCGCGCTCGGCGACCTGCGCATCTGGCGCGGCCGCCACCGCCGCGAGTTCGACGCGCACGACAAGGCGCTGCTCGACCTGATCGAGCCGGCGTTCATCGCGGCTCTGCGCCGCGCGCGCGACGACGCCGCCCCGGCGCCGCAGCGCGCTCCGGCGGCGCTGCCGGGGGCCAGCCGGCGCGAACTCGAGGTGGCCGAGCGCGTGTGCCGCGGCCTCACCGACAAGCAGATCGCGCGCGAGCTGGGCATCGGCGTGTCGAGCGTGCGCACCTACCTGCAGCGGCTGTTCGACAAGCTCGGCGTGCACCGCCGCGCCGGCCTCGCGCGGCTGGCGGTGGAACTGCGCGCGGCCGGCGCGCCGACGCGCGACCCCGGCTCGTCGCCCGAGCGGCGCTGAGCGCTCCGCCGTTCAGCGCGCCGGCGCGGGCAGCCGCCCGAGCGTCGCCTCGATCGCGAGCCCGATCGCCACGAGCCGCCGGTCGCTGCCGGCCGGACCGTCGAGTTCGATGCCCACCGGCAGCTGGCTCGACGCGCCGAGGCCGGCCGGGATCTGCAGGCCGGGCACGCCGGCGTTGCTGCCCGGATCGGTGTTCTGGATCACGCCCATGAACACCGGCACGCTGCTCGAATCGGGACTCGCCGGCATCGCCACCTTGGACACGGTCGGGAACACGAGGGCATCGAGCCGGTGGCGCCGGAACGTGTCGCGATAGAGCTTCTGCAGCGCCGGCCGCGCGGTCTTCATCGCGGCCTCATAGGCCGGCTTCGCGTCGACCACCGTGTTGTTCGGCCCGGGCAGCTTGCGCGGGATCACGAGGCCCTCGTAGGTGCCCTTCACGTCGGGGCTCGCGATCTGCCGGGCGAGCTCGGCGATGCCGATGCCGGCGCCGGACTTCTTCAGGTACGCGACCATGTCGTCGTACGCTTCGTACAGCGCCACCGGAAAACCCACCGCGCCGTTGAGCTCCATCAGCTGCGGCATCTCGACGTCGACCACGGTCACGCCGGCCGCGACGAGCTTCGCGATCGCCGCGTCGAAGACGGCTTGCGTGTCCGCGTCCATGTTCGCCAGCAGCTCCTTCACGCGGCCGAGGCGCACGCCTTTGAGCGACGCGGGCTGCACCGCCGCCGCGCCGGTGATCACGCGGTCGAGCAGTTCCACGTCGGCCATCGCCAGCGCCATCGGCCCGGCGGTGTCGCGCGTGCGCGAGATCGGCGCGATGCCGCCTTGCGGGTAGCGCCCGGCGGTCGGGCGCAGCGCCGCGCAGCCGTTGAACGCGCACGGGATGCGCACCGAGCCGCCGGTGTCGGTGCCGAGTCCCGCGCTCACCACGCGCGCGCCCAGCGCCGCCGCCGTGCCCGACGACGAACCGCCCGCGCTTCGCGTGGGGTCGTAGGCGTTGCGCACGCCCGGCTCGGGGCCGCTGCGGAACGCCGGGTTCCAGCCCGAGATGCCGAAGGCCAGCTCGTGCATGTGCGTCTTGGCGATCACGATCGCGCCCGCGTCGCGCAGGCGCCGGGCCACCGGCGCGTCGCGCTTCGGCACGAAGTCCTCGAGCGCGGGCGTGCCCGCGGTGGCCGGCAGGCCGGCGACCTCGATGTTGTCCTTCACCACCACCGGCACGCCGGCCAGCGGCTTGCAGCGCGCCGACTTCGGCGCCGCGTCGGTGCGCTTCGCCGCCGCGAGCGCGCCCTGCTCGTCGAGCGTGATGAAGGCGTTGAGCGCGCTCACGTCCTTCGCGCGTGCGAGCGCCGCCGACACCAGCGCCTCGCTGCGCGCACGGCCGGCGCACACGGCGCGCGCGCTGTCGACCGCGGTCATGAGTGCCGGCGCCTGCGCGCCGGCCTGCGGCACGACCGCTGCCAGCGCGGCCGCGGCCAGCCCCGTGCGGGTGATCGATCGCATGACGGTGTCCTCCGGAAGTCGATGGCGGTGCGCGCGATGCTCGCGCGTCGGCCCCGCCGCGTCTGTCGTCGAAATCGACGACAGCCGGCCGCCGGCCGTCAGAACCGGCCCTGAGCCAGCCAGCGCTCGATCTGCGGCTTGCGGTCGTTGCCCCAGAACAGCTCGCCGTCGACCATGAACGACGGGGCGCCGAACACGCCCTGGCGGATGGCGTCGTCGTTGGCGCTCTTCAGCCGCAGCTTCCAGCGCGGATCGTTCCAGGCCGCCTCGGCCGCGGCGGGGTCGAGCCCGGCCTCGGCGGCCAGCGTCTTCAGCGCGGCAGGATCGCTCAGCATCACGCCGCGCGCGAAGTACGCGCGCAGCCCGGCGTGCGCCCAGGCCACGGCGCGCGCCGGATCGACCGCGTCGTGCAGCCACCAGAACACGCGCGCCGCGTTCTGCGTGGCGATCGGAAACTCGGCCGGCAGCGAGAACGGCACGCCCTCGAAGCGCGCGGAACGCGCGAAGTCGTGCAGCGCGTACTCGCGCTTGATCGGGTAGGCCACCGGCGGCTTCAGCTCCGCGGCCTGGAACGTCGCGCCCAGCAAGATCGCGTGCCAGCGCACGGTGCGGCCGTGGCGCGCGGCGAGCGCCTCGATCCACTCCGAGGCGATGTACGAGTACGGCGACGAGAAGTCGAACCAGAACTGGATCGGGCTGCGCGGGTCCATGCGGCCAGCGTACTGCGGCACGGCGCGGCGCGTCGTCGGTGCGATCCCTCGTGTCGCCGCGCCGAGCCGCCGGCAGCGATCGCGCAAGCCCGTGCGCTGGCGCGACCGCGCGCGGCGCGGCACGATGCGCGGTGATGACCGACGTCCCCTGGATCGAAGTCGCGGCCGTCGGCGCGGCGGCCGCGGTCGCCGCGTGCTTCCGCCCGTTCGACGCGCTGCGCGCCCGCGCGCTGCGCGTGCCGTGGGCCGTCGCGCTCCTGGTGCTGCCGCTGCTGTGGAGCGCCGAGCGCGTGCTGCCCGGCGGCGTGGTGCTGCAGCTGTCGGGGGCGTGCCTGCTGGTGCTGATGTTCGGCTGGCCGCTCGCGGTGTGGACCGTGCTGCCGGTGGCCGCGCTCGGCGCGTGGCTCGGCGGCGCGCCGCCGTGGCCGCGCGCGGTCGAGCTCGCCGCGTGGCAGGGCGTGCTGCCGGCCACCCTGGCGCTGGCCCTCGGCATCGCCACGCGGCGCTGGCTGCCCGCCCACCCGTTCGTGTTCATCCTCGGCCGCGGCTTCATCGGCACCGCGCTCGCCAGCGTGATCGCCGGCGCGGTGGCCACGGGGCTGCGGCCGCTGCCTGCCGGCGCCGACCCGGCCGCGCTGCTCACCGGCCACTGGCTCATGGCCTGGGGCGAGGCCTTCCTGACCGGCATGCTCGTGGCGATCTTCGTCGCCTTCAAGCCCGAGTGGCTGCTGACCTGGTCGGACCGGCGCTACCTGCCGCGGGCCTGAGCGCCTGCCACTACGGGGCCGGCGCCGCGTCGGACTCGCGACGCGTCAGCGCCATCAGCCCCGCGCCGTACCACGCGGGGCTCAGGCCGAGCGCCGGGTCGTCGACGGGGTCGCGCCCGGCCGCCTCCGGGCGCGCGGCGTGCACGCCGAGCAGCGCCCACGGCAGATCGCCCGGGCCCGCCGGCATCGGCATCACCACCGGCGCGCCGCTCATGCCGGGCAGCACGCGGCCTTCGACCAGGAAGCAGGCGCGCCCCTGGAACGGCAGGCCGAACGCCGACGCGATCGAGGCCTGTCGCACGACCGGCAGCCGGTGCAGCGTGTCGTGCAAGCCGTGCGGGAAGCCGACGACGTGCACCGAGGACCCGGCCTGCGGGCGCAGCGCGGCCACCTCGAGATGGGCGGGGGTGAAGGCGTGGCGCAGCGCCGCCGCCGGCAGCGCGTCGTGTCCGACCTCGAGCGCGGCCACGTCGGCCGACTCGACCCAGCGCGCAACGCCGTCGCGGTACAGCTCGAGCGGGACGATGGTGGTCGATCGCAGGTCGGCAGCATCGGTGTGGAGTTCGATCTCGATGCGCTCGGGCCGGTGATCGCCGGCCGCGTCGAGCAGCACGTGGCGGCCGGTGACGAGGTAGGTGCGGCCGTCGCGCGCGAACAGGAACCCGGTGGCCCCGCCGGGCGCAGCCGCGCCGCCGGGCGCGGCGATGCGCACCGTCGCCAGCAGCAGCGACTCGATGCCGCCGTCGCGCCACGGCTCGGCCGCCAGCAGCGTCGCGTGGCGCGCGCAATCGACCTCGAAGGCGCTCACGGTGTGCTCCGAGACGGGCGCGTGCAGCAGCACGGTGCGCGCCACCTCGGCGTGGCGCTCGAACGCCGCGCGCACCGTGACGCGCTGCGACGGATGCAGCGCCGCGATCAGGGCCGTCGACAGCGCATCGAGCGCGACGAGGCTGCCCTTGAGCTCGCAGATGCGCTCGGTGGCCTCCTGCAGGTTGCGCACGGCGAAGTCTCGCGGTGCCGGCTCAGGCCGGCCCGACGTCGGGGGATCGCGCGGCGGCCGGGCTGCGCGCGAGTGCGAATGCGTGTGCAAAGACGATGCCGGTCTGGGGGCTCATGGCGGGGACATCTCCTGCGTGCGTGTCGCGCACGGCACATGCCGGCGCGATGCCTCGACGCACAGTGTTCGACTGGGGGTTCGACCGGCGCTCGCCGACGGGCGGCGGGCAGCAGAAGGGGTCTCGAAGAGATCAGTGAGCGTGTTCGACCGCGGCGTACGCCGATCCGGTGCCCGTGACCGGAGGAATTTCGTCGTGACGCGGCTCAGCGCGGCCAGCCCGGCAGCGGCTCCACGCCTGCGTCCGGCTCGGCCGGCGTGTGCGCGACGTTGAGCACCATCGACACCATCACGAAGTACCCGACCAGCGCCGTCAGGTCGACCGCGCCGCGTTCGCCGAACTCGGCCAGCGCCTCGCGCCAGGTCGCCTCGCTGACGCCGTGATGGCGCATCAGCTCCACGCAGAAGTCGTACGCGACCGACTCCTGCGCGCTCAGCTCGCGCGGACGGCGCCCTTCGCGCAGGTCGTCGATCGCCGCCGGCGACGTGCCGGCCTTCAGCGCCAGCGGCACGTGGACGGCCCACTCGAACTGCTGCGTCCACTCGCGCGAGACCACGAGCGTCACGAACTCCGACACGCGCGCCGGCAGCGCACTGTCGAAGCGCAGGTACTCGCCCACCTTCTGCAGCCGCTGCAGCAGCAGCGGGCTGCGCAGCAGCGGGATGAACGGACCCTTGACCGCCTTGCGCGGCCCGGCGATCAGCTCGTCGGCGGCGGCGCGCTGCGCGTCGTCCATCCGTTCGCGCGCCAGCGGCGGCAGGCGGTCGGGAAGCGGGGCCATGGTCGTGCTCCTTCGGTGGACGTGCGGGTGCGCGGCGCGGGCGGTCTCAGCGCCGCCAGAACTGCGGCGTGAACAGCACCAGCACCGACAGCAGCTCGAGCCGGCCGAGCAGCATGCCGAAGGTGCACACCCAGGTCTGGAAGTCGCTCAGCCCGCCGTAGTTGACGGCCGGCCCGACCTCGCCGAGGCCCGGGCCGATGTTGTTGACGCAGGCGATCACCGCGGTGAAGGCGGTCACCACGTCGAGCCCGCTGAACAGCAGCAGCAGGGTCAGCCCGACGAGGGTGGCGCCGTAGATCATCATGAACGCGATCACCGCGTTGATCACGCGCGGCGGCACGATGCTGCCGCCCATCACGACCGGGTTGACGACGTGCGGGTGCACGATGCGCACCAGCTCGCGCTGGGACTGCTTCAGCAGCAGCAGCATGCGGATCATCTTGATGCCGCCGCCGGTGGAGCCGGCGCAGGTGGCGAAGCAGCCGAGCAGGATCATCACCAGCGGCGCGAAGGCGGGCCACTGCGCGTAGTCGTACGACGCGTAGCCGGTGGTCGTGGCCAGCGAGACGACGTGGAAGACGGTGTGGCGCAGCGCCTCGGGATAGGTCGCGTACTGGCCGCTGGCCAGCAGGTACAGCGAGATCAGCAGCACCGTGCCGGCCACCACCGCGTAGAACGAGCGCACCTCGGTGTCGCGCCACAGCACGTGCAGCGAACGCTGGCGCCACGCGATGAAGTACAGCGCGAAGCTCACGCCGGAGATCATCATGAACACCACGGCCACGGCCTCGATGAGCGGCGAGTTCCAGTAGCCGAAGCTCAGGTCGTGCGACGAGAAGCCCCCGAGGCCCATGGTCGTGCACATGTGCATGAAGGCGTCGGACCAGCTCATGCCGGCCCAGCGGTACGCGAAGAAGCAGGTCACCGACACGGCGAAGTACACGACCCACAGGCCGCGCGCGGTCTCGGCGATGCGCGGCGTGAGCTTCTGGTCCTTCATCGGGCCCGGCGTCTCGGCACGGAACAGCTGCATGCCGCCGACCCCGAGCAGCGGCAGGATGGCCACCGCCAGCACGATGATGCCCAGCCCGCCCACGAGCATCATGAAGCAGCGCCAGACGTTCACCGACAGCGGCAGGTCGTCCAGGCCCGTGAGCACGGTGGCGCCGGTGGCGGTGAAGCCGGACATCGCCTCGAAGTAGGCGTCGGTCACCGACAGCCCGGGGATGGCCAGCCGCAGCGGCAGCGCGCCGAAGGCCGGCAGCACGAGCCAGGTCAGGCCCACCAGCAGAAAGCCGTCGCGCAACTGCAGCTCGCGCCGGAAGCGCCGCGCGGTCAGGCTCATCAGCACGCCGGCGCCCGCGGTGGCCAGGGTGGAGACGATGAACGCGTGCTCGGCCGGGTCGTGCTCGGCCAGCGCGAAGCCGAGCGGCACCAGCATCAGCAGTGCGAACAGCACGACCATGCGCCCGACCAGGGCGACGACGGCGAGCGGGCTGGTCACGGCCGCATCAGAAGAAGGTGGCGCTCGGCTGGAACAGCTTCTCGACCTCGCGCACCATGCGCTTGCGCGGCAGGAACATCACCACGTGGTCGCCGCTGCGGATCACCGTGTCGTGGTGCGGCATCACGACCTCGGGCTCCTCGCCGTCGGCGGCCGCGAGCACGATCGCGCCGACCATCGCGCCCGCGGGCAGCGGCAGCTCGTCGACGCGGCGGTCGACGACCTTCGAGACCTTGCGGTCGCCGTGCGCCACGGCTTCCAGCGCCTCGGCCGCGCCGCGGCG
>Ga0073934_10003880_pt1 | contig 26211 bp, 23 predicted proteins | sample LarsenN4metaG_FD_76834 | JGI IMG/M metagenome (GOLD analysis project Ga0073934, IMG submission 76834) | Hot spring sediment bacterial and archeal communities from British Columbia, Canada, to study Microbial Dark Matter (Phase II) - Larsen... ... | reverse complement strand
GGTCAAGCAGCGCATCCTGGACTTCCTGGCCGTCCTCAAGCTGAAAGCGGGCGCCACCCGTGGCCCCATCCTCTGCTTCGTGGGGCCGCCGGGCACCGGCAAGACATCCCTGGGCCAGTCCATCGCCCGCGCCCTCGGCCGCCCCTTCGAGCGCCTGAGCCTGGGCGGCATGCACGACGAGGCCGAGCTGCGCGGCCATCGCCGCACCTACATCGGCGCAATGCCGGGGCGGATCATCCAGGCGCTGCGGCGCGCCGGCGTCAACAACCCCCTGCTCATGCTCGACGAGGTGGACAAGCTCGGCCGCGACTTCCGCGGCGACCCCGCGGCGGCCCTGCTGGAAATCCTCGATCCCGCGCAGAACAACACCTTTCGCGACAACTACCTCGACCTGCCCGTGGACCTTTCCAAGGTCTTCTTCGTCACGACCGCCAACGCCCTCGATCCCATCCCGCAGCCGCTCCTTGACCGAATGGAAGTGCTTCGCCTGGCGGGCTACAGTGCCGAGGAAAAGGAGCACATCGCCCGGCGTTACCTGATACCACGGCAGCTCGGCCATGCGGGACTGGCGGCGGAGCAACTGGTTATTCCCGACGAAACCTTGCGGCTGATCATCAGCCGCTACACCCGCGAGGCGGGCGTGAGGCAACTCGAGCGAGCCATCGGCGGAGTGGCCCGCAAGGTAGCCCTGCGCTTTGCCGAGCATCCGCAGGGGCAGGTCGTCGTGCAGCCCAGCGATTTGCCAGAGCTTTTGGGGCCCGAACGCTTCTTCCCGGAAGCTGCCCGCAAGGAGATGCCGCCTGGCGTCGCGACCGGCCTGGCCTGGACCGAGTCGGGCGGCGAGGTGCTCTACGTCGAGGCGAGCCTGTTGCCGCACACCCGCGGACTTCGTCTCACCGGCCAGCTCGGCGCGGTGATGAAGGAGTCGGCCCACGCGGCGCTAAGCTTCGTCTGGTCGCATGCCGCGGAGCTGGGCATCCCGCCGCGCGAGTTCCGCCGCAAGGGCGTGCACATTCACGTGCCGGCGGGAGCGGTTCCGAAGGACGGCCCATCAGCAGGCGTGGCCATGGTGACGGCTCTGGCCTCGGCCTATTCGCAAAGGCCGGCCCGGAGTGACACCGCCATGACAGGCGAAATTACGCTCACCGGGCTGGTTCTGCCCGTGGGCGGCATCAAGGAGAAGGTCCTGGCCGCGCATCGAGCAGGCTTGCGGCGCGTGCTGCTGCCCCAGGCCAACGCCAAGGACCTGCGCACCCTTCCAGAGAACGTTCGCAAGGACATGCAGGTCATCCTGGTGGAGCGCATCACCGATGCGCTGCGCGAAGTCCTGACGCATGGAGCCCAGTCAGCCCCAACGCCAGCCGGCACGGACGGTCAGCCCAGGGCGGCCCAGCAGGCGGAGTGAACGGAGCACTGGTCGGGGGCAGCTTGGGATTGGAGGGACGATGAAGAAGGCGAGACGCCGAACAGCCCTTGTGAAACCAGGCTCTCGCCCAGCTAGAACGAGAAGGCTATTCGGGTCTCGCCCATGATGGTCAGACTACTTGATCTTGAGCAGCTCGACTTCGAAAGTGAGCTCGGCGTTCGGCGGGATGACGCCGCCCGCGCCGCGCTCGCCGTAAGCCAGAGCGGCGGGGATGATCAGCTTTCGCTTGCCGCCGACTTTCATGCCGGCGACGCCTTCGTCCCAGCCCTTGATGACCCGGCCGGCGCCCAGGGGGAACACGAACGGCTGGCCGCGGTCGACGCTGCTGTCGAACTTCTTGCCGTCCTTGAGCCAGCCGGTGTAGTGGACCTCGACCGTGTCGCCCTTCTTGGCGGCGGCCCCCGTGCCTTCCTTGAGCTCGACATACTGGAGGCCGGAATCTGTCTTCACCACTTTCTGGTCCCCTTCAAAAGCCGTGACGAAAGCCGGGGCCAGTCCCGCGATTATCGCCAGGGTCAACAACGTGGTCAGCCGCTTCATGGAGACGTCCTTTCCTTTCGGGCGAAGTCGGGCGACGGTTTGCCATGGGGCTTCTTTATAGGAAGTCGGTTCGTGAGCTGCAAACGCCGCTGCCTGCGTCATCAGTGGAACGTCCAGGAGGGAGCGACAGGGTGAACATGCATCCCACGACTCCTGTGTATCCGACGACCTTCGCCGTCGATGAGCTGTTCGCCTTGCAGCTCGACGCCGCTGATCCCCTGCACGACTATCGCGAACTTTTCCATCTGCCCACGCTGCCGGACGGTACGCCGTACATCTACTTCTGCAGCCATTCGCTCGGCCTTCAGCCGCGCTCTGCACGCGCGCTGCTTCAGACCGAACTGGACCACTGGGCGCAGCTCGGCGTCGAGGGGCATTTCCACGGTCCCACGCCGTGGTACTCGTACCAGGAGCTGCTGCGAGGCCCAGCGGCGCAGCTTGTCGGCGCTCGGCCAGGCGAGGTCGTCCACATGAACGGCCTGACCGTCAACCTCCATCTGCTGCTGGCGAGCTTCTACCGGCCGACCGCTCGCCGAGACAAGATCCTTATCGAAGAGCCGGCCTTTCCTTCCGACCTCTATGCCGTGCAGTCGCAGGCGCAGTGGCATGGATTGGACCCGGAAACGACACTGCTGAAGATTGCCCCCCGACCTGGGGAAGCATGCCTTCAAGAAGAGGACATCGAGGAATGCCTGAGACGCCGCGGATCGGAAATCGCCGTCGTTTGGCTCAACGCGGTCAACTTCCTGACGGGCCAGCTTCTCGACGTGCCGCGCCTTGCCCGCGCGGCCCACGCCCAGGGCTGCCTGATTGGTCTCGACCTGGCCCATGCTGCCGGCAACGTGCCGTTGGAACTGCACGACTGGGGCATCGATTTCGCCGTTTGGTGCACTTACAAGTACCTCTGCTCGGGGCCCGGCTCGATCGCTGGTTGCTTTGTGCACGAGAAGCATGGTCAGAGGCTGGACCTGCCTCGACTGGCCGGCTGGTGGGGCAACGATCCCGCCACGCGCTTCCGCATGCAGCTTGAGCCTCGGTTCACACCGATGTTCGGTGCGGACGGCTGGCAGATCAGCAATCCGCCCATCTTGGCCCTGACGCCGGTCCGCGCTGCGCTAAACGTCTTCGAACATGCCGGCCTGCCCGCGCTGCGAGCGCGGTCCATCGCCTTGACAGGCTATCTCTGGCGCTTGCTGGAAACGCTGCCGCGGCAGGGCTGGCGGATACTGACGCCGCCGGAGCCGCTTCGCCGCGGCTGTCAGATCTCCCTGCAAGTGGACGACCGCCCGAGAGAACTTTTCGACGAGCTGATGCAACACGGCGTCGTCGGCGATTTCCGCCAGCCGAACGTCCTGCGGTTTGCGCCGGCGCCCCTGTACAACACATTTCACGAGGTTTGGACGTTCGCCCAGGTACTGAGGCAAGCGCTGCATGACCGCTGACCAAAGGCCAGTTCTGGAGACTGCACGGCTGAGGCTTCGCCCCGTCAGTCGCGAGGACCATGCCGACCTGTGCGTCCTCTACGCCGATCCGGCGGTGATGCGCTACATCAACCACGGCATCGGCCGGACCGCGGAGGAAACCAGCGGGCACATCGAACGCATGGTCAAGCACTGGGAAGACCACGGCTTCGGCATGTGGGCGCTGCGCCGCAAAGCCGAGGGCGATTTCGTGGGCCGTTGCGGCTTCCGCTATCTCGACGACACTCCCCTGGTCGAACTCGGGTACACCTTGCATCAACGGTTCTGGGGGCAGGGCCTCGCCGTTGAAGCAGGTCGCGCTTGCCTGGAGTACGTCTTTCAACATTTCGAACACGATCGCATCGTGGCGATTGCACTGGAAGAGAACCTGGCGTCGCGGCGGGTCATGGAGAAGCTGGGCTTTCAGTTCGAGGGCCCAGCTCACTACTACAAGACCGACGTGGTCCTTTATGCCCTTCGCAAGGCAGACTGGAGGGCGGCCCATGCTGTATGACATCAGCCCGCCCATCAGCGAACGGCTCCAGGTCTGGCCCGGCGATAATCCGCCGCGCCGCGAAGTGCTCCTGGACCTGGCGCGAGGAGATAACATCACCCTCTCGACCTTGCACGCCACGGTCCATCTCGGCTCCCATGCCGATGCGCCGAGCCACTTCGGCCGCACGGCTCGGACGATTGACGAGCAAGACCTGGAAACGTATCTCGGCCCATGCCAGGTGGTGCGCGTCGAGGCCAGGCCCCACGAGCGGATTGCTTCCGTGCCGATCGCCCTGGAGACGCCGCGGGTGCTCATTGCCACGGGCACCTTTCCCGATCCGGAGCATTTCAACGAGGACTTTGCGGCCCTGGCGCCTGAGTTGATCGGCCGGCTGCATGCCCAGGGCGTCCGCCTGGTCGGCATCGACACGCCCAGCGTCGACCTGTTCGATTCCAGAGATTTGCCGACGCATCGGGCCTGCCTCGAGCATGATCTGGCCATTCTGGAAGGTCTGCGTCTGAAGCACGTGCCTGCTGGAATGTACGAGCTGATCGCCCTGCCCTTGAAGCTGGTGGGCTTCGACGCCAGCCCGGTGCGGGCTGTTCTTCGCCCGCTGGCTGGACGGGTTTCGCAGTACAATGAGATAGCTGGGTCTCGCGGTTCCGCAAGCGGCCAGGAGAACATCGCATGAGCACGCCAGTGAAGCCGGACCAGGAACGCCAGAGCTTTGCCGAGACCGCCTTCCGCATGAGCGGCAAGAGCGAGGACGAGGCTCGCCGAATGGGCGCGGTCGACAAGGCCGACGAGCAGGTCGAAAGCCTGTTTGCTCCGCAGTATCAGACCAGCAACAGTCCGGTGCACCGCATCGTCTGGGACGCCAGGGCGCCGCTGGAGCTGTTCGATCCGCCGGAGTTGCCCGCCAGCGCCCCCTGCGACGCTGCGATGAACCGCTCGCTGGAGATCATCAAACGTCGGCTGAGCGAGAAGACCGTCTACGACCAGCAGGGCAAGGTCTCCGCGGAGACGATGGCCGAGCTGGCTGAGGCGGGCTACTGGGGCCTGCTGATCGACCAGCAGTACGGCGGGCAGGGCGCGCCGTTCGCCCGTTTCTCGAACTTCCTGACGCGGATGGCGATGTGGGAGCCGATGACGGCCGGCCTGGCCTCGGTGCACGGTTGCATTGGCGCGGTCGATCCGGTGCGCACTTTCGGCACTGCGGACCAGAAACGCCGCTTCCTCCCGCGCCTCGCCAGCGGCCAGGCGCTGTCCGGTTTCGCCTTGACCGAACCTAACGCCGGCTCGGACCTGACCGCCCTGCGGACCACGGCCCGACTGGTCGGGGAGCACTTTGAAGTCACCGGCGAGAAGCTGTTCATTACCAACGTCATCCCCGGCCGAACGATCGGCCTGGTGGTGATGCTCGAAGGCAAGCCGGCCGTGTTGATCGCGGAGCTTCCTCCCGAAGAGAACGACGAGTTTCGCATCGTCCGCTACGGCCTGCATGCCCTGCGGCACGCACACAACAACGGGCTGCTCTTCAATCGTTTCCGCGTTCCCAGGGAGAACCTGCTCAAGCCGCCTCTCGGCGACGGCCTGACCATTGCCTACCACGGCCTGAACCTCGGGCGCGTATCGCTGTGCGCCACCGCGGCCGGCAATCTGCGGGTGATGCTGGCCAACATGTTGCCGTGGGCGGCGTTCCGCAAGACGTACGGCCAGGCGATCAACACCCGCGAACTGGTCAAACGGCGCATCGCCCGCATGGCCGCCTTGCTCGTCGGCTGCGATGCCCTCACCGCCTGGACTTCCTGGCTCATCGACCAGGGCTACCGCGGCGAGCTGGAGTGCATCATCGCCAAGATCTTCGGCAGCGAGTCGCTCAAGGAAGCCGCCATCGAGCTGTTCATGAAGACCCACGGCGGCCGGTCGTTCCTCAAGGGCCATCTGCTCGGGGACAACATCCACGACTACCTGGCCCCCTGCATCTACGAGGGCGAGGGCGAGATGCTCGGCCTGGCCTTTTTCAAGTCCTTGATCAAGGAGCACGGCAAGGCCTACTTCGAGCCGATCGGCAAGGCGCTGCAGCGGAATAACCTCAAGTCGTTCAGCCCGAGCAACCCCGCTCATCTCTGGGCACTGCGCACCGAACTGGGCCAGTACAGCCGCTGGGTGTTCAGCCAGAAAGTCCGCTCGATCGGCGTTCAGCCGCCCGCGGGAATGGACGCTCGTCTGGCGGGGCACCTCCAGTTCGCCGTCAGCGGCCTGCAACGCTCGCCTCTGGAGATTAGCGGCGTCATGAGGAAGCACCAGCTCAAGCTGGCCGACCGCCAGTGCCGCATGGCCGAACTGTCGCAGCGGACCCAGAACCTGGTCATCATGCTGGTCGCGGCCTTGTGGGCCCATCGTCAGAAGGATCCGGTTGCCCAGGGCGCTGCGGACATCCTGTGTCAGGACCTGAGGCGATCGCTCACCGGCGAACGGCCCAGCGACCAGTATCTCCGAGCCGCTGGCAAGCTGGCGGACCAGATCATCGCGGGCGGCTTCGAGGTCCTGGCCGGCGCGCCCAGCTACGAGATCATGATGAAGTACGAGAACCCCTGAGCGGGTTCCGTCCTTGGGATGCAGAAGTCTAGCCCTGGAGGCGGTCGTCCCATGCCCAGCCGACCAAGCCATGACCTGGGGATGCCAGGCCAAAGACGCTCCTTCACTCGCCACTGGATAAGCGGGTTGGCGGGACTTGCGTTCCTGGCTGTCTGCCTCAGTATCGGCCTGACCCTGGCTGACGAGCCCGCTCCTGTCCGAGGAGTCGTGCTTGCAGCGGAGGGCAAGCCTGCAGAAGGCGCTAGAGTCCGCTGGCAAGGCGGCGCGGTGGCAGTCAGTACAGACGCCGAGGGCGCTTTCACGTTGCACGGCGTCGGGCGGCGCGTCACCGCCTGGAAGCAGGGCTACTTCATCGCTGGGCAAGCGGCGACGCGAAGCGCGCTTCAACTCCGGCTGAGACCGCTGCCCGATCAGGACAACCTCGATTACGAATGGGTCGATCCCCGACCCGACCGCCGGCACGAAGACCGCTGCGGCAACTGCCACTCGACCATCCACGACGAATGGGCTGCCAGCGCCCATGCTCGCTCCGCCGGCAATCGCAGGTTCCTCAATCTTTATGAAGGCAGCGACTGGCACGGCCGACCGAACGTCGGCTGGAACCTGCTCGCCGAGCATCCCCTCGGCGCTGGGGTCTGCACGGCCTGCCACGCTCCGACGGCTTCCGAGCGTGGCGTGCGGGAGGACATCCGGAAGGTCGCCGGCGTGGACGCCCTCGGAGTCCACTGCGACTTCTGCCACAAGATCGCCGAGGCCTCGTCGGAACGGTTGGGCCTGTCCCACGGCCGATTCGGCTACGACCTGCTGCGTCCCACGCAAGGCCAGCTCTTCTTCGGTCCGCTCGACGACGTGGATCGGAACGAAGACACGTTCGCGCCGCTTTACAAGGAGAGCCGCTACTGTGCGGCCTGCCATGAAGGAACGATCTTCGGCGTGCCGGTCTACACGACGTACTCGGAATGGCTCGACAGCCCAGCCCGGCGAGAAGGGAAGCACTGCCAGAGCTGCCACATGACGCCGACGGGAACTCTGACCAACATCGCCCCGGGGAAGGGGGGGATTCCACGCGACCCGCTCACCTTGTCGAGCCATGCGATGCCGGGGGCCACGCCGGAGATGCTCCGCCGTGCCGTGAACTTGAAGGTGCACTGCGATGAACTTCTCGGCGAGGCGCAGGTCAAGGTCGAAGTCGCTGCAGGAGACGTGGGGCATCGTGTGCCGACCGGCTTCATCGATCGCCAGCTCATCCTCAGCATCGAGGGAGTAGGGCAAACTGGCCGACAGGTCGAGGCGACTAGCGGTCCGCTGCTTTCGCCGCTTGCTGGGTTGGGCGAGAACCGGGCAGGTCTCTTCTTCGCCAAGCAGCTTGAAGACCTGGATGGCCAGGCGCCCGTGCCCTTCTGGAAGCCTTGCCGCATCCGGGCTGACACTCGGCTGAAGCCCGGCGAGCCGGCCGAGGCGAGCTGGACCTTCCCGGCCGAAGGGCTGGCGGGCGTGCGGATTCGGCTGATCTACCGACGTTTCCACGCGGAAGTGCAGCAGGCCAAGGCCTGGCCGGACGATGCGATCTGCATCATCGACCAGGTCGTCGCTGTTCCCCCGAATCATCGATGGGGCCGCTGAGACGAGCCTTAACTTGCTCGGGTGCGTGATTGACTTCAATGGAGTACCCAGGTATCCATATACACAAGCAGTGGCGCTGGTCGATTCCCAGCCGAAGAGGCCGATCAGCGCTGGAGGCTTCAGAACCAACACAAGGAGAAGCTGCATGACGAGGGCACAGTGGCTGGTGGCATTGGTGGCGATGCTGGGCGTGGCCGGCGTGATCGGCGCGGCGTCGATCGACGAGATCATGACCAAGGGCCACAAGGCCAAGACCGGTCTCCGAGCCCAGATCAAGAGCGGGGCGGAGATGGCCAACCCCAACTGGGCGGACATCCAGAAGAAGTCCAAGGAGTTCGTGGACCTCGCCAGCGGCCTGGTGAAGAACGATCCCCCCAAGGGAGACAAGGCGAGCTGGGAGAAGCTCTGCAAGGAATACGTCGATCTGGTGAAGGCCATTGACGAAGCCGCCGCCAAGAAGGACGCCAAGGCCCTGGCCGCGGCCGATAAGAAGCTCGGGGCGAGCTGCAAGGGCTGCCACGACGCCCACCAGCCATAAGCGAGCGAATATGTAGGTTCAGACCATGGCGAGCGGAGGGCCCATCCTCCGCTTGCCCACTTTATGGCGACCGGCATCCCGCGGCTTCCCCGTGCTGAGGCAGGAGAAGACATGCTCGACGGTCCGACGCTGGTTCGCGCTCTGCTGGCCTGCGACGTGACGCACGTTGTCTGGCTCCCCGATAGCCATCTGGGCCAGTGGGAGAACGCCCTGCGTTCGGAACCCAGGTTGCAACTCCTCCGAGTCGCGCGCGAGGGCGAGGCGATCGCCCTCGCCGGCGGCCTGCTCCTGGGCGGAAAGCGTCCCGTTGTGGCCATCCAGTGCACCGGCCTGTTCGAGGCCGGCGACGCCCTGCGGAACATGATCCACGATCTCAAGCTGCCGCTCTTCATGCTCATCGGAGTCCGCAGCCATCTGGCTTACCAAAGAGGTCAATCGAACGATACTTGCCCCGTGTTCACGGTCCCGATTCTCAACGCCTGGCAACTCCCGCACGTCTGGCTGGCCGAAAGCGCCACTGCCGACGACCTCGCGGCCCTACATCGCCGCGCCGAGACTTCAGGCAAACCCCTGGCCGTTCTCCTCAGCGAGTGACCCATGCAACTCCGCGAAGCACTCGAAGTCCTGGCCCAAGAACGAGGGGGAAAGGTCGTCATCACGACCATGTCCTCGATCAGCGTCTGGCCGCAGCTCTCGGATACGCCGCTGGACTTCGCTTACATTCCTTCGAGCATGGGACAGGCGCCAGCCCTGGGGCTTGGCCTGGCCCTGGCCGTGCCTGGTCGCGGCGTCATCGTGGTCAACGGCGACGGCAGCATGCTGATGAACCTCGGTTGCCTGGTTACACTGGCCGCCTATCCAGCCGACCTGTTCTTGCTGATCATGCAGAACGACCTCTACGAAGTGACCGGAGGCCAGCCCGTGGTCGGGGCCGGCCAGGTCGATTTCGCTGGTCTGGCCCGAGCCGCCGGCATCAAGCGGGTGTATAGCTTTCCAACTCTGGCTAGCTGGAAAGCTGGGGCCGCTGAGTCCCTGGCTGGGCCTGGGCCGGTCGTCTCCGTCCTGAAGATCGAGGGCAAGCTGGGGCAGAAGACGCCGCTGCCTCCCCGCCCCATGGCCGAACAGATCAGCCGGCTTCGTGCCGCGCTGGGCGTTCAGGCTTCGTGAAGTTCACCGGCCCGCCGTGGCAGGTTCCTTGACCGTGAACAACACGTCGCTCGAACCGCTGTTTCCAGCTGCGTCGGTCACGCGCAGCACCAGCACATGGGCCCCCGGTCGAAGTCCTTCGACGTGAAAGCGGAAGCGCTTGTCCTTGCTATCGAACAACCCGTCCTGTGGGAATGCGTTGACCCATTTCTTGCCGTCCACCGAGTAAGCCGCGCTGACCAGCCTGGTCAGGCCGTCCGCGGCCCGCGCCTCGACCTCTGCTCGGTCCCCCTGGATGCCGACCACCTTTACCGAAACCTCTGGGGGCACGTGGTCCACGACAAACGGATTGCTGACCTTCTCCCCAGTCAGCGCCTCGCCGGGAGGATTGTCACGTTGATCGCTGGCGACGACCTTGAGACGATAGACGCCAGCTGGGGTCGTGGTCGTGTCCCATTCGAACTCGCGCTTGTCCAGCTCAGCCGCCAGTTCGACCCAGTGCTGCCAGCCTTCCTTGCGGCAATAGAGGGAATAGCTCAGTTCATCCTCGTTGCCGTCGGTCGCGGTCCAGCGAAGCTTCAGCTTCCTTGGCGATTCCTGGGTGACGGCGTCGAAATCGGGGACCTCGATCGAGCCGATCTCCGGCGCCTGGTTGGCGGGTTGATAACGCAGGGCGATGCTGTGCAGCGCTGGTGTGACGTCTCCCGCGGTTCGTTCCAGCGTGATGCGATATTGCAGGAAGCGCGCCGGCGGAACGCTGATCGTGGCCTGGCGGCCGTCGGTCTGCTCGGCCGACCAGTCGCTCCAGGTTTCATCCGGCTCGGCGACGTTCCCGCTGCGGCAAGCAACACTGATGCGCGTTCCTTCCGGCGTCTCGCCCTGCCAGCGCAGGGCGCCCCAGCGGCTCAGGCCGCGGGCGTCCAGCACTTCCGAGAGCAGCGTCCCCTTGCTTGCCGGGCCCGCGCCGAGCAGGTGCAGCTGGCCGGCGTCTCCGCTGCCCAGAACGATCGTGCCATCCTTGAGCCGGCACAGGCAATGCACCTGGCGATGTTCGAGCCGGGCCAGCTCGGTTCGTTCTTTCGTCGCTTCGTCCACCTCGAAGAGCTGGCCGTCGCTGCCCGTGGCAATGAGCAGCTTGCCCTCGTGAACGGCCAGGGCCTGGATCATTGCCTTCTCGCGGAACACCTCGCGGACAAGGCCTTCCGAAGTGAGGAAGTAGACGCTGTTCTCCTTGCTGCTGGGCGGGGGCAGGCTCGGCGCTGCGCTGGAGCTTGACGCGGAGCTCGGACTGCCGGATGACGTACCACTGCCGCTCGTGCTGGTCGCTTCGCTGGTGGAAACGGGAGCCGAACCCTGGCCGGCACGGTCGATCCCCTTCGGCGGGGCCTCGCCCTTGAAACTGACTGGCGTGGATTCGCTCTTCCCTGCCACGGCGTTGGGCGAACGCCGCGTCGTGGGTGAACTCGTTCCAGCGTAGACCCCGTCCCGCGTGGCCAGGAGCGTGCGAACCTCCGTCTGCGGCGCGTCGAAGACCACGAAGCCCTTGCCCTGACCGTTGATGCGGTAAATGAGGCCCTGCTTGCTCGTGCCGGCGTAGAGCTGGTTATCGGATCCGATTGCCAGGCTGAGCACGTGGTCCTGGCGGGTGTTGTAGAACTCGCTCAGCTCGCCGCGCTGGGTGACGCGGAGGACCCGGCCGCGCGGCCCGGTGCCGGCGAGCAGGTCGCCGCTGGCCGGGTCGACGACGAGCGACCAGACATAGCTCTCGGCGGTTCGGGCCAGGACCTCCACCTTGCCCTGCGGCGTGATGCTGAGAATAAGCCCGCTCGGGCCGGTGCCAGCATAGAGCGTGCCGTCGCGGCCGAGGACGAGGCTGAGAATCTGGCTGTCGTCGGACTGGTGAACCAGGGTCGCCTTGCCAGCGGGGCCGATGCGGAAGAGCTTCCCTTCGTTGCCGGTGGCTGCCCAGAGAGCGCCGGTGGAATCCTCGACCAGGGCCCAGATGTGATCGACCTCGATTCCGGCCAGGGGATTCAGCTCGCGGCCAAGGCGAAGGGTCCCCTCGCTCGTCAGCACCGTGTGCTGAAGGATCGCTTTCTCGAAGTGGCTGGGAGCATGGTGATGCCAGACCTTGGTCTTGGCAGCCCAGGCCAGGCCTGGAACGAGGAACGCCACGAGGACCATCGAGAGTTTCCTGAGCATGCGTGTTTCTCCTCGGGGCCGATGTTGCCGAAGAATGCGCCAGGCAAATGCCCGTCCTACTGTGCCTTGCCGAACGGCTTATGCTTGACGACCGTGAACTTGACCGACTGCGAACCCTGCACGACCCAGTCCGTCGCGTGCTTGCTGACCAGAGCGCCGGCCATCGTCTGCGCGCCGGTGCGCCGGCCGTTCGAGAGCATCTCGACCATGCTGCCTGGCAGATCGGGGAGCGCCTGGCCGTCGAACGCCACGCCCGTGTCGCCGATCGGGAGCCTTACCACGAGGCTGGTGCGCCGGACGCTGGTCTGCAGGTCGAGCGCCTGGAGGTGTTGATCCAGGTTGGTCGGGTTCCACAGAACCGGCGACTCGCGGAGCGCCAGCCTGGTGCTGGTCGGGTCGTCGCAGATCAGCGCCGTGTAGGGGCCGGGCGCCAGGTCATTCGGCAGCTTGAGTCGCACGTTGACTCGTTGCCGCGGTCCCTTGTACGGCCGCAGAAACACGCTGGCTCGGAGGGTTTCGCCAGGCAGGTACATGTCGCTCTCCAGTTCGACTGCCTCGATGTCCGCGGTGATCCGCCCTGGGGTCAGGGTGGTGTCGCAGACAACACGCTTGATGCGGACCGGCTCGAACGGGTTGTACGTCGCCGCGTGGATCAAGCTCGCCACCTGGGCATACAGTGCCGCCGGCGCCCGCCCGCCGGAGATGGCCGATCCGGAAAACGTGTCGCGCAGAAGCAGGGGCGGCTTGCCCTCGATCTCGACCCGCGCTTCCAGTTCTGCGGTCAGTTCCTCGGGCAGGTCGCCTTCCATGTCCACCGAGTTCGTCAACGTGGTGTAGACCAGCTGCGGCAGCAGGGCCTTGTTCCGGGCAATCTCGCAGGAGAACTGCCGCGGGTTCAGGCCGGGATCGCGGCGGACCGTCATCGTGATCGGCATCATGTCGGGCTTGCGGCCCAGCCAGCCGGCGATGCCCGTGCTCACGTCCGCATTGATCACCCCCAGCGTTTGCAGCGGCGAACCCATCTTGAAGCTGACCGTTTGCCGCGGATAGACCGTGTGAATCCAGCCGGACATCAGCGGCAGTTCGCAGGCGCCCAGGCCCATGAACGGATGCCCCCAGCCGTAGACCCGATCGCCCTCGATGTGGGTCACGGTGCCGATGCCGGAGAGATCGAAGTCGCCGCGGACCAGGGCGACTGCCAGCGGCGCGCCGGGTTCGAGGGCGGGCGGCTTCTCCACTTGCCGCAGGTGAGCGGGTGCCGCTCCTGTTTGCATGGGCACCAGGCCGGCCCAGCGGGTGCGTTCCATCAAGAGGTCCAGGGCATGCGTGGTGAAGTTGCTCGCAGCCAGCGGACACTGCAAGGGCCGCAGGGCCAGCTCGTCGTTGGCCAACGGGCCAGGCGTCCCAGCCGCGTCGGCAACCGATGCGGCCGTGAAGCGTCGGCCCTCGATGACCAGGGCCTCGCGCAACGGGATGCGCGTTGGCGGGGCGGCTGCGTGCCCCTTGCGTCCCTTCGTCGCCAGGTCGCGCTGCTCGTACGATTCGACGAACTCGACCATCTGCGCGAAGGGCGTGATGCCAGCAATCGGCTCGGTTCCGAATGACCAGGCATAAGCGACCGCGCCGACCAGCTTGCCGTCGATGTAGATCGGGCTGCCGCTCATCCCAGCAATGACGCCGGTCTTCTCCAGGTCGCAGCCGGACAGGCGCATCAATACCATGTCCCGGCCCGGGCTGACGCTTTTGAGGACGCCGAGCACCTCGGCTTGGAACTTCTCCAGGCGGTCCCCCTTGAAGACCGATTGGCCGAAGCCTTTCATGCCGGGGCGAAGGTCGTCCACGTTCCAGTAAGCGACGGGTACTGGTCCGGAGCGGGCCTGCGGCGTCAGCGTGCTGGCGAGGATCAGGGCCGCGCAACATCCAGCCAGGCCCAATCGCAAGAGGAATGACGGCATGTGCTCTTCCCTTCCTGGGTCGAGGGCAGCCGTTCGCCAGCAGGCTCAGCACAGTCGCCACACCAAGGCAGCGCAACAAATGCGCGGAAAGCAGGCGGGTCCTGGGGTGGGCCCATACCGGCCGTCCCTCCCTGGGGCCGTGACTGCACTCGGGCCGCTTGGCACGGCGCGAACCAGTCCAGCGACGCCAATCCGGCGGCGTCGCGGAGACGATTCTGGGTCGAGAATCGACTCTAAACAAGGGACTATACTCCGGATCTTCAAAATGGAGCAACCCCGCTTTCCTCCTTGCCGCCCGGCACGCGCCCACCCATCCCGCTGACGATCGGGTCGCCGCTGGCTGGCGTCCTTCAGCCGCCACAGGGCTGACAGCGCAACAAACGGCAACCGCCCAGCCCGGCACATAGCGCACCTTGCCGGTGGCAAAAGCGCCCTTTGCGCCGCATTCGCGGCCCAACCAGTTGCTACACAAGTCCTTGCTGTGCAGTGTGTTGTGGCATTACGGCGCGTCCGCCAGGCGGCGCACTTCGTGCATTCAATTCGTCCTGGACATGCTGAAGCGAGGACCATCGTCTAACAACCTGATCCGGAAGCGCAACAAATGCGAATCGGCTCGGCTGGCCCCCCGAGACCGCTTCGGCCCTTGCTTTTCCAGGGTGACAGGAGGGGTCCATCCCTTGCCGTGCAAACATCAGTTCAAGAATCGCGCAACAAATCGACTCCTCAGACCTCGCACCCGTCAAGCCTGCCCAGGCAGCCTCAGCCCCTGGCTGGGACTGCTCTTCGTATCCACGTCAGTCGCCTACTTGCCAAAGAGCCATCCGCTCGGCGCGCACGATCACCGCGGAGCGTCAAGTTGCAGAGTACCATGGTGACGGTACATTTGTCAAGTATTATCTGGCGTGAAACCGCCGCCGAGGAAGCTCGAGAGGTCCGCGGGGGGATGTCGAAAGCGGCGCGGCGCAAGACGCCGGCGACGCCAGCTACCGACCGAATTCCCGAAGGGCGTCGATCAGGCGGTCCAGCTCCTCGGTCGTGTTGTAGAAGTGCGGGCTGATGCGGAGCCGGCCGCCGCGTTCGTTCACGACGATTCCCCGCGCTCGGCAATGCTTCAACAACGCCCGCAAGGCCTGGCGATCCTCCCAGCAGACCGAAACGATGCCTGAGCGCTCGTCGGGGAGCCGGCTACTGAAGACGGTCAGCCCGAGCTGGTTGAGCCGTTCGCACAGGTAGTCGGTCAGCATGAGCACTCGATCCCGCACCTCAGCAATGCCCACCTGCAGGAGGAGCGCGATGCTCGCTCCCAGCGCGTGCACCCCGGCGACGTTCAGACTGCCGCTTTCGTAGCGCCCAGCGTGGGGCTTCAGGCGAAAGTCAATGGTCGAGAAGTCCGTGGCGTTGAGCACGCTGTTCCAGCCGATTCCCAGGGGTCGCAGGTCGGCGAGGGCCTCGGGCCGAACCCAGAAGATGCCCGCGCCTTCGGGGCCGAGCAGCCACTTGTGGCCGTCCGCGGCGAGGAAGTCGATCGGCGTGCGAGCCACGTCGAGGGGGAACACCCCCAACCCCTGGATGGCATCGACAAGGAATCGACAGCTGCGCTCCCGGCAAAGTCCGCCGATGGCGTCGAGGTCGTTGCGGAAGCCGCTGGCAAACTCGACGATGCTCAGGCTGACGATGCGCGTGCGGGAGTCGATAGACTGGGCCAGGTCATCGAGGAGGACTCGGCTGCCTCGCGAGGGGACGCGGCGGACCTCGACGCCCCGATCCGCGAGGTTCAGCCAGGGGTAGACGTTGGCGGGATATTCCTCCTGGGCGATGACGACGTTGTCGCCGGCGTTCCACCGGATTCCTTCGGCCACCAGGCCAATGCCCTCGCTGGTGTTCTTGACGAAGGCCACGTCCTCGGCCCTGGCGTTGAGCAGCAGAGCCGACAGAGAGCGGACGGCCTCGACGCGTTCGACCCACTGGCCGTAGTGGACGTCGCCATGGTGGGCAAGGTCGTCGGCGTACTCGAGGAGGGCTTCGCGTGCCGGACCGGAAAGCGGGGCCACCGCGGCATGATCGAAGAACGCCCACTGCCTGGTAATGGGGAACGAAGCTCGGGCCTGCTCGCAACTCAGTTTGCTCATGCCGATATCCTTGTGGCTGCCAATTTGGCAGCAGATGAAGCCCAAAGGGCCGACTGCCATATTGTCCTGTCAAATTGGCAACCGCATTGAGAGTTCTCTATATAGTCATAAGTTGTTGCTAAATAAGTGTATGCGATTTTGGCAGTCGAATGGTCTGGGTTGGCATTGCAATTGCCTTTCAATTGTTCGACCCGTTAGCAAATCCACCTCTTCCGGAGAATGAGCCATGAACATCTGGACCTGGAGACCGGGCTGGGATCCGCTGGGCGAACTGCAGCGACAGGTCGATCGGCTGTTCGACTTCACGCAGGACGTCAGCAGGCAGTTCTACCAGACCTGGCGGCAGTTTCCCGCCTTCAACCTTTACGAGGCCCCGTCGGAGTACATGCTGATCGCGCCGATGCCGGGCATCCGCCCTGAGGACCTGGACGTAAGCGTGGTGGGCGGCACGCTGACGATCAAGGGCGAACGGCGGCGAGCTGCGGGCGTGCCCGAGGAAGCGTATCGCCGCATGGAACGTTGGCAAGGGAAGTGGTCGCGGACCTTGCAGATGCCCGAGAACGCCGACAACGACCGTCTCTCCGCGACTCTGGACAACGGCGTCCTGTATCTGCGCGTGCCGAAAGCCCCCGAAGGCCAGCCGCGCCAGGTGCAGGTCAAGACCGGCTCAAACTGACACGAGGCGCCAACCACGAGGTGATTCCCATGCATCCGATTCATCGATGGTCTCCCCGCGAAGACGGCGGGCCGCAGGCCCAGGGCGGCGAGCATCCGCAACCGCCCGCGGGCAACGTCTACACTCCGCCGCTGGACATCCACGAGACCCCGGAGGGATTGGTTCTCGAAGCCGACCTGCCGGGCGTGGCTCCCGAGCATCTGGAAGTGCGCGTCGAGCAGAACGTGCTGACCATTTACGGCAAGGTCTCCTGGACGCAGCTTCCCGAAGGGGCCAGGCTCATCTACGAGGAAGTCCGGCCCGGCGATTACTACCGATCTTTCATTCTCAGCGACGAGGTGGACACGGACCGCATCGCCGCTGACTTCAGCAACGGCGTGCTTCGCCTCACGCTGCCCAAGGCCGCCAAGGCCAGGCCGCGGAAGATCGAAGTTCGCACGTCCGCCCCAGCGTGACCGCCTAACCACTCGAAGGGGCAGTCGGCTCGCGGGTCGGCTGCCCCATTTGTTGGTCGATGCAACGCCTGGTTCTCAGGCCCGTCCCTTGGGATATACCGCCACCGCCGAGCCAACGGCATGGACGACGGAGTACGGCCGTGCAGCGGCGAGGAAGCCCCATTCACGGCCGTAGACGGCGGCAGCATCAAGGTCGAGAGCGTGGCTGATAACGGGGTACGCGTCCCAGACGGGGTGGTGCACCTCGTAGCGGATGAGGCGGCCGCGGCGGTCTTTCCCGAAGCCCCACGAATGCTCCTTGAAGAAGTGCTCGCTGCTGTCCTCGGCTGGGCGGTACGGCTGGCGCTGCGCCTCGACGCGGATCGAGTGCGTCTTTCCAGCGAAGGTCAGCCGGCACGTGGCGACGATCCGATCGCCGACTTCCTCGACGGAGTGCGTGATCGGCGCGGCAAGGTAAGGCTCGTTGTAGATCAGCCTGGCCAGCCCTGCGACGAGCCGTTGCGGCACGAACTCGCGAATGAACACCACGCCGCGCTGGCCGTGGTGGCGCACGTAGAAACGCAGGTTCAGCTCGGCAAAGTTGCGATAGCCCGGCCAGGCGACGCCGAGCACGCGGGTGTCCAGGAAGTTGAACGCCACCAGGCTGACGAAGGCCGAGCCGTCGCGCAGGTCCAGCTCCAGCCCCGGCGGCAGCCTCGGCCGCAGAAGCTCCGGAGGAACGGCGTAGGTCAGCAAGCAAAGATTGGTCCAGCGGGCGGTGAGAAAGGCGCGGCCCCTGGGAGCAGTAGCGAGGCGGCCTTCCGTCGTCATGCCGAACCTCCGCCGACGCGCCGCTGCAACGCATGGCCGAGGTAGAAGACCGCCACGCCCAGCCCAGCGAGCAGCAGCATTTGCTTGAGGTCGAGCCAGACGGGTCCGCCCGCCAGCTCGGCGAGATTCCCAGCGAGCGCCAGCGGCACGATGAGCAGGCCAAGCAGCTGCAAGCCGCGGCCGACGCGATGCCAGATCATGTTGCTTCTCCACGCCCAGTCGGTTCGCCCTTGGCGTCGGTTGCCTGGGCCGGCTCCAGGCCGCTCAGGCCTGGCGGCTCGTAGTTGCCGGTGGAAAGCAGGTGCTTGAAGGCTTCCTCCAGCGTCAGGTTCAGAAAGCGACACGACGAACGGTTGACCACGATGAGCCGGCCGAAGAGCGGATTGGGCGAGTTCGGCAAGAACACGCAGATGGCCTCGGGATCGCCCGGCACGGCGACGCCGCTGGTAAAACCGAGCTGGGCGACCTGGCCGCTGCCCGTCGGAGCGAGGACGACCTGGCTGAAAATCTGCCGCTTGTCCTGGGGAAAGATCAGGACGTCCTTGAAGGCGTTGTACAGCGGCGTGAGCATGGGGATGCGCTGCAGCAGGCGATCGGCGAGGCGAAGCACAAACCGGCCGAGCAGACTGGTGACGAACAGCCCCAGGACGTAGATCCCCACGAGGGCCAGCACCACGCCGAGCCCTGGAAACTGCAGGCCAAAGAACGCCGCCAGCGGCTGGGTGTACTCCTCGACGAGCTTGGCGGCGTAGACCACCACGACGAGCGGAATCGCGGCCATGGCGCCGGCGAGGAGCTTGTTGCGAAAGTGGGCCACTAGCGAGTTCATGCGGTCAGCATACGCAGCCGCCGCCCCCCGAGGTAGACGGGGATTGGCTTCCCCTGGAGATTTCCAGATTTGCCCCGAAGCCGCACTGGCATTGGCCAGTCAGCCCGCCAGTTCATAGCCGTTTCTGGGTTGAAGTGATTTTGTCAGGAACCAGGGATCGAAGGAGTGTCCGCATGCGTCTGGCCACCGTGCAAACGCCATCCGGCCCACGGGCCGCGGTTCAGGTCGGCGACTCGTACGTCGATATTCACGCCGCGACGCCGAAGCTCCCGGCAAGCGTCCGCCAGTTGCTCGAGGGCGGACGGGAGGCCCTCGCGGAGGCCGGCATGGCGGCGAAGCTGCCGAACGCTCCACGCTATCCGGCGGCGTCGGCCCAGTTGCTGGCGCCAATCCCCGACCCGCGCAAGATCGTTTGCATTGGGCTGAACTACCGCGACCATGCGGCCGAGAGCGGGGCGGCGATTCCGAAAGAGCCGATCCTCTTCAGCAAGTATGCGACGGCATTGATCGGTCCGAACCAGCCGATCGTGCTGCCGCCGGTCAGCCAGGAAGTGGACTACGAGGCGGAGCTGGTCATCGTCATGGGCCAGCGGGTCAAGAACGTCACGGCCGCTGCGGGGTTGAAGGCGGTGGCGGGCTACACCATCGGTCACGACGTCTCGGCCAGGGACTGGCAGTTGAAGAAGGAAGGCAAGCAGTGGATGGTCGGCAAGACGTTCGACACGTTCGCCCCGACCGGCCCCACGCTGGTCACGGCGGATGAAGTCCCCGATCCGCAAGCCCTGGGCATCCGCCTCCGCCTGAACGGGCAGACCATGCAGGACAGCAACACGCGGCAGATGATCTTCGGCGTCGGCGAGATCGTCGCTTACCTGTCGCAGGTCTTCACGCTGGAGCCTGGCGACCTGATCTTCACGGGAACGCCGCCTGGCGTCGGCTTCGCTCGTAAGCCGCCGGTCTTCCTGAAGCCTGGCGACGTCGTCGAAATCGAAATCGATGGGCTCGGCGTGCTCCGGAATCCGTGCGTCGCCGGCTGAGGAGCACAATCTACCACTCAAGTCGCTTTTCGAGTTGAGCGGTTCGTGCCAGCGCGGTAGGCTCCAGTCAGCCCTTCCTCTCCTGGGGAGCACGAACATGATCCGCCGCAATCGACGAGAGTTTCTTGCTGATGTGGGTCGAGGCATGCTGGTTGCCAGCGTGGGCTGGACGGCGGCAGTGGAGATGGGTCTGACATCGGCGCGAGCCGATGAGCCGGGTGGGCGTTTGACGTTCGGCCCCATCGAGCCGCTCGCAGGCCTCATGCAGGACACGCCGGCGGAGAAGCTCCTCCCGCTGCTTGTGGCCAGACTCAAGCAAGGCGTCAGCCTTCGGGATCTCGTTGCGGCCGGGGCGCTTGCCAATGTTCGCACCTTCGGCGGCGAGGACTACGTCGGCTTTCACACCATGATGGCCCTGGCGCCGGCGTATGCCATGAGCCAGGAAATGCCGCGCGGCAAGGAGGCCCTGCCGGTCCTGAAAGTGCTCTATCGCAATACCAGCCGAATGCAGGCGAAGGGGGGCAGCGGCGCTGAGGTCTTGCGGCCGGTGGTTGCGGACGGCTCCCGTTCAGCAGACGTGCGCGAACTGGCCGACGCGGTTCGCCAGGCGGTCCACGCCCGCGACCTGGAACGAGCGGAGCGAACTTACGCCGCTGTGCAGGAGCGTCCTGCGGAAGACGCCTTCAATGCGATTCTTCCGACGGTGTTCGACGCCACCGAGGTGCATCGCGTCGTGATGCCATACCGCGCCTGGGACCTCTTGCCAATCGTCGGCCGCGAGCACGCCCACTTCATGCTTCGGCAGTCGGTGCATTACTGCGTCACCATGGAACGCAACGAACGCAGCGTGAAGCACTACGCCGGCGCGCGGCAGATTCTCCCGCGAATGTTCGATCAGTTCAAGCTGGAGTCGAGGACTCTTGGGACACGCGCCGCCGAGGATGGCTGGATCGATCAACTGGCGACGACGTTCTTCAGGAGCACGCCAGAGCAAGCCGCCGAGGCCGCGGCCGCCGCCATCGCCGAGGGGATGTCCATCGACTCGATCGGCGAGGCGATTGCCCTGGCGGCCAATCAGTTGGTGCTCCGCGATGAGGGTCGGCCCGCGAACCAGGTCAGCGACGGCAAGGGGCCTGGCAGCGTCCACGGCGATTCCATCGGCGTCCACGCCAGCGATTCGGCAAACGCCTGGCGGAACATGGCCCGCGCCAGCAATCCCAGGAATGCCATGGCCTGCCTGATCCTCGGGGCCTACCAGGTCGCTGACGATCGCCGCAACCGCGGCGGCGACTTCCTGAACTGGCTGCCCTATCCGCGACCCGAGCATCTGGAGAAGGTCACGGCGACCGCGGGGCCGGAGCTGCTTGCCCAGCTCAACGATGCTATTCGCTCGAACGACCAGGCGCGGGCAGCGGCGCTCGTTGGCCGCATGGGCGAGCTGGGCCATCCCGCGCGGCCGGTCTTCGACATCCTCCTGCAGTACGGAACGAGCGAGGATGGGGCGCTGCACGCCGAGAAGTACTACCGCACGGTTTGCGAGGAGTTCCAGGCGGCGCGGGCGCCCTTCAAGTGGCGTCACCTGGTGGGGCTGGCTCGCGTCACGGCCAGCGAATACGGTCGGCCGGCCCCAGGCTACGCCGAAGCCTGCCGCCTCATTGGCGTCTAAACCGAGCCGATGGACGAAGCGCCAGCGGCCTGTTTGGCCATGCCGGCCTGTTCCCCTGAACGCGCTGCCGATCCGAGTGATATACTCATCCCCATGAACCGGATCGAGCTTCCGACAGCTCCCGCGGGGGAGCGCCCCGGCCAGGGCATCGACTATGAGTTGTTCCTGGACTGCGTCCATTGCGGGCTCTGTACCTCGGCCTGCCCGACTTACGTCGAGCTGGGAACCGAGATGGACAGTCCGCGCGGCCGCATCTACCTCATGCGGGGCGTCGTGGACGGCCGAGTGCCGCTCGATCAGGACGTTCGCAGGCACCTCGATCTTTGTCTCGATTGCCGAGCTTGCGAGTCGGCGTGTCCGTCAGGCGTCAAGTACGGACAGCTCATTGAGCCGTTCCGCGCCGACATGCAGCGTCTGGGACGGACGACGGCGCGAGCCGAGCCTCTGCCGTGGTGGCAGCGCTTCATCGTCTTCAACGTCTTCCCGTACGCTGGCCGGGCTCGGCTCGCACTGCTGCCAGCCAGGCTGATGCAGGCCGCGGGAATCGACTGGGCCCTGCGCAAGTCGGGGATCATGCGGCTCATGCCGCGGCGGCTGCGCGACATGCACGCTCTGCTGCCCCCCATTCCCCTCACTCGCAAGCGGCTGCCCGAGGTGCTGCCGCCCATCGGCCCGCCGCGGGCGCGGGTAGCCCTCTTTACAGGCTGCGTCGCCGATGCGATGTTCCACGACGTCAACTGGATGACGGCTCGCGTGCTGCAGCTCAACGGCTGCGAGGTCTGGTCCCCGCCGCGCCAGGTCTGCTGCGGTGCTTTGCACTTCCACTCGGGTCATGAGGCTCCGGCCCTGGCGTTCGCCCGACAGAACCTTGAAGTCTTCCTGAACGCCGGCAAGCAGCTGGATGCCATCGTGATCAACGTTGCCGGCTGCGGGTCGATGCTGAAGGATTACGGCCATCTCCTGGCGGGGCACGATGATGCCCAGAAGGCCAAGCAGTTCACCTCCAAGGTTCGCGACATCAACGAGTTCTTGATCGAGTTGGGCCCCATCCGGCCGTCGCGGCCGGTGAAAATGCGAGCGACCTACCACGACGCCTGCCACCTCTGCCATGCCCAGCAGATTCGCAAGCAGCCCCGCCAACTGCTGGAGATGATCCCTGGGCTGGAATTGGTTCCGCTCAACGAAAGCGAGATTTGCTGCGGTGCGGCGGGAAGCTACAACCTGACTCAGCCGGAGATGGCGGAGCGGCTGGGTGAACGCAAGTCGTCTAACCTGCTGGCCACCGGCGCTGAAGCCGTGTTCACCGCCAACGCCGGTTGCCTGCTGCAAATCCGCAAGCACCTGCACCGGACGCACCCGCACATCTGGGTCGCGCATCCCATCGAGGCTCTCTGGCGAAGTTACGAGGGAACCTAGCCAGCACGAGGGGTCAGCTCCCTTCGACTGCGTTTTGCGGTACTTATGTCCACACAAGCAGCTGGCAGCCTCCAGGGCAGGGAAAAAAGAGCAGGAATCCGCTGGCCTGGGTGCTCGGCACAAGTCATAATGTCGCAAGGTGATGAGGCGACGGCCCGAGGCCGTGAAGAGCCCGCTTTGCCAGGGCAGTTCACGGGTCTGGATTTCGGGCAGAATGCGGAACTATTCGACGAGCCGCCTCGTCGAACCTAACGAACACAAGCCGCTGGCCCATGGCGGGCTGCGGGCGGCTAACTTGCCAGGCACGAACCAACCAGAACTTTGTGGTCAGGAATCAAGGACTCAGCAGGGGGTGAGCGATGTGGTTTCCGGGTTTGACCGGCGGTATTTCGCGGCGTCACTTCATGAAGCACATGGCGGGCTTTTCGCTCATGGCCGCTCCGAGCATGGCGTTCGTGAGCAAGCTGGCCGCTGCCGCGCCGCAGATGAAGAAAGACCGTAAGAGCCTGATCATCCTCTGGATGAGCGGCGGGCCGAGCCACATGGACCTCTGGGACATGAAGCCCGGCACCCCCAATGGCGGCGAATTCAAGCCGATGAAGACCGCTGCCTCGGGCGTCGAGATCTGCGAACACCTGCCGACCATCGCCTCGCAGATGAAGAATCTGTCCATCGTTCGCTCCCTCGTGACCAACGAAGGCAGCCACGAGCGCGGCACGTACCTGCTCCACACTGCGTATGCTCAAAACCCGGCCGTGCAGTTCCCGTCGATCGGCGCCATCGCCAACCAGCAGCTCACCCCCAAGGAACTGGCGATTCCTGGCTTTATCAGCGTTGGCCGTCCGGCCGAAGGCCCTGGCTTCCTCGGCATGGCTTATGCCCCGTTCACCGTGCAGAACCCAGGCCAGCCGCCGCAGAACATCAGCCCCCCGAGCGATCTCGGTTCGGACATGCAGCTCCGCGAGCGCCTCGAACGCCGCAAGCTCATGTTCGCCAAGGTAGAGAGCCAGTTCGTGAGCGAAAACCGCGGTGAAGCGGCCAAGTCGCACATGGACATTTACAAGAAGGCGTTCGACCTCACCGACTCCCAGCTCAAGCTCGTCTTCGACACGAAGAAGGAAAACAACGGCAAGGAAATGAACGCCAAGCTGGCCGACGAATATGGCCGCGATAGCTTCGGCCAGGGCTGCTTGCTCGCTCGCAAGCTGGTTGAGGCCGGCGTGAGCTGCGTCGAGGTCAACCTCGGCGGCTGGGACATGCACAACAACATCTTCAGCTCGCTGCACGGCGGTCGGGGCGGCAACCGCATGGGCGGCGGCAACGCCGATCGTCTCGACAAGGGCTTCGGCACCCTCATGAAGGATCTTGCCGATCGCGGCTTGCTCGAAAGCACCGTGGTGCTCTGGATGGGCGAGTTCGGCCGTACGCCTCGCATCAACCAGAACGGCGGACGCGATCACTGGGCTCGCTGCTGGTCGGTCGTGCTCGGCGGCGGTTCGATCAAGGGCGGCCAGGTCTACGGCTCGACCGACTCGGACGGCACCAGCGTGAAGGACGATCCCTGCCAGATCGGCGACGTCTTCGCCACCGTCTACCAGGCGCTCGGCATCAGCCCCGACACCGAAATCCGCGACCCGCTCGGTCGGCCTCGCAAGATCACGGGCGAGAAGGGCGGCACTCCGCTCAAGGGGCTCATCTAGCCTCCGAACGGGCGGAAGAGCCCGAGCCTCCTGGTCCCGATCGACCTTTGACCCGCCAGCTCCCCGTTGAGCTGGCGGGTTTTTCGTTTTCCAGGAATCCCTCAATTCCTCACCAGGTCTCGGCCGATTGCTATTGCCATACCTCGAACCACAAGGTATGGGCCGCACCCATGAACGAACGACGCAAATCACCGGACTTTCTGAACGGAGTTCCCGAGCTGGTCCTGCTCCAGCTCCTGGCTGTCCGGCCGATGTACGGCTACCAGGTCGTGCAGGCCATCCGCCAGGCTACCGACGAGGTGCTCGACTTCGGCGAAGGCTCGATCTACCCGATCCTGCACCGCCTGGAGGACGAGCAAGCGCTCACCAGCAGCCGCGAGACCGTGGCGGGACGAAGCCGAGTCGTGTACCGCATCACGCCGCGAGGCCGGGAAAGGCTGCAAGAAAGCGCTGCCTCCTGGAACCGCATCGCACGAGCGGTGAGCAGACTGCTGGAAGCAGAAGGAGGGGCCCATGCTCGGCCAGCAGTGGCTGGATGACCTGGCGACGGAACTGAGAAGGCGGGGGATCCCCGAGGCGCGCCGGCGGCGTTTGCTGGCGGAGCTGCGGGATCACTGGATGGACCTTGCGGAGGAGAACGAGATGTCCACTATGCAGACAGGGCTAAGCGAGCGGATGGGACTGCCGGCGCATCTGGCCGAGCTGGCGAAGCACGAGCACCGGAAGTCAGGTCTGATTGCCCGTTACCCAGCGGTGGCCTTTCTGGTCATGCCGCTGCCCACGGCTGTGCTTTCAGTTGTCCTGTTCACGCTGCTCCTGAGCGGGCTGGCCTGGGCTACTGGTTTCCTCACCGCCCTGGAGAGCCGTCAACCCGATTTGCCTCTGACTGCATCCACTCAGTTCCTGCTGGATGCGTTCTGCGTCACTATCCGATTCGCGCCGTTCGTGGTGGCGGCGGGGTTGTTCGCCTGGATCTCGCGGCGTGCGAGTGTTTCGGGGTGGTGGTGCCTGGCTTCCTGCCTGCTGGTCGGCGTGCTTGCCGGAGCGTTCAACTGCCAGCTTCAGATGCCGGTGGATGGCGGCAAGGGCGTGCTGAGCATGGGGCTCGGTTTCCCCTGGTCTGGACTGCAGTATGTTCAGCTGGCCATGCCGCTGATCGTGGGCCTGGCGGCCTGGTACCTGCTTCCTCACCGCGTGCTCGCCAGAAGGTAGCGCGGTCGAGATGAGTGTGCAAAGGAGAGCAAGCCGAGCGTCGGCTGGAAGCAACCGCCGATGGCTCGGCCTTTCTGTTTCCAGGCGGGACTTTGCCCGTGTGCAGCGAGGAGCGATTGAACCGTGCGGCCCCGTCGCTCGTCTCATTCATGGGGGCAAGTCGAAAGAGCTCGTCGTTACAGAGTTGAAACTTGACGTGGCCGGCGAGCGGCCTCAGGCTGTAGTAGTCGAGCATGGAGTGCGAGGATTCTGGCCATGCGAATCACGAAGTTGATGTGCTTGCTTGCCGGGCTG
>Ga0073934_10003879_pt1 | contig 26214 bp, 26 predicted proteins | sample LarsenN4metaG_FD_76834 | JGI IMG/M metagenome (GOLD analysis project Ga0073934, IMG submission 76834) | Hot spring sediment bacterial and archeal communities from British Columbia, Canada, to study Microbial Dark Matter (Phase II) - Larsen... ... | reverse complement strand
GCGCCGCGTGCGCCACCCGAGCGAGGTGGTGCAGGTCGGCCAGGAGCTCACCGCCAAGGTGCTCAAGTTCGACGCCGAGAAGAACCGCGTCTCGCTGGGCCTCAAGCAGCTCGGCGACGACCCGTGGCTGGGCGTGTCGCGCCGCTACCCGCAGGGCACGCGCCTGTTCGGCAAGGTCACCAACATCGCCGACTACGGCGCCTTCGTCGAGATCGAGCCGGGCATCGAGGGCCTGGTGCACGTCTCGGAGATGGACTGGACCAACAAGAACGTCGCCCCGTCGAAGGTCGTCACGCTCGGCGAAGAGGTCGAGGTGATGGTGCTCGAGATCGACGAGGACAAGCGCCGCATCAGCCTCGGCATGAAGCAGTGCAAGGCGAACCCCTGGGAGGAGTTCGCCATGAACGTCAAGCGCGGCGACCGCGTCAAGGGCCCGATCAAGTCGATCACCGACTTCGGCGTCTTCGTCGGCCTGGCCGCCGGCATCGACGGCCTGGTGCACCTGTCCGACCTGTCGTGGCACGAGCCGGGCGAGCAGGCGGTGCGCAACTACAAGAAGGGCCAGGAAGTCGAGGCGGTGGTGCTCGCCATCGACGTCGAGCGCGAGCGCATCTCGCTGGGCATCAAGCAGCTCGACGGCGACCCGTTCGCCACGTTCGCCTCGGTCAACGACCGCGGCAGCGTGGTCTCGGGCAAGGTCAAGAGCGTCGACGCGCGCGGCGCCGAGATCCAGCTCACGGCCGACGTCACGGGCTACCTGCGCGCCAGCGAGATCAGCCGCGACCGCGTCGAGGACGCGCGCAACGTGCTGAAGGAAGGCGACGAGGTGTCGGCCATGATCGTCAACATCGACCGCAAGACGCGCTCGATCCAGCTATCGATCCGCGCCAAGGACCAGGCCGACCAGCAAGAGGCGATGCAGCGCCTGTCGCAGTCGAACGAGCGCGAGAGCGCCGGCACGACGAGCCTGGGCGCCCTGCTGCGCGCCAAGCTCGACACGCAGAAGGACGGCGGCAACAACGGCTGACGCCGCAGCATGACGCGCTCCGACCTGGTGGCGAGGCTGGCCGAGAAGTTCGGCCAGCTCACGCATCGCGACGCCGAGTACGCCGTGAAGACCATCCTCGATGCGATGTCCGACGCGCTCGCGCGCGGGCATCGCATCGAGATCCGCGGCTTCGGCAGCTTCTCGATCAACCGCCGACCGCCGCGCGTGGGGCGCAACCCGCGCAGCGGCGAGCAGGTCACCATCCCCGAGAAGCTGGTGCCGCACTTCAAGCCCGGCAAGGCACTGCGCGAGTCGGTCGACGCCAGCATGCCGGTGGCCGACGACGCGTCGGCCGCGCGCTGACCGGCGCTGCGCGCCGCGCGCGCGGCGTCCGCTCGCGGCGCCGCCGGGCCGCCTCGCTCCATCGCAGCCGGACCCCGCGGCTAGAATTTCCGCGGGTTCTCCGATGCGTGCGTTCGTCTGGGCCTTCCGCGCCCTCCTCTTCTTCGCGCTGTTCGCGTTCGCGCTGAACAACCAGCAGGACGCCAGCGTCCGCTGGTTCTTCGGCCAGGAATGGCGCGCCCCGATGGTCATCATCGTGCTCGTGGCGTTCGCGCTCGGCTGCGCGTTCGGCGTGCTCGCGATGGTGCCGAGCTGGTGGCGCCACCGCCGCGACGCGCGCCGGCACGAGCCGGCGTCGGCGACCACGGTGCTCAGCGAGATGCCCGCCACCCAGTCGCCGCCGTCGACCGACGCGCTGCCGCAGCACCCGCCGCGCGATGGACTTTGACCTGCAGTGGCTGCTGTGGGGCCTGCCGGTCGCCTTCGCGCTCGGCTGGATCGCCTCGCGGCTGGACGTGCGGCAGTGGAAGCGCGCGCAGCAGGACGCGCCGCGCGCGTACTTCAAGGGCCTGAACCTGCTGCTCAACGAGCAGCAGGACAAGGCGATCGACGCCTTCATCGAGGCGGTGCAGCACGACCCCGGCACCTCCGACCTGCACTTCGCGCTGGGCAACCTGTTCCGCCGCCGCGGCGAGTACGAGCGCGCGGTGCGCGTGCACGAGCACCTGCTGCAGCGCGCCGACCTGCCGCCGGCCGAGCGCGAGCGTGCGCAGTACGCGCTGGCGCAGGACTTCCTGAAGGCCGGCCTGTTCGACCGCGCCGAGGCCGCGTTCAAGGCGCTCGACGGCACGCCGTTCGACACCGAGGCGCGGCTCGCGCGGCTCGGCATCTACGAACGCTCGCGCGACTGGCGCGCGGCCGCCGAGACCGCCGCGCGGCTCGAGAAGACCGGCACGGGCTCGTTCGCGTCGCGCATCGCGCACTACTGGTGCGAGCTCGCGCTCGAGGCCGACGCGCGCCAGCAGTCGGCCGAGGCCGACGACGCGCTGCGCCGCGCGATCGAGGCCGCGCCGACGGCGCCGCGCCCGCGCGTGCTCGCGGGCCAGCGCCTCGCGCGTGCCGGCCGCCACCGTGAGGCGCTCGCGGCCTGGGGCGCGCTGCTGCCGGCGAACGCCGCGGCGTTCAACCTCGTCGCGCGCGACTACGCCGTCAGCGCGCTGGCCTGCGGCGACGCAGCCGCCGCCCTCGCGACCCTGCGCGAGCTGTACGCACGCGCGCCGTCGATGGAGTTGCTGCAGGCCATCGACCGCCTCGACGCCGATCCCGCCGCGGCGCGCGCGCGCCTCGTGGCCCATCTGCATGCGCAGCCCACCTTGTCGGCCGCGCAGGCCCTGCTGGCCGACGGCGCGCCGCCGGACGACGCGACCGTGCCCGCGCTGCGCGCGGCCATCGCGCGCGCCGCCGCACCGCTGCAGCGCTACCGCTGCGCCGCCTGCGGCTTCGAGGCGCAGCACTACTTCTGGCAGTGCCCCGGCTGCCTCAACTGGGACAGCTACCCGCCGCAGCGGCTGGAGGACCTGTAGATGCCCGCCACCTCCCTCGTCACCCGCGAACGCCTCGCCGCCGCGCGCGTGCTCGTCGTCGGCGACGCGATGCTCGACCGCTACTGGTTCGGCGCCGTCGAGCGGATCTCGCCGGAAGCGCCGGTGCCGGTCGTGCGCGTCCACCGCGAGGAAGAGCGCCTCGGCGGCGCGGCCAACGTCGCGCTCAACGTCAAGTCGCTCGGCGCGCAGGCCACCTTGCTCACGGTGGTGGGCGACGACGAGCCCGCCGCGCGCCTGACGGCGCTGCTGCAGCGCGAGGGCGTGGCCACCGTGCTCGGCCGCGACCCGCAGCTCTACACGATCGTCAAGCTGCGCGTGATCGGCCGGTCGCAGCAGCTCATCCGCGTCGACTTCGAGAACCAGCCCGACCATGAGGTGCTCGCGCAGATGCTGGCCGACTACGAGCGCGCGCTGCCGCAGTTCGACGCCGTGCTGTTCTCCGACTACGGCAAGGGCGGCCTCACGCACATCCCGCGCATGATCGAGCTGGCGCGCATGGCCGGCAAGCCGGTGCTGATCGACCCCAAGGGCGACGACTACTCGCGCTACGCCGGCGCCACGGTCATCACGCCCAACCGTGCCGAGCTCGCCGAGGTGGTGGGCCGCTGGCGCGACGAGGCCGATCTGCAGCGTCGCGCGTCGGCGCTGCGCCGCGAACTGCGCATCGACGGCCTGCTGCTCACGCGCAGCGAGGAAGGCATGTCGCTGTTCGACGAGGCGGGCCACTTCCAGGTGGCGGCGCAGGCGCGCGAGGTGTTCGACGTCACCGGCGCCGGCGACACCGTCATCGCCACCATGGCCGCCATGCTCGCGTGCGGCCTGCCGCTGCGCGAGGCGGTGCCGGTGGCCAACCGCGCCGGCGGCATCGTGGTCGGCAAGTTCGGCACGGCCAGCGTCGGCTACGACGAGCTGTTCGCCAACCCGACGGAGCACACGTCATGAAGGTGGTCGTCACCGGAGCCGCGGGATTCATCGGCTCGAACCTCGTCCACGGCCTCAACGCGATCGGCATCGACGACGTGATCGCCGTCGACGACCTGACCGACGGGCCGAAGTACCGCAACCTGCTCGGCGCGACGCTGAGCGACTACTTCGACAAGCGCGAGTTCTACGCGCGCTTCGCGCGCGGCGAGCTCGGCCGCGTCGACGCGGTGCTGCACCAGGGCGCGTGCTCCGACACGATGGAGCACGACGGCCGCTTCATGCTCGAGAACAACTACCGCAACTCGAAGGACCTGCTCGACGCCTGCATGGCGCAGGGCACGCGGCTGCTCTACGCGTCGTCGGCGGCCACCTACGGCGGCAGCGACACCTTCCGCGAGGAGCCCGAGTTCGAGCGCCCGCTCAACGTCTACGGCTACTCCAAGCTGTTGTTCGACAACGTCGTGCGCCGCATGATCGAGCGCGCGCCGCAGCAGGTCGCGGGCTTCCGCTACTTCAACGTCTACGGTCCGCGCGAGCAGCACAAGGGCCGCATGGCCTCGGTCGCCTTCCACCACTTCCAGCAGTTCCGCGAGCACGGCCGCGTCAAGCTGTTCGGCGAGTACGGCGGCTACGGCCCGGGCGAGCAGAACCGCGACTTCGTGCACGTCGACGACGTGGTGGCGGTGAACCTGTGGTTCCTGCAGAACCCGCAGGCGCGCGGCATCTTCAACCTCGGCACGGGCCGCGCGCAGCCGTTCAACGACGTCGCGGTGGCCACCGTCAACACGGCGCGCGCGCTGGCCGGCGAGCCGGCGCTCGGGCTGCCCGAGATGCTGCGCCGCGGGCTGGTGGAGTACATCGACTTCCCGCCCGCGCTCGTGGGCAAGTACCAGTGCCACACGCAGGCCGACCTCACGCGCCTGCGCGCCTCGGGCTGCCGGCACGTCTTCGTCGACGTGGCCGCCGGCGTCGAGCGCTACGTGCGCTGGCTGGCCGCGCAGCCCGCGGCCTGAGCCGAGAGCGCCGGTGCAGCGCCCGCGCCCCGCCGGAGTCGTCCGGGTCGTCCGGGTCGTCCGTGTCGTCCGGGCCGCACGAATCGCAGCGACCGGTGTCGCGCGCGGTCTGGCCGCGGCCGCGCTGCTGATGGCGGCCCTCGGCGCGCGCGCCGCCGACGCGACGCCGCCGCCGGTCGAGGCCAACGTCGCCACGCAGGCGCAGCTCGAGCGGCTGCGCGGCATCGGCGTCGAGACCTCCGAGCGCATCCTCGCCGAACGCGCCAAGGCACCGTTTCGCGACTGGCCCGACTTCATGCGGCGCGTGAAGGGCCTCCGCACCGCGCAGGCGGCTCGGCTGTCGGCCGAAGGCCTCACCGTGGCCGGCCGGCGCTTCGAGCCGGCGGCGCGCTGAGCGCCCGCGCTGCGGCGCCGGCGCCTCACCAGCCGAAGAAGCGCTTCACGTCGTCGCGCCGCGCGTCGGTGTCGGCCTCGCCCAGCGCGATCAGCGCGCGCGTGTACTCGGCCTCGAACAGCAGGTAGCTCGCCAGCGCGCCGCCGCGCGCGTCGGGGCCCGGGCCGCCGACCCCGACGCCGCGCAGCAGCGCGCGCACCGGCCGTGGCAGCGCGTCCACGTGCTGCGCCGCCAGGTCGTCGAGGCGCTGGCTGGGCGCGATCAGCAGCACGTCGATCGGCCGCAGCGAGGTCTTCGCGCGCGCCTCGTCCGGCAGCAGGGACAAGGTGTGGTTGATGCGCAGCAGCCGCTCCACGTCGACCGCCAGCGCGTCGAGGAAGATGTTCGACAGCGCGTGGCCCGCGATCTGCGCCAGCGACGGATGCCCGTCGGCGGCCACGCGGCGCCCCGGCGGCTCCTGCATGCGGCCCGCGCCGATCACCAGCACGCGCCGCGCGCCCAGGTGCACCGCCGGCGAGATCGGCGCGGCCTGGCGCATCGAGCCGTCGCCGAACCACTCGCGCCGACCCTCGACCACCAGCGGCACCGCCGGAAAGATGAACGGGATGGCCGACGAGGCCAGCAGGTGCTCGCGTTCGATGCGCGTGCGCACCGCGATGCGCTGCGAGCGCGTCCACGGCTCGATGTCGCCGCGCGCCTGGTAGAACGTGACGTGCAGCCCCGAGCTGTAGCTCGACGCGCTGACCGCCAGCCCGTGCAGGTGGCGCTGCTCGAGCATCGCGGGCAGCCGCTCGATCGGCACGAAGCGCTGCAGCAGCGACGCCAGCGGCGAGTTGTCGAGCAGAGAGCGCGGCCGGGCCTTGCGCCAGCGCGCGAGCGCCCAGCCCGTGGTGAGAGCCGTGAGCCAGCGCGCGCCGGTGCGCACGACGCCGAAGGCGTCGGCGCGGTACACCTGCTCGGCGCTGAACTGCGACCACACCTGCGCGATCGCGTCGACCGCGCCGTCGAAGTCGTCGGCTCCGCAGGCCAGCGCGGCGGCGTTGATGGCGCCGGCGGACGTGCCGCAGATCACCGGGAACGGCTGGCCGGAGACCGCCTTGCCGGCGGCGCGCCGCAGCCGCGCCAGCGCGCGCAGCACGCCCACCTGGTAGGCGGCGCGCGCGCCGCCGCCGCTGAGGATCAGGCCGGTGAGGCCCGCACCGTCGGGGTCCATGGGCCGAGTCTATTGAGCTTTCCACGATGCGCGACCGCAACACGGTCCGTGCGGGCCGAGCCCGTGCACCGTCCGCTCGGGCCGAGCTTGTCGAAGCCCCCGCGACGACGGCGGCAGGGCTTCGACGAGCTCGGCCCGAACGGTGATCGAGTCGTCGTCACTTCCTGGACGGCTCGACACGGGCCGGCCGCCGCGGCGCGGAGCCATCGATGCCGATGGCCCTTCGCGGACCGGCCCGATGGCTCCTTGGGCGCATGTGGCCCGGCCCGCCGCTGCCGACACTGACGCCCATGCCGCCACGATGGCTGACCCCCCCACGGACCCCGAACCCGACACCTTCAGGACGACCGACATGACCGCTTCCGTGCTCCAGCCCTCCGCCAAGACCCAGCCCGCCGCGGGCCCGATCGCGCCGGCCCAGGCGACCGCGCCGCGCCTCGACCTGTACGTGGTGATCCACAAGACCCTGCGTCGCATGATGTCGCAGACCCTGGTGCGCCTGGGCTGCATGGACGTCACCGACGAGGCCGACATGGCCGACGCGCTGCGCGCCGTCGACGGCCTGCTCGAGGCCTGCATGAGCCACCTGAAGCACGAGAACGACTTCGTGCACGCCGCCATCGAAGCGCGGCGCCCGGGCGGCGCGGCCAAGACGGCCGGCGACCACGTCGAGCACGTCGATGCGATCGAGACCCTCGCGGCCGAGGTGCGCGCGCTGCGCGCCGCCGCCGTCGAGCAGCGCGCCACCCTCGCGCTGCGGCTGTACCGCCACCTGTCGCTGTTCGTGGCCGAGAACTTCGAGCACATGCACATCGAGGAGACGGCCAACAACGCCACCTTGTGGGCGCTGTACACCGACGAAGAGCTGCTCGAGATCCACGACCGGCTCATCGCGAGCGTCCCGCCGGCCGAGATGTTCGAGATCCTGCGCTGGGCCGCGCCCGCGCTCGCGCCGCAGGAGCTGGCGGCCGTGCTGGGCGGCATGCAGGCCGGCGCGCCGCCGGAGGCCTTCCGCGCGGTGATGGACATGGTGCGCGGCCAGATCGACGACACGCGCTGGCTCAAGCTGACGCGCGCGCTCGGGCTGCCGCAGGTGCCCGGCCTGGTCGAGATGCGCTGAGCCGCGCCCGGCCCGCCGTCACATCCCCCGGCCGCTGCCCGCTCCTCGCGGGCGGCGGCGCTTCGCTGCCGAGGAGACCGACATGCCCGACGCCAAGACCATCGCGCAACGCTTCATCGAGGCCGCCTTCGGCCGCTTCGACGTGCCGGCGGTCGCCGCGCTGGTGGCCGACGACCTGCGCGCACACCCCTTCGCCAGCGCGGGCCGGCCCGCCGACGCGAGCGCCGTGCGCCAGCTCGTCGGCTGGATGGCGCGCGTGTTCAGCCGCCCCAGCGTGCGCGTGGACGACGTGATCGCCGAGGGCGACCGCGTCGTGCTGCGCTACGTGTTCGAGGCCGACCACGTGGGCGAGCTCGGCGGCGTCGCGCCGACCGGGCGTCGCGTCAAGGTGCCGGGCATCCTGATCGCGCGCGTGCGCGACGGCCGGCTGGTGGAGTACTGGCGCGAGGAAGACGCGCTCGGCCTGATGAAGCAGCTCGGCGCGGCGTAGTGCCGGGCCGCGCCGCAGCGCGCCTGCGCATCCGCGCGGTCGCCCGCGCCGTATGCCGGACAGCAGTGCAGCGGGGCGGCGCCGCCGTGCCCATCGAGAGGACCTTCCTGCCATGAATCGCTGGATCCGCCGCGGCGGCATCGCCGTGGCCTCGCTGGCCGTGCTGGCCGGCGCGGCCTTGGCCCTCGGCCTGCTGCTGGCCGAGCGCAAGGCCGCGCGCCACGTGAAGCTCGACGTGCGGCCCGTCGCCTACCGCGACGACGCCGCGAGCCTCGAGCGCGGCCGCTACCTGTACGCCTCGCGCGGCTGCGTCGACTGCCACGGCGCCGACGGCGCCGGCCGCACCTTCGTCGACGACGGCTCGCTGCTCGTCGCCGGCCCGCAGATCGCGCCGGGCAGCCGCAGCGCCACGCGCGACTACCAGCCGGTCGACTGGGTGCGCGCCATCCGCCACGGCGTCAAGCCCGACGGCCGGCCGCTGATGGTGATGCCCAGCGAGGACTACAACCGCTTCACCGACGCGGACCTCGCGTCGATCGTCGCCTACGTGCGGCAGCTGCCGGCGGTCGACGGCAGCGCAGCGGTCGTGCGCCTGCCGGTGCCGGTGCGAGTGGCGTATGCGCTGGGCGTGGTGAAGGACGCGGCCGAGAAGATCGACCACACGCGGCCGCCGCAGCTGCCGGTGCCCGAGGGGCTGACGCTCGAGCACGGGAAGTACGTCGCCAACCTGTGCCTCGGCTGCCACGGCGAGCAGCTGTCGGGCGGCAAGATCCCCGGCGGCCCGCCCGCCTGGCCGGCCGCTGCCAACCTGACGCCGGGCGACGGCAGCGCGATGGCGCGCTACGCCGACGCCGCCGCGTTCATGGCCATGATGCGCAGCGGCAAGCGCCCCGACGGCAGCGGCATCGCGGTGATGCCGTTCGAGTCGCTGCGCGCGATGAGCGACGTCGACCTCGGCGCGCTGCACCTGTACCTGAAGAGCCTGCCGCCGCGCGCGTTCGGCGGACGCTGAGGCGTCCGCGGTGAAGTGATCGAGGTCTCGTCACGACGGCGATCGAGGCGCCGTCGTTCCCGCAGCGCTCGTCAGCGCTGGCGGTCGCGCTCGAACTGCTCGAGCAGCAGCTGCGCCGGATCGGGCTGCGCCGCGCCGGGCGCGGGTGCGCTGTCGCGCAGCACCAGCTGCGGGTACGCGATGATCAGCGCCATCACCAGCACGTTGATGGCGACGAACGGCAGCACGCCGCGGTAGATGTCGCCCGTGCGGATGCGCGGCACCAGCCGGCCGGTCGCCGCGTCGTACCGGTCCTCGTTCGGTGCGACGCCGCGCAGGTAGAACAGCGCGAAGCCGAACGGCGGCGTGAGGAACGAGGTCTGCAGCTTCAGCCCGACCAGCACGCCGAACCAGATGAGGTCGATGCCGAGCTTGTCGGCGATCGGCGCGAGCAGCGGCAGCAGGATGAAGGCGATCTCGAAGAAGTCGAGGAAGAAGCCGAGCAGGAAGATCAGCACCGTCACGAACACGAGGAAGCCGGTGCGCCCGCCGGGCAGCTGGTCGAACAGGTGCTCGACCCAGCGGTTGCCGTCGATGCCCTGGAACGTGAGGCTGAAGACGGTGGCGCCGATCAGCACGAACAGCACGAAGCAGCTCAGCTTGGTGGTGGCCAGCAGCGCCTGGCCGGTCTGCGCGAAGGTGAGCCGCCGGCGCGCGGCCGCGAGCAGCAGCGCGCCCACGGCGCCCATCGCGCCGCCTTCGGTGGGGGTGGCGATGCCGACGAAGATCGTGCCGAGCACCAGGAAGATCAGGATCAGCGGCGGGATCAGCACGAAGGCCACGCGCCGCGCGATGGTCGACAGCCAGCCGAGCCCGAGCAGCCGGTCGAGCAGCGCGGCGAAGAAGGCCGTGAGCACGGCACCGGCCAGCCCGACCAGCAGCACCTCGTCGGGCGGCGGCGGTGCCGTGCGGCCGATGGCCTGCAGCAGCGTCGGGTACGAGCCGGTGAGCAGCCAGCCGGCGACGGCGGCCAGCGCCGCCAGCACGGCCAGCGAGCGCAGCCCGCTCGCGCCGTTCGGCTCGCTGAAGTCGCGCGCCTCGGGCGGCAGCGCCGGCAGCCAGCGCGGGAACAGCAGCGCGGCCCCGACGATGAACAGCAGGTACAGCGCGATCAGCAGGCCGGCCGGCGCCAGCGCGGCGGCGTACATCTCGCCGACGCTGCGGCCGAGCTGGTCGGCCATGACGATGAGCACGAGCGACGGCGGCACCACCTGCGCGAGGCTGCCCGATGCCGCGATCACGCCGCTGGCCAGACGGCGGTGGTAGCCGTAGCGCAGCATGATGGGCAGCGAGATGAGCCCCATCGAGATGACCGAGGCGGCCACCACGCCGGTGGTGGCCGCCAGCAGCGCGCCCACCAGGATCACCGCGATGGCGAGCCCGCCGCGCAGCCGCCCGAACACCTGGCCGATGGTCTGCAGCAGGTCCTCGGCCATGCCCGAGCGCTGCAGCACGAGGCCCATGAAGGTGAAGAACGGCACCGCCAGCAGGGTCTCGTTCGACATGATCCCGTACAGCCGCAGCGGCAGCGCCTGCAGCAGCGCCGGCGGCAGCAGGCCGAGCTCGATGCCGATGAACGCGAACGCGAGACCGCAGGCCGCCAGGCCGAACGCGACCGGCATGCCGCTCATCAGGAACAGCGCCAGCGACGCGAACATCACCGGCGCGAGATGGGCTGCGAGCCACTCCATCTCAGCGCGTCCCCGCCGGCGGGTCCGGCATGAACGGCGGCAGGTCCTCCTCGCGCAGCGACGGCCGCTCGCGCAGGCCGCGCAGGTGCGCGACGCGCTTGATCAGCTCGCTCAGCGCCTGCAGCCCCAGCAGCGCCATGCCCACGGGGATGCACAGGTAGACCGGCCAGCGCACGAGGCCGCCGGTGTTGCTCGACATCTCGCCGCTGGTCCAGGCGCGCGCGAACAGCTCCCAGCCGATCGTGCCGACGATCGCCGTCAGCGGCAGCACGCAGGCGGCCAGCGCGACGATGTCGATCCACACGCGCACGCGCGGCGCGAAGCGCTGCGACAGCGCGTCGATGCGCACGTGCTCGTCGACCAGCAGCACGTAGCCGGCGCAGCCCAGGAAGGCCGCGGCGAACAGGTACCACTGGGCTTCGAGCCAGGCGTTGGAGCTGACGCCGAACGCCTTGCGCACGACGGCATTGCCGGCGCTGACGAGCACCGACAGCAGGATCAGCCACACGGTGCCGCGGCCGACGAAACGATTGATGCGGTCGATCCCCGCCGACAGCACGAGCAGCGACTTCACGCGCCAGTGGATCGCGGCGGCGGCGCGAAGTTCGGCCGGCGCAGCCGCACCTCGGGAAACCGAGCATGCGCTGTCGGCAGGGCCCGACACGCGGGCGCGGCGTCGCCCTACGCGTCGCGTGCCGGGCGCGTGTGCACCACGCGCTGCGGGTACGGGATCTCGACGCCGAGGCGGTTCAGGCAGCGCAGCACTGCCAGGTTGACCTCCGAGCGCACGTTGCCCTGTCCGTTCTCGGGGTCGCCGATCCAGAACAGCACGGCCAGCTCCAGCCCGTCGGCGCCGAAGGCGGCGAGCTGCACCGCCGGCGCCGGTTCGGACAGCACGCGCGGCACCGTGGCGACGGCCGCGAGCAGCTCGGGGAACAGCGCGTCGAGGTCGGTGCCGTAGGCCACCGACACCTGGGTGTTGAGCAGCAGGTTGCGGTCGGCCAGCGACGCGTTCTCGACGCGCTGCGTGATCAGCAGCTCGTTGGGCACGATCGACTCGCGCCCGCTCAGCGCGCGGATCACCGTGAAGCGCGTGTTGATGTCGGTGATGCGGCCCTCGAAGTTGTCGACCTTCACCATGTCGCCGATGCGCAGCGAGCGCTCGGCCAGGATGACGAAGCCCGAGACGTAGTTAGCCGCGAGCTTCTGCAGGCCGAAGCCGATGCCCACGCCGACCGCGCCGCCCAGCACCGACAGCGCGGTGAGGTCGATGCCCGCGGCCGACAGCGCGAGCATCAGCCCCACGAACAGCAGGATCGCGCGCGTGGCGTTGGCGGCGATCTTGCGCAGGCTGAGGTTGTCGGTCGCGCCGCGCAGCAGCTGCGCCTCGATGGCCGCCGACAGCCACAGCGCGAGGATCATCACGATCACCGCGCCGATCGCGCCTTCGATCAGGTTGCGCAGCGACACCTTCGCGCTGCCGAGCTTCCACGTGATGCCGTCGAGCTCCTCCATCACGGTGGGCAGCACGCCGGTGATCCACAACACCACGCCGATCCACGCGATCCAGGAGACGGTGCGTTCGGTCACGCGCATCAGCGCGTTGTGCGGGAAGGCCACGCGCAGCACGCGCGCGGTGAGCCGGATGACGACCAGCGACAGCAGGATCGGCAGCGCGAGCCGGAACACCGCGATCGGCAGCACGCCGTCGAGCAGGCGGCGCGCCGCCCACGCCGCGGCCAGCGCGAGCACGGGGAACAGCACGCCGTCGACCACGCCGTCGCCGAACCAGATCGAGCCCGGCTTCGGCTCGCGCCCGCGCAGCAGGCGCACCACGAGCCATGCGAGCCCGAGGCACGCGAGCAGCACGACCGCCTCGGTCAGGGCCGTGCGCGTGAGCAGAGAGTCGGCGAGCGTCTCGAGCTCGCGGCTGGACAGCGGCTGCGTCATCCTGCGGTGGCGCCCGATCCGGTCCTCGTCAGACCCCGGCCAGCACGCGCAGGTGCGCGGCCACGCTGCGCGCCAGCGCGGACAGGCTGTAGCCGCCCTCGAGGCACGAGACGATGCGGCCCCTGGCGTGGCGCTCGGCCACGTCCTTCAGGCGGCGGGTGATCCACTCGTAGTCGGCCTCGACGAGGCCGAGCTGGCCGAGCTCGTCCTCGCGGTGCGCGTCGAAGCCGGCCGAGACGAACAGCATCTGCGGGCGGAACGCCTCGAGCCGCGGCATCCACATGGCCTCGATCATCTCGCGCAGCTCGCCGCCGCGCGTGTACGGCGGCACCGGGAGGTTGACCATGTTCGTGCCCTTGGGCACCGCGCCGCTGTACGGGTACAGCGGATGCTGGAAGAAGCTGGCCATCAGGATGCGCTCGTCGCCGGCGACGATGTCCTCGGTGCCGTTGCCGTGGTGCACGTCGAAGTCGATGATCGCCACGCGCTGCAGGCCGCGCACGTCGAGCGCGTGGCGCGCGGCGATCGCCACGTTGTTGAAGAAGCAGAAGCCCATCGCCTCGTCGCGCGTGGCGTGGTGGCCGGGCGGACGCACCGAGCAGAACGCGTTCTCGGCGCCGCCGTCGAGCACGAGGTCGGTGGCGGCCACCGCCGCGCCGGCGGCGCGCAGCGCGGCGCGCCAGGTGTGCTCGCAGGCGATGGTGTCGGGGTCGAGCGCGCGCGTGCGGCCGCTCGCGCTCACCTGCTCGAGCAGGTCCTTCAGGTTGGCGACGTAGGCGGCCGCGTGCGCGAGCTCGACGTCGGACATCGACACCAGCGGCGCCTCGTGGCGCGCCAGCGCGACGTCGAGCCCGGTGGCGATGAGGTGATCGTCGATGGCGTCGAGCCGCTGCGGGCATTCGGGGTGGCCGGGCCCCATGTCGTGACGGCGGCAATCGGCGTGGCTGAAGAAGGCGGTGCTCATCGACGTCTCGTGCTTTCGGGCAAGATCGGCCGCATGACCCCCACGACCCTCGCGGCCCGCCTCACCCGTCTGACGGATCAGATTAGCACGATCATCGTCGGCAAACGCCCGCAGATCCTCGACTGCGTGGCCTGCCTGCTGGCCGGAGGCCACCTGCTGATCGAGGACGTGCCCGGCGTCGGCAAGACGACGCTCGCGCACGCGCTGGCCGTCTCGCTGGGCCTGCGCTTCTCGCGCGTGCAGTTCACCGCCGACCTGATGCCGAGCGACCTGGTCGGCGTGAGCGTCTGGGAACGGTCGAAGGAGTCCTTCGTGTTCCACCCGGGGCCGGTGTTCGCCCAGGTGCTGCTGGCCGACGAGATCAACCGCGCCGGCCCCAAGACGCAGAGCGCGCTGCTCGAGGCGATGGAGGAGCAGCAGGTCAGCGTCGAAGGGCAGACGCGCCCGCTGCCCAAGCCCTTCTTCGTGATCGCGACGCAGAACCCGACCGACCAGCTCGGCACCTATCCGCTGCCCGAGAGCCAGCTCGACCGCTTCCTGATGTGCATCACGCTCGGCTATCCCGACCGCGGCAGCGAACGCGCGCTGCTGGCCGGCGAAGACCGCCGCGCCGCCATCGCGCGGCTCGCGCCGGTGATGACGCCGGACGAGCTGCTGCAGGCGCAGGCCGCGGTGCTGGAGGTGCACGTGTCCGACGCGCTGCTGGACTACCTGCAGTCGCTGATCGCGGCCAGCCGTTCGGGCCGCTGGTTCGTCGAAGGCCTGAGCCCGCGCGCCGGCCTGGCGTGGCTGCGCGCGGCGCGCGCGCGTGCGTTGCTGGAGCAGCGCGACTACGTGGCGGCCGACGACGTGCAGGCCGTCGCCGTGCAGACGGTCGCGCACCGCCTGCAGCCGCTGCCCGGCGCCGGCCGCGGTCGCGCCGAGCAGGTGCGCGCGATGCTCGAGTCGATCGCGGTGCCGTGAGCCGGCGCGCTCGGGACTTCGGCGGATCGACGCCTTCGAGCGCTCCCATCGCCGGGTCGAAGGTGGCCGTCGATGGGCCGCCGGGGCGCTTGCCCTAGCATCGGACCGACATGACCGCCCGGCTCCTCGAACCCCTGCGCCGCCGCTGGCGCGACTGGTGGCAGGCCCGCCACCCGCGCCAGGACACGATCACGCTCACCCAGCGCAACATCTACATCGTGCCCACGCGCGCCGGGCTGCTGTTCGTCGCCACCTTGCTGACCCTGCTGATCGCGACCATCAACTACCAGCTCGGCCTCGGCTACGTGCTCACCTTCCTGCTGGCCGGCGCGGGCTTCGTGTCGATGCACCTCACGCACGGCACCCTGCGCGGGCTCACCTTGCACCTGCGCACGCCGCAGCCGGTGTTCGCCGGCGACGCGGCGGTGATCGAGATCGCGCTGGCCGACGACGCGAAGAAGCCGCGCGAGCGCTTCGGCGTCGGGCTGCGCGTCGAGGACGCGGGCGACGACGGCGAGGCACCCGGCTTCGCCTGGACCGACGTGGTCGCCGGCGGCCACGCCAGCGCGCACGTGGCCTTCGTGCCCGCGCGCCGTGGCCTGCACGAGCTGCCCACGCTGCGCATCGAGACGCGCTTTCCGCTCGGCCTGTTTCGCGCGTGGAGCTTCTGGCGGCCCGCCGCGCGCGTGCTGGTCTATCCACGGCCGGAGGCGCCGCCCGCGCCGCTGCCGGTGGGCCGCGCGGTGGCCGGCGAGCCGACCGCGGTCGCGCGCGTGCCCGGCGGCGAGACCGAGGGCGTGCGCAGCTACCGCCGCGGCGACTCGATCAAGCTGGTGCTGTGGAAGAAGTCGGCGCGCGCGCTCGACGCGGGCGCCGAGCTGGTGAGCCGCGACACCGCCGGCGCGTCGCGGCGCGAGCTGTGGCTCGACGACCAGCTGGCCGGGCTGTCGTCGCTGGAGGCGCGCCTGTCGCGGCTGGCCGGCTGGGTGCTGCAGGCCGACCGCGCCGGCGAGCGCTACGGGCTGCGCGTGGCCGGGCGCGAACTGCCGCCCGACGCGGGCGACGCGCATCGGCGTCAGGCGCTCGAGGCGCTGGCGCTGTGGGTGTGACGCGATGACGGCGAACGGCAGCGTCGACGTCGCCGCGCGCTGGCGCAGCCTGCCGCGCGACGCACGCGACACCTTGTTCCTGCTCGCGGTGATCGCGTGGACCTTGCTGCCGCACGTGCCCAACCTGCCCGCGTGGTGCATCGCGTTCGCCGCGGCCTTGCTGCTGTGGCGCGCGCGGCTCGCGCTCGCGAACGCCCCGCTGCCGGGCCGCTGGTGGCTGGTGGCCGCGCTCGCGGTGGCGGCCGCACTCACCTGGTGGTCGCACCGCTCGCTGATCGGCAAGGAAGCCGGCATCACGATGGCCGTGGTGCTGATGGCGCTCAAGACGCTCGAGCTGCGCGCGCGGCGCGACGCCTTCGTCGTGTTCTTCCTCGGCTTCTTCATCGTGCTCACGCACTTTCTCTACAGCCAGTCGATCGCGATCGCCGCGGCGATGCTGGTGTCGGTGTGGGGGCTGATGACGGCGCTCGTGCTCGCGCACATGCCGGCCGGCCGGCCGCCGATCGCGCGCGCCGGCGCGCAGGCCGCGCGCGCCGCGCTGGTCGGCGCGCCGCTGATGGTGCTGCTGTTCGTACTCTTTCCGCGCATCGGGCCGCTGTGGGGCGTGCCGCAGGAGAGCATCGCCAAGACGGGCTTGTCCGGCACGATGCAGCTCGGCGCGATGGCCGAGATCGCCAACGACGACAGCGTCGCCTTCCGCGTGCGCTTCGTCGACATGCCGGCGCCGCATCCGCGTGACATGTACTGGCGCGGGCCCGTGCTCGGCCGCTTCGACGGTCGCGAGTGGCGCGCCGTGATCGGCAGCGCGTTCCCGTCGGCGGCGATGCCGCGGGCCGAGCTGCGCGTGGGCGGCGCGCCGCTCGCCTACGAGATGACCCTGGAGCCGTCGCGCCTGCCGATGCTGCCGCTGCTGGAGGCCACGCCGAACGCGCCGCGGATCGAGACCGACCCCGAGACCTACCTGCCGCGCCGGCGCGACGACCTGACGTGGATCGTGCAGCGCCCGCTGCTCGAGCGGGTGCGGCTCAACGCGATCGCCTACCCGCGCTTCCGCCACGGCCCGACGCAGCCGGTGCTCGGGCTGCAGGACTACCTCGAGCTGCCGCCCGGGCACAACCCGCGCACCCTGCAGTGGGCCGCCGACCTGCGCGCGCAGCCGCAGTTCGCGCGGGCCGACGCGACGACCCTGGCCGACGCCGTGCTCGCGCACATCCGCGGCGCCGGGTTCAGCTACACGCTGGCGCCCGGCACCTACGGCGACGACGACCCGCGGGGCATCGTCGACGAGTTCTGGCTCGACCGCAAGGCCGGCTTCTGCGAGCACTTCGCCGCCGCGTTCGTGGTGGTGATGCGCGCGCTCGACGTGCCGGCGCGCGTGGTCACCGGCTACCAGGGAGCCGACCCGATCGTGATCGACGGCTATCACGTCGTGCGGCAGAGCCACGCGCACGCCTGGGCCGAGTTCTGGCAGCCCGGCACGGGCTGGGTGCGCGCCGACCCGACGGCCGCGGTGGCGCCCGACCGCATCCAGGCCAGCCGCTACCTCGCGCCGCAGCCGGGCTTCGTGGCCGGCGCGGTCAGCGCGGTCGTGGGTGCGTCGCTGCTGGCCGACCTGCGCAGCCGCTGGGAGGCCGTGAACAACCGCTGGAACCAGTGGGTGCTGAACTACTCGCGCGGCCAGCAGCTCGAGCTGCTGAAGCGGCTCGGCGTCGCGAGCCCGAGCTGGGAGGACCTCGCGCTGCTGCTGATCGGCGCGCTGAGCGCCCTCGCCGTGGCCGGTGCGGCGTGGGCGTGGTGGGACCGTCATCGTCAGGACCCGTGGACACGCTTCAACACGCGGCTGCGCCATGCGCTGGCGCGCCGCGGCATCGACGCGCCCGCGCATGCGAGCCTCGTCGAGCTCGCCCGGCGCGTGCGTGCGCTCGACGGCGGCGACGCGCTGGCCGACTGGCTGATCGCGCTCGACGCGCGGCGCTACGGCCGCGCGGCCGCGCCGCGTCCGCCGGCGCGCTGGTCGCGCGAGTTCACGCTGCGGGCACGCGCGCTGCGCGGCCGATAATCCGCGCGATGCCCGCTCCGACGAAGACCGCACTGGCAGCCCTGTGCGCGGCCCTTGCCGCCTGGCTGCTCGTCGCGCCGCCGGCCGACGCGACGCCGCGCAAGAAGGCCGGCGCCCGCATCGCCGACGCGCAGGCGCTGCCGTACGGGCGTCGCGACGACGTGATGCTGTTCGCCGACGAGGTGGCCGCGCGCACGGGCCTCGACGCGGCATGGCTGCAGGAGCTGCTGGCGCAGGCGCGCTACCTGCCGGCCGTGGCGCGCGCGATCATGCCGCCGCCGGCGGGCAGCGCGAAGAACTGGGCCGCGTACCGCTCGCGCTTCGTCGAGCCCGTGCGCATCCGCGCCGGCGCGGCGTTCTGGCGCGAGCACGAGTCGTGGCTCGCGCAGGCCGAGCAGCGCTACGGCGTGCCGCCGGAGATCGTGGTCGGCATCCTCGGCGTCGAGACGATCTACGGCCGCCAGATGGGCGGCTTTCGCGCGCTCGATGCGCTCGCCACCCTGGCCTTCGACTTCCCGCCCGGCCGCCGCGACCGCAGCGCCTTCTTCCGCGACGAGCTGGCCGCGCTGTTCGAGCTGGGCGCGAAGCAGCAGTTCGACCCGCGCGTGCTCACCGGCTCGTACGCCGGCGCGCTCGGCCTGCCGCAGTTCATGCCCAGTTCGTGGCTCAAGCACGCCGTCGACTTCGACGGCGACGGGCGCGTCGACCTGCTCGGCAATCCGGCCGACGCGATCGGCAGCGTTGCCGCGTACCTGGCCGCGCACGGCTGGCAGCGCGGCATGCCCACGCACTACGAGGTGGCGGCGCCGGTGGAAGTGGTCGACCGCGCGATCCTGCTCGTGCCCGACATCGTGCCGAGCTTCACCGCGGCGCAGTTCGCCGAACGCGGCGCCGTGCTGTCGGAGGCCGGCCGCGGGCACGACGGCCTGCTGGCGCTGGTGGAACTGCAGAACGGCGACGCCGCGCCGAGCTACGTGGCGGGCACGACCAACTTCTACGCGATCACGCGCTACAACTGGTCGAGCTACTACGCGCTGGCCGTGATCGAGCTGGGCGCGGCGGTCGCGGCCGAGCGCGGTCGCTAGCGGCGCATTCGCCCCTGACGCACGATGCGAGTCCGTCCCTGGCGCGCGATGCGCGCGGGGCCCATCGAGGCCGTGTCAGACGATGCGCCGCCCGAACAGATCGCGCAGATCGTCGGGCAAGGTGTCCAGCGGGACTTCCTCGACGATCTCGAGGCCGCGGCGCAGTTCCATCGACGAGTTGTGCCAGCCGCGCTGCTCGGCCGACATGGGTTCTTCGGGCAGCACCGAGTCGACGGGGATCGGATCGACCGGCGGCGCCAGCGGCGCGAGCCCCGCCGGCTGGCGCGGCCGGCCGTCGCGGCGATTGCGCGGGCGCGGGCGGGACGAGAAGGTCAGCATGGGGACTCCGCGTTTCGGGGGTGTGGCGCACCGCGTGGACGGACCGGGCGTTGCCCGCGGCAGAACGACTTGGCGGAGATTTTGCGCAGAAGTTCACGGAGGCGTCCACCCCTGGCCGCGCCCTTCGGCGAGCGACTGTGTAACCGCGGCGGCCGCGCACGGCACGGCGGCCGGCCGGCGCGACGCGCGCCGCCGGCTCAGGCCGTCACCGGCACCAGGAAGTCGCGGCTGATGCCCACGCCGATGTCGCCCACGCGGTCGAGGAACTGCGTGAGGTAGGCGTGCAGCCCGGTGGCGAGGATCTCGTCGATGCTGCCGTACTGCAGGTCGGCGCGCAGCCGGCCGGCGCGGCGCTGGGTGTCGCCGCTCTGCGCGTTGGCCACCATCGAGAGGTTGTCGACGACCTCGTTCATGCAGTGCGCCAGCGAGCGCGGCATGTCGGGCCGCAGGATCAGCAGTTCGGCCACCTTCTCCGGTCGGATGACGTTGCGGTAGACCTTGCGGTAGACCTCGAAGCCGGACACCGAACGCAGGATCGCCGACCAGTGATAGAAGTCGACCTCCAGCGGCTCGCGCGCCTGCACGCTGCCGAAGAAGTCGCCGGCCAGCGCGTGGAACTTCACGTCGAGCAGCCGCGCGGTGTTGTCGGCGCGCTCGAGGAAGGTGCCGATGCGCAGGAAGTGGAAGGCCTCGTCCTGCAGCATGGTCCCCAGGGTCACGCCGCGCGACAGGTGCGAGCGGAACTTCACCCACTCGAAGAGCTCGCTCGGGTCGCGCTGGAAGCCGTCGCCGGCGATGCGGCGCTTGAACTCCAGCCAGGTCTGGTTGCTGGTCTCCCACACCTCGGTGGTCAAGGTGCCGCGCACCGCGCGCGCGTTCTCGCGCGCCGCGCGCAGGCAGGAGTGGATGCTCGACGGATTGGACTCGTCGCGCACCATGAACTCCAGCACCTTGCGCCCGCCGATCGCGCCGTGGCGCTGCTGGTACGCCTGCGTCAGCTCCGAGATCGACAGCAGGCCGCGCCAGCCCTGCTCGGCCGCCTCGGCCGACTGCGGCAGCAGCGAGGTCTGCACGTTGATGTCGAGCATGCGGGCGGTGTTCTCGGCCCGCTCCATATAGCGCGCCATCCAGAAAAGATGGTCGGCAGTTCGCGACAGCATCAGCGTGCTCCACCAGGCCGAGAACCCCGCGCGCGCTCGCGCGCGCGGCCGTGTCGTGGCTTCGCCGCAGGCCGCGTGGCGGCCTGACCGGCCCGCTCCATGTAGCGCGCCATCCAGAAGAGAGGGTCGGCAGTTCTCGAAAGCATCGTGTCGCTCCCTTCAGCCTTCGAGGACCCAGGTGTCCTTGGTGCCGCCGCCCTGCGACGAGTTGACCACCAGCGAGCCTTCCTTCAGCGCGACGCGCGTCAGGCCGCCGGGCACCATCTGAACGCTCTTGCCCGACAGCACGAAGGGCCGCAGGTCGATGTGCCGCGGCGCGATGCCGGACTCGACGAAGGTCGGGCAGGTCGACAGCGCGAGCGTCGGCTGCGCGATGTAGTTGGCGGGGTTGGCGAGCAGCTGCGCGCGAAACGCCGCGATCTCCTCGCGCGTGGCGGCCGGCCCGACCAGCATGCCGTAGCCGCCCGCGCCGTGGACCTCCTTGACCACCAGCTCGTGCAGATGGTCGAGCACGTGGCGCAGGTCGTCGGACTCGCGGCACAGCCAGGTCGGCACGTTCTGCAGGATCGGCCGCTCGCCGAGGTAGAACTCGATCATCTTCGGCACGTAGGGGTAGATCGACTTGTCGTCGGCGATGCCCGTGCCCACCGCGTTGGCCACGGTGATGTTGCCGGCGCGATAGACCTCCATCAGCCCGGCGCAGCCGAGCGTGGAGTCGGGCCGCCACACGCGCGGGTCGAGGAAGTCGTCGTCGACGCGGCGGTAGATCACGTCGACCCGCTTCGGCCCCTGCGTCGTGCGCATGTAGACGAAGCCGTCGCGCACGTACAGGTCCTGCCCCTCGACCAGCTCGACCCCCATCTGCTGCGCGAGGAAGGCGTGCTCGAAGTACGCGCTGTTGTACATGCCCGGCGTGAGCACGACGACGGTCGGCTCGTTCACGCCGGCCGGCGACACCGCGCGCAAGGTCTCGAGCAGCAGGTCGGGGTAGTGCGCGACCGGCGCCACGCGGTGGTACTCGAACAGTTCGGGGAACAGCCGCATCATCATCTTGCGGTTCTCGAGCATGTAGCTCACGCCGCTGGGCACGCGCAGGTTGTCCTCCAGCACGTAGTAGCTGCCGCTGCCGTCGGGGTTGGCGGCGCGCACGATGTCGATGCCGGCGATGTGCGAGTACACGCCGCCGGGCACGTCGATGCCCGCCATCTGCGGCCGGTACTGCGCGTTGTGCAGCACCTGCTCGGCCGGCACCACGCCGGCCCTCAGGATCTCCTGCCCGTGGTAGACGTCCTCGACGAAGCGGTTGAGCGCGCTCACGCGCTGGCGCAGGCCGGCCTCCATCGTCTGCCACTCGGCCGCCGGGATGATGCGCGGGATCAGGTCGAACGGGATCAGCCGCTCGGTGCCCGCGCCGTCCTCGTCCTTCTGGCCGTACACGGCGAAGGTGATGCCGACGCGGCGGAAGATCATCTCCGCCTCTTCGCGCCGCGCGCGCATCACGTCGCCGGGCTGCTGCACCAGCCAGCGGTGGTAGAGCCGATAGTGCTCGCGCACCATCGTGCTGGTGGCATGCATCTCGTCGAACGTCGGCTTCATCCGAACCCCCGAAGGCAGCTTAGCAAGTTGCGGGCCTCGCGCCGCATGATGTCACGCGGCGCTCGCGCTGCGCGGTCTTCGGCGGCGCCGCCGCGCACGGCGTGCCGCTCAGGGCCGGTGCTGCCAGTAGCGCGGCTCGGCCGCGCGCTCGCAGCGCATCTGGCCTTCGCCCTGCCGCCACTGCCAGGCGCCGCAGCGGTCGCTGCGCACGAGTTCGACGCCGCGCGCCGCGTAGCGCTCGACCACCGGCGCCGCCGGGTGGCCGAAGCGGTTGCGGTAGCCGGCCTGCACGATCGCCACGCGCGGCTGCACCGCGTCGAGCAGCGCGTCGCTCGACGAGGTGCGGCTGCCGTGGTGCGGCACGAGCAGCACGTCGCTCGCGAGCGAGTCGCCCGCGCGCGCGACGAGCGCCGCCTCCTGCGCCAGCTCGATGTCGCCGGCCAGCAGCAGCGCGCCGCCCTCGCCGCTCACGCGCAGCACGCACGACACCGCGTTGGGCTTCGGCGCGCGCACGCGGTCGTCGTCGGTCGGATGCAGCAGCTCGAAGTCGACGCCGTCCCAGCGCCAGCGACGGCCGGCGACGCAGCGGCGCGCGTCGCGGCGCCCGGCGACGAGCGGATGGCCGTCCTCGAGCGAGTGCAGCAGTTCGTCCACCGGCAGCGCGCCGAGCACGCTGGCCGCACCGCCGACGTGATCGGTGTCGCGGTGGCTCAGCACGAGCATCTGCAGCCGCGGCTCGCCGCGCGCGCGCAGCAGCGGCAGCAGCACGCGCTGGCCGGCGTCGCCGTCGCGCGAATACTGCGGGCCGCTGTCGTACAGCAGCACGTGCGAGCGCGTGCGCACGATCACGGCGGTGCCCTGGCCCACGTCGGCCGCCACCACGTCGAAGCGGCCGGGCGGCGGCACCGGCGGCAGCGGTGCGAGCAGCGGCAGCACGAGCGGCACGGCCAGCAGCCGCAGCCGCCACGGCAGCGGCGCCACCGCGACCGCGCCCGCCGCCAGCCCGGCGGCCTGCGCCCAGCCCGGCGCCACGCCGGCCTGCCACGTGGCCGCGGGCCACGACGCCAGCGCGCCGAGCGCGGCCTGCAGCGGCGCGAGGCTCGCCGCCGCCGCGTGCCAGATCGGCGGCAGCACGACGCCGAGCATCGCCAGCGGCGTGACGAGCAAGGTGACCAGCGGAATCGCCAGCAGGTTGGCCGCGAAACCGACCAGCGACACCTGCTGGAAGAACAGCAAGGTCAGCGGTGCGAGGCCGAGCGTGGCCACGGCCTGCGTGCGCAGCGCCGACACGACGATCGAGCCGCCGCGCGCGGCCCACGGCGGATCGGCCGCGCGCGCCGCGCCCGGCGTCGCCGTGCGCTGCGCCGGCTCCGACGCGAGCAGCAGGCCGACCGCGGCGAACGACAACCAGAAGCCCGGCTGCAGCAGCGCCCACGGATCCGCCACCGTCACCACGAAGGCCGCGGCCAGCAGCACCGGCGGCCACGGCCAGTGCAGCCCGGCCGTGCGCAGCACGGCGACGGTCGCGAGCATCCACACCGTGCGCTGCGCCGGCACGCCCCAACCGGCGAACAGCGCATAGCCGGCCGCCGCCGCGAGGCCGCCCCACAGCGCCGCGGTCGGCGCGGGCAGCCGCTGCACGAGCGCGCCGCTGCGCCGCCACAGCGCCCCGGTCGCCAGCCCGGCGAGCCACGCGAACATGGTCACGTGCAGGCCGCTGATGCTCATGAGGTGCGCGATGCCCGTGACGCGGTACAGCTCCCAGTCGTCGCGCTCTGAGTTTTGACATTCAGGACCTACTCTCGACCATGCAGGCAGACAGCATCGGTACCGCCGCGCGCCTCCTGGCCTGGCGAGACGAGTGGCGCCTCGGCGGCTGGGACGGCAGTGCGAAGGCAACGCACCCAGCGCGGATTCAGGAACTTTCCGCCATCGAGACGTCCGCCGCCGGCAAGCTCCCGCCCGGGGAGGCCGAGCGTTTGCACCTCGTAGTGCAAGCCCTGCGCGAGTCCGGCCCTGGCCCCATCAAGTCGGTTCACCTTGTTGACCCGCCCGAAGACTTCCCTCACCTTTGGCGCCAAGTGCTCGACCTCCTGCCTGCCGTTGAGGTCCGTCTCCCCGAACCACAGGGCACAGGCCATCTCCTCGCGGTGCTCATAGGTAGCCCTGGAGTAGGACCTGAATGTTCGCGCCCAGCTCGATCGCCGCCTGGTCGCCGACCACCAGCGCCGCGAGCACGCCGGCGGCGCCCCGGTCGGGCACCTGCGCCACGATCGCGTCGCGCACGCGCTGGCGCGCGCGCTCCAGCGGATGCGCGACGGCCGCCTCCAGGCGCCGCGCCTCGTGCGCGATGCGCACGTAGCCGGTGGCGCGCACGCCGTCCTCGAACAGGCGCAGCTCGTAGTCGAAGCCGTGCGGATTGCGCGCGCCGTGCGGCCGGCGCAGCCGCACGACGAAGCGCCAGCGGTCGCCGGCGCGCAGCTCGGGTGCCGCCGCGTCGGCGTCGTGGTACCAGCCGAGCGCGATGCGGCGCGGCACGCGCAGCGGATCGCCGTCGACCGTGTGCGCGGACTCCACGTCGAACCCGAAACGCTGCCCCGCCGCGCCGTGCACCGGCAAGGTCGCGATCACGCCCGTCACGCGCAGGTCGGCGCCTTCCAGCGCCGCGGGCAGCGCATCGGCCAGTCGCGCTTGCGCGCGCCAGCCGGCCTGCGCGAACGCGAGCGCGAGCGCCGACGCGACGGCGAGCACGACGCAGGCCCGGGCCGACCGCCGTGCCCGCCACGCGAGCGCCGCGCACGTGAGTCCCGCCGCGAACAGCGCCGCGTACGCGCCGGCGTCCCACAGCGCGGGCTGGCGCAACTGCGCCGCGCTGCCCGCCAGCCATGCCAGCGCGAAGGCGGCCGGCGGCAGGGCGATCGAGGCGCGGCGCATGGCCCAGTGTAGGAGGCGCGGCGGTGTACGATTTCCACGACCCTGCGGCGATCGCGCGCGGACCCGCCGCGGCCCGTGCGGCCCATGCGGCCCGGGACCGCACCGCGTTCAGCACCCGGGCGGCGCCACCGCCACCGCCACCCTTTCAGACTCACCCACACCCGCCATGTCCGACTCCATCGTCCAGCGCCTGCAGCAACTCGGCATCACCCTGCCCGCCGTGGCCACCCCCGCCGCGGCCTACGTGCCGTTCGTGCGCAGCGGCCCGCTCGTCTTCCTGTCCGGCCACATCGCGAAGAAGGACGGCAAGCCCTGGGTCGGCCAGCTCGGCCGCGAGATCGACACCGCCACCGGCAAGCTCGCCGCGCGCGCGGTGGCGATCGACCTGCTGGGCACCTTGCACGCGGCCGTGGGGCTCGACAACGTCGCGCGGATCGTCAAGGTCATGAGCCTGGTCAACAGCACGCCGCAGTTCACCGAGCAGCATCTGGTCACCAACGGATGCTCGGAGCTGATGGTGGAGGTGTTCGGAGCGGAGCGCGGCTCGCACGCGCGCAGTGCCTTCGGCGTGGCGCAGATCCCGCTGGGCGCCTGCGTCGAGATCGAGCTGATCGCCGAGACGAGGTGAGCGTTCGATGAGCGCGCCCCGCTGGTTCGCCGCCCTCGCGCTGCTCAGCCTCGCCGCCGTGGCCGCAGCGCTGCTGTCGCAGCACGTGTTCGACATGCAGCCGTGCCCGTGGCGCGTGCTGCAGCGGCTGGTGTTCGTGGCCATCGCCGCGGTGTGCGTGATCGGCCTCGCGTGGCGCGGCACGGCCGGGCGCGTGACCGCGTCGCTCGGCGTGCTCGCGCTCGCCGCGTCGGGTGTCGCGTCGGCGCTGTGGCAGCACTTCGTGGCGGCGCAGTCCGACTCCTGCAAGCTCACGCTGGCCGACCGCATCGTCTCGGGGCTGAAGCTCGACTCGCTGCTGCCCGACGTGTTCGCGGTGCGCGCGTCGTGCGCCGACGCCGCGGTCGACCTGCTCGGCGTGCCCTACGAGTTCTGGAGCCTGGCGCTGTACCTGTTGCTCGGTGCGGCGGCGCTGGTGCTGCTGGTGCGGCGCGACTAACAGGCCGTTGAAATACCGATCGACACCGCCTGCCGAGTCAGCGAGGATCGAGCAGTAGACTGAGGAGGGGTAGAGCGCCGATGCGAGGAGCCGACAGCTACAGCGAGAGCCTGTTCACG
>Ga0073934_10003878_pt1 | contig 26215 bp, 20 predicted proteins | sample LarsenN4metaG_FD_76834 | JGI IMG/M metagenome (GOLD analysis project Ga0073934, IMG submission 76834) | Hot spring sediment bacterial and archeal communities from British Columbia, Canada, to study Microbial Dark Matter (Phase II) - Larsen... ... | reverse complement strand
CTGTGGGCGAGCTCGTCGGCGCGGTTCAAGAAAGCGTCCAGATCCTCGTAAGGACCTTCACGACCCTCGAGCCCAAAATTGGCGGTGCCTTGAATCGGGCGTTTGCGTACGTAGCGATAACCCGCGCAGGTGTTATAGACCCGGATGCTGTCCCGAACGGATCCGCCCAGAAGCTGGTGAATAGGTTGATTCGTCGCCTGCCCCCACAGGTCCCATAAGGCGATATCCACCGCAGACCGGCCCCGCATCTCGGCGCTGGACCCGACGAACCCCACATAGCCGATCAGATGGGCCTGGTGCCGATCGATCTTCAGCGGGTCCTGTCCTAACAGATAGGGCGCGATGATCTCGTGGATGTGCGCCTCCGCCGAACTCGGCCCGTAAAAGGTCTCCCCGAGGCCTACCAGACCTTCGTCCGTCGAAATGTGGATCCATAACAGGTTTGGAAACTCTTCGATACGGATGGTTTCGATAGCCGTAATTTTCATCAGCTTCTCCTTTCTCAATGAGCTACACCTGATCCTTTGTTCACCTCAGGCGTGTCTATAAATTTTCCTTGGTGCCACGCGCGGTAATGAGGCCGCCCGTTAACTCGTAGGTCCCTTCCACAGAACGAACCCAACACCCGCCTCTACCGGCCTAACCGGCGGAGTACTTAGGATGCCCGATACTTAGGAAAAGTAAACAATACCCCCCCCCTGGCGGACCCATCCCCCCAGACGGTTCTCCGTTCGCCCTGAGGTTCTCGAAGCCTGGAACGAGCAGGGCGAACCGGGTGGCCCTTCCCGCTAACTCCCAGATTGCCCCGAAGGACCCGCCCTTCGACTTGGCTCAGGGCCCACGGGGGAGAGGCTACGGAGCTTATGAAGCATTCCGGCGCGGAACGGGTATAAGTCTCCTGATAAAGATGGGAGCATTTTCCCATCCCTGGACCCCGGTGTCAACGAAAAATTCGGGATCCTTGGCGGCGACAACCCCCCGGCTTAAATCCCCGTCATTGGCGGATCGGGTTCCGTTTCTTGTTCCCCTAGGTTAGCCGGTGGGCGGGAGAAACCGCGTTTATTATGGCCGGGTCGAGGCGTGCTTCCCCTCTCCACAAATTATCATTTGACGCAGAAACCACTTTCTACTAAATTTATTAACGTACGCGATTCATTCCTTAGTTAAAGTTCTTGTGGTTTGTGGAAAGGAGGGTTGGATTCTTGCAAGCATTTGATTACGCTTCTGCACGGACGGTGAATGAAGCCGTCTCCTTGCTGACCCGGTATGGAGAGAAGGCTCGCATCCTTGCCGGGGGGACGGATATCATTGTTCAGGTTCGGGAAGGGCGCCGCTCGGTAGATCTGTTGCTCAATATCAAGGAGATACCGGAGGTCAATCAGTTGTCCTACGATCCGGTCAACGGGTTACGTTTGGGTGCAGCGGTTCCCTGTTATCGGATCTATGAAAATGCGGAGGTTGCCGCTGCCTATCAGGGGTTGATCGACGCCGTGTCGTTGGTAGGAGGGATACAAATTCAAGGAAGAGCGAGCGTAGGGGGAAATCTCTGCAACGCCTCTCCGGCGGCGGATACGATTCCGGCACTTATTGTGCTCGGGGCCACTTGCCTCATCGCAGGTCCCGAGGGAGCCCGGGAGGTTCCGGTGGAGAAGTTTTGCACCGGTCCTGGGAAAACCGTACTCCAAAAGGGCGAATTCCTCGTTTCTTTCCATCTTCCTCCTCCCGAGGAGCATTCCGGGGCCCACTACCTCCGCTTCATCCCCAGGAATGAAATGGATATCGCGGTGGTGGGTGTAGGCGCATCGGTGGTGTTAAGCGAGGATCACCGCCGATTTGCCTCTGCCCGTATAGCTCTGGGGGCCGTCGCGCCCACGCCGCTTTTGGCGACCGAAGCCGGGGGGATCCTGGCCGGGAAAGAGATTTCAGAGGAGAATCTTCAACGGGCTGCTGAAGCGGCCCAGGCCGTGGTCCGTCCTATCGACGATATGCGAGGAACCGCAGCGTATAGACGGCATCTGGTCGGTGTACTGACTCGTCGTGCGCTCCGAGGAGCCATCGAGCGAGCTAAGAAGGAGGCGTAGGTTATGTCTAAGAGGGTGCAGGTCCAGGCGCAGATCAACGGGGAGGAGGTGGAATTTCTCTGTGAACCCCGGCAGAGCCTGTTAGAGGTGCTCCGAGATGAGCTTGGGCTTACCGGGAGTAAAGAAGGCTGTAACAACGGAAACTGTGGCGCTTGTAACGTGGTCGTGGAGGGGGTCCTGGTCAACGCATGCCTGGTCCTTGGCGTTGAGATCCAGGGAAAAGAAGTGATCACTATCGAGGGGCTGGCCGGTCCGGAGGGGTTACATCCCCTTCAGCAGAAATTTCTGGAGCACGCGGCCCTGCAGTGTGGAATTTGCACTCCGGGCTTTATCGTCGCGGCAAAAGCCCTCCTGGAGAAAAATCCCCAGCCTACCGAACATCAGGTCCGGTACTGGCTGGCGGGGAATTTATGTCGATGCACGGGGTATGATAAAATTGTCCGGGCGGTTTTAGATGCCGCCCAGGTTATGGCAACTCAGGGAGGAAATGGTCATGTCTAAACAAGCAACGCCCTTACAAGAGGAATTATCCCAGAAAACGAAGTATAAAGTCATTGGTACGCGTCCCATTCGTCACGACGGAACCGATAAGGTCACGGGGAGAGCTATTTATGGTGCGGATGTGCAGATGGCCGGCTTGCTTCACGGCAAAATCCTCCGTAGTCCGCACGCCCACGCCCGTATCCGAGCGATTGATGCCAGCCGGGCGCTGGCTCTGCCTGGCGTCAAAGCGGTGGTGACGGCGAAAGATTTGCCCGAGGTTCCCGATAAGATTGAAGAGCTAGGGGAAGGGGCCGTTAACGTCAGGTATCTCCAGGAGAACGTGCTGGCCCGGGAGAAGGTGCTTTATAAAGGGCATGCCGTAGCCGGGGTGGTAGCCACCAGCCCCCATATCGCAGAGGAAGCGCTGGCTTTGATCCAGGTGGATTATGAAGTGTTGCCCCCTGTGCTCGAGGTGCGACAGGCGATGCAGGAAGGGGCTCCCCTGCTGCATAACGACCTGAAGACCAAGTCCCTGGGGGAGAAGACCGATAAAGTCAGCAATATTGCCCTGCACGTCCAGTACAAGCTGGGAGACCCGGAGAAGGGATTCCAGGAAGCAGACCTCGTCCTTGAACGGGAGTTTACCACCGCGACCGTGCATCAGGGGTATATCGAACCGCATAATGCCACGGCGCTATGGAATGCCGACGGAAATCTGACCGTCTGGTGTAGTACGCAGGGGGCCTTCATGGTCCAGAAACAGCTCTCCGATGTCTTACAGGTTCCGGTTTCCAAGATCAAGGTGGTTCCCGCAGAGATCGGAGGTGGATTTGGAGGTAAAATAGCCGTCTATCTGGAGCCGGTCGCTGCGCTGCTTTCACGGAAGACCGGTCGCCCGGTCAAGATCGTCATGAACCGGGCGGAGGTGTTTGAAGGAACGGGTCCCACCCCGGCTTCCTACATCAAGGTAAAAATGGGGGTCAAACGGAATGGCCGGATTGTGGCGGCCCAGGCTTATCTGGCTTATGAAGCGGGGGCTTATCCGGGATCCCCCATCAACCCGGGCTGTATGTGCATCTTCGCCCCCTACAACATCCCCAATGTGCTGATCGATGGCTACGATGTCGTTGTGAACAAACCGAAAACAGCCGCCTACCGGGCGCCGGGAGCTACCAATGCGGCCTTTGCCAGTGAAACGGTGATCGACGAACTGTGTGAGCAGCTCTCGATGGATCCGTTGCAGTTTCGTCTCCTGAACGGAGCGAAGGAGGGGGACCGTAAAGCCGATGGGCTTCCTTATCCCCGCATCGGGTACCTGGAAACGGTGGAAGCGGCCATGAAGCATGAGCATTATCAAACCCCGCTGGAAGGGCCAAACCGGGGAAGGGGGGTGGCTTCGGGCTACTGGTTCAACGTAGGACTCCAGTCCAGCGCCTCGATCAGCGTCAACGCCGATGGCACTGTGAGCCTCGTAGAAGGATCGACGGATATCGGAGGCACCCGGGCTTCCATCGCCATGCAAGCGGCGGAGGTGTTGGGGATCGCTGCAGAAGAGGTCCGGCCCGTCGTAGGCGATACGGATTCTGTCGGGTACACCGATGTGACCGGAGGGAGCCGAGTGACCTTCGCGACAGGATGGGCGGCCTATGAAGCGGCCCAGGATGTCAAGCGACAGATGATCGAACGGGCGGCGAAACTTTGGGGGATTTCACCGGAAGAGGTGACCTTTGCGGAAGGGGTATTTCAAGGCGCCAAAGATCCGGGAAAACGGATGACTTTTAAGGAACTGGCCGCACAGTTGTCGAAGACCGGAGGACCGGTCGTGGGCCGAGCTACGGTGGCCCCTCGGGGCGTGGGCGGAGCCTTTGCCACCCACATCGTAGATGTGGAAGTGGACCCGGAGACGGGAAAAACCCAGATCCTGCGCTACACCGCCGTCCAGGATGCCGGAAAGGCCATCCACCCCAGCTACGTGGAAGGGCAGATGCAAGGGGGCGTGGTTCAGGGGATCGGCTGGGCCCTCAATGAGGAATACTTCTATACCCCGGAAGGGCGTATGGCCAACGCCAGCTTCTTGGACTATCGGATGCCCACCTGTTTAGATCTCCCGATGATCGATACGGTGATCGTCGAAGTGCCTAACCCCGGGCATCCCTTTGGGGTCCGGGGCGTCGGTGAAGTGCCCATTGTTCCCCCTGCTGCGGCAATAGCCAATGCCATTTACCACGCTGTGGGGGTCCGGATGCGGCAACTCCCGATGTCTCCGGGGCGGGTATTGGAACAGATCCTGGAGAAAAATCGTAAATGATCTGTCCTGATGCCATAAATATACCCTATTTGTAGGAGTGACTTAAACCCTAAACCTGACATTTTGGTCCGCATCTCGTTCCCAGGCCGGAGCCTCCATGGCGTTGACTTAAGGTTTAAACAGCTCCAGTGGGGCGGCCTGTTTGTAGCCATCGTGGAATCTAAAGACCTCCAAGCTCCGGAAGGAGCGACCTGTTCAGACTTGGGGCTACCAACAGGTCGCTCCTCCCGGAGCTAAGAAGGGGAGGGGAAGCCTTCGCTACCAACAGATCGCTCCTCCCGGAGCTAAAAGAGTTGATATCCTTATCCTGGCGCTTAGGGGACAGGGGGGTTAGGTCGATGTAGATGGGACTCCCCCCCTGCAAGTCTAACCGGTATGGCCACAGTCTGGATTCCTTCGTTGATGCGATCTCTGACGGACGGTGCAGAGAGGGTCACCGTATCGGGCACGACCCTCAGGGAAGTGCTCGACAACCTGGATAAAGCTTATCCCGGCCTGAAAGAGCGCCTCTGTGAGGGAGACCGTATCACACCGACCATTACGGTGGTCGTGGATGGAGAAATGGGCGTCGAAGGGCTGCACCATCCGATCCAGGAGCAGAGCGAGATTCACTTCCTTCCGGTGATCAGCGGGGGGTGAGAAGATCGGAGCTGCATCGTCTATCATCTCCGCCGATGCCTTTGATGCTCTCTTGCGAGGCCTCTTGGTGAGAAGATCGGAGTCGCATCGTCTATCATCTCCGGCAGGGGGAAATGTGTGGTGAAAAGAATTTGGTTCGCCGTCAGCTTTGATGCGGTTATACTCACGCTGCTGGTGGGGGTTCTGATGGTTGCGTATACGTTTACGAGAGGGAAAGTTCCAGAGGGACCTGCGAAGGCCCATGGATTTCTGGAGAGCGCATCTCGGGGGGTGACTCAAAGGATGGGAAAATACTGTCCCCATAAAGTAGTTCCAGGGGTCAGCAGGAGCACCTGCAAACAAGTCCGGGGAAAAATTCAGGAACTCCTCCGTGTGAAGATGGAAGTGGCGCCGCTTCACTTCGGGAAGCTTTGCACGCTTCCTTAGCGCTCCGGGGGAGAGCTCCTGTGCGGCACCTTTTCTCAGGCTCCCGCTTCTTTATAGAGAAGGTCCTCGGCGATGGGGAGGTGCGTCCATGGGATAAGCAAGGGGGGAAAGTAACATGCAACAGGGAATGATCCTGACACGACGCGGTTTTTTACGGGCCAGCGTTATCTGGGGGAGTACGCTTCTGGTGGGTGCGCCCTTGGGACGCTCGGGAAGATGGCGAGCTCAGGCGCAGACCGGCGCGCCACCGACCGTAGATCGCCTGGCGGTCCGGGTGGTTGTGGATAGCTACCAGGATGCCATCGCCCGTTCTACGAGGGTGGGCAACGTTGAGGTCGAGCGATTTGGGCTTGTCCCCGGAGCAGATCGCCTCAAGAAGCACCTCCACAGCGAGTTCGGTCTCTCCCTCCATCTGGCATCCGGGCGAGGGGACGAGGAGCGGAACTTTCTCCTGGACTTTGGCTACACGCCGATAGCTCTGTTCAATAACCTCGATATCCTTGGGATCGATAGCGCCAGGCTCGATGCGCTGATCCTCAGCCACGGGCACTTTGATCATTTTGGCGGCCTCGTCTCGTTCCTCCAGCGAGACCGGGCCAGGATGCGGGACGATCTTCGGATCTACGTGGGCGGGGAGGATACCTTCTGCTATCGCTGGATTCAGCTTCCGAACGGCCAGCGGGATAGCTTCGGGGTTCTTGACCGCCGTGAGCTCGCCGCGGTAAATGTGCAGGTCGTCCAGGCGGAAGCGCCGGCGGTTATCGAAGGACATGCCTTCACCACGGGTGCCATCCCGCAGAACAGCTTCGAGAAGGTGCTCCCGGCCACCCGGGTAGAGGTCGGGATCAGGGACGGGGCCGGCTGCGAGGCCTCCCATTTCTCTAAAGAAGAGCAGGAGGGGAAAGTGGTCTTTGACCAGTTTTATGGGGAGCATGCCACTTGCTTCAACATCAGGGACCGCGGATTGGTCCTCATCTCTTCGTGCGGCCATCGAGGGTTGATCAACTCGATCCGGCAGGCACAGGCCGTTTCGGGGGTGCAGAAGGTCCATGCGGTTATGGGGGGCTTTCACCTCTCCCCCGCCCCCGAACCGTATATCGCCCAGACCGTTCAGGCTTTGAAGGACATCGATCCAGATTACGTAATCCCTATGCACTGCAGCGGCGCGGGATTTATCCAGATGGTGCAGAAAGAAATGCCGGAGAAGCTGATTCTTTCCTATACAGGATCTCGCTATATCTTCGGCGCCTGATAAAGAAATGGGTTCGGGGCAAGGCTGTGGGCCCTCACCCCCAACCCCTCTCCCACGCGGTGGGAGAGGGTAAATGGAGCCATGCAACTTCACTATCAAAGCTATGGAGAGGGTCATCCTCTGATTATCCTGCACGGCTTTCTGGGCTCTCTAGAGAATTGGAGCACCCAGAGCAAGATTTTCGGTGAATTTTTTAAAGTCTTCGCCGTAGACCAGCGGAACCATGGCAGTTCCCCCCACAGCGAGGCCTTTAATTATCACGTGATGGCCGAGGACTTGCGGGAGTTTATGCAGCAACAGAGTTTATCTTCCGCCCATTTGCTGGGGCACTCTATGGGGGGCAAGACGGCTATGCAGTTTGCTGTGACCTACCCTGACAAGGTCGATCGCCTGATCGTGGTAGACATCGCCCCTAAGGCTTATCCTCCCCAATACCAGGAGATCCTCGACGCCCTTCGCTCTCTGGATTTGAAGACCTTCCGTACCCGTAAGGAAATCGATGAAGTGCTCGCGCAGAAAATCCCGGACTTCCCGATGCGTCAGTTTCTCCTTAAAAATCTGGCGCGGGATGAATCCGGCGGGTTCAGGTGGAGAATGCATTTGGACGCCATTTACAGAAATTACGAGGAGATGGGGAAGGGGTTGGGAACAGGTCGAAGGTTTGAGAAACCGACCCTTTTTATCAAGGGCGGAAACTCCAATTATATCCAGGAGGGGGACGGGGCCCTCATCCGGGAGATCTTTCCTCAATCTAAAATCGTCCCGGTACCGGGCGCGGGGCATTGGGTGCAGATAGAGGCTCCCCAGGAGTTTTCCAAAATAGTTCTGGATTTTTTAGAGTCGTGAGGGTATCCTGTCAGGTATCTTTGGGATACCCCGCGTTATACCTATAGAGGTCTGAACTATGATTGAAATGATTCCATTTTTAGATCCACCCGATCATAGTTCGAGACCCATGATGAAATGAACGTCAGGGTATAGGAGAGGGTCGATGAAAAGTATTTCCGGCATCGAAGAGATGAAGCAGTACCTTGGGAAAGAAATTGGGGTCACCGATTGGTTTGAGATTACCCAAGAGCGCGTCAACGCCTTCGCGGAGGTTACAGGCGACCCCCAGTGGATCCACGTGGATGTAGAGCGGGCGAGGAGGGAGACGCCCTTCGGGGGGACTATTGCGCACGGGTATTTGACGCTTTCTCTGGCTTCGAAATTCTCGCGAGAGGTGTACGAGCTGGAAGGGGTCAAGATGCGGATCAATTACGGGTTGAACAAGGTCCGATTTCCGGCGCCCGTGCCTGTAGGGAGCCGCATCCGGATGCACTTGGTGTTGAAAGAGTTGGAGGAGGTCCAGGGCGGCGCAAAGGCGGTGATGCTCCTGACCTTTGAGCGCGAGGGGCACGATAAGCCGGTCTGTGTGGCGGAGTCCATCGCTCTCTGGTACGTTTAAACCCGGTCGGTGAGGACTAAACGTGAGCGCGACCAAGTATCCCGTTAGCAATGTGTTAGAGGCAAGGGCCCGTCTGGGAGAAGGTCCCGTGTGGGATGACCAGACCGAGACTTTATACTGGGTAGATATCTACAACCACCGGGTCCATCAATTCTCTCCTTCCACCGGCCAAGATCGGGTCTTTAAGGTGGGGGATGTGGTCAGTTGTGTGGCGGTGGCCGGCGCACAGAAGCTGATTATGGCTATGCGTCACGATCTGGTCTACCTGGACATCTCCACAGGGGAGATGACGCGCATCCTGACGGTCGAATCGAATAAGCCCCATAATCGGTTTAACGAAGGAAAGTGCGATCCTCAGGGGCGATTTTGGGTAGGTTCCATGTCCCTTCAGGAGAGGGGGCAGGGGACTCTCTACCGTTACGACCCGGATGGAAGTCTCCACCCTATGGAAACCGGCACCTCAATTTCCAACGGTCTGGGTTGGAGTCCCGATCAAAGAACCTTTTACTTTACGGATTCCCCCCTAAAAACCATTTACGCTTATGATTATGAGGCCCGGACCGGAGATATTCGCAATCGGCGGGTCTTCGCCGATCTGACCCGCGAGCCGTCCTACCCAGATGGCCTTGCGGTCGATAGCGAGGGGGGGGTATGGTCCGCCCAGTGGGATGGGGGGTGTATCCTCCGGTTTGCACCGGACGGGCAGGAGGTTCTCCGCGTTCCCCTACCTGTAAAACGGCCAACGGGGTGTGTTTTCGGGGGGAAAGATCTCAAGTCACTCTATGTGGCTTCTGCATCGGTCGGTTTAAGCGAGCAGGAAATTCAGGAGAGTTTCTACTCGGGAGATTTGTTTTGTATTCAAACCGATGTGATGGGTCTGCCGTCTTATCGATTTGGAGGATAAGGAGGGAGGTATGGCTCAAGTTGCGGTGTTAGATGATTATCAAGGGGTTGCTCTGGAGATGGCCGATTGGAGCGTTCTGCCGCCTGATACGAAGGTGCGGGTGTTCAGGGATCACCTCTCGGACCAGGATGCCGTGGCAGAGCGGCTCAAAGATTTCGAGATCGTCGTGGCGATGCGGGAACGAACTCCCTTTCCCCGAAAGCTGCTGGAGCGACTCCCCAGGTTGAAATTGCTGGTTACAACGTGGTGGCGGAACGCATCCATTGATATGCAGGCGGCCTCGGACTTAGGGATCGTGGTCTCCGGGACAGGCGGGCTATACTCCTCCACCGCGGAATTGACCTGGGGGCTCATTCTGGCTTTGCTCCGGCGTATCCCCCAGGAAGATCGGGCCACCCGCGCCGGTCAGTGGCAGGTGAGCATGGGGGTAGGGCTGGAAGACAAGGTCCTGGGGGTGCTGGGCCTGGGGAACCAGGGCTCTCGGGTAGCGACGGTTGGGAAGGCGTTTCAGATGTCGGTCCTTGCCTGGAGCCAAAATCTCACGATGGAGCGCGCCGCTCAATTCGGAGCAACCCTAGTGGGAAAGGATGAATTGTTATCCCGTTCTGACATCGTGACCATTCACCTGGTCCTGAGCGATCGCACCCGAGGTTTGATCGGGGCGCGAGAGTTAGGGCTGATGAAACCCACCGCCTACCTCGTGAACACCTCCCGGGGTCCCATCGTAGAGGAAAAGGCCTTGATAGAGGCGCTACAGAAAGGCACCATCGCGGGCGCGGGGTTAGATGTCTTCGACGTGGAACCCTTACCCCTGGATCACCCTCTGAGACGGCTGGAGAATACGGTCATCACGCCCCATATGGGTTATGTAACCGTGGAAACTTACAAGATATTTTACGGCGATGCCGTGGAGGATATCCAGGCCTTTCTGAACGGCAAACCCCTCCGGGTGCTTAACGCCCCCAAGGGATAAGTCTAACTCGAGAAGTTCCTGAACCATACCCGGATAGGAGCTATCAGATGTTAGAAAAAGTCGATTTATCCAAGAAAATTGAAAAGGCCGCCTACAAATCCCTTATTTCAGATCTGGAAGTCAAACTGGGAGAATTACAAAGGCAGGCCAGGGATTTAGCTATTCCGGTTATCATTGTTTTTGAAGGCTGGGAGGCTTCTGGCAAAGCAACTGCGATGAATCATCTCATCCTCTCCCTGGACCCTCGTGGATTCAACGTCTATCCTGTGAACCCCCCCACCGAGGAGGAGAGGTTCAGGCCTTTTCTTTGGAGATTTTGGATAAAAACGCCCGCGAGGGGAAGAATGGCCCTATTCGATAAAAGCTGGTATCGAAGGGTTCTTGTGGAGAGGGTCGATAAAATTTTAAAAAAGAAGGACTGGTCCAAATCTTACGATGAAATCAGGTTTTTTGAGAGACAGTTGGCCGAGGACGGAAATGTGATCATTAAGTTTTTTCTGCACATTAGCAAAAAGGAGCAAAAAAAGAGGTTTAAGAAGCTTTTGAAGAACCCCTCTACGGCCTGGAGAGTCACAAAGGAGGCGTGGAGGCATCATAAACAATATGAAAAATATCTGGTCGCCGCCGAAGAGATGCTCGCAAAAACGGATACGGATTACGCCCCCTGGACCCTCGTAGAAGCTCAGGATAGAAGGTTTGCCAGGGTGAAGATTTTTAAAACGGTGGCCGAGGCCCTGGAAAATAAAATAGCCGAAGTCAGAGATCTAAAGGCCCGCGATAAACCGGCTAAAAGTTCCTCCGTTCACCTGAAGAGCCTGGGCTCTTCCATTCTGGATAAAGTGGATTTATCGCTATCTTTAAAAAAGACGGAATATGAAAAAGAATTAGACAGGTACCAGAAGAGACTTCGGGAGATCGAGCATGAAGCCTATACCAAGAGATTGCCCATCCTCCTCCTCTACGAAGGGTGGGACGCCGCCGGAAAGGGGGGCGTGATCAAGCGGTTGACCCGAAGTATGGACCCAAGGGGCTATGAGGTGGTTCCCACCACTGCGCCCAACGATGTTGAAAAAGTCCATCATTACCTGTGGAGGTTCTGGAACAAAATCCCTAAGGCCGGACATATCGCCATCTTTGATCGAACCTGGTATGGGAGGGTCCTGGTTGAAAGGGTTGAGGGTTTTTGTAGCGAAGAAGAATGGAAGAGGGCCTATCGAGAAATCAACGAAATGGAGGAGAGTCTGGTTAATTTTGGTACGGTGCTCATTAAATTCTGGCTCCAGATCGATAAGGACGAACAGTTGAAGCGATTTGAAGCCAGGCAAAAGGACCCCCATAAGCGGTGGAAAATTACCGAGGAGGACTGGAGAAATAGGGAAAAATGGGACGAATATAAAGAAGCAGTCGATGAGATGCTTTTTAGAACCAGTACCGCTTATGCGCCCTGGACGATTATAGAGTCCAACTCTAAATATTATGCCCGAATTAAGGTATTGAAGACCGTCGTAAAGGAAGTCGAAAAACACCTTTAAAGGTCTGGGAGGTCACCTGGTATGAAAACACTTTATTTAGTAAGGCACGCCAAGGCAGTTAGCAGGGATTTAGATGTGCCGGATTTCGAAAGATCCTTAGAGAAAGTGGGGAGAAAAGATGCGAAGAATATGGCTCAAAGACTCAAAGAGGAAGGGATGGTCCCGGATCTTTTCATCTCAAGTCCGGCCAACCGGGCTCTTGAAACCGCCCACCTTTTTGCGAAGCAATTGGGGTATCCGGTCCAGAAAATCTTGCTGAAGGATGCGATCTACGACGACCCAACGGCAGACAAGCTATTGGAGATCGTTCGGGAGGTAGACGAGAAGCATTCGTCCGTCGTACTCTTCGGACATAATCCGTCTTTTAATGAATTTGCAAGCTATCTCCTCCGAGATTTTGAAAAGGATATTCCAACTTGCGGAGTCGTTGCCATAGATTTTGCGAAGAACATCTGGAAAAAAATTTCAAGGGGAGGGGGCGTCCTTAAATTTTTTGGCTCTCCCGGGGACGACCTTAAGAAGTCGGGGGCTTATAAAAAAATCCGGAAAGATTTAGAGGCAAAAATCCTCCAGCAGCTAGAGGATACGCTCAAGGAGCCGGATATCCGAGCTGAGAAAAAAATTACCAGGTCCGTTAAAAATTTAGCTAAGAAGGTTGTTAAAGTCCTTAAAGCCCGCGAGGTTGGGGGAGTTGAAGGGGCTGACACCCCTCGTCGGGAAGCCTCTCCGACGGAAGTTACCGGCAATCCATCAGGATCCGAAACTACTGAGCCTACGGAGCCGAATCCTGCGAAACCGAGATCTAGAAGGATTAAAAAGGCTCAGAAGCCCAGAAATGAGGGGTAATATGCCCAAGATGAAGACGACCCTCATAAGTCGGGAGATCAGCTGGCTTTCTTTTAATGCGCGGGTTTTACAGGAAGCCGCCGATCCGACGGTTCCCTTGATAGAAAGGGTGAAATTCCTGGGCATTTTTTCCTCCAACCTGGACGAGTTTTTTCGGGTGAGGGTCGCCACGCTGAAGAGGTTGTCTCGTTTAGGGAAAAAAGCGAAGAAACTCATTGGACACGATCCTAAAAAAATCTTAGAGGAGATCCAGGAGACCGTCCTGAAGCAACAAACGACCTTTGAGGCGATTTACCTGAATATCCTGAGGGAGCTGGAAAGGGAAAGGATATTTATCATTACTGAAAAACAGCTAAACGCAAAACAAAAGGAATTTGTAAAATCCTATTTCCATCGAGAAGTTCGACCCACGCTCATACCCATCATGATCGATCAACTTCCTAAGTTTCCGGATCTGAAGGATAAGTCCATCTATCTGGCCGTTCGTTTATGCAAGAGAGGTGGCTCAAAAAAAACGAAATATGCCTTGATAGAAGTCCCTACCGATGTGCTTCCCCGATTTCTGATCTTGCCGGAAATCAAGGGCCACCAGTACCTCATCTTGCTAGATGATGTCATCCGGTATAACCTGGAAGATATCTTTTCCGTTTTTTGTTTTGATGTCTTTGAAGCTTACACCATTAAATTGACCCGGGATGCCGAGTTAGATATCGATGAGGACGTCTCAGAAAGTTTTATAAGAAAAATATCCAAAAGTTTGAAACGGAGGAGAGAAGGGAGGCTGGTCCGATTTATCTACGATAGCCAGATGCCTCAAGATCTATTAAAATTCTTAATAGAGCGCATCCCCCTGCACCAGGACGATAACCTGATCCCCGGAGGGAGGTATCATAACTTTAAAGATTTCATGAACTTTCCTAAAATTGGCCCCGGGAACTTACACTATAAGCCCAGTTTGCCATTATGTCACAAGGACTTTGACCGTTCAAGAAGTCTGCTGAAGGCCATCGGTAGAAAAGATAAGCTCCTGCACTATCCTTACCAGTCTTTTGATTATGTGATCGATCTGCTGAGGGAAGCCTCCATCGATCCGAAAGTCACTTCCATCAAAATGACCCTTTACCGGGTTGCCAAAAATTCAAACGTGGTTAATGCGTTGATCAATGCGGTCCAAAATGGTAAATCTGTGACCGTGGTGATGGAATTGCAGGCCAGGTTTGATGAGGAGGCTAACATATATTGGGCCAATAAGTTGCAGGAGGAAGGAGCCAGGGTGATCTATGGAGTTCCCAGGCTCAAAGTGCACGCCAAGTTATGTTTGATCACCCGAAGGGAGAAGGGGAAATTCGTTGATTACGCAAATATTGGGACCGGCAACTATAACGAGGTGACCGCCCGAATATATAGCGATCACAGCTTCTTTACGGCGGATAAAAGGATCACCGAGGAGGTTAATAAAATTTTCCATTTTTTTGAAAGTAATTACAAAGTCGGTACTTACAAGCACCTCCTCGTTTCGCCCTTTCAAATGAGAAAAAAGCTGGTTAAGCTCATCCAAAATGAAATCACGAATGCCAAAAAGGGGAAACAGGCTTACATTTTGCTAAAGTTAAATAATTTAGTGGACCCGGACATGATCGAAAAAATTTATGAGGCCGGCAGAGCCGGGGTTAGGATAAAACTCATCCTCCGTGGGGTGTGCTCCTTGATGGCCGGAGTTCGAGGTTTGAGCGAAAACATCGAGGCCATCAGCATCGTAGATAAGTTTCTTGAACACTCTAGAATATTCATTTTTTGCAACGGGGGCGAAGAAAAATACTACATTTCTTCCGCAGATTGGATGACGAGAAATCTGGACCATCGCGTCGAAGTGGCCTGTCCCATTTACGATAAAGACGTGCAACAGGAGCTAAAAACCTTTTTAGACCTTCAATGGAAGGATAATACCAAAGCCCGAGTTCTCAACGAAAAGCAGGACAATCCTTATAAAGGTACCTCCTCTGAAACTGGGCTCAGAGCGCAAGAGGCTATTTATGATTTTTTGAAAGGAACCTTATCATGAGATTTGCCGCCATAGATATAGGATCCAACGCGGTCCGGCTCCTCATCTCGAACGTTTTCGAAACCGGAAATACCACTTTTTTTAAAAAGGATTCTTTGTATCGCGTTCCCTTGCGTCTGGGAGACGATGCCTTTGTGAAACGTAAAATCTCTGAAAGAAAAACCCGTGAGCTCCTCCATACCATGATCGCTTTTAAATACCTCATCGAGGTCTACCAACCCCTGGATTACATGGCCTGTGCCACCTCTGCGATGAGGGAAGCTGTAAATGGCCAGGAAATCGTGGACGAAATCAAAAGGCAGGTCAACCTGACCGTTGAGATCATCGATGGCAAAAGGGAGGCGGAGCTCTTATCCGCCAATCGGATTGCTGAAAATCTGGATAAGGAAAAATCCTATCTGTACATCGATGTGGGAGGGGGGAGTACGGAGATAACCCTGTTTTCAAAGAATCGAAGGGTTACTTCAAGTTCTTTCAACATCGGTACGGTCCGAATCCTGAACAACCTGGTTTCTAAATCTGAATGGAAAAAATTAAAAAAATGGCTGAAAGACCATGTTGTGGACTACCAACCCCTCTCCGCCATAGGGAGCGGGGGGAATATCAATACCATTTTTGAATTGTCCAGGAGGAAAGAAGGGAAGCCCCTTTCTTTTAAAAAGATGAAGGAGATCTATAATTTCCTTCGCTCCTATTCCCTGGATGAGCGTATTACGCTGCTGGGGCTCAAACCCGACCGGGCAGATGTGATCCTTCCGGCATCGGACATCTATTTATCCGTGATGCGGTGGGCTAAGATCTCAAAAATATATATTCCCCAGATAGGCCTATCGGATGGAATTATTCACATTTTATATGAAAAATATAAAAGCAACTCTTCTTCCAAAGAAGAAGTTAAGAACTCCTAATCCTACGGACAGGTTTCAAGAATATTTATTGGAATTTTACACCTCCCAGTGTAAAAAAATCGAAGGGCACTTTTCGATGGCCCTTCACTACCTTCATCATGAGGGAATTCACGATCTGCGGGTAGAGATCAAAAGGCTGAAAGCTTTTTTTAACTTCATCGAAGGGATGAACCCAAGTTTTAAATCCAAGAAGAATTTTCGAGAGATAAGAACTTTATTTAAAGCCTGGGGGAAAATCCGAGATATCCAGGTTCAGCAGTCTTTAGCCAGAGAATGGGAAAGTAAGCTCCATAGGGACTTAAGCCCCTATTATAATTTCTTAAAGCAAGAAGAAATAGAGGCCTGGAAGCCATTTTTCAGAGCCGGCGAGAAATTTAACCTGGAGCTCCTTACCCAGAAGAAGAAAAGAATTAGGAAGGCCTTGAAAGAGCTTTCCACCTCTCTGGCCCGATCAAAAGCCGTGGAGCGGCTAAATGGGTTGATATATCGTTTGATCGAATTTGGAGAGAGCCCTATACTTAAGGAAGCGGAACTCCATCAGGTCAGGATTCTATTAAAAGAGACGCGTTATACTCTGGAAATTTCACAGGGATGCTTTCCCGATTTAGGGATTCAGGATGAACAAATAGGAAGATTAAGGGATCTTCATCAGATTTTAGGTAAATGGCATGATGCAGAGGTGACTCTGCAGTTCCTGGAGGCCTTTAAATCCGAGGCCGGGGACCCGGAATTTTTTAAGGGGCCTGCCTACCGGGAACTTTTTAGGTATATTCAGAAGGAGAAGGCAACTTTACGGACAAAGTTTGAAGATCCTTGGAAGGATTTTATATTATTTTTTCGAGGTGGCTTATGAATATAGAAACGGACAAAATAGCTTATACCTATAATATAAATTCGTTAAAGAAGTTCACCCCATCCCCCGACGAAAGCCCTGGAACGGTCAGGCAATTTCCTTTTAAACGGGTTCTGAGCCTCTCTTCTTTGATCACCTTTTGGAATCGGGGCGTATCCGGCGATTCGGGGGTCATGGCGGCGCTTGCCCAGAAGGTCCAGGACGAGTTGAGGAAAGCGCCGGAGCTGTCGGGGCCCATCGAAGATCCTTCGATCCTCGAGAAACATCGGGAGCTTGTAGACCTGCTCATGGCCGTGGTTTTCCCGCCGGCGTTCTGGAATCGAGACTTCTCGGCGGCCTTTATTCCCTTCGATTTCCAGAGCTTCTACGCTACGCCATCTTTTAAACGGTTTTTCATGTCGGAGGATGGGACCTTCGGGGGGCAGGTCAACTTAGATGAGCAGAATTTCTTCTACGGAAGGCTCCTGAAAGCTTACCTCTATATCGCAAGGAGGTTTTACGGTATTGATCTCGAGTTCGATTATCCCCTCATATTTACGGCCAGGGACCCTGAGACCGGGCTGGACCGTTACTTTAAAATCAACTTTAATCCGCAGTTTTTGGAGGTAAAGCCGGTCGGAAGCCCTAAACCTTTAACGGACGAGGCGAAAAAGCGCCTCCTCGCCAACCCGATCGACCTGAACGTCTGGATGGAGCTTCTGCCACCTGAGGATTTTGAGTTTCATGGATTTACGGCCGGTCATGCCACCGATGTGACGGATCAAGAGGTGTTATCCTCTCTGAAGCGAGATCTCATAGAAAAGGAATCGATCCTTTCCAATGCGAGGTTCCATAGTCTGCAGGAAAAACTGAGAACGCTTTTCAGGCGACCCGATCTGTTGTTAGGACTTGCCGCCATCCAGGGGACCCAGGTTTTCCTTCTCAATTATGGCTGCAAGATCGAGAGGAGTTGCATTTTTTCAGATTCTCGCCACTACAACGTCTCTGACTTTGCCGGGTCCATCTACGAACGCGCCGTCAGGGAGGAGAGCCTGCTGATCATTGAGGATCTGGCCACCTACCCGGGCCGTTCCTGCCTGGAGGAGGAAATTATCCAAAGCGGCGTGCGAAATATGGTCGTCGCCCCCCTCTACTACCAGGATCAACTTATCGGCACCCTGGAACTTGGATCCCCCAACCCCGGAGATCTGGATGCCATAAGTTGTATGAAATTGCGGGAGGTCTTGCCTCTGTTTTCCGTGGCCATCAACCGGAGTATGGAGGAGCTTAACGACCGGGTCCAGGCCATCATCAAAGAGAAATATACCACCATCCATCCCTCGGTAGAGTGGCGATTCCAAAAGGCGGTCCTGAATTTTATAGAGAAAAGGAACCAAGGCATCCCTGTTTCAGAGATGGAACCCATCGTGTTTAACGACGTTTATCCCCTGTATGGCTCCTCGGATATAAGAGGCTCCTCAACCCAGCGCAATACCGCCATTCAGGCCGATTTGATCGAGCACCTGAGCCTGGCCAGGGAGGTTATCCTCCTTGCCCGAGACTACAAGCCGCTTCCCTTTCTGGACGAGCTGGCTTACCGCGTCAGCAAAAACATCGTGAAGATCGAGACGGGTCTGGGCTCAGGCGATGAAGTCCTCATCCTCGACTTCCTGCGCCGGGAGGTCGAATCTCTTTTTGATCACATGCAGGAGTTCGGTCCGGATGTGCGGGATAAAATCCGGGCTTACCGGGCCGCCCTGGACCCGCAGCTGGGGGTCCTCTATCGAAGGCGCAAAGATTTTGAAGAGAGCGTGACCCAGATCAACGAGACGATCTCGGCCTACCTGGATGAAGAGGAGAAGAAAGCCCAGGCCATGTTCCCCCACTATTTCGAGAAACATAAGACCGACGGGGTAGACTACGGCATCTACATCGGGGCATCTCTTGTGGAGGATGGGAAGTTCGACCTGCTCTACCTGAAAAACCTTCGCCTCTGGCAGCTCCTGGTCATGTGCGGCGTGGCTCGTCAAACCCACGAGCTAAAAAGGAGCCTGAAGGTGCCCCTGGACACCACCCATCTGATCCTGGTCCAAAATACTCCCCTATCGATCCGTTTCCGCCTCGATGAAAAGCAGTTTGATGTAGATGGCGCCTACAACATTCGGTACGAGATCATCAAGAAGCGGATCGACAAGGCGACCCTCAAAGGTAACAACGAACGGCTCACCCAGCCTGGAAAGATCGCCATCGTCTACTCGCAACCCCGGGAAGCTTCAGAGTACCGGCAATACATCGACTACCTCCAGGCCTCCGGGTACCTGGTCCCCGGGGTGGAGGAGCTCGAACTGGAGGAGCTTCAGGGTATTCAAGGGCTGAGAGCGCTACGCGTCGCCGTGAACCTCCAGACCTCGGATCTGGAGCAGACCATCGAGTTGGAAGACATGGAAGAGGTTGTGCAAGGGATGGCCCGGGTATCGGTCTCCGGTTAGCCGGTGAGGATTCGCGAAACGAGGGGGATGAGACCCGATGATCAAATCCTGGCGTGATAAAGCAGGGAGCTTGTTTACAACCGATAAGCGAGAGGCCGTTGCCTCGCGGGGTATGGTGGCCTCCAATCACCCCATGGCCTCCGCAGCGGGCGTGGAAATGCTGGCGATGGGGGGTAACGCGATAGACGCAGCCGTCGCAGCCGCCTTTGCGTTGACGGTCGTGGAGCCGATGATGGTGGGCCTCTTCGGGGCCGGTTTTGTGAATTTTTACCGCGCCGGCGCGGGCGAATTTATTCACATCGATAACTACGCCGTAGCCCCCTCGGCGGCCAGGCCCGATATGTACGAACCCCTCTCAGACACCTGGCCGGACTACCTGGAGACCGCAGGCCAGAAGAACCGGGTCGGACATCTGGCCGTTGCCGTGCCCGGGGCGCTCGCGTGCTGGTGCCACCTCGAGACCCAGTACGGCAAGTTGGCTTTGGAGACGGTGATGCAGCCGGCCATACGCTACGCGGCCAGGGGATTTCCGGCCAGCCGATACCTGGCGGACATTATTGCCGATTGCCGCGGTACCCTGGCTCGTTTTCCCGCCAGCCGCGAGATATTTTTGCCGAACGGAGCTCCTCCACAGCCCGGCCAGTGGATGGTGCAGAGCGACTATGCGCGCACGCTACAGCTTATCGCCCGGGAAGGTGCTGCTGCTTTGTACGGTGGAGAAATCGGCGATATGGTCGCGCGGGATATGGCCGCCCACGGAGGGATCCTCACCAGCGAGGATCTTCAAAACTACCGAATCCGGCAGCGGGAGCCTGTGCGGGGCACTTATCGAGGGTACGAGATCGTGACGGTAGGACCCACCAGCGCGGGAGGGGTCCACCTTATCCAGATGTTGAACCTGCTGGAGGGGTTCGACCTCGCCGGTTTAGGTTTTGGAACCGCCGCCTCCATCCACCTCCTGGCTGAAGCGATGAAGATCGCCTTCGCGGATCGATTTGCGTATATGGGAGATCCGGACCTCGTCGATATCCCCCTCCAAGGCCTCGTCTCCAAGGAGTACGCCGCCCTACGCCGCCGGGAAATAAACTCGGAGCGTGCCGGGAACTATCTTGCCGGGCAACCCCCGGGGTATGGAGGTGAATCCGCCAACACCACCCACCTTACGGTCGCCGACGCTGCGGGCAATGTGGTGGCGATGACCCAAACCATCCACGAGGTCTTTGGCTCGAAGGTGACGGTTCCGGGAACGGGCATGCTGCTTAATAATACCATGTACATCTTCGACCCCCATCCCGGTCATGCCAACTCCATAGCTCCGGGTAAGCGCATGCTGAGCAGCATGTCTCCTACTATCCTCTTGAAGGAGGGTAAGCCTTTTATGGCGCTGGGCACTCCGGGCGGCACACGGATCTTCGCCTCGGTCCTCCAGGCGATTGTGAACGTCATCGACCACGGGATGACTCTGCAAGAGGCTGTGGAAGCGCCGAGGGTCTGGACGCAAGGGGAAGCCCTCAGCCTCGAGGAGGGGATCGCACCGGCGGTGCGGGCGGAACTGGCGGCCCGGGGGCACCGCATCGAAGTCGTACCTAAGGTCGCCGGGGGAATGAACGGGATTATGTTCGACCCTACCGCCGGGCTCCTCTACGGCGCTGCCTGCTGGCGCGCCGATGGAGCCCCCGCAGGCCTCAGCGGGGGCCCTGCCAGACCCGGTCGCCTGGATGCGGTGTACAGGATTTAGCACCTTGTAAGGTTAGTTTTGCGTAACGCTCTTCCCTCACCCCCGGCCCCTCTCCCACGCTGTGGGAGAGGGGAGCACGCTGTGGGAGAGGGGAGGGGTCGGATCTGCGGGCCAGCTTCCGGCCATCTGGTCGCGCCCCCATTTACAAAGAGATCGGGGAGAGGGGAGGGGTCGGATCTGCGGGCCAGCTTCCGGGGTGCCCCCTCTCCCACGCGGTGGGAGAGGGAAGCCGGCGGATCTCCAGCCAGCTTTCGGAGCGCCCCCTCTCCCACAGCGTGGGAGAGGGGGTTGGGGGGTGAGGGGGGAAGAGCCGCGACCGTAAGGGAGCGGTTTATCGGCATGAACTGGGCGATGTATTAGCACCTTTTTCAGTTGATTATGAGACTATTTCTTGTAGGGATGGGGGCGGGTTTGAAACCCGCCTCTACGGAAGGAAGGTATCCTTTCTAACTGGAATAAGGTACAGCCCCATTTCGGGAATTCTAGGGGGTAGTTCCCTATGCGTCTAGCTAAGGAAAAATCCCCTTTTGCTCCCGTAGGCGTCATCTGCGACCAGACCCAGCCTCATGACAAAAGCCCTGTTTTATAGTTATCTCGTTTTGATCCTTCTCGCAGTTCTCCAGGCAATTTTCTACTATCCTCAGCTTCCAGAAACGGTTGCTTCTCATTTTGATGGAAATGGCCGGCCAAACGGCTGGTCTTCCAAGCAGACCTTTTTTCTCACTTATTACGGGCTGCTCTTGCTCATGTTAGGGACCTTGGGGGGGCTTCCACTCCTATTACGCTATGTGCCTGTCTCCCTCATAAACGTACCCCACAGAAAGTACTGGCTAGCCCCAGAAAGAAAAGAACAGAGCCTTAGCATCCTCAGGTCGAAGATGGGTGAGTTAGGGGTTGTAACCTTACTATTTCTTATAAGTACCTTACAACTTGTGATTAACGCGAACCTTCATCCCTCAAAGTATTTCTCTTCATCTACGATGTGGATCCTCCTTGGAGGTTATATGATCTACCTGGTCGGGTGGATTCTCACCTTTATGAGGAAGTTTAGAGTAGATGCCTGAAGCGACGCCAGAATTTAAACGCCAATTGCAGGAAGCCTTTCATGATCTCCAGATAGGCCAGACCTTCACTTTTCGGCGTACCTTCACCGAAGGGGACGTGGCCTTGTTCTGTGGAGTAACCGGCGATTATAACCCCTACCACCTGGATGATGCCTTTGTCCGGGGGAGCTGGTACAGACGTCGAATCATTCCCGGTCTGCTCACCGCGAGCCTGGTCACCCATATAGGCGGCCTTTTAGGTTTCCTGGCCACGGAGATGACCTTTCAGTATCTCGCTCCGGTGTATATTGGGGATACCATTACCTGTACCATGACGGTTACCGAGAAAAACGAGGCAAAGCGCCTGGTGATGGCGACGGCCACCTTCGTGAACCAGGAGGGTAAGGAGGTCCTCAAGGCGTGGGTGAGCGGCTTTCCCGGGCTCATACGCCTGACGCGTTAAAATTGACCTTGTGGACGGTCACTCCGGGTTTTCAGAAGCGGGGACGTAGCCCTGCACTACCTGGGGTCCCTCGCCGTGGCAGCCCTTGCACGATGCCCTCTCAATCTCGGTCTTCGAAACCAGGGGACCCTGGACCCTTTGAAGGGGAACGCTGCCGCCGATAAGCATATCTCCGTGACCGACGAGATACTCCGCCCCCGATGTGTCCAGGATGATTTTGCTGTTGGCTCCGCTCGTAACTTTGAGCGCAACCTTTAACTGAAGGTTGGCTTTGATGATCGGCGTCACGACCCTGGCCTCTGGCCTCTGGGTGGCCAGAACGAGATGGATGCCTGCAGCTCCCCCCTTTTGTCCCAGCCGCTGGATGGCCGTTTCCAGGTGCGCTCTGGTATCTTTATCCATCATTAAATCGGCATATTCATCGATCATAACCACTTGATGACCGAGGGGGGAGGCCCGCTTATACGTATGAATATCCGGGACCTGCCCCTTCTGAAACCTTCGGTAGCGCTCCTCCATCTCATCGACCAATTGATTAAGCTTTTCCAGAGTCGGTTCGATATCCGTAAGGACCTCTGAATCCGGAGGGGTGGTTATTTTTATCCGACGAGGGCCCCAATCCCGATCGCAGCTTGGGTCAAAGGGGCACTCTTTACAAAGTCGAGGGTCTGAGCTAGGGGGGAGCTCGCTTTTTGACCTTTTCTGCACCACCTCCATCACGCTGATGACCTGCCGGAAAAGCTGGGAGAAATTTTGCATGGCCCGCCGGATATCTTCCGAGGAGTAAGGGACTTCCGGTTCATCCTCTTCGAGGTAAAAGACCACTCCACACGAGGTTATGTCCGTTGCCGCTTTGATCAGCCATCCGTAGAGGACCAGCTGGAGAAAATCTTCATCTATACGGCCCGCTTTAAGTCCTTTGAATTCCATGAGGATGGCTTCATGGGATGTGGAATCAAACAGAAGTGCATCATACTGCCCTGTAATTTGAAGCTTCCTGCCGTCCTCCAGACTGTAAGGGCCCTGGAGCGATACTTCCGGATTATGAAAGGTTTGGGCGAGCAGAACCTCTATAGGGCGCTGCGGGTCCTGACAAACCCTACCCAGAAATCGTGCCAGGTGTCGCCCCCACAGCTCCAGACCACGGCCCAGCCGGAGGATTTGATCTGCCCGCAATTTTTTCCCGTATCGTCGTAGGACCGGTAAAAAGAAATACTCTTCCAGAAGGGCTAATACTCCGATTTCCAGTTTTTCTCGGGGCCCCTGTAGGAGCGACTTAATACCTCGATAGATGGGCGCGTTCGGATCAGAGGCCATCGCCCGGTGAAAGGGGGCCGCAATACGCTTATGAAATATCTTTCCGGGCATGCCCCCTGAACCGGTCAGACCCACCCTCCAGGCATTTTTGTGCCCGCTCCGCCGATACGCCAACAATCTTGGGCACCGCTGGCACAGATGAATTTCTGAAACGCTAGCCTTGTACATAGATCCAACTTTTCTTTAACATGATGAGAACGCCATCTTTGGATGGAATCGTGGTAAAGCGGTCTTGAAACTTGCTTATAACCCGGGTCATCCCCTCAAGATCTATAGAAACGCCGGATTGGGTCAAGGATTCCACGAGCTTTCGAGCCGGTAGCATCATCATAGGCACGCCGCGCAGAATCTCTACGATTTTTTCTGCCACGTACAGGTCTTGGAGGGGTGCGGCTCCCTGCGTGCCTCCCCGGTCAGAAGGGGGTGGGGGATCTTCGGACTTTTGGCCACGCGGCGACATCGAAGCCTCCTCAAAGGCCTGGAAGGCCATGTCTTTTCGACCGTAGATGTTTTTCTGGATAAAAGTCGTAAACTCCTCGAACGATACAGACCTTATACGATTATCCGCAGTGATAATCGTCACGTCTCCCTCCTTTATCGTGTAACTGAGCAACGCCAGGGCGTACCATCTGGCCGCCTGCTCAAAGCTCAAAAAAATCACGGAGCCGCCAAGCTCCTTAAAAAGCCGGAGCTTTTCATTGGTGACCTTCCATTTAGGAGGAGGCGGAAAGATACAACGGGCGTCACGGATATAAAAAGCTTTTCCGGACGGATTCGCTTTTAAAAACTCGATCCCCCTTAAGAGGCCGGCTCCTACAGATGCCGGATGCTGCTCCACATCGATCATAAAAATAGCAGGAACCGAGGGAGGCCCGGAAGACCGGATCGTACCGATAAAATCAATATATTTTTCCCCCTCTCCCCGACGTTTTAACGATTCGATCCGAAAGCTGCCTTCGGGGGGCCTGTAGCTTAAATAGAGTTCCAGAGCCCGTCTTAATCGACCTCGGTCGGGTTGATGGCGGTCCGGATCGCGCAAAATGGTCTGGTATTGATGTTCAAACTCCTCCTGTAATTTCTGGAGCGGGAAAATCGGGATGGGGGGACCCTCATTCAGGATTTGTCTCAGGCGTTGATTAGCTTGTGCGATGACCCGTCTGGGAACGTGAAAGCCCGTTTTGAACATCTTCAGTAACTCCTGCTTATCAAACGGGAAAAACTCATCGGGCCGGCGTTCTCCAAGCACAGAGGCGAGGCGACTCCGAATGATATCCAGCGCCTGCTCGGCGGTGCACCCCGTGAGCTCAAACTTGTTCGTCTCAAGCCGGGTGATGATATGCTGGTTTAACTTATTCCTGAACGTTTCGCCCCATTTCTGCCCTCTAAAGCAGGCCAGGGGCAACATGCCTTTAACCTTATCGATCAGGAATTCAAGCATTTTCCCCAGTGCGCGAATCTGCTCGTCCGTTTCCAGATTCTCCAGGCGATCGAAACAGATAACCAGAGGTTGATGATAACGCGCTAACAAAAGGCCGAGGGAAATTAAAATATCCCAGGATTCTTGTTCAAGGGCCGACGTAGATGCCTTCAGACGATCCGGGGATTGTACTTGGAGCAGGTCCGCGTCCTCCTGATCGAGAATGCTACCTGTAAGCCAACTCACCGCCGCGGAGTGTTTCTCTGGAAGGCGGTATTGAAACAAAACCTTCAAGAAGTTTTTGGAAATTTCGGGATGCTCTTTTCTTAGCAGGCGGACGGCTTTATGCTGAATATCTTCGACCTGCTTGGGGACAACCTGTTTAAAAATGCCGATCCGTCTCCTCAGGATCTCGCCCAGGTTTTTCCGGTCTTTCGGGGTTCCGTGGATCTGTATGACTTCTCTAAAGATCTCGGCCAGAATCCTCTCAAGCTGCGTCGTATAGGGAGACCCCCCCATAGGGTGACAAAGATTCACGATCACTTCCCTCAAAAGGTAACGATACGTCTGTTCAGGATCTTCGATGGGCTGAATATATGCAAAAGAGAAGGGAGTTTTAGCCTGTTGGTTGTAAGTAAGAAGCCTGCTGATGAGGTGGGTTTTACCGCTTCCTACTTCTCCAAGGATCAGGCCCGCACAGTTGAGGGCAGGGTTTTTTGTCTTTTGATCAATGAGTTGGCAGAGTCCTTTAAAAGCTTGCTCATTGATGGATGGGACATCCGGGTAGGTGCCTTCCCAGGGATCTCCCACACTGGAAGAAGTAAAAGGGTTATTTTGCCTTAAAATTTCGAGCCTTTCCTCGGGGGCTGCCATGTCTCTCTTCTCCAACTTAAAGTTATGTAGAGCATGCCGTTTTCATCCATGAAGGAATTTTTTATCTCCGCCTCCGTCATCGCCGAAGGGTCTCCGCCGTGAAGCTCGACCGTATAGTCGGCCACTAAGTCCTCCAAGACCCTATCAAACTGTTCCCGGGTCCAGTTTAAGTATTCGCGAAT
>Ga0073934_10003877_pt1 | contig 26220 bp, 20 predicted proteins | sample LarsenN4metaG_FD_76834 | JGI IMG/M metagenome (GOLD analysis project Ga0073934, IMG submission 76834) | Hot spring sediment bacterial and archeal communities from British Columbia, Canada, to study Microbial Dark Matter (Phase II) - Larsen... ... | reverse complement strand
TGGAACGCCGCCTCCGCGCCTGGGTGGAGCGGTTGCCGAAACCGGCCTGACCGCGGTTGGACCGCCGAGGGCACGGTCAGCGGCGCCGGACTACCATTCCAGGCGAAGCTGGGCCTGCATCTCGCGCGGAATCGCCGAATCGAACTTGGCGTTCCGGTCCATCGTGGCGGTGACGACGCCGGCCGTGCCGACCGCGTTGATCACCATATTGGGGTTCATGTAGTTGGGGTGGTTCAGCACGTTCGTGCCGAGAAACTCCAGCCGCAGCCGCGCCCGTTCCTTGATCATGAAGTGCTTGGCGATGGTTCCGTGCAGCACGTTGCCCGGCGTACCGTAGATGACGCCCTTGCCCGAGTTGCCGAAGCGGCCGACGGGCGGCGCGGCAAACGCGGAGACATCGAACCAGCGGCTGATCGTCGGGTTGTCGAGGCGCCCGTCGGCGATGCGGTCCGGCCGGATCGTCACCGTCGGACGTGTGCGGCCGTTGGTGAACCGTGTGCCCGTGGGGTCCGGACCGGTCCACAACGGCGTCACGGCGCCGCCGGTTTCGTAGATGTAAATGGCGGACAACTGCCAGCCGCCGAGGATCGCATCCCCCAGCCGGCCCATTCCGCTTCCAAAGGGTTTGCCCTTGCCGACCGGAAGGTCATAAATCACGTTGCCCATCCAGCGGTGCCGCGGAAGGGCGCCCCAAGTGCCGCGTTCAGCGGCCCGGTTGTAGGCGTTCTCCGGCGATTCGTTGTTTTCCAGGTCCTGGATGTCTTTCGCCACCGTGTAGTAGATCTGGTAATGGAGCCCTTTGTAGCGGCGCCGCTCGACCTCGATGGAAAGCCCGTGATACTGGTGGCCGGCGCCGTTATCGGTGTATCCGATGCCCGGGTAGCGGGGGAACCGGCGCGGCTTGTCGACATAGAACTGCCCGTCGGGAAGCGGCTGGTTGATGTCCCAGCGGTAGACGCCCTGCCGGGTGTTGGTGCCGGTGTAGGTCATGCGGAAGCCGGTGTTCCACTGCTGCCTCTCGAGCGTCAGCGAGTACTGCATGCTGAAGGGAATGCGCAGATCGGGACGGTATGCGGGCGGCAAGGCGACCGTCGCCGGACCGCCGCCCGTGGTTGGCGGGAAGAACGTCGGGAGCGTGAGCGGATTCTGGGCCGTGTTCGTGTAGGCCGGTTCGGCGATATTGAACGGAACCGTGGACCCGGCGGCGGGCCCCGACGGGGCTGCATCGAAGTAGATGCCGTAGCCCCCGCGGACCACCGTGTTGTTGTCCCAAGGCCGGTAGGCGAATCCGAAGCGCGGGGCGAAGTTGTTCTTATCGGGCCGGATCAGCGCCGCGGATCCGTACCCTGCCTTGGATGCTTCAATGACGCCCACGTAGCCGGTCGGCATGAGCGGGCTGACCCTCGACAGCGCGCCGTCGGGAACCACAATGTTCCCGGAGGCGACGTCGAAGATCGCCTGGCGCCCGTTCTCCTCTCTCCATCCGGGATAGATCTGGTAGCGCAAGCCCAGGTTCAGCGTCAGCCGCCGGGTGGCTTTCCACTCGTCGTGAACGAATCCGGCGTAAGTGTAGTTGTAGCGCCGGGGCTCGATGGCGGGGAAGTTGCGCGAGAGCGTCGCCGGCACTCCCAGCAGGAAGTCCGCGTACGTGTGGCCCGTGTAGATATTGTTGAACGTGGCGTTGCCGAACAGCCCCGCGCCCTGCCGGATCTCGTTTGCGAAACCCCAGAACATCTGGAAGCCCACCTTGATGTTGTGGCTGCCGCGGAACCAGCTGGTGTGGTTGAGAAACTGCTGGATCAGGTCGCGGCCGCACGGGACGCAGTCGCCGATGACGGCGATCGGAGACAGCCCGAGGCCGACCCAGTCGATGCGGGGAATCTGGCCCGCCGACGGAAGATCGGGCGCCAGTCCGCGAATTCCGAGTTCGGCCACCAGCGCCTTGCCGTCGATGCGGGAACGGTTCGGCAGATCGTCAAACGAGGTTCCCCAGCGGCTTTCGTTGAGCAGGTTGGGGCGGAACGTATGGGTCAGGGCGATGGTCGCCGCGCGGAGCGTGCGCCAGCGGCGGAACCGGTCCTTGATCGTCGGAAGCGCTTCCCAGTTGTCCAGATTCCAGTCGACCTTGGTGAGGCGTCCATAGATGAAGGTCTTGTCGTTGAACCGATGGTCGGCGCGAAGGGTCAGCGTGGGCTGGTGGGCCACCTGGTTGACCCGCAGTTCGCGGTAGTTGTTGGCGAAGAACGTGTTCGGATCGCCGAAGTTGGGAAGCGCGAGGAACCGGTCCTGAAACGCGCGCGAGGTGGCGTTGATGCGCGCCGCCGGGATCCGGTTGCCGGCGAAGGGCGCGTTGCCGCCGAACGGGTCGCGGATCGGCGCGGCGAGCCCGGAGAAATCCCCGCTTCGCCATGCCGGCAGGGGCACGGTCTGGTTGAGCTGCGCCACCGACGGACTGCCGGTGCCGATCTCGAGCGTGCCGAAGACGAAGGTCTTGTTGCGGCCGTTGTATAGCTTCGGGAGGATCACGGGACCGCCGGCGGCGAACGTCAGCCTGTGCGAAACACCCGTGGCCCTCTGGGTGGCGAAGGGGTTGCGGACTCGGAAGAACTTGGTCGAGTAGTAGTCGGAAAAGGTGCCGTGAAAATCGTTCGTGCCGGCGCGGCTGATCAGCGTCGTCTGGCCGACTGTGCCGAACTCGGCGCTCGTGCCGCTGATATCCATGCGCAATTCCTCAAACGACTCCGAACGGTCGAGCAGCGGGCCGCTGGCGTACCCGCCGCCGGAGCGCGCGATGGTTGTCCCGTCGATGTTCGCCGCGCCCTGGTTCTGGCGGCTTCCGGCGAAGGAGACCTGGAATCCGACCGCGGTCTTGTTCACCTGCGGCGACAGGGTGAAGTAATCCCAGGCGCGGCGCAGCGTGAGCGGCAGAGCCCGCAGCGTTTCGCGGTCTTTGACGTCGGCGATGCGGGCGCTTTCGGTCTCGATTAGCGTGGCGCCGCCGGAAACCTCGACCACAGTATCGACCGAGCCGACCTGAAGCGCCAGGTCGACGCGGCGGTTGTCGAGTCCGGTCAGGACGATGTTATCGACTGTGAGTTCCTGAAATCCCTGTAACTTCGCCCGCACGATGTATGTGCCGTTGCGAAGGTCGGAGATAGTATATTGCCCCTGGTCATTAGTCACGGCCCGGTAAACATAGCCCGTGGCCTTGTCCCTGGCTTCGACGGCGACGCCGGGGACGGCCGCCCCGGTCGGATCGGTGGCCGCTCCGGTGATCGTCGCAAACGTGGACTGCGCCGGCAGCGAGGCCGCGCATACCAACATGGATGCCCAGATTTTCAGACCCATGGCGTTGATCGTAGCACGGCCGCGAAACGGTGGACGGGGCGGACTCAACACCGGCGGATCAGGACAGCCTGCTCAGAGCGGCGCTCTGCCGCGACAGGCGATGCGCCCGGTCCCGGGCGAAGCGGCTGACTCCGGCGAAGATGGATTCCGGGTCCAGGTGCGCCTCGCGGATGACTTCGGCTTCGAGTCCGCCGGTCAGCCATTGGTTGTCCCAATCCGACGTCATTGAATATTCGTCGGTGAGCGGGCCGGAATCGCGAACGGGCCACATTCGCCTCGTTCCGGTGGATACGAACATCATGTCGTAGTAAGCCTCGGGAGGAAGGACGGCGTGCCGGTACGACTCCGGCTGCCGGTCGAACAGGTCTTCGCTCACCGCGGCGATGACCTTGACGTTGATCCCGGCCTGTTCGAGCCGCGGGAGTATGCCGACCAGGTTGACCGTGGAACTCGATCCCTGAGCGACGACATAGCCGTGCCGCGGCCCGGGGGCGAAGTCACGGATGACGTACAGGCCCTTGGCTGCGGCGCGCGGGTCGTTGTCGGCGAACCGCCTCCGGTCCGCGACGGGAAAGTCCGGGCGCGCCACTTCCAGGCTGATGACCCCCACCTTCGGATCCCGCGCCGCGATCTCGGCCGCGGCGAAGTAACCCGAGGCGACATCGTTGTAGTCCCAGAAATTCAGATGAATCGTGTGGCCGCGCGGAAACAGCTTCCACACCACGGGCGAGAAAATGCCGAAATGGGTGCGCGCGTCGGCCGCGGTCTCCGGACCGGAATGCGCCGCCAGGATGTGCAGCACGCCCACGCGGAACGGACTGTCCTGGTTCTGCTGGCTCCAGACCCGCGCCGGCAAATACATGAGAGGCGTGAAGGCCCCATAGGTCCCGCTGATCGCCCACACGCCGGCGAACCTCTCCGGGTCGAGCGAGGCGTTCTGGCTGACCAGGCCGATGGCGGTGCAGACGTTGCCCGCCTCCTGAATCGCGGCCTTCAGACGGGTTCCGGCCGGGTTCGTCTCGGGATCGTAATGCCCCCAGAGACTTCCGTGTTCCAAGTTGATGGACTCCGACAGGTCGGCGGCAAGCGTCAGAAAGCGGTTTCCCGTCACGTAGTTCATCCACTTCACGACTTCCGAGATGGCGCGCCGGGCTCCGGCGGTCTCGCCGTACTTGCGGAACAGCGTGATGCTGACCTGCTTTTCGGCGCCCGTCAGCGGGTTCCGCGCCGTGACCTGTTGTGGTTCGGCGGGAAGATTGGCCACGCGCAGGCGCTCATCGAGGAAAGGATCACGAGTGGTGTCGATCCGCAGGGGAAGGTCGTCACGAACCGTGTCGCCGATCTCGACGAGGCGGTCCGCCAGCCAGTCGCCGCGGCCGTCGCGGTCGAGAATGGAAAGCGCGATATCGATATTCGTCTTGAACTGGATCAGGCGCTCGCGGGGGTCTGTGACCGGACCCTGCCGGATTCCCTGAAACTCCACGCCGAAGCGCTCCTCGAACGTCCGGGCCAGCGCGACGAAGTATTCCGAGTTCATCTTGAGCGAGTAGGGATGGCTGGGATAGCCGGTGATCGCCTTTCCGAATCCGGGGATGGCGCCATTCACGGCGCCGGGCCAGAAGCCTTTGACCGTCTTGCCGATGACGATCATCGGGCGGCGGTCGGCGGGGTCCCACTGGTCCATTGTCCTCAGCACCGACGCGATCTGGGCGTAGTCGTTGCCATTGGCCAGCGGAAACACGTTCCAACCGTACGAAGTCCACTGGTCGGCCAGCCGGTAGCCGTCGAACTTGGGATGGATCACGCCGCCGATCAGGGAGTCGTCAATGCCGGCGTTGTTGTCCGAGAACAGAATGCGAAGCCGCTTGCCGGCCTGGAGAGCGAGGGCCTGCGTCTTGAGTTCCTGGGCGTGGCCTTCGGTCATGGCGAACTCGCCTTCGAGCGCGAAGACACGGGGAGAGTCGAGCGGCGCGCCGACGATGTCCCAGAAGGCGGCTTTGCCGGCGGCGGTGGCGACGCCGACGCCGGAGGGTCCGCCGTTGACGTCGTTGGTGACATCGGTGGATTCCGAGTGGCCGGCGAGCGAACGGATGCCGCGGAGCCGGGCCTGCGCGAACAGCGGTTCGTTTTCGAGGCCGTGATCGGCGAGGAGAGTCGCCAGCGCCCCGGCGCCGCGGCGGAATCCGAGCGCGTCGATGGCGAGCATGGCGGTCCGAGGGTCGGCCCGGTAGCGGCGGTCGCCGGTCGCCTCGAACTTGCGCGCCAGCGCTTCGCCCATGATGATCCACAGCGCGTAGCAGGTGGGGATACAGTGGCCGCCGGCAAGAAGGAACTTGTCGCTGTAGGGATGCTTCGGCCGCCGGTAATCGTACCGCAGGGCGCCCGCGTCCGGACCCAACAGGTGCAGCGCGACGTTATACGGCGTGTAGGCGAGAGGGCCTCCGAAATGCCCAGTCTGGGCGTAATTGCCGAGCAGGACCAGGGTCATCGCGGTGAGGTAGCCGATCTCCTCGAGCCTTTGTTGCTCGTCGGAGGGGAGCGGTGGCGGCTCGAGCGAGGGTGCGTAGTGAGCGGACAAGCGGCTTCTCCTTCTGGCGCGCGGCTGACTCGGCGGAAGACTTGGCCGTTTCCGTGGCAGCCAGCGGCAAACTCCTGCCTAGTCTACACCCGATCCGGAGTTACCGGTAGGTGACGCCGACGTTGTCGATAAAGAAGCTGGTCTGCGGTCCGGTGTCTTCGCGGCCCTGGAAGTGGACCACGACGGACGCGCCAGCGTACTCGGTCAGGTCGTAGGTGCGCTTGACGTAACCCTTCACGCTGTCGGCGCCCCTGGTATCCACCCGGCTGTTGACGCGCAGCAGTTCGCGGGGCCGGCCGCCGGTCCGCTCAAACACGCGAACCACGAGTTCGTCAACCGGCATCCGCTCGTTGGAATCAATGCGCAACCGGAAGGTCAAGGTGACGTTGGAGGCCTCCGACGGGATGTCGAACGTCTGCGACAATTCGTCCGTATGGGTGGCGCCCCGTCCGCCAAGGAGCGCGCACCGGGTTCCTGTGAAGGCCCGCTGCGACGTGGAGGTGTCCGCCGGGAACGTGGTCTGTCCGGTCGTGGTCCAGCTCTGCGCGGCCAGTTCAAACCCGCCATTGCGGATCAATTGATTCACGTCGCGGAGAGCGAAGGTGGTTTGGGCCGTTTCGACCAGCAGCGCCCCCCCGATGTCGTAGACACGCGCCGAGACGTTGTAGGCGCGGCGGATCAACCCCTGGGTCGACTGCACCACCGCGAAGGGAGCCGCGGTGGAACTGGCGAACACGTCGTTGTCGATGATGTAGTCGACTCGCGAGACCTGCGACGGCTGCACTCCGGACAAGGTCTTCAGACGCAGGATGAGGCTGCCTTCATTGTCATCGGCTTCGGCCGCCGCCTCCGCGCCGACCGGCTCCGTGATGATCAGGTTCACGCCATCAATGCGGAAGCGGACCGGGCCCGGCGACGGAATGCTCGCCACGAACCTCAGTTCGATCCTTCGGCCGCGATGCGCTGCCAGATTGAACGTGTGCCGCGCGTAGTTGTTGGTCAGGGCGTCGGCCGGGACGGCCGAATCGAACCATGTTCCGGGCGTTTCGAGAAGGGTTCCGCGATCGTCGCGGATCTGGAGATCCAGCCGCGCTCCCGAGGACGGCGCGGTCTGATTTTCGATGCGCAGCCGGAAGGCGAGAGCGGCGGAGGTGGCGCCCTGCGGGATCGAGACGGTTTGCGCCAGGAACGCGGCGGAGGTTGAAAACGCGGCGTGCCGTTCACCAAGAAACGAGTCGGCCGCGCCTCCGCGGATCACGCCGGGCGACGAGGTCCATTTCGCTTCTCCCTCCTCGAAGCCGCCGTTACCGATCACCTGGTTGACGCCCTTGACCACGACCGGAACCGTGGTGAATCCGACCTTGCTGCTGTAATCGATCGCCCGGGCCGTCAGCACGTGGGAGCCGACGCCGAGGCGGCTGATGTCGAGATAGCCCCTGTAAGGTGGAAACGGGCGGGTGAGGGCCGGCGTGTTGTTCAGAAGAAACTCGAGTTGCAGGATCCCGGTGTCGTCGGCCGCACTGGCGCTGACCAGCAGGCTTCCTTCCCCTTCATCCAGGCTCTCGATGGTCAAGTTGCTCACCGACGGGGGAATACTGTCGACGGCGGGAGACCCGAGGCCGATCGCGGCGAACGCGTTCAGCACCGTCGCATAAACGCTGGACTCCTCGCCGTAGAGGTAGGCCGCCGCTCGCAGAAACGCCTGGCGCAGTTCAAAAAATGTGGGCTCGTCGGGCAGGTAGCCGGCGGTGGCCAGGTACCACAGGTCGGCCGCTGTCTGAAGGCCCACACCCGCCATCCCGTTCGGAAAGAACCGGCTGTAGAGCGGGCTGGAGGGCTGGGGCGAAGCTCCGCGGGCCAGCAGGACAAACAGATGCCCATAGAGCGCTCCGACGGCGTGCTCCTCCTGCGCCGCCGCGTTCGCCGTCCAGTAGACCAGTCCGGGCTGGGGCGCGGACCCGGGCGCCGTGAACGACACGGACGCCGGGTTCACCATCCGTGGGCGGAAATTCCACTCCGCCGCGACGTCGGCGAGAACGCCGCCGCGGCCCTGATTTCCGCGATGGTAGAACTCGGCGAGCGACGCCAGGATGTCGGCGTTGCCCTGGTTGATGCCGTCGGCCTCCGAGTCGCTTCCGCCTTCGGAGTCGATCAACGCGTACCAGAATGCGTGGCCGAGTTCATGGGCGACTGTTTCCAGATCGGACGGCGGCGGGCCGTCCGCGGTCCCGGACCCGAAAAACACCGCCTTCGCCGTGCGATGCCAGAAGGCGTCGTTGAGCCCCGTGCCATAGTGGACGCGGGCCTCGAACGGAGACGCCTTGCCATCCGGGCCTTCGTGCCCGAAGACGTTCTTCAGAACGTCCCACGTACGCTCCATTCCAAAGGCGACGTCCGCCGCCAGCGTCTGTCCATTGGGCGACTGCGTGTCGTTGGCCGGGCTGAACCGCCCGCCGTCCCCCCAGCTGTTCGAACCGTTCGTGAAGGGCCTCGTGGCGCCGCGCCGCAGGCTGACTCCGCGGAACAGGTCGAGCACGGTGTTGCCGCCGCGGGTCGGGTCGGTCAGTTCAAACTGACCGGTCTCGTCGTTGCGCGACGTGGCCAGGTCCACCGTCCCGTGATGAAAGGTCCGCGCCGTGCCTCTGGCGGCAGTGCGGGGAGCGTCGTCGGCCCGCAGCGAGTAGACACGCAGGATGGCGCCGGTGAACGCATGGACGAGAAACGCCCGCGGCTCCGCTTCAAACTGCCTGCTTTCGTCGGCGGACGTCAGCGCCAGCCAGGCGAGCTGATACCCTTTCGTGGTCCACGAGTACTCTTCGAGGGCGGGCACGGCGGGCAGGACGCGTCGGGTGGGATCCTCCGTAAACACGAGTTCGCGCTGCGGAACGATGACGAGTTCGGGTTGTATGAGCGGGTCGGTCGAGCCGGGCGGGTTGATCCGGGCCAGTTCGGCCAGAATGGCCGCGCGCGCGCCGGCCGCGTCAACGGAGGGAGTCGTCTCGATCAGATCGATGTCGGTAAACAACTTGGTGGAGGGCTCGAGGAAGCGGTCCTGATCGTCGATGTGCGCGATCGCGCCGCCGCTGAGCACGCGGATCCCCTTGAACTTCTGGCGGTAGCGGGCGCGCAGCGCGCCGTAGCGGTCCGTCAGCGCGCTCCGGAACTCGAAGGTGTGGTTGTCGTTCAGACCAAGCCGGAAACGGGCCTCGTTCAGCCGGTCCGTGGCGAACCGGATGCGGCGGGGCTCTTCGGCCCGAATCGCGGCGAGCGCATCGGGAGCAAGAGGGCGGCGCTGGGCGGCCGCCGGGATCGAACAGACCGCCAGCAGCAGAATGAGAAGTCGTCGCGTCCTGTGTTTCATACCTGGGCGTTTCTGACAACGATCGAACGTCCATTGTAGAGTATGCGACCGGCGGGCAGGTTGCGGGGTCGGGGTCGCCGGCCTCCCGTCGGACCGCGCCAGACCTTGCCGGCCGACGGCGATCAGGTCGCCCGCAACGCCAGCGCCGCCGGGACAGGCACGAGATCCCCGACGACGCTTTTCAGTTGTCCGCAGGCGGCGAAGATGTCCCGCCCCCGCGGCTTCCGGACAAAGCACGGGACCGACCGAGCCACGATCGCCTGGAACGCCGCCACGCGCGCCTCGTCCGGGGTCTGGAAAGGAATGCCGGGGCCGGGATTGAGCGCGATCAGATTCACCTTGCAGGGCAGGCTCGCGACGAGGCGCACCAGGCGCCGCGCGTCCTGGTCCGTATCGTTGACCCCGCCGAGCAGAACGTACTCAAACGTGAGCCGTTCCCAGGACCGCAGCGGATAGGACCGGCAGGCTTCGAGCAGGTCGCGCAGCGGATACTTGCGCGTGATCGGCATCAGCTCCCGGCGCTGCTCCTCGGATGAGGCGTTGAGCGAAATGGCCAGTTTCGGGCGGACACTTTCCCGGCCCAGTTCCGCGATGCGGGGCACGATTCCGGCCGTCGACACCGTGATGCGGCGCTCGGAGATCCCGACGCCCTCCTTGTCGGCGAGAATGCGGGTCGCGGCGATGACATTCGGCAGGTTGAGGAGCGGTTCTCCCTGGCCCATCATGACGACGTTCATCTGGCGCGACCCGGGGTCGAGATGGTGGCGCCGGACCAGGAGCAGCACCTGGCCGACGATCTCACCGGCCGTCAGGTTGCGCTCCAGGCCCATCTTCGCCGTCAGGCAGAACTTGCAGTCGACGGGACAGCCAACCTGCGAGGAGATGCACAACGTGTCGCGCGATTCCTCGGGCATGAACACCGCCTCGACGGACCGGCCGTCGGCGAGACGCAGCAGATAGCGGCGCGTGCCGTCCGCCGATTCGAAAACCGCGGACACTTCGGGCAAACCCACCGTGCAAGTCCGTGCCAGTTCGGCCCGGAGCGCGGCGGGCAGGACCGTCATGCCGGAAAAATCCTCGACCCTCTGGCGGTACAAGGCCGCGTAGATCTGGCGGGACCGGAAGGCCGGGTGCTGCGGACCCAGCCGCGCGGCGATGCCGGCGGCGTCCAGTCCAAGGAGGGCATCGGGCACTGCGTCCTTCAGTTTAACATCGGTATCGTGGAGGGTAGCTGGTAAAATAAGGGAGCTTCTGCCAGATGGCGAAATCCCCTCAACGCAACATTCTCACTACCGTCCTTCCGAACGGGCTCCACGTGATCACCGAGTCGATGCGTCACGTGCGGTCCGTCTCGGTCGGCATCTGGATCGACGCCGGTTCGCGGCAGGAGGCCGGACCGGAAAACGGCATCTCCCACTTCATCGAGCACATGGTCTTCAAGGGAACGGCTCGCCGCAGCGCCGAGGACATCGCGCGGACGATGGACTCGCTGGGCGGGAATCTCGACGCGTTCACCGGAAAGGAGCTCGTCAGCTTCAACACGAAGGTGCTGGACGAGCATCTGCCCCTCGCCTTCGACGTCCTCTCCGACATGGTCCTGCGGCCGGCGTTTCGCGAAGAGGATATCGCCAAGGAGAAGGGCGTCATCCTCGAAGAGTTGAAAATGGAGACCGACAATCCGGAGTACCTCGTTCACGAGACGTTTTCGAGCAACTTCTGGAAGGACCATCCGCTCGGCAAGTCGATTCTGGGAACCCGCCAGACGATCCGCGGCTTCGACCGCGACATGGTCCGGGACTTCTACGGCGGCATCTACACGCCGGCCAACATCGTCATCACCGCCGCCGGAAACCTGTCCCACCAGAAGATGGTGGATCTCGCCGCGGCCGAATTCGGCGGACTCGCACCGGGGCGGGCGCGGGTTCACGGCGAGCCGCCCCGGCCGAATCCCCGCGTGGTGCTGCGCGACAAGCGCGCACTCGAACAGGTTCACCTGATGCTTGGCGTGCCCGGCTATCCCGTGGCCCACGAACGGCGCTTCGCGGCCTACGTGCTGAACACGCTTCTGGGCGGCAGCATGAGCTCGCGGCTCTTCCAGAACATACGGGAGCAGCGGGGACTGGTCTACGCGGTGTTCTCCGAGATCAGCGCGTACATGGATTCGGGACTGTTCGCCATCTATGCGGGCGCCTCGCGGCAGTCCGTACGGGAGGTCGTGAGCCTCATTCTCGCCGAGTTCCGAAAGCTCAAGAACGAGCCGGTGCCGGAGGAGGAGTTGACGCGCGCCAAGAACCATCTGAAGGGGTCGATCATGCTGGGCCTGGAGTCGACATCCAGCCGGATGTCGAACCTGGCGCGCCAGTACCTTTACTTCCGCCGGTTCGCATCGATGGACGAGACGATCGCCCTGATCGAGGCCGTGACCGCGGAGGATGTCATGCAGGTGGCCCGCGACTGCTTCCAGCCGGCGTCGGTGGCGCTGACGGTTCTGGGCCCGCTCAACGGACTGAAGATCCGCCGCGGGGATCTGGATTGCTGACACGGCTGCTGCTGGCTCTTCCGCTCGCGGCCGCGGGTCTGGCCCTCGACCTGTCGCGCCTGAAGGCAACCGGCCACGTCAACGACTTCGCCAACGTGATCGACCCGGCATCGGAGGGACGGCTCGAGCGTTACGCCCGGCAGATCCGGGAGCAGACCGGCGCGGAAATGGCGTTCGTGACGCTGCCGACCCTCGACGGCGAACCGGTCGAGGACGTCGCCAACGCGCTCTTCCGGCAATGGGGCATCGGATCGAAGAGCTCGAACGAGGGCGTGCTGTTCCTGCTGGCGATCAAGGAGCGCAAGAGCCGGATGGAAGTGGGTTACGGCCTGGAGGCGGCGCTTCCAGATGGCGCCGCAGGCTCCGTGTTGCGCGCCATGCGGCCCGCGCTGCGGCAAGGCCACTACGGCGACGCCTTTCTGGCGGCGGGTCAGGAGATCGGCCGGCGCATCCTGGACGCAAGGAACGTCGCCGGCGCGGCCCGCCCCGCCGCGCCGGCGCCCGTCGTGTACCGGCCTCCGGGTTTGTTGATGTCGGCCTGGCCGATGCTGCTCGCCTTTGCCGTGGCCGCTATCATCTTGGTGATGAGTACGAGGCGGCGTTCGCGGATGCGGTCCCGCGGGTACTCGTCGCTTCCCTGGATGATCGGCGGACCGGGACCGTGGTACGGCGGAGGATCGCACGGCGGGTTCGGCGGGTCGGATTCGGCGGGAGGCTTTGGAGGGTTCGGCGGCGGCGATTCGGGCGGCGGAGGCGCGTCGAGCGATTGGTGACGGCAGGTTTCATGGAAAAGAAGCTCAACGAACTGACCGGGAGGCTTCAGAAGGCGTTTGGGGACCGCCTGGTGTCGGTGATCCTGTACGGGTCCGCGGCGGGCGGCGACTACCAGGAGGCCTTTTCCGATCTCAACGTGTTTTGCGTGCTCACCGAGATCACGCCGGCGGAGCTCGCCGCAAGCGAACCCATCTTTCGCTGGTGGCGCGAGGGCGGCAATCCAGCCCCGTTGTTGATGAACCGCTCGGAAGTCGGCCCGTCGACAGATTGCTTTCCGATCGAGTACCAGGACATGAAGGAGAGGCGGCGCGTCCTTTACGGCGAAGATGTCGTGGAGAACCTGGTGATCGACCGCCGCTACTACCGGGCCGAGGTCGAACACGAGTTGCGGTCCAAGCTGATCCGCCTGCGTCAGAAGGCGGCCGGCGTTTTGCACGACCCGGACCTGCTCGTGCGCCTGATGGCGGATTCGGTTTCGACGTTCCTGGTTCTCGGCCGGCACGCGTTGTTGCTCGGCGGGCATCCCTGCGGGATCGGCAAGCGCGGTACAGTATCGGAAATGGCCGCCCGGCTCGGAATCGACGTCGGACCCTTTGAAACGCTGCTGGACGTGCGGGACCGCAAGGTGGGCGCGCGGTCGCTTGACGGCGCCGCGCTGTTCGGGCGGTATCTGAAGTCGATTCAGTCTTTGGTTGCCGCCGTCGATCGTTTGGAGAAATGAGGAATATACCGAGATGATGAAGCTCGTATGGATCGGCGTTGTGGTGGCGCTGGTGGTCTTCGGAGGGATGTTCGTGTCCACGCGAAACGAGATCGCGGTGCAGAGCGAGGCGATCAACGCGGCGTGGGCGCAGGTCGACGTGGCGCTGCAACGCCGCGCCGACCTGGTTCCGAACCTGGTAAACACGGTCAAGGGATTCGCGGCCCAGGAGAAGTCGGTGCTCGAGAGCCTCGCCAACGCCCGGGCGGCGATGGCCGGAGCCCGCACGCCCGCCGAGAAGATCCAGGCCAATTCCGCGCTGGACTCGGCGCTGGGGCGGCTTCTGGTCGTGGTCGAAAATTACCCGCAGCTTAAGTCGAATGAGAACTTCATGCGCCTTCAGGATGAGCTGTCGGGCACGGAGAACCGCATCGCCGTGGAGCGGCGCAAGTACAACGAGACCGTGCAACGCTACAACACGACGATCGTCAAGTTTCCGGCGAACCTGATCGCCTCGCTCAGCGGGTTTCAGCGCAACGACGCCTATTTCAAAACCGAACCCGCCCAGCGGCAGGCGCCGAAAGTGGAGTTCTGAGCCGGAGCGCGTCCCGCTGCGGTCACACTCGGAATCGCACGGTCGCCACGCGCATCAGACCGGGGACGAACACCTCGCTCGTGGTCCCGCGCCGGTAGACCTTCAAGTCCGTGTCCGGCGCCTCCGGCCGCAGCGCGACGGCCGATGAAAAGTGCCCCTGAATCCGGCCCTGTACTTCCTCAACAGGGCGCCCGTAGTTGACGATGTGCAGCAGCGACTCGCCAGGCCCGGCGCCTTCCGTCGCCACCGCGATCGCGGAGTTGGCGTTCCAGATGCGCGCCGCCCTGCGGCGGTGGGTGAGGATATCGATCACATCGAGGGCGAACTCGCTCGGATCGACGATTTCAGAATGATACGCGACCACCTGTCCTTTGCCGGCCGCGTACACGCTTCGATCCTCTTCCTTCTTCAGCAGCTTCCACTCCGGTTTCGGCTTGGCGTCCGTCACCACGGTGGCGCCCGCGGCGGCATGCTCCCAGGCGGCCGGCGGCACGGATCTCAAAGCCGCCGCCACCAGCACCTGGATCCGCGCCGGGTCCGGTTTCGGCGGCGCGGCGGCCGAACGGATGGACGGGCTTCCGTTCCGGCGGTACAGCAGGTTCGCGATCTCATCCATCGAGTAGCCCCGCTCGACCAGTACGGTGATGGCGGGAATGACAGGCCGGCCGAACAGGCCCGCGTTCTTTCTCAGCCACGCCACCGTCCGCCCAAGGGACTGCCACGCCTCCTTGGCCTTCGCGTCGCCCGCCAGCAGCGCGGCGCGGTACCGGGGTTCGACGTCGAGCAGGTAATTGCCGCCGCCCACGCGCGCCTCGATCAGCCCGCACTCCAGCGTTTCGAAGGGCACAACGCGGTCCTTTTCCTGAAAACGGTAGCCAAGCACGGCGGGACGCTCCGGATGCAGCGCCCGCTCGCAGGCGATCCGGAACCCGTTGGCGTCGACCCATGGCTCCCTGCTCGCACTGGCCACGTCTTCGTCACGGCGCCGCCGGCCGCCCTCGCCGTTGCGGATCCCGGGCCAGAGCCCTTCGGTGGACACGCCGGCGGCGGCCGCGGCCGGCAGCGTCTCGATCCCGCGAGCGGCGGCCGCCCGGGAGAACGCCTCGTCCGGCTGTTCGAGAATGACCGCTTCGATGCCAGCCGCCGCCAGCAACTGGGCATGATCGAGATGGGGAGAATGCCACCGTGCCACGGTCTGCCGGGCGAGATCAAGGGCCATACACCCGAGTATAGTCGGCCCCGCGCTTCTCAGGCGGCGATGGACTTACGCGATCAGTAGACCTGCCACAGCGTGGTGGTGCCGCTGATCTCGTTGGCCACAACTAAGGATGGCACGGCGCGATGAACGCGTAGTTGCGGCCCCGGATCGAGCCGATAGTCACCGCCTCCGGTTCCGGTCCCTTGTCTCCTCGAATCGAACAGCTGGTCCGCCTTGGAAGCGTTGAGCGATTCCGGATGGTTCAGAGAATTGATGATCTCAAGGTGGTTCGCGCTGTCCCAGACCTTTTCGGCGCGCGCGTTCCAGACGGCGAACGAACGTCCGCCGAACGTGAAGATCTGATTTTGGTCGCCGTCGCCGTCCGGATCGCCATTGGCGGCGGTTATGCGTTGGCGGTAATCAGGCAGAGTTCGCCATCGGGTCCGGCGACCGAGGCGATCCCGTCCGTCATGTAGAAGCCCCGGACGGCCACATCCGCAGGGCGATGGCGTTGTCGCGGTCGCTGGCGTCGAAGGAGTTCTATTCGCGGAAGTACTCCTTCAGCCCGAGACCCGCCACACGCGTTACGGTCGCTGTCGCGATGTCGATGATCGCGATCGCGTTGGCTTCCTGAAGGGTCACCCACGCCGCTCTCGAATCCGGCGACACGGTGATGTAGTCGGGCTCGAAGTCCTGGGCCACGGAGGCGCGGGGTCCGAAGACCCGCACCGAGCATGTCCGGCAGCGCCCCGACCTTGACTCCCCCGAGCACGCGGCCGTTGGCGTCGAAGAAGGCCACCGCGCCCGGATCATTACTTGGGGTCCGCCTCCACGGCCGCTGCGACGATGCCATTCCGCACGGCGACGCTGTTTGCCGCCACGCCGAACTCGGTGGGGATGCGAAGCTGCGAGATGCGCCGCGGCGTCGCGGGCGCGGTGATATCGAGGACGTCGATGGTGCGGTCGCCCCCGTTGACGACGAAGAGGCGTTGCGTGGCGGGGTCGTGGGCCACTATTTCCGCCGCGCCGGTGTTGAAGCTTCCGGTGCGGAACGTACCCAGGAGGCTCATTCTGGGAGGTTGCGGCCACGCGGCCGCGGCGAGTGCGAGCCCGGCCAAAGCCGCGCGCAGAAATCTGTGAAGAGGCATGATTTGCTTTCGAAAGAATGGCCATTGGATCACATCGAGGTAAATGTTTGGTGACGGCCCGGTTTCGCCCGCGTGTCAGTAACCGTAGCAGATTCCATCCGTCCTGGGACCGGTTATAATCGGCCTGATGGCGCGTCCTGAATCAGGATGTGGTGCTCCAGCCGGCGTGAAGCACTTCTCCTCGCAAGCCGGGCCCATCAGATCATCAGATTCCGAGTGCGGCGAGGCTGCACAGACGGTTGAAAGGGGGTTATATGGAGACGGGTCAGCCGCGCCAGGTTGATCCGGCGCCATAGTCTGACCATGCAACGACGAGAGTTCGTCAAGATGACGGCCGCGTCCATGACCGCCGCGTCGTACTCCCGGGTGCTCGGCGCCAACGAGAAGGTCACCCTCGGGCTCATCGGCTGCGGGGGACGGGGAACCCACGTGATGGGTGTCTTCCAGAACGCCGGCGCTACCGTGGCGGGCGTCTGCGACGTTTACGCCGATCGTGTGGACCGCGCCCAGCAGAAGGGCGGTTCGGGCGCCAAAGGCTATCGCGACCACCGGAAACTGCTCGAATCGAAGGACATCGACACCGTTCTGATCGCCACTCCGGACCACTGGCACGCCGGCTGCGCCATCGACGCGCTGAACGCCGGAAAGGACGTGTACGTCGAAAAGCCGCTGACCCTGACGATCGAAGAGGGACCGATGATCGTCAAAGCCGCGCGGGTTAACAACCGGATTTGCCAGGTGGGCATGCAGCAGCGTTCGGGGTCGCACTACCTTCAGGCCAAGGAGGAGTACGTCAAGAGCGGCAAGCTCGGAAAGATCACGCTGGCCCGCACCTGGTGGCACGGCAACGGGGCGCACCTGCAAAAGGCGCCCGCGTCGCTGCGGACCCAACCGTCGAATCTCGACTGGGCGCGCTTTCTGGGCCCGGTGAAGTGGCGGGACTGGGATCCGCAGCAGTTCTGGAATTTCCGCGCTTATCTCGACTTCGGCGGCGGACAGGTGACGGATCTGTTCACACACTGGATTGATGTCGTCCACATGTTCATGGATCAGGACAACCCGGTGTCGGCCTCGGCGGCGGGCGGCGTGTATCACTACAAGGACGGGCGCACGGCGCCGGACACCATCAACGTGCTGCTGGAATACCCGAACAACTGGACGGCGACATTTGAGGCGACGCTCGCCCCCGGCCTGACCGGAGCGGCTGTCGAGATGGTCGGAACGGAAGGCCGCCTCTGGATCACACGGCAGAGGTTTGAATACTATTCCCGGGAGAAGGGCGCGCCGCCCGTTGTCGTCAACGCTCCGAAGGAGCAAACCATCGAGCACGTGCAGAATTTCCTCGATTGCGTGAAGTCGCGCAAGCTGCCCAACGGGGATGTCTACATCGGACACCGTTCGGCGATGGCCTCCCACCTCGGCAACATCGCCTACCTGCAAAAGCGGCGCCTCAACTTCAATCCCGATCGCGAAGAGATCCTGCCCCTCTAGCGAATCGGGTATCCTGGATTAAGGTGTCTACAGATTCCTCCCCGCCGGGAGCGCCCAGTCCCGCCTGGGTGCGGGTTCAACTGGCCCGGCATCCGAAGCGTCCCCACACTCTCGACTACATCCAGAGGTTGATCACAGGATTCCAGGAGATCCGTGGCGACCGGTGTTTCGCCGATGACGCGGCGATCGTGGCCGGCATGGGCTTTCTGCGGGAGCGCCCGGTCATGGTGGTGGGCCAGCAGAAGGGACGCGACACCAAGCAGAAGCTGCTCCGGAACTTCGGCATGCCGAAGCCGGAAGGCTATCGCAAGGCGATGCGGGTCATGGAACTGGCGGCGAAGTTCGGCCGGCCGGTGCTGACGCTGCTCGACACGCCCGGCGCCTATCCCGGCATCGACGCCGAGGAGCGCGGCCAGGCCGAGGCGATCGCCTACAACCTGCGCGAGATGGCCCGGCTCGGCGTTCCCATCGTAGCGGTCGTCATCGGCGAAGGCGGTTCGGGCGGCGCCCTCGGGCTGGGCGTGGCCAACCGCGTCTACATGCTCGAAAACGCCATCTACAGCGTCATCTCGCCCGAAAGCTGCGCCGCCATCATATGGCGCGACGCGGCGCAGGCCGAAAAGGCCGCCGCCGCCCTGCGGCTGACGGCGGCGGACCTGAAACAGCTGGACCTCATCGACGGCATCATCGACGAACCGGGCGAAGGGGCGCACGCAGAGCCGGAGGCGGCCGCTTACAACCTGGCCAACACAGTAGTGGCGGCGCTCGATGAGCTGTCCCGCCTGACGCCGGAACAACTAGTCGAAGACCGTTACCGGAAATTCCGGGGAATGGGGAACTTCTTCGCGGAGGATGCGCTGGCCGCCGCGGCGGCCGATGCCGGCGCGGGCGGAAAATGAAAAGCAAGGGCGCGCTCATCGTCGTCGCATTCGCGATCGCGTTCCTGGCGATCATGTACGTGTCGACCCGAAACCTTTCGTCCCACCGCGTGGAAGTCTGCATCGAATACCAGGGCCGGCAGGCCTGCCGCACCGCGTCGGCGTCGACCCGGGAGCAGGCGCAGCGGACGGCGACCGACAACGCGTGCGCCCTGATCGCCAGCGGCATGACGGACTCGATCGCCTGTACCAACACGCCGCCCACGAAGGTCACCTGGCTCGAAGCGAAGTGAAATCGAGTCTGAGCCGGCCGATGGGATTCGAAATACGGAACCACACGGCAGTGCTCCTGGATCCCGGCGGTCGCCGCGCCTGCCGGACCGCACTGAGGGTTTGCCGGGCAGGTGCGAAGGCGCGCGGACCCGGCTTGTCCGCGGCGCGGTTGACACCAGGGGCCGATACGGACGAACTACTGAGCCGGTCCTTCCTCGCGGTTTAGTCAGTCCGCCTTCTTGCCCAGACAATACAGCGTTGACGACGTCCGCAAATAGATCCGGCCTTCCAACAACGCCGGCGTCGCGTAGATGTTCTCTTCGAAATCATGCACCGCGACAACCTCCCACTCCGCCCCCGGCTTGACCACCGTCACCTTCCCCGTCTCGCTGGCCAGGAACACCTTCCCGTCGGCGGCCACCGGCGAGGAATAGTAGTTGTCGATCGCGCCCGGAATCCGCGCCGTCTTGAAGATCTTCCCCGACTTCGGATCCATCGACGTGAAGATGCCGCCGTCTTTGATGATGTACAGCACGCCCTCGTAGAGCAGCGGCGACGACACCTGCGGCACGAACCGGTCATTCGTCCACAACACGTGCGTATCGGTGAGATCTCCGCGGGCGTTGCCCGGCCGCACGGCCATCGTCAGGTTCCGCGCCGACCGCCGCGCGCGATAGAAGCCCCACTCGCGCTTGTCCCAATACCCGTCGTCATCGAGATCCACCGCGCGCCAGGACCCCGAATGCCGGAACTCGCTCGGATTGACTTCCTCCTGCGAAAGCCGCCCGTCCCGGTTCGCGTCGATCTTCGCCGCGGCTTCCTCGAACGGAGGCAGCGGCCGGGCCTGGCCCGGGTCCGCGCCCGGCGCCCACCCCGTCACGTAGATCACGCCCTCGCGCGTCACCGCGGTCGTCTTGATCTGCCAGCTCAACCCGCGTACGGACCACAACTCCCGCCCGGTCGCCGCGTCATGCGATGTCAGCAGGTACGAGCCGGGCACGACGACCTGCGGCGAACCGCCCTCCGGAGTGAACAGGGTCGGGGTCGCGAACCCGTGCACGACGGCCGGCCGTTCCACCCGCCACGCCTGCCGGCCCGTGTCCTTGTCCAGCGCGAGCAGGAAGGAACCGACATCCTGGTCGCACAGCATGATCACGTTGCCGCCCGCCAGCACTGGCGACGCGCCCATGCCGTGCAGGTTCGTGAACGGCCCGAGCGGCGCGCGCCAGCGTTCGTTTCCGTCGGGTCCGTACGAAACAAGGCCGAAATCACCGAAGAAAACGTAGACGTTGGTTCCGTCGGTCACAGGGGTCGACGACGCCGGCGAGTTCAGTTTGTGCAGCTTTTCGGCCCGCGGCCTGTCAAGCGACCGGCGCCACAGAATTTCGCCCGTCCGAGCGTCCAGCGCGAACGTCGTGAGCGCCCCGCTTTCGTGGCCGGTGATATGGATCCGCCCACCGGCGGCGATCGGGGAGGAGGTGCCCTGGGGCAGCGAGACTTTCCAAAGCACGTTCTTCGCCGGGCCGAACTCGGCGGGCAACCCCACCGTATTTCCAACGCCGCTGCCGTTGTCGCCGCGGAAGGCGGGCCATCCGCCCGCGAGCAACAGGAAAGCGAGAAGTCCCATGGTTCGCCACTATATCAAAATGGTTGCTTGCAATATCTCATTCTTGGCGCGGGCTACACGGGCGCGTGCGTTGCGCAACGCCTCCACCGCCGGGGACTGGACGTCATCGCGACCCACCGTTCCACGTTTGACGCCACGCGGCCCGGGGACGCCGGCGAACTCGCCCGCCGCCTCTCCCCCGGTTGCCGCGTGCTACACTCCATTCCCGTCACTGGAGTGACGGACCTCCTCGAACCCGTCCTCAGGCGCGCTTCGCGCATCGTCTATCTGTCCACCACGGGAGTCTACGGCGCCGCCCGCCACGTCGACGAAACCACGCCGCCGGCGCCGCGAACTCCTCGCGAGCATGCACGCGTAGAGGAGGAGCGTTCGCTTGTCCGGGTGTTTCCCAAGACGCTGATCCTGCGGCCGGCGGCGATCTACGGTCCTGGACGGGGTGTCCACGTGGCGTTGCGAAACGGGACGCACCGCCTCTGGGGCGACGGGTCGAACTACATCAGCCGAATCCACGCCGACGACCTCGCTGCGATCGCCGAGGCTGCCCTGCTGTGCGACCTGGCCGGCGCCTTTCCCGTGGCCGATGACCACCCCTGTCCCGCGCGCGAAATCAGCGACTACTGCTGTGAGGTGCTCGGCCTGCCCCTGCTGGCGCCGTCCGGAGCGCTTCCTCCCGAGGACACCCGGGCGGCGGACCGCCGCGTCGACGGCCGCGCCATTCGCCGGCTGCTCGGCGTCGCGCTCGAATACCCCAGCTATCGTGTGGGGATCCCCGCCTGTCTCAGTTCGGAAGCCGCAACGACTGGTGCGCCACCATCCGCCACTTTCCGCCCTGCCGGACCCAGACGTGAATGAACCGGAGATGCGCCCCGGCGGTCTTTCCCTTCTGGACCGTTTCAATCTGAGCGGCCGCCTGAAGCACGGCCGTGTTGCCGTAGACGCGCACATCCATGTTCTCGTGCTGGATCTTGGTGTACTTGCGCACGCCGTTCGACAGGTTGTCGATGAACATCTGCCGCGTGTCCGTCTCGCCGGTGGAATGAACGTAGGTCAGATCCTCGGCGAGCAGGGCGGTCAGCGCAGCCTTGTCGCCCTTCACCGTCGCCTCGGCCCACGCCTTGTCGGCGGCCTTCACGGCGTCGGCGTCCTTCTGGGCCGACAGGGCGGCGGCGGCAATCAGGGTGAGGAATACGAGTCGGTTCATTCCTACAGGATACGCCGGACCCATCCTGGCGGAGGACCTCCGGCCTGTCGCATGCTGGAAGAGTGAGAAAGCTTCTCCTGCTCCTTCCGTGGACTGCTCTTGCCCAGACGGAATTCCCCCACGGCGTCGCCAGCGGAGACGTCACACCCACGGGTGTGACGCTTTGGACCCGCGCGAACCGGGAGACGACGCTGACCCTGGAAGTCGGCGGCGAACCGCGGCGCGAGGTCGCCGTGACCGCGGACGGCGATTTCACAGCCAAGGTCCGCGTCGAGGGACTGACTCCCGGGACTCTCTACACGTACCGCTGGCGCGACGGCGAGGCCGCCAGCGACGAGGGCGTCTTTCGAACCGCTCCGGAGCCCTCTGCCCGGCAGCGCGTGAAGTTCGCATTCAGCGGCGATTCCGACGGCACGCTCGTCAACGGCGAGCCCGGCCTGAACAGGTTCGAAGTGCTCGACGCCATCCGCGAGGAAAACCCGGACTTCTTCATCTACCTCGGCGACACCATCTACGCCGATTCCGAACGGCGCGGCCCGCGTGGCCCCGCCGTGACCCTCGAAGACTACCGTGAAACCTATCGCGTCAACCGGGGCTACGCCGCCCTCCGCCGCCTGCTCGCCTCCACGGCTGCTTATGTGCAGTGGGACGACCACGAAGTCCGCAACGACTACGCCGGCGAGACTGTCTCAAAGGACCTCTTCGCGGCCGGACGCCAGGCGTTCCTCGAATACATGCCGGTGGAAGCTCCAACGGACGACGCCGAAGGATGCGCCGCCGCGCCGCTCTACCGGGTGTTTCGCTGGGGAGCGGACGTTGAGCTGTTCATCCTCGATGAGCGTTCCTGCCGGTCGGCGAGCGCCGAACCGCGGTGCACCGCGTCGGGCCAGTCACGCGGCGACATCGCTCCCACCCTCCCCTCGCTGGTCCGCCTCCTGGCGGGCCTGCCGATCGCCCCGCCCACCGGATGCCTGGACGCCATCAACCGGCCCGGCCGGTCCCTCCTCGGTCCAGCCCAGATGGCGCGATTCCGGGAGGCGCTCCGGAGATCGGCGGCCCGGTTCAAGTTTGTGATCAGTGAGGTCGCCATCTCGAACCTCTATGCTTATCCTTATGACCGGTGGGAGGGCTACGCGGCCGAGCGCACCGCGTTCCTCGAATTCCTGCGCGCCGAGCCAGGCTTGCGCGGCGTGATCTTCCTGACCACCGACATGCACGCCAATATCATCCAGGACGTCGCCGTGGACCGGCTGGCCAACACGCCTGCGATCACCACGGAATTCATCACCGGCCCCATCGCGGCGGTTCCCCTGCAACGGGAGCTGGGGGCACTGGGATTTCCTCCGTCCCTCCTCGGCCAGTTCAAGAGCCTGCTCGGAGCCGCCTGCGCCGAACTCGATTCCTTCGGCTATGGAGTCGTCGAAGTCGATCCCGAGGCGGGTTCGGCCACGATCACGCTGAAGGACCAGACCGGCCAGGTCCTCGGTCCTGACGCCGCCTGCCGAAAGTCGATCACGGCGCCCGCGCCGTGACCGCGCCGGCCGGTAACCGGGTGCGTGCACAATACTCGTATGCGCATCCTTGCGGCCTTCGCTCTCCTGGTTTCCACCGCCGCCGCCGAACTGCGGATCGGTCGCGGCCTGGAAAAGATCACGCCTCCCGCCGGTATGCCAATGGGGGGCGGCTTCACGATCCGCCCGTCAACGGCCATTCACGACGACCTCTTCTGCAAGGCCCTCGCCTTCGAGTTCAATGGCGCTCGGGCGGCCACCGTCACCTGCGACGTGGAGAGCCTGCATCGCCCCACCGTCGCCGCAGCCCGGCGACTCATCGAAGACACGACGCCGCTCCGGGGGGACCATGTGATGATCACCGCCACGCACTCCCATTCCGGTCCCGAGATGACGCCGCTCGTTCTGGACGGCGCAACCGGTGAGACCGGCGCCATCGCCCGGGCGTATCACGAGGCGCTTCCGGAAAAAATAGCCGCGGCCGTGCGCCTGGCGTTCGCGGATCTCGCTCCCGCCCGCGTCTCGGCCGGACTGGCGCGCGAATACAGCGTCAGCTTCAACCGGCGGTTCCACATGACCGGGGGCGGCGTCCGCACCAATCCCGGCCCGATGAACCCAGCAATCTTGCGCCCCGCCGGTCCGATCGACCCTGAGGTGCGGATCGCCTCGTTCGATTCACCGGCTGCCGAACCGCTCGCCACGGCCGTGAACTTCGCACTCCACACGACGTCTTGGGGCGGTCCGGAGATATCCGCTGACTACCCGGGAATCCTGGCCCGGCTGCTCGGCGAGGCCAGGTCGCCGCGGATGATGACCGTGTTCTTTCAGGGATGCTCCGGCAACATCAACCAGGTGAACGTGAAGACGCGGGAGAAGCAGAGCGGTCCGCCGGTGGCCCATCGCATCGCGACGATTCTCGCCGGCGATGTGCTGCGCGCCTATTCGGAACTGGAACCGCTGACGATCGGGTCCCTGGCCGTGCGCAGCGAAACCGTGCATTTGCCCGTGCCGTACTATTCCGACGCGGAACGCGACCAAGCTTGGACCGTGATCCGCCAGTCGCGCACGCCGGGACCAGGGCAGCCGCCGTTCCTGGACCTCGTTCACGCCTTCCGGGTCGTCAACGTCGTTGACAGGCACAATCGCACCGCGATCCCCACCGAGGTACAGGTGATCGCCTTCGGTTCCGCCATGGCCTGGGTCGGCCTGCCCGGTGAAGTATTCACGGAACTCGGCATGGCGATCAAACAGGCGTCGCCTTTCGCTCACACCTTCGTCAACGAACTCGCCAACGATATGATCGACTACGTTCCCGACCGCAAGGCGTTCCCACAGGGAGGCTACGAACCCGCGACCGCCCGCTGTGCGGCCGGCTGCGGAGAGATGCTGGTCGACACAGCCACGCGACTGCTGGTGGAAATGTTCAGCGCGGCGAAGCCGACGAAGTAACGCCTCGCGGCAGGTTCACCGCAGGTGTCTGTTGAAGAAATCCAGCGTGCGCGACCACGCCAGTTTCGCCGCCGCTTCGTCGTAGCGCGGCGTCGTGTCGTTGTGGAAGCCGTGATTGGTCCCCTCGTACATGTGGGCCGTGTAGACGGTGTTGGCCGCCTTCAGCGCCTCTTCGTAAGCCGGCCAGCCGCCGTTGATCCGCGTGTCGAGCGAAGCGTAGTGCAGCAGGAGCGCCGCCTTGATTTTCGGCACATCCGCCGCCGGCGGCTGGCTGCCGTAGAAGGGAACCGCCGCCGAGAGATCCGGTCCCATCCGGACGGCCAGCATGTTGCAGATGCCGCCTCCGAAGCAGAAGCCGACGGCGCCGAGTTTGCCCGTCGAGTCCGGGCGGGACTTCAGCCAATAGGCCGCCGCGATGAAATCCTCGGCCATTTTGGCGCGGTCGACCTTCTGGAAGAGCCTTCCTCCCTCCTCGTTGTCGCCGGGGAACCCTCCGACGCTGGTCAGCCCGTCCGGCGCGAACGCCAGGAACCCGGCCACCGCCAGACGGCGCGCGACGTCTTCGATGTACGGGTTCAGGCCGCGGTTCTCATGGACCACGAGTACCGCGGGAAATTTTCCCGCTCCCACCGGCTTCGCCAGGTATCCGCGAATCGAGCCGTTGCCCTTCGGAGACGGAACTTCTGCCCGTTCCGTCTGGATGCGGCGGTCGTCCCTGGCGACCTGCTGAGCCCACGCGTAGTTCGGGCGGAGGCTCTCCAGCAGCGCGGCCGCGGAAACCCCGGCCGTGGCGAACTTCTGCGCTCCCTCGAGAAAGGCGCGCCGGTCGATGTCGCCGTGCACGTAAAGATCGAAGAGGTTGAGGAGTTCTTGCGGAAAATCAGTCGCCTTCTTCCGTTCAGTCATAGGTGTCTCTCCCGATTGTGACGCGATGAGAAAACCCTTCGCCAATGCCGTCCCTCACGCCGACCGCATCATCTCCTCCCATGTCACCTCGCGTTTCTTCTCCATCGCCATCCGGCCGAGAATCGCCGTAAGCGTGCTGTCGACCGCGGTCCTCGTCATGTCGTAGCGCTCCGAGGCGAGAATACCCTTGAAGAACGCCTGCGTGGCTTCGTTGGTGATGTCCGCGTTGGACTCCTCCCGCTCCATCAGGCTCGTGTCGCGCAGATCGTCCGCGCTCGTGTAGCGGACGTTCGGCGTCATGCCGTGCAGCTTCATGTACTTCCGCGACGTCTCCAGCATCCCCTTGGAGCCGAAAAACTGCTCCTTCACGTCGCGGTAGCCGGCGGTGTGCTTGATCGAAATCAGCCACCCGTCCACTCCGCCCGGATACTGATAAATGATGTCGTGGTGGTCCGTGTTCCAGTCGCCGTAGGGGACCGGATAACGCACGCCGCCGCGCCCGACCGCGCTGAGCGGATGGGCGTCTCCGGCGAACCAGTTCAGCACGTCGATGCCGTGGCAGTCCTGCTCCACGATCGGTCCGCCTGAGTACTTCATCCAGGAGGCCCAGCGTCGGATGCGCTGCTCCTCCTCCGGCAGATCC
>Ga0073934_10003874_pt1 | contig 26264 bp, 22 predicted proteins | sample LarsenN4metaG_FD_76834 | JGI IMG/M metagenome (GOLD analysis project Ga0073934, IMG submission 76834) | Hot spring sediment bacterial and archeal communities from British Columbia, Canada, to study Microbial Dark Matter (Phase II) - Larsen... ... | reverse complement strand
TGCGGCACCTGGTTTGCGATGGCGGACGAACCATGAATGCCATGCTGGCGGCCTGGGAGGAGCACGAGATCAAGTTCCTGCCGGAGCGGAGAGGGAGGCGCATACCGACGATCGTCGTTGGCCCGACGTGTATGGCCTACGATGTGCTGGCGCGACGCCCCATGCCCCGTGCTTTGCGGGCAGGCGACCTGCTTCTCTGGCTCGATGCTGGAGCGTATCACCTCCAGTGGCAGACCAGATTCTCGCACGGCTTATGCCCTGTGTTCTGGCATGAACGCGACCGGCTAACCCTGGTGCGGGATCAAGAGCCCTTTGCGTCATGGTGGAAAACGATGGGAGGGGCGCGCATGACTTGATCGGTCAATGAGGAACCGCACTCCCTCGAAGAGGTGGCGGGGAGGCCCACCCGGCGTTTAGATGCGAAAGAGATCGCGCACAAACCGGCAATTGGTCCGGTAGCTTTCGATCATGGAGGCCCCGGGCGGGACGGCTCCTTCGATCACGAGCCACCCGCTGTAACCAATATCTTCGAGGGCCTCCCGAACACGAACCAGGTTGACCTTGCCCTTTCCCAACAAGGCGCCGTTTTCTTTCAAATGGAACTCGCAGATGCGGTCTCGCCCCAGTTGGCGTATCTCTTTGAAGATATCATAACCCCGCTCGGTCGAGTTGCAGACATCATAGTACATCTTGACCGCCGGCGAGCCTACGCGATCGAGAATTCGCATGGTGTCATCCGCGCTGAGCCAGGATTCCACACCCAAAACCACACCGGCCTTCTCCGCTTTTGGCGCCACTCGTTTCAAACGGCGGATGACTTCGTCGGTGCCCGCGGCATCTCCGACAAGGTCTCCCTTGCCAAAAAAGGCCAGAAGATTGACCCGAGCTCCAAGGGCCTTTTGCACATCAACACCATCGCTGACCCAGGCCTCCGTGCGCGGGTCGCTCTTGTAAGGCACGTTATTGAGTTCGCCGATGGCAAGACTTGCAATCGCCACTCCTGCCTTTTGCGCGGCCTCCTGGAACTGCCGTTGCACCTCGGGACGCCGCAGTTTCATGTCATCGGCTTCTGTGCCCAGACTCACCTGGACGCCATCCAGACCGATGGCCTTGGCTACCTCGAACGAGCCAGCATCCGCCATCTTCCCGATAGACCAGTCACAGGCGCCGATGCGGTAGCGGCGTTTCTCATCAGCCGCCAGGAGGGGTGTGATGGCTTGAATCCAGGCTAAAGACGCGGCGAAGCGCGCACTTCGCCCGAGCATGGTTCGTCGAGTCATCATCGTGCAGTGGGAAACGTTCCTCATTTTCGGCAGGCTTGACTGGGGGTTACTCGGCAACGGTTGTATCCATGTCCGGCGTAAAGAACAGAATACGCCCGCAATTGGGACAACTGACCACCTCCTGGTCGGCCTGGCAGGAGACCACCGATTGCCGCTGGAGCGTCATGTGGCAGCCGCCACAGACGCCGCGGTGAATACCCACGACAACGTTGCCTCCCTTGCTGCGAAACAACCGGTCGTAACGGGCCCGATGAACCTCCTCGACCATTCCGGCTAAATCGGCGCGACTGGACTCCAGGTCCGCCAGTTCAGCCTTGAGCTGCTCTTCGCGCTGCTGAAGCTCTTCCAATTTGCCTTTGACCAGGAGTTGTGTTGCTTCGGCTTCCGCCCGGCGGCGTTGCGCCTCCTTTTGCAGGGCATCGGCCTTTTCCATCAGATCGAGGATCGTATCCTCGATTCGGGCGATTTCGGCTCTGCAAGCCTCAATTTCGTGGGTCAGAGCGCGGTATTCCTCGTTCTTGCGGGTTTGATACTGTTGGAGGGAGTACTTTTGAATTAATTGATTTTGCGCCTCCACCTCGAGTTCCAGACGTTTGCGGTCGGATTCGATCTGTTTGGCGTTCTGCCGGACCTCGTCCAAACGTGCCTGTGCCGTTGCGGCTTGAGTGTTCAAGGTGGCGCGCTCCGGGGCGATTCGAGCCAGTTCTTCCCGGAGGCGCATTATCTTTCGATCCCGCTCCTGGAGCGCCAGCAAGTTCTTGATGACCGGCAACATGTTGCGTCGTCCTGCAATCCCATTCTTATCGGCGGCATTGGGCCAAGTCAATGCGCGTTCCGGTTTTTGTCTTTTCTCTGCCCTGCCTTGACAGGACAAAACGGCCTTTGGCACTCTGGTCGTGAGTCCCCGCCCCGCGGCCCGCGGCGAGGCATGTCGGCGAAATCAATGAACTTATGCGTCTTATGAACCGAAACATTAAGCACCTTCTTCACGGTTTGTTGTGCGGCTGTGTCACGGCTGTGCTGAGCCTCTCAGCGGAGGCTGCGCCGCGTCCAGTCAAGATTGGAGCCATTTTCTCGGTCACCGGGCCGGCGGCGTTCCTGGGTGCGCCCGAGGCGCGCACCGCTCAGATGCTGGTGGAACAGATCAACAAACAGGGGGGAGTGAATGGGGCGCGCCTGGAATTGATTCTGAAGGATAGCGGGGGGAGCCCGGAGAAAGCGGTTTCCTTTGCCAAGCAACTGATCGAGGAGGAAAAGGTCCTGGCGATTATTGGACCCTCGACCAGCGGAGAGACCATGCAAATCAAGGCGCTGTGCGAGGAGAACCAGATGATTCTCATCTCCTGCGCCGCGGCGGAGGTCATTGTCAACCCCGTGGCCAAATACGTGTTCAAAACACCGCAGAAAGATAGTCAGGCGATCACGTGGATCTACCGCACGATGACAGCCAAGGGCCTGCGCAAGATCGCCGTGCTGACCAGCAACGACGGATTCGGTGCGGCCGGCAAGAAATTGCTCGAGGACATGGCGAAAACCGAGGGAATCGAGATTGCCGTCAACGAGGTTTACGACAAAGCCGCGACCGACTTGACGGATATTCTGACGAAGGTCAAGGGCGCTGGCGTGCAGGCCGTAGTGAACTGGTCCATTGTCCCGGCCCAGTCCATCGTGGCCAAGAATATGCGCCAGATTGGAATAACGGCGCCCTTGTTCCAAAGTCACGGTTTTGCCAATCGCAAGTATGTGGAACAGGCAGGCGTGGCGGCAGAGGGGATTCTCTTTCCCGCCGGCCAGTTGATGGTGGTGGACAGCCTCCCTGATTCTCATCCGCAAAAGAAGATCCTCGCAGCCTATAAAGCGGAATACGAGTCCCGTTACAAAGAGGACGTGAGCGCCTTCGGCGGCTACGCCCATGACGCGCTCATGATTATCGTGGAGGCCTTGCGAAAAGCCGGCTCGCCCGATCGGGTGAAAGTGCGGGACGCAATTGAAAACCTTCAAGGGTTTGTGGGCGTCTCCGGCATCTTTAACTTCTCGCCGACGGACCACACAGGCCTGTCGCTGGAGGCCTTTGAAATGCTGACGGTCAAGGACGGAAAGTTCACCATCTATAAGCAGTAGCGAGGCGGCCTCCATCTCCAAGCGCAACCCATGGATGAGGCGAGTCTGCTTCTGCAATACCTGCTCTCCGGAATCACCAAGGGAAGCATCTACGCGGTGGTCGCCATCGGGTTTAACCTGATCTACAGTGCCACCGGCGTGCTGAACTTCGCCCAGGGAGAGTTCGTGATGCTGGGCGGAATGGTTGCGGTGTCTCTCGCGCGCCTGGTTCCGTTGCCCGTGGCGGTTTTCGGCGCGGTGGTCATTGTGGCTGTTCTGGGATGCCTGTTGGAACTGCTGTTCTTTCGGCGCCTGCGGCGCCACACCGTCTTGCATCTGATCATTATCACAATCGGGCTTTCCATCGTCATCCAGGAGGTGGCGTTGCACGTGTGGGATGAGAAAGTCCGGGCGTTGCCCTACTTCACGGGTAACGAGATTTCCTCGATTCGTTTTCTTGGGGCGGCCATCAGCCCCCAGGCGGTTTGGGTCCTGGGCACCGTCGGGGTGGTGGTCGTGGCGCTCCATGCTTTTCTCAAATACAGCCTGGCCGGCAAAGCGATGCGGGCCTGCTCGTCCAACCCCGAAGCAGCCATGCTGGCGGGGATCAATATCCCTGTCATGCGTAACTTGAGTTTCGGCCTGAGCGCGGGTCTGGGTGCTCTGGCGGGCTGTGTTATCAGCCCCATTACCAGCACCCATTATGAGATGGGGGCGCCACTGGCTATCAAGGGTTTTGCGGCCGCCATCCTGGGTGGACTGGGCAATCCCATGGCGGCGGTGGCCGGGGGCCTTTCCGTGGGTACCGTCGAGGCGTTCAGCGTCATGCTCTGGCCAGCGGCCTATAACGACGTGGCCGCCTTCGGCATTATTCTGCTCGTGCTGTTCTTTCGCCCGGAGGGGCTGTTCGGACGGCGGGCAGGGCAAGGTGTGAGGGAGCATTGAGAGACACTCGCCATCAACTTGTCTGGCTGCTTGGTATCGCCGGCGCGCTCCTTGTGGTTCGCTACAGCTTGCGGGCGCTGGACATGGAGTACTGCCTGACCCAGCTCACCATGGCGCTCTACTACTCGATGGTCGTGCTGGGCCTGTGCCTTGTGATGGGTTATTGCGGGCAGGTTTCGTTGGGGCACGGCGCGTTTTTTGCCATCGGCGGATACACCACCGCCGTGTTGACGACCGCTCATTTCGACCGGCTGGCCCGTTCGCCCATCGGAGGATGGTTGCAGGATCTTCACGTGCTCGTTGCCCGCCAGGATGCCTTTGGACACCCGGCGATATCGTTTAATCCATGGGCTGGCTTTATGGCCGCCATGGGCCTTACGGCCGTCATTGCGCTTCTCATTGGATATCCGGCGCTGCGGCTGAAGGGACACTATCTGGCCATGGCAACCCTGGGTTTCGGGTTGATCGTCAACAAACTCGTGCTGGGGACCGCGGCATTGGGCGCCGCCGATGGCATCAATGGCGTTCCCCGGTGGACCCTGTTGCCCGGCCTGATCGTCTCGGGCCGGAGTGAGCACCGAGTAGCCAACTTCTACATTGCGGCCGTACTGCTCCTTGTTGTGCTGTGGTTGTTGCGCAACCTCGTGCGGTCGAGGATTGGGAGGGCCTTGCTTGCCATTCATGACCGGGAAACGGCCGCCAACGCCATGGGGATCAACACAGCCGGTCTCAAGCTCAAGACGTTCCTGCTCAGCGCACTGCTGGCTGCCTCCGCTGGGGTTCTGTTCACGCACTATACCGGGGGAATTGGGCCCTCCGAGTCCGGAGTGATGAAATCCGTTCGCTACCTGGCCCTCACAGCGGCGGGTGGCATGGCTAATTTATGGGGGGCGTGTGTGGTCAGCACCTTGCTGAACTACCTCTCCTTGCGCGGCCTGTTCGGGACTTTCGATCACGCGGTGTTTGGCGTTCTCTTGATTGTCATGATTTCCGTGGCACCAGAGGGGCCGCTGCGCCCGATCGGAGTCTGGCTTCGGGCTCAACTCCTCCGCTGCAAACCTGAAAGGAGGCCGTCGCATGGACCTGCTTAACGTCTCCAATGTGAGGCGGTGTTTTGGCGGTCTGGTGGCCATTGACAAGGTTACATTCAAGGTCGCCGCCGGCCGCATTCAGGCCGTCATTGGGCCCAATGGCGCGGGCAAGACAACCCTCTTTAATCTGATTTCGGGCCTTCTGCTGCCCGACGAAGGGGTCATCTCTTTCAAAGGGAAAGCCATCACCGGACTTAAACCCTGGCGGATCGCGCGCGCCGGCCTGTCCCGCACTTTTCAGAACCCCAGCCTTTTCATGCAAATGAGCGCTTTGGAAAACGTCATGGTCGGACGTCACCTTCGCTCACAATCCGGCTTTTGGCGCAGCGCGTTTCGCCTCGCGGGGCAGCGTCAAGAGGAGTCCGCGATCCGACAGGCCGCCGAGGCGCAGCTTGCGTTCGTAGGGCTGGAGTCGGTGGCCGATGCACCGGCCGCCAGCCTGGCTTTCGGCCAGCGCCGCATGGTGGAACTGGCGCGGGCCCTGGCGACGGAGCCCGAACTGCTTCTCCTGGACGAGCCAGCCAGTGGTCTAAACACTGGCGACAAAATTGCGTTAGCCAGATTGATTCTCAAAATTCGAGAACGCGGAGTAACCATCCTCCTGGTGGAGCACGACATGAATCTGGTCATGGGTATTTCAGACGAGATTCTCGTGTTGCATAACGGGGTGCCGCTTGCCGAAGGCCCGCCCGCGGCCATCCAAAACAACCCGGAGGTTATCAAGGTCTATCTTGGCGGGGACTTTCAACATGCTGCTTCAGGTTAAGAATCTGCAATGCGGCTACGGCAGCCTGAGGGTTGTGCATGGAGCCAGTCTCCATGTGTGTGCCGGGGAGGTCGTCGGATTGCTGGGGGGGAATGGGGCGGGCAAAACCTCTTTGCTGAAGGCACTGGTCGGGCTTCTCACCCCGTGGGCGGGGGAAGTGATTGTTGGCGGCCGCAATGTTACTGGCCAGCCGGCATGGAAAGCCATCAGCAATTCCATGGTTCTCGTTCCCGAGGGAAAAATGATCTTTGCCGACATGACCGTTCGGGAAAACCTTCTTGTGGGCGGTTATCACAACCCCGACCGGCGTCTTCAACTGGAGATCGTCCTTGAGCGTTTTCCCAGGCTCAAGGATCGGCAGCAACAGTTGGGGGGAACACTCTCGGGAGGCGAGCAACAAATGCTGGCTATCGGGCGCGCGTTGATGGCGCGGCCGAGGCTGCTGCTGCTCGACGAGCCCTCTTTGGGCCTGGCGCCGCTGGTCACTCAGGAGGTATTTGAGCAAATCGTCAAGATGAAGGAGTTGGGTGTCACGGTTCTGATCGTCGAGCAAAACGTCATGGCAACCCTCAGTGTCGCCGACCGCGCCTACGTGATTGAAACCGGTGAGATCATTCTCGAGGGGATGGCTGGCGATTTGATGCGCCATCCCGAAGTCAAACGTGCCTACCTTGGCAAAGGAAGACAGGAGGTTTGGGAATGAGCGTTCTGGATCGCCGCTACGAAACAATGCCCCGGATTGAGCTGGAGCAATTGCAGTTGGAAAGACTGCAGGCCCTGCTCGTGCGGCTGAAGCGCAATGTGCGTCGCCATCGCGAGCGCCTGGGGGATGCCCGCATTACGTCGCTGACCGATCTGGCCAACCTCCCGCTCTCTGGTCCGGAAGACATGGCCGACAGCTTCCCCTACGGCATGTTTGCCTTCCCGCTTCGGGAAATCATTCGGCTGCAATCCGGCGTGGGGCCCGAAGGACGCCCTCTGGTCATCGGACACACTCGGAATGACCTGACCCAGTGGGGCCGGCTGGCCGCGCGTCAATTGGTGGCGGCGGGTGTGACCGCCAACGACGTCATTCAGATCGCTTTGGGCGAGGGTGTCTATCCCTCGGCCACAGGTTATCTGTTAGGCGCCGAGTTGATCGAGGCCTCTGTGATTGCCGAGGATCCCGCCCACGCGGACTCTCAATTAGCGATGCTCCGGAACTACCGCCCGACGATCCTCGTGACCACACCGGCCAACGCTTTGGAACTCGCCCGCATGCTCGAACGGCGCGCCATTGACCCTCAATCGCTTCATCTCCGCACGGTGCTTCTCTCCCGTCCCGTGCCAGCGGACCAGCGCGAACAGATCAGCGCCGGCCTGTTCGCCACAGTTCGATGCTCCTTCGGTGTCGGCGAGGTGCTTGACCCCGGGCTTTGCCTGGAATGCGAGCATCATGCCTTCCATATTCATGAGGACCACTTCATTGCCGAGATCGTCAATGGTGAATTAGTGGTGACGACCTTGACGCGCGAGGCGATGCCGCTGCTCCGTTTTCGCACCCGGGTTGCCGCCACGGCCAGGCCTGGCAAGTGCGCCTGTGGTCGCACGGGTATGATGATCCTCCCTGGAGCCCGCCTGGATGACCGCCTGTTGGTCAACGAAACCCCCCTCTATCCGAAGCAGATCGCTGAGGTATTGGCGCAAGGTCCTTTGGCAGGAAGACCCTTCGAAATCCAGATTCTTGACCGTCATATCGTGGTTAAGGTGGAAATGTCCGTCGAGTTGTTCTCGGACACCATCTGGTGTATTGAACGCCTGCAACAGGAGATCGAGGTCGAGTTCGCGACCCGCCTGGGCGTCGAAGCCAGCATCACGTTCGTGCAACCCACGGCGCGGGGCCAGGGCCGCGGCACTGCGCGTTGAAGGCCGATGCGGAAGGTCATGGGATGGCGCGCCGGCATCGCGTTTGTTTATAACATCCGGGCCTCAAGGTAATTCCTCCATCCCGCCGGCGTGCGGCGCTGATCTCGAGCAGAATCAATGCGATGGTTCAGTCGGGAAAGTGCCTCCGCTGCCGGGCGATGCCTAGCCCCTTGGAATGGCGCCATGACGCTGACGAGCGGATTGCATCACGGACTGCCCGGCCGTGAAAGTTTGGTTGCCGCGCGCGTGCTGTGGAAGCCTCATGGTTTCTGACTTTCCGGGCAATCACCACCCATGGCAATCCCCGGTGCCTCTGGTGGTTGCCAGACGGGAGAACCACGCCCATGGCCCCAACGTGTTCCTCCGGCCAAACTCACGCCCGGGTGGATTTTCGCGCCGCGGTAAGCCCCCGACCCCACCGGCTTGAGGGGGGAAGCACCGGTTCACCTGCGGCAGGCCGTTTGGCGCCAGGCTTGATGAGGCATAACGATTCCTTGAAGTCGGAGAACCGAATTCCTTGCGCGCGAAGATCGGAGACTGGCGACGGTCCGTTATGCTGTTGCGCAGGAGGGTCGGCTTGTTGTAATGAACATGCCATGCAAAGCGCGAGATTGTTCATGACAATAATGCTGGCCAGTTTCATGGCCGCGCCGGTCTTGAGTCAGGTCATGACTGCCGAACAGGAAAAGGCGGTTCGGGAGGCCCTCCAGAAAGCCCTGGGCGAAGTTACGGCGGTGAAATCCCCTCCGACATCCCCGAAACCCAGACCAGCCGCCAAGCCCACAGCCGAGAGCTCTAAGTCCTCTCTTCGGTCGGCCTCTGGCAACCGGGCCGTATCGGATCCTGCCTCCCAGCAAAGGCTAAAAGAGGTCGAACAAAGGGTCAGCGAGAGCAAAGCATCTCGTTCCGCGGCTGCAACACCGGTTCCCGCCCAAAACCAGACTGTGCCGGCCAGAGCGGATAAAGCCAGGGTTGAATCGGAGGCTCGAGCCCTGGCTGGACAGCCAGTGCCGGCCCCCTCGACCGCTTCGCAACTGACCCCTGAACAAGAGTCTGCTGTCAGGGGCGCCCTGGAGCGCGAACTGGAGAAACTGATTCAGGAGGAGGCCGCGCAAGCCGCAGCCCATGCCGGGAAAAGTGCCGCCGCGTTGACCCCACAACAGGAAGCGGAGCTTCGACGCGCCTTGCAACAGGAGCTCCAAAAGGCCAGTCCGCAGCGGCCTAACCCCGCCGGGCTGGTAAGTCCTGACGCTCCGGCAACCGCCAAGCCGATGGAGCCAACGTCACCGAAGACCTCGTCCCTTGCCGAGCAGAAGAAGGCGGCTGAAAGCAAGGCCAAAGCCGATCGGGAGGCGGCTCGCAAGGCTAAACAGGACGAGGCGGCGCGGTTGAAGCAACAGAAGCAGGCGGCCGCCAAAGCCAAAGCTGATCAGGAAGCCGCCGCGAGAGCCGAGGCCAAGCGGCTTGAGGAAGAACGCAAAACTGCCGCGGCCAAAGCGCGTGCTGAACAGGAGGCGGCCGCCAGGCGGGCGGCTGAAGAAAAGAAAGCCGCTGAAGCTGAGACGAAAGCCCAGGCTAAACGCCTGGAGGAGGAACGCAGAGCTGCTGAAGCCAAAGCCCGCGCCGAGCAGGAGGCCGCAGCCAGGCGGGTGAGGGAAGAGAAAAAGGCTCCTGAGGCGGCTGAGAAGGCCGAGCAGGAAAGAGCCGCAAAACGGGCCGAGGCCGAAAAGGCTGCATTGGATGAACGATCAGCAACAAAGACCCAGCCGAAGCCCTCCGACGGGAAAAGTGTCAGGACCGGGGCGCCAAACGCCGAAGGCGCAGCTCAAGCCAGCGGCACGGTTGCGCCAGCGCCTAAATCCAAGCAACAGCGGCTGGCCGAGTTGCTCGAGGCCTATAAGAAAGACCAGATCAGCTCCGCCGATTACCATGAGCGCCGGGCGAAGATCCTCTCCGAGCCATAACGCGCGATTGCCCCTGCTGCTGAAAGACACACTTCGCCAGAAGAAAGCCTTTCAGGCGTGGCGCAAACCCCTCCACTAACCCGCGAAACACCAGCATGAAGACTTTGAATTCACCGGTCATCCCGTGCTCCGGCACGATGAATCGCCGTCAGTTCCTCCGCAACTCGTCGCTGGCCATCGCCGGTGCTGCTGCCGTGACCCAGACGCCATTCCTCGTCACGGCCCACGCGGCGCCGGACGCCCCCATTCGGATTGGTGTCGTGGGCTGTGGGGGACGCGGCACGGGAGCCGTTCTCAACGCCCTGGGAGCGGCGACCAACGTGGTCTATCCCGGATCGGGTTACCACACTGAGGACGTCGCCAGGGACACACGAATCACCGCCACTGGTGTCCAGGTCGTTGCGCTGGCGGATGTTTTTCCGGACCGGCTGGCCAGTTGCCGGGACAACTTAAGCCGCCTGGGGATCAACATTGCAGACGACCATTGTTTCACTGGCTTTGACGCCTGCCAGAAACTCCTCGCCCTGTCGGAGGTGAATTACGTCATCCTGGCCACACCGCCTCACTTTCGCCCGGCTCAACTCAAAGCAACAATCGAAGCGGGCAAACATGCCTTCATTGAAAAGCCCGCTGCGGTGGACGGTCCTGGCGTGCGAACCATCCTCGAAGCCTACGAATTGGCCCGGCAGAAGAAACTGGGCATCTCGGCCGGCACCCAGCGACGCCATAAACGCGGCTATATCGAACTCATGAAGCGTATTCATGACGGAGAGATCGGGGAGATCATCTATGGCCGCTGCTATTGGAACGGTGGCGAGATCTGGGTGATCGAACGCCAGCCCGGCTGGTCGGACATGGAATGGCAACTGCGCAACTGGAATTACTTCACCTGGCTGAGCGGCGACCACATCGTGGAACAGCATGTCCATAACCTGGATGTGATGAATTGGGGCTTCAGAGCCCACCCCATCAAAGCCAGCGGCATGGGCGGACGCCAGGCCCGCACTCAGCCGGTTCACGGCCATATCTACGATCACTTTGCGGTCGAGTTCGAATACCCAGGCGGGGCCCGCATGTTCTCTCAATGCCGCCAGATCAACGGCACCGAGGGGCGTGTCGAGGAGTATTTTGTCGGCACGAAAGGAGTGGCTGGCGTGACAAACTTTGGCGGCAATATCTACATCAAGGGTCACGACGGCAAGCTTTGGCGCTACCGTCCCAACAACGACCCCAACGAATACGAACAGGAGCACCGTGACCTGATCGAAAGCATCCGACGCGGCGGCCCGATCAATGAGGCGAAGGATATCGCTGAAAGCACCCTGGCCGGCATCATTGGCCGCGAATCCGCCTACAGCGGTCAGAGTGTGGAATGGGATCAAGCCATGAACTCCACGACCCGGCTCGGACCCGCCCGCTATGAATTCGGGGCGCTCCCCGTGCCTCCGGTCGCCATTCCGGGCAAATATCGCTTTGTCTAACGAGGCCGACAGGCAGGACTACTTCTTGAACAAGCCTTTGAGCTTGTCCACGCCCTGGTCCATCACGCCTTTGGTCAAGCCGCCCAGGCCAGCCTTCACGGCTTCGACGCAAACGCTTCCCAGAACCTTGCTGGCCAATTCAGACGCGGTAATGCCCTCCGGGCCCTGGCCTAGTGCCTTGAGCTCAAGGCGGGGCATGGGCGCGCTGATGCCGCTCTTGCCGACGGCGGTCTGCACCAGGTTCACCTTGCCGTCAGTGAGCACGAACTCATCCAGTTGAAGCTTCTTGCCGGCGCCGTCCTGGGCCGGTTGGCCTTTGGAGGCTGACGGAGTCGCAGGAGCTGAATTCACGCTCTCTTGCAGGTTCGCGGCAATCCTTGAAAGGTTGTTCTTGGTCAGATCTCCCTCCAGGGTGATTTCTGGCGCCCGGACCACAACGGAACGGATGATCACCTTGTCTGAAAAGACAGAACGCGGGTTGATTTCCAGGCTGGCGTGTTGCACACGAAAGGCCTCAGGAGATTTAAAACCCTCGGGATTGCCAATCACCAGGCCAGTCACTTCTCCCTTGCCGGAGAGCACGGACAAATTCACCTTCTCAACCTTGATACTGACTTTGGCCAGTTTGGAGCCCTGCGTCTCCAGGGCCGCTTTCACCAGGCGATTCAGGTTCATGGCAACCAAAAGTGCCGCCACGATCACGACCACGACCAACCCGCCTGCTACTCCGAGAATGATCTTTTTCATAATGATTTTGCTTTCCTGTCAATTGTGCAACTAATCAAAGCATACATCCGATCCGGACAAAAACAAATTCATCTCAAGCCCCTCGCCTTAAGCAGGCCGACTCTATTCCCAGAGTAGTTGTGAGCGCTCCAGGTGAGCGAGGGCGGGATTAGAGGGCATGGCGTGCCAGCAGGAGAATTGCTGGTTCGGAGTATGTGGCGCGTATGGGACGAGCCAAATGAAGAGTGAATGGCCAGTAGAGCCGGGGGGAAGCCGCGCTGAAATCTGAAACCTCAGAGGGCGACTGCAGTCGGATTCGAGGGGTGTGCCGTCGTTCCATTCACCCTCGATTCGCGGTTGGGGTGTGCCCATATCCTTGCCGCAGCCAGGGAATCGGCTGCTAGGTCGTGTTTGCGGGCGGCACAGTCAGCAACCATTCCCGTGGATGAGCAAGGGCTGCGCAGGAGCTGCCTTGGGGTATGGTTTCCGCGTGCTTTTTGCAGCGGCTCTGGTTCACAATCAGGCCCGTGGGTCTTACACCGCAACAGTTTCGCCTCTTGCAGGAACGCCGCCGGCCGGGACGGCGGTCGCCCGCTCCGCTGATGGTCGAGCGGGCGCACTCGCCTGCCAGACATCAGGTGATTCTTGGCATTGACCCCTCTCTTCGGGGAACTGGCTACGGCGTCATCCGGCTGGGGCGTCCGCAACCGGAGGTCCTGGCCCAGGGGACCATTGCTTGCCCGGCTGCCTGGCCTCGTTCGCGATGTCTGGTGATGATCACTGACACGTTGCGCCGTATTATCCGCGAACACCAGCCCAGCGCGGCGGCCGTGGAGGGGCTGTTTTACGCGCAAAACCTGCGGACTGCCCTGATCATGGGAGAAGCACGGGGCGCCAGCCTGGTGGCTGCGGCGGAAGCCGGATTGGAGATTTTCGAAATGGCCGCGAGGAAGGTGAAGCAGGCGGTGGTGGGTTATGGCGGGGCCCAGAAAACGGCCGTGGCCCGCATGGTGCAACGCATGCTGAACCTGGCCGAGCCGCCCGCCCCTGACGCGGCCGATGCCCTGGCCCTCGCCCTGGCCTACGCCCAGGAGACCGCTCGTTTTTCCTTGCATGCTCCCAAACCACTCTAAGGCATGATTGCATTTCTTCGCGGTAAGTTGATGGAGGCTTTGCCCACCCAGGTGATCGTGGATGTCCAGGGAGTGGGGTACGAGGTTCTAATCCCTTTGTCCTCCTACGACAAACTCCCGGCGCCAGGATCGGAGGTAACGCTGTTGACGCATCTGGCCATCCGGGAGGACGCCCACGTGCTTTATGGTTTCTTGAGCCCGGCGGAGCGGGATCTGTTCCGCTTGCTGATCAACACGGTGAGCGGCATCGGGCCGAAGATCGCCCTGAACGTTTTGAGCGGTATGACCCCCGTGGCGTTTCGCGGGGCGGTCTCTAATGGTGATGTGCGTGCCTTATCCCGGCTACCGGGGGTGGGCAAGAAAACGGCCGAGCGCATCGTTGTCGAATTGCGCGACAAGGTGGGAGCGATCGGCGCCTGGGAGGCGGCCAGCGCAGGCCGCGCGCTCTCACAGGAGGATCAAAAAGTCAACGACGCCGTTCTGGCGTTAATGGCCCTTGGCTTCAAGCAGGTCGAAGCTCACGATGCGGTGCGGGGCGCCATGGCGGTCCTGGGGACGGCCTGTTCAGTTGAGGACCTGGTGCGGGCCTGCCTGAAGAAGAGCGCCGGATGAGCCCCCAGGCGAAAGAGGCCCCCGGTCGTAACGCGGCGCCGCGCGTGGTCATACCCCACGTCTTGCCGTGGTACAGGCGTCTGGTCGCGCGGTTGATCTGGGGGCTGGCCCGCGCGCTAGCCGGGACGTTGCGTGTTCAGGTGGTGGATCAGGCTGGCCTCTCCAACGGCCTCCTGACTGAGCCCGTGATCTTCTGTTTGTGGCACAATCGGCTGGCTCTGGCCCTCGTGGCCTACCACTCCCAACTGGGGGATTACAGCCGTCGTTATCGGTTGGCGGCCATCGTGAGCGCCAGCCGTGACGGAGCGCTGGTCGCCTACTTGTTGCGGCTCTTTGGGATGGAATCCGCTCGCGGCTCTACCAGCCGACGGGGCCCGATAGCCCTGCTGGAGTTGGCGCGATGGGCAGCTCGCGGCTATGCTCTGGCCATCACCCCGGATGGCCCACGCGGCCCGTGCTACCAGATCCAGCCCGGTGTCATTTACCTCGCTCAGGTCACACAACTGCCGATTGTGGCTTACAGTCTGAACGCGCGCAGAAAGTTCTGTTTGAAAAGTTGGGATCGCTTTCAGGTTCCGCTGCCGTTTTCGAGTGTTACGGCGGAATTCGCCCCTCCACTACGTGTGCCACGGGAGGCCACGGAATCGGAACGGGCCGCTTTGGTCGAGGAGCTGAAACGGCGTCTGATGAGCATAACACGCGACTGAACCAGGTTGGCTGGTCAGTGGGGTGGGGGGCTGTACAAGGGATGCGGGGCATTGTGGTTTGGCGGACCCGCGGTTCCGACTTTCAGCCCGCCAGAGTTTGGTAGGCAGCCAGGCCGGTCCGGGCTTCAGGTATCATGCAACCACTCAGGGCGGATCAGGCATGGCGATCATGCCCCGCCCGATCGCGGCTTTCATCTACTGCCCGGTTTTCCAGTGACAGTTTGGGCGCCGAACGCGCCTCCACTCTCGGCAGGCATGACGCTTACGGCTCTATCCGGGCAGACACGCCTGGGCCAATCGCCTTACGTTGTACCACTCCGCCGCACGCGTTCGACAAAGCGGGCCATGCGCTCGGTGGCGATGGTGATTTGCTCCAGGGACGTGGCGAAGCAGCAGCGCAGGAAACCCTCACCGGTCGGCCCAAACGCGCCGCCGGGCACGCAGGCCACCTTTTCCTCTTGAAGCAGGCGCAAAGCAAATTCCTTGGAGCTCAGACCCGTGGACTTGATGCTGGGAAAGGCATAAAAAGAGCCCCGCGGGAGGTGGCACTGCAACCCCATGGCGTTGAAGGCGTGAACGATAAAATTCCTGCGGGCTTTGTAATGCTCACGCATCTCCATGGTGTCGGGCTGTCCGTTGAGGATGGCCTCAATAGCGGCTTCCTGGCTGATGATGCTCGCGCAGAGCATCGAATACTGATGGATTTTCATCATCGCCTCGATGATCTCCGCGGGGCCGCAAGCATAGCCAATCCGGAAGCCCGTCATCGCATAGGCCTTGCTGAACCCATGCAGGAAGATGGTGCGCTCGGCCATGCCGGGGAGGGAGGCGATGCTCACGTGTTCCCCTTCAAAAGTCAGCTCGGAGTAGATCTCGTCTGTGAGCACCAGCAGGTTGTGCTGTTGGGCCAGAAGAGCGATTTGTGCAAGCCCGGCGCGGTCCATGGTGCCGCCGGTGGGATTGGTGGGGAAGTTGAGCAGCAGGGCCTTGGTGCGCGGCGTGATTCTTTTCGCGATTTCTTCCGCGCGCACGGCAAAGCTGTCCTCGGGCTTGCAGGACACCGGCACGGCCACACCGTGGGCCATGGTGATACTCGGGGAATAGCTCACGTAACAAGGCTCGTGATAAATGATTTCGTCGCCGGGATTGATGATGGCCCGCAGTGCCAGGTCCATGGCTTCGCTCACTCCGACCGCGATGAGGATCTGCGTGCGCGGATCGTAACGCACTCCAAAATGGTCGGCCACGTGTTCAGCCAGCACTTCCCGCAACCGCAGCAGACCCAGGTTCGAGGTGTAGCTGGTCTTTCCCCGTTCCATGGCATAAATGGCTGCCTCGCGGATGTGCCAGGGAGTCACAAAATCCGGCTCTCCCACTCCCAGAGAGATGACTTCTTTCTGGTTTTGAACGATGTCGAAAAACTCGCGGATGCCCGAGCGGGGGATGTCCCGCACGTTCGCCGCGATAAACCGGTCCGCCTGAAACGCTGAACTCATGCGGGCGCGAAGCTAGACGGAAACCTCCGCAGCCACAAGAGCGCAGACTGGCCAGGCGCAGGTGCGAGCCTGCCCTGTTCCGGCAGCAGGACCCTGACGAAAGGGATCAAGGCGTGAGGGGCTGTTCGACGACTTCAAGGCTATAGCGAAACTGATTGAAGTAGATGTTGCGCTGGCCGCATTCGAGTTCGCCGCGCTGGAAATCCACCGGATCGGAACGGGCCGCGCGCTTGGGCGGATCAAGAACCTGGCAGTGGTCGTTATTGGCCACCATGCGCCAGGGGTCCAGGCCCCCAAAGTAAAAGTCGCGGATCTCCCGGCGCTCACCGGGAGAAAGTGCGCGCGCATAACGCATGGCCCAAACGCCCATATAAGGATCCACAGGCACCCAACCGTGAGGATCGAGGTAAATCTCGATCCAGTCGTGAATGGTTTTGGCCTCAGGGAAGGTGTACCAGCCGGATTGCCAGCGGGCCGGGATCCCCTGCAAACGGCAAAGGGTGATCAGGAGAAAGCCCATTTGGCCGCAGTCCCCATAACCTCGGGACCGGCAGTATTCGCCGAGGTCGGAAACCGTGCAATACTCCGGGGCGTAACTGTAGAGAAGATTTGTTGAAATCCATTCATAAAGCCGCCGCGCTTTGAGAGCCGGGTTGCGCTCCGATCCCACGATGCTGACGGCCAGAGACCGCATGGGCGGGGAAAACCGCACGTGAGGGGCTTCCCTGAGGAAGGGTGCCAGAGCGGGGTTGTCCGGCGCGGGTTGTTGGGGCGCGGCCGCCCGGAGATCAAAATACACCCCGTGGGCGGTGTAGTCGTAGGCAGCCCAAAAGCGGATGATCGCGCCCGCACGCGCCGGTTGTTCAAGGGTCATCGAGCGAATCGAGCTGCCGCCGCTCGCAACAAACACGGGAGGGGAGGAACTGCCAACGAGCGCGAAACCGGTCTGAGCCGGATACTCCCGCGGAATGGGCAGCCAAGCCCGAACGACCTGGCCATCGGGCACCACATTGCTGGCCACCGTAAGGGTCATTGTGGCCCGGAAGCGTTTCGGCAGCACGTGAGGTCTGCCCTGGGCCAGGGATTGCTCGCGAATCGCCCGGCACATTGTCAGCAAGGCGCGTTCGTAGGGTCCTGAGTCTGCAGGGCGTTTTCGCCGTGGTTCCAGTTCGGGATGCCGAAAGAACAAGTTGCTGACACTGGGTCTTAGGTAACGGCGCACCCCGTCAATCACGCGGCTGTCAAAGCGTCCCTCTGCTTCCCAGCGATCAAACTCATCCCGGGTGAAGCCCGTCAGCGCCTGATCGAGCGCGGCGCAGAGAGCCTCGTGGGTCAGCGCGTAGTCGAGACGGATGCGGTCGAGCTGATCGAGTTCAGACTCGATTGCGGTCCTCTCGGTTGACGTGAGTTGAGGATTGCTTAGCGCGCCTTGCAGCAGGGCGGCGGCTTGCTTGAATTCTCCCCGCCCCGCCAACTCCTGCACTGACGCGAGGTCAGGGGCAGCCCCTCGGATCGGCAAAAGCATCACGGCTAACGTGCATAAAGCCAGGAATAGTCGGCCTATCATGGATGGGAATCTCGCTCAATAAACTGCGAGGCTCAATGTCAATGCAGGGCAGGTCGGTGGATAAGTTGTCATGCTGAATGGCGGTTCGCGGTTCGATGGAGGAAGCCACGTCGCAAAGAAAGCACAAGGATGCTGGATGTGATTCATCCCGCTCCCATGAGGGAAGAAATGAGGGCGTGCAGCAATCTTAAAGCACTTGTACACAGAAAGATAAAGTGGCGCGTCGTCCGTTGGCGGCCTTTAGGCACGACAAGGCGGCTGTGTTTTCGGGTTGCTTGCCGGTTGAGCAGAAGCCAGTTCATGAAGATTTATTGCAACCTGTTCCTTCTGTGAGCCGTCTGACTATTTCGACCGCACCAGCGGATGGGAACCTGACCCAGGCGATGGTGAGCCTTGGACGCTGGTTCCAGGACTGGAGCGGGCGGTTAAGTTTAATACACAACAACAAACCAAACAGACAGCAATATGAAGACACGATTGTTTCTCAGTCTCATCGCCGCATCCACTCTTCTTTGCACGGGCGCCTTTCAAGCCCAGGCTCAGGCGCCGGGCGGCGGCGGACGAGGCGGGTTCCGGGGGGTTCTGACGGAAGAGCAGATGACCAAGATGCGGGAGGCCATGCAGGCCGCCCAGGCTGATTTTGCGCCCTTGAACGAGAAACTTGCCGCCGCTCAGAAGGAAGCTCTCAAAGCGGCGACGGCCAAGAACGCCGACCCCGCCGCCGTGCGAGCCAAAGTGGAAGCGGTGGCCAAGATCCAAACCGACATCGCCATGCTGCGTTGCAAAGTTCTGAAAGACGTCATGGCGAGCCTGACCGATGAGCAGAAGGCCCAGATTGAAGAGCGCCCCGGCATGACCTACGGCATGTTCCTTGGAGGCGGCTTTGGTGGTTTCGGCGGGATGGGCGCTCCGGGTGGACAGCGTCGGGGAGGCGGCAACAACTGAGCGCCTTCTGCTCTGAGCCGAGCTTAATTCATTGGTCTCTCGCAACCACCGCCAGCAGGCGGTGGTTTTTTGTAGGTCGGATCGGATCACAAACCAGTCATAGGCACCGTTGTGGATCAGGACTCCAACCTGTGAAAGCTCCGCGCTGCAGGGCGGAAGGACGGTGAGTTGAAAAAATGGAGGCGTCAAACACGGGCCATGGGGATGGTGGGGAGGCGGTTGGTGTGTCGGGGAGCAGTTGGGGAGGCAGGGCAGATCGCCACGGTTGAGACCTGGGTTCGGGCTTGGCCTCGCCAGTCGGGAAACACTTTCCGATGTACCGGGCCATGGAGCGGCGGGATGTGGGACGGGTGGTGTTGGGGGCATGGGAAGGCGGCGTGGAGGACGGTGTTGATGGCGGTTGAAATTACTTCAAAATACTTCAAATCGTCTGAAGTTCCCGGAAGTTTTGGACATCCAGCGGAACCGGGTTTGAAGCAGGTGGCGGCGAGAGCATGGGTTGGAACGGACGCGCATTGTCCGGGGGGCGACAACGCGACGGGATGGCGGGGGGCAGGGGCCCAATTCGCCGTTTGCTGTGTTCAGGTTTGGTTTGCTATCCAACATACAGGCTCAGGGTGGCGGGGGATGGACGCGGGGCGCACGTTACCCGGTAACGCGGTTCATTTGGCTGGCGGGTCAGTGAGCCTGTGGGAACAGGATGGCAGGCGAATGTGAGCAGGGGAGGTCTTTTCATGAGGGAACGATTTTGCTGCGAACCGGTATTTCACCGGTCGGAGTGTTCCAAGTTCCGATGACTCCCCACTGGGCATGGCATCCAGAGGGCAACGCAGTGCATGGGGCAGAGCCGGCGTATCTTTTGAGGTTTTTCTGATGGGTGAGGGCGGGGGCAAGGACCTGGGTTTCATAGCCGCGGAGGAAAATGCGGGGGCCCGGGAGAGCCGGAGAGGACTGCATCGGTGGCCTGACGAACGAGCGGGAGAGGCTGGGTCCTGGGCGAGGGATTTGACGAGTGTGGAGGCGCATGGTAATTACGGTAATTGATGTCATGCATAAACTAAAGTTCATACGACTGGGGAGACCGATGGCGTTGGGGCAAAGCACAACAGTGGGGGCTGTTTTGCACCGATTGATGGCCTGCGGGCTGGTCCCTCTGCTGGTGTTGGGGGCGCAGGTGTCGTATGGCAGAGATTTCCGGGTGGCGCGCCTTCCCAACGGGGCCGTGTTTGGTTGTGCCAATTGCCATGTGAATCCCCAGGGCGGGGGGACGAGGACGCCTTTCGGCAACGCGGTGAATGCAGCCGTTGGGGGAAGCGCCGCGAATGTGGCTTTCTGGAATGCGACCCTGGCCGCGCAGGATTCCGACGGTGACGGTATTTCGAATGGCACAGAATTGGGGGATTCGGATGGCAACGGCGTACCGACGCCCGGGGCAACGGTGACCAATCCAGGGAATCGCCCGCCGGTGTTCAGCTCTGTGGCCGTGACGCAGGCGGTCATGGGTTTAGCCTACTCTTACACAGCCACTGCGACGGATCACGAGAACAACCCGCGGACTTTTTCCAAGGTGTCTGGCCCTTCGTGGTTGAATGTCTCCAGCGGAGGGGCTGTGACGGGCACTCCGCCAGACGGGTCGGCAGGGGTGGTTCCCGTGGCCGTGAGCGTTCGCGACGCCAGCACGGCCAGCAGCGGCTACTCCGGCGGCTCATCCACTCAACTCTATCAGCTTACGATCATCAGTTCATTCGCGGGCTGGCAGCGGCTGAATTTCACGCTGCCGGGGGAGACCAATCTGGCGGCCGCCCTTGCGGATCCGAACAGCAACGGCGTGCCGAACCTGGTGGAATACGCCTACCGCCGGAACCCGAAAGCCACGGGCAGTACACCACTACCCGTAACGCTGCCGCAGTTCGATGGTGGCGGGCGCATGGTGGTGAGCACAAGCATTCGAGATGATGATCCAAGGCTGGAGGCCACGCTTGAGGTGAGCTCGACCGCATTGTTTACTGTGACCAACGTCATTCAGGGGGTGACCAGCGATCCGGTGCCTCACGACGGTTTTAAGACGCTCACATTTACGGATAGTCTGGTTTCGAGCAATGAACCGGCCCGGTTTGGCAGGATCAAGTTGCGGCTGTTGCCTTAAGGCGATGGAGGGGGTGGCCGTTTCCGCTCGCCGGTTGGGGGTAGAGCGCCCGGCGAATCGGGTGGCCTGAGCCGCCGGGAGAGCGGTGAGTGTCAAGGGGCGCTGGCAGACCAACCCGCCTGGATAGCGGGGCAGGGCCTGCCCTGAGGCACCGAGCTGGGAATCACAGCGCTCGGCAGGTGACGGTGGCTTTTGTCGTGACAGTCAGGAAGCAGTGGAGTTAGATTATATGGTCAAAAGCAATAAGCGCCTATGAGCACGCAACTCGATCGTCGCCGGTTCATTTCCCAGTCCTTGATCGCTTCTGCCGCTGTAACGGTAGGCGGGGAGCGGGCGGTGAGGGCGGAGGCGGCTGCAGCGATGCCGACACGGGTGGCATTTGGTTCCAAGGGTACCATGCCCAGCGGGAGGATTGGCAAGCTCACGGTCAGCCGGTTGATCTCCGGTGGCAATTTGATCAGTGGATGGGCGCATTCCCGGGATTTGCATTACGTGCCCTCGTTGATGCGGGCGTACAACACCCCCGAGAAAGTGCTGGACACCTTGCAGTTGTTGGAGGAGCACGGGGTCAACGCCATCATCGCCGACCCGCGCAAGAATGTGAAAGAGGTGCTGGCCCGATATTGGAAGGAGCGTGGCGGACGGATTCAGTGGATCGCCGAGGGGCACCCAGGGGTGGATGATTGGCAGACGGACATCAAAGCCTCGATAGATTTTGGGGCATCGGCGGTGTATGTGCAGGGCGTGATTGGGGACAAGTGGCTCAAGCAGGGTTGTCTGGACCTGTTGGGCAAGTGCGTGGACCTGGTCAAGCGCCAGGGAGTGCCAGCGGGCATCGGAGCTCACAAATTAGAGGTGATTGTGGCTTCCGAGAAGAACGGGTATGGGGCGGAGTTCTATGTCAAAACCCTCCATCACCGGAACTATTGGTCGGCGCAACGGCCGGATCAGACTCAGGACGTGGTGGACAATCCTGCCGACAACTATTGGGAAACGGACCCACAGAAGACGATTGCTTTCATGCAGGAGGTCCAGAAGCCGTGGATCGCTTTCAAGACTTTGGCCGCGGGGGCCATTCGACCCGAGTCAGGGTTCAAATACGCCTTCGAGAACGGGGCTGATTTCATTTGCGTGGGGATGTTTGATTTCCAGGTGCAACAGAATGTGACTCTGGTAAGGAACCTCCTGCCGTCGTGCCAGAATCGCGAACGAGCCTGGATGGCGTAAGAACGCCGCAGGCCCGTGGCACACGGAACGCGCAGCAGAGTGTGAGGGAAAGTCCCCTGGACTCTTTTTTGCCAGACCCCACGCCCCCAGAGAGGGTAAGCGCATCCGGCCGCCGCCGCTCGCGAGTTCAATGCGGGGACCTGACGCAGCGCCGTGGGGCAACGGCCATGAGTTTCACCCGATGATATGAAGGCAAACAGGACGGAAGACATTCGGTTTTATGGGTTTCATTTGATCTTTTGGGCGGTGGTTGTGATGGGGTCGGGGAGAGATGCTTGCGTGGCGCAGGGCACCAAGGAGGACTACCAGCGTTCGGCAGAACTGCGGCGACAGATCGAGAACAAAGTTTATAAGCAACGCATTCGCGCCACGTGGTTTGCGGACGAGAGGCGTTTCTGGTATCGAAACGACCTGGCGGGAGGGCGACGCGAGTATGTGCTGGTGGATGCAGCGCGAGGCGAGCGCAAACCGGCGTTCGATGCTGAGAGGGTGGCCGCATCGTTGGGCAAGGCCATCGGCAAGCCACTCGATGCCACTCGTTTGCCGGTGGATCGCATTGAGGCCGGACCGGAAGAGGGATCCCTGCTTCTGAACGCATCGGGAAAGTGGTGGGTGCTGGACCTGCGGACGTGGGAGGTTGCGGAGACCAATCGGGCGGATGGGGCAGCCACCGCCCTGGCTGCCGGAGCAACGCCTCGCCCGAGTCGGCGGACGGGGGAGGAGACCTCGATTACCTTTGTGAATCGCACGAGGGTGGAAGTGGTGACGTGGTGGATGACGGAGGATGGCGAGCGGCGGCGTTATGCGGCGATCCACCCCGGAGAGCGTTATGAGCAGCACACGTTCGCCGGGCATGTCTGGCTTGTGACTGATGGCGCAGGAAAGATATTCGGAGTGTTCGAGGCGACGGCGGGAGGCGGTGAGGCCGTGATCGAGGAAAAGGGGCCGACAAGGGGCACACCTGCTGCGCGTCCGCGTTCGAATCGTGTGCGAGGTCCGGAGTCACCCGATGGGCGCTGGCGCGCGCTGATCAAGGACCACAACGTAGTCGTGCGCAATCAGCAGACCGGCGAGGAGGTCGGATTGAGCCGTGACGGCAGGGCGGAAGACGGTTACACCGAACGCTTTTATTGGTCGCCCGATTCGCGGCGATTGGTGTGCATGCGGACGCGTCCTGGAGAAGGGCGAAAGGTGTACCTGGTAGAATCCTCGCCGAAAGATCAGCTTCAGCCGAAGCTGCATTCGTTCGACTACGACAAGCCGGGAGACCGGATTACAGTGTCGAAGCCGCGCTTGTTTGATGTGGAGGGCCGGCGCGAAATCCCGATCAAGGATGAGCTGTTTGAGAATCCATGGAGCATTTCCGACCTGCGCTGGCAGGCGGACTCAAAACATTTCACGTTTCTTTTCAACCAGCGGGGGCACCAGGTTCTGCGGGTCGTGGAGGTGGATGCGGGCGATGGCGCTTGCCGAAGCATCGTGGAGGAGACCTCGAAGACGTTTATTGACTACAGCGGGAAGTTTTTCTGCCGCCACCTGGAGGAGAGTGGAGAAATCCTGTGGATGTCCGAGCGCGACGGGTGGAATCATTTGTACCTGTATGACGCGGGAAGCGGGCGGGTCAAGAACCAGGTGACGCAGGGGCCATGGGTGGTGCGGGAGGTGGACCTTGTGGATGAGAAGGCACGTCAGGTGTGGTTTCGCGCCGGGGGCATCCGGCCTGAGCAGGACCCGTACTACGTGCATTATTGCCGGGTGAATTTCGACGGGAGCGGGTTGGTGATCCTGACGGAAGGTGATGGGACACACAGCGTGGAGTTTTCCCCCCGGCGGGAATACTTCATTGACACCTGGTCGCGGGTGGACCTGCCGCCGGTGCATGAACTGAGACGGTCGAGCGACGGGAGGCTGGTCTGCCGCCTTGAGGAAGCCGACTGGAGTGAATTACTGGGAACCGGATGGAGGGCTCCCGAACGATTCGTGAGCAAGGGGCGGGATGGGCAGACGGATATTTACGGGGTTATCATCCGGCCGTCGAATTTCGATGCGTCGCGAAAATGGCCGGTCATCGAGGAGATCTATGCCGGGCCGCAGGGGAGCTTCACTCCGAAGGGTTTTGGACTGCAGAGCCGCCAGCATGCCATTGCCGAGCTGGGTTTCGTGGTGGTCCAAATGGACGGCATGGGCACTTCGCATCGTTCCAAGGCGTTTCACGACGTGTGTTGGAAAAACCTGGGAGACGCGGGTTTTCCGGACCGCATTCTATGGATCAAAGCGGCCGCGGCGAAGTACCCTTACCTTGATCTGGAGCGTGTCGGTATCTACGGAGGATCAGCGGGGGGGCAGAGTGCCATGCGAGCCCTGCTGGCGCACGGTGATTTCTACAAGGTGGCGGTGGCAGACTGTGGGTGCCACGACAACCGCATGGACAAGATTTGGTGGAACGAACAGTGGATGGGGTGGCCGGTGGGGTCACATTACGCGGAGCAATCGAATGTAACCTGCGCCCACCAGTTGCAGGGCAAGCTGTTATTGATCGTTGGGGAATTGGACCGCAACGTGGATCCGGCCTCGACGATGCAGGTCGTTAACGCGTTGATCAAAGCCGACAAGGACTTTGATCTGCTGGTGGTGCCCGGAGGAGGGCATGGCATCGCCGAGAGTCCTTACGGCAGCCGACGCCGGATGGACTTTTTTGTGCGCCACCTGCTGGGTGTGGAGCCGCCCCGGCGGTAGATAGGATCGAACCTTGCCTATCCATTCCGAGATGAACACGCGAGACATGGCGAGATCAGGCCGCACTCGCAGCAGAGATGGCGAGTGTGAGGGACAGCGCCGCGGTGCGCCCGGCCCGACGGCGGGTTCAGGGGGCGGGGCGGCGGTCGTGCTGATTTTCCTGTGTTTCTGGCTTTGCGGCTGCGGCGATTCGATCAAGCCGAGCGATCCGCGGGTGAAAGCGTCGCAGGCTGGGGGCCGGGCCTGGTTTGAGGAGGTCGCCGCCCAGGCTGGTTTGCATTTTACGCACCAACTGGCCGATGGAGTACTGGACAACATTGTGGAATCGGACGGCGCGGGGGGCGTGGTTCTTGATTATGACGGGGACGGGTGGATGGACCTTTACCTGGTGAACTCAGGGCCCGACCCGGTGATTTCCAAAGCCCCTGCGGGGACGGTTCGGGAACCCAATCGGCTATTTCGGAACCGGGGTAACGGGACCTTCGAGGACGTCACAGAAAGAGCCGGCGTGGCGGGGCGCGACTTTGGCATCACGGCCGCGGCGGGGGACTACGACAATGACGGGCATACGGATCTCTATGTCGTGAATTACCGGAGCGCGATTCTTTATCGCAACCGCGGCGACGGGCGTTTTGAGGATGTGACCATGAGGGCGGGAGTGACAAATAGCGGGGGAGGGATTTCGGCGACTTTTCTTGATTACGACAAGGACGGGTATCTGGATCTTTTCGTGGCCAATTATCTGGTGTATGACCCCGCGATCCAACCAGCACCAGGGAGCAGCGCGCCCTATGCCGGCCCGCTGGCATACGAACCGGAATTGAATGTGCTGTTTCGCAACCGCGGGGATGGAAGATTTGAAGATGTCAGCGAGGCGGCGGGAGTTCGAATTCGGGGACACCGGGCGATGTCCATCACGCCACTGGATTATAACCTGGATGGCTGGACGGACGTTTATGTGTCCAATGACGCGACGCCGAATCTGTTGTTGGCCAATCACGGGAAAGGCGGTTTCAAGGAGGCAGGATTACAGGCGGGGGTTGGATTTAATCAATTCGGGGCTGCCGACGGTTCGATGGGAGCCGCCGTTGGGGATTGCAACGGGGACGGCTGGCCTGATTTGTTCGTGACCCGATTCGGCCATGCCTCGCTCTACGTGAACTCGCAGGGGGGGTTGTTTGAAGACCGCATCCAGGCATCGGGCATTCTGGAGGTCACAGCGAAGTACACAGGGTGGGGAGGGAATTTTCTGGATTACGACAACGACGGGGACGTGGACCTTTTCGTTGTTAACGGGCACGCCCACTTCATGCAGGGAATGCCTTCGCTCCTGATGGAGAACCGAGGTGAGGCCCGGTTTGCCGACGCCAGCGCCGACGGTGGGCCGTTTTTTCGCCGGGAGATCAGCGCCAGGGGCAGCGGGGCCTGGGACTA